>Ga0116148_1004538_pt1 | contig 12038 bp, 8 predicted proteins | sample AD_UKC055_MetaG_FD_89786 | JGI IMG/M metagenome (GOLD analysis project Ga0116148, IMG submission 89786) | Active sludge microbial communities of municipal wastewater-treating anaerobic digesters from USA - AD_UKC055_MetaG | ecosystem: Engineered > Bioreactor > Anaerobic > Digestate | place: USA... | reverse complement strand
ATGCAATCTCATGACCGGAGAATGCGAAAAGGAAGCAGTTGTAGATAATGAAGGATCCGATGACCCCGTTCTTCCCGTTGACAATGAAAAAGACATAAGGATGTTGCTGAAAAGACCGACAATGAAAAACCTGACGAAATCGTTATCAAAGAGTGTGAGCCGGACGAACTTGTCATGTGTGACCCGGATGATTTTTACAACATTCTCCGCTGCAACAGCAGCGGAACAGGGGTTGATTCGGTTCCATGCGGGGAAATGACAGTCTGTGAAGACGATAAATGCGTTCAGCAGATGTGCGAACCGAAGACAAGAGTGTGTAACGAAGAAGACCTTTCAAAAGTTTTTGAATGCAACTATACAGGAACAAAACCTTCCGAAACAGTAATTGAAGACTGCGGTGTCGGAGGATTCTGTCAGGCCGGAGAATGTATCTTTTACTGCGATATCGCCGCCAATGAGCACAGCTATCAGGGATGTGAATATTTTACAGCTTTTCTTGACACAAGAACAATGAGATCGGACCCTGTTTTTGCAATTGTAATAGCAAATACTAATCTTGAAAAAGTTGCAACTATAAGTGTAACTATTTCATCAAACGGAACGACTGAAGATGATGCTGGAAAATGTGTTTACTGTGATGATAAAATCAGTGACACAACCTGTATGTTAAGGACTTCCGCAAAAGATCTTTTTGTTCAGCCTGGAAAAATTGGTATTATTCAATTACCACACGAACGGATGTTGCGTTCAACAGGAAAAAGCTGGAATAGTTATCATGTTAAATCCAACCTTCCTGTAACAGTATATCAGTTCAGTCCTATTGACAATAGTGACAACAATCCTTTCAATGCAAACGGAAAAAGTGTTGATTACAGCCCTATTGAAATTTTAAACAATGGCAAATCGTTTTCAAACGACGCATCTCTTCTTATTCCTGCTACAAGTGTATATAGTAATTATATGGCAGTAACATACCTGTCTGTTCTTGGATCGAAAGCCGACATGACTAATGAGCCGTGGCCATCTTATATTACTGTTATCGGAGTAAGCGAAAATGAACTTGAGCTCGTTATAACTCCTGAAGCGGACATTGTTGCTGGTGGCAGCGTTCCCGCTGTAACAAATGGGAGTGATTATGAATTCAGTTTGAAAAAATATCAGGTCTATAACTTTGAAACAGATGAAAACAATAAGGATTTGACGGGAAGTCGAATCAGATGCAAAAATCCTTTGGAAAAATGCGGACCTTTTATCGTGTTTTCCGGCAATGCATCAACAGTAATACCGAATGACAAAGGTTATGCAGACCATCTTGAGCAGCAGCTTTTCCCAATTGAAACATGGGGCAAAGATTATTTCTTAATAAAATCAAGTGTTAAGAAAGATGAATCTGATTACGCCAGAATAATTGCATCTGAAGATAATACAACAATAACATATTCACCTCAATCTCCGACCGCTCTTGCTCCCTACACATCAGCCGCTCCTGCAACGAAACTGAATGCCGGGGAATGGACAGAATTCTATTTTAAAGACAGTTATCATATAAAGTCAGATAAACCCGTGATGATTGCTCATTTCTTAACCGGAGCAGATATGATAAGCTCTGAATGTTACAACGGAACAACCGAATATCATCAGGCAAACTGCCCGGGTGATCCAGCATTAACCCTCATTCCGTCTTCTGAGCAGTTCAGAAAGGACTACATATTCCTCACACCCGGAAGTTATAAAAGCAATTATGCAACAGTGGTTTTAAAAAATGGAACAAAAGCGGTGTTAAATGAAAAAGAGTTGACCAGTTTGACAGAAATAACCGGAACAGGATTTTCATACAAAATTGTTGACCTCGGAAGTGATTTTGCAAGACATTCTCTTTTGTGCGACGAGCCGTGCGGACTTTATGTTTACGGATGGGAATCAGATGTGAGTTACGCATATCCGGGCGGACTCAACCTTGAAAAGCTGAGCAACAACTGATATATGAGCGAACTTTCAGCTCCTGTAAACGCAAATCTTACAGTTTCAGTAATGTATAAAGATGATGCTCTTCTTGCTGAGACAAAAAGCATCCTTGAATCACTTTACGGCAACATCGATCTTGTTTCGGAAAGCTACAGTTTTTCTGACATTTCACCCTATTACGACCCCGAAATGGGAGAAGGGATAAAAAAGATCATCTTCAGCTTTGAAAAGACCGTTGACAGATCAATTCTTGCCGATGTGAAGCATGAATGCGTCAGAATTGAGAAAAAATACAGTGAAAAAGGTTCAAGAACAGTCAATCTCGATCCCGGGCTTATTTCACTTGAAAATTTCATCCTTGCGACAGGAAAGAACTACAGCCACAGAATTTACCTTAAGAACGGTGTCTTTGCCGAAGTTACCCTGATGTTCGGTAAAAAGACCCTGATAAAGGAACTGCCCTGGACATACAGGGACTATCTTTACGAACCTGCCAGATCTTTTCTTCTGAAGGTTCGTGAAGAATATAGAGCCAAAAGAGAAAAACTGATCAAACACCCGGGAGAATAACTTGAATCTGATAGTATTTCCCCTAAAACATGAAAATCCTTTCCCCGTTCAAGTTAAGACGGGCGAACCGTTATTCATTGACAGCAATACGATGATACTCTGTTCCGGAATAGGAACGGCCGGAGTGAACAATCTGGGAAGAGTTCTTTTTGAAAACCCTGAAATAAAAAGCGTTTTTGAATTCGGCAGTGCCGCAACAATTTCAAAAGGGCGCATCGGATCAATATACGAATGCAGCACTTTCTGTGCTTTTGACGGCTCTATTATCGGTACGACAGGAAAATATACAAAACTTCCGACAGCGGCTGTAACAGGCAACGATGAACTTTATACCGGGGAAGAATATGATTGGGCACAACTATTTGAAATTCCTGTGCTTTACACCATGGAAACTCTTATGTTCAGAGCAGTTGCACTTGAATTCAGAAAACAGTTTCTCTCCATCCGCCTTGTCACAGATGACGGTACGGGCAATATCCGCGAACAGGTGGCAAAAGAGATAAACCTCGCAAAAAAGAACATCAGAAATCTATTCATTTCCCTTGAAAAAGTGAAATGACATCACAAATTTGACTTAAAAACCACCCTCCGTTAAAATTATCCGCTCTAACTTTTGAGGTGGTGCAGATGAACATCAGATTTTTTGTTTTTTTAATTTTTCTGCTTTCTTTTTTTATTGCAAATGCAGATGAAAACATGCCTGTTGAAGAAAAGAAAGAGGAACGGGGTTTTATTTTCGGTTCTTACGGCAGGGTTCAGCCCGCAACCGACCTTGAGGGGGGAAGTGCCAAATGGGTCAACATTGTCGGTCACGGAAGCCGTCTTGAACAGGGAAGTTATGTTGAACTTGATCTTGCATATCTTTTTGAACAACCGGCAAACGGGCCGAAGTTCGATTTTGTTTCAACGCTCGCTTTTTCAGAATCACTTTTTCACAGCAACGGAAAATGGGCGGCACTGAACACTTTGAGAAACCTGTTCGTCCGTGCAGAGAACATTATCTGGAAACCGCTTAACATGTGGGTCGGAAGCAGAATGTTCAGAGGAGATGACATCTATCTTCTTGATTTCTGGCCGCTTGATGACGCAAACATGTACGGCGGCGGTATCGGACTTAAGTTTGACACATGGACCGTTGATTACTACATCGGTTTCAACCGTCTTGAGATCGACTGGCAGTATCAGGAAAAACAGGTGGTTACTGACACTTTCGGGGCTGAAAGCATTACATGGATGGACCGTCAGCGGCTTGTAACAGGGCTGAAATATGAACACAAATATCAGCTCAGTGACAAAGGAACAGGGATAAAATGGAAGCTTTTTGCTGAGTTGCAAAGAATCGGTGAAGGTGAGAAATATAACGATCCTGTCGATGATGAGAATCTTATCTCCTATCCTGAAGATCTCGGCTGGTCAGTCGGTGGTCAGCTTGGATTTTACGGTTATCAGAAAAACAGTTTTTTCAATATGTTTGCTAAATATTCCGGAGGTCTTGCCGCCTACGGACTGCTGAGCGTTCCGTGGGGTTTTGACAATGAATACAAAACAACGAATGCCAAAGAATTTCTGTTCGGTCTTTCAGGTAATACGGAATTTAAGCATTTCGGCAACATGTGCGGGGCTTATGTCAGATATTTTGAAGATGCAGACCCGAACAAATACGACAATGATGACTTTGTTGAGTTCATTTTTGCGATAAGGCCCCATGTGGTTCTCCATGAATATTTCTATCTTGCATTTGAACTGAGCCACCAGCTTAAGAAGACCAACGGACTGACGCGGCTTAGCGACGATTCCGAAAAGAACATTCTGCCGCAAGTGACAAAAATTTCATTTATTCCGATAGTTACGATAGGCGGTGGAAACTATGCAAGACCTCAGCTGCGGCTCGTCTATACTGCCGCATTCCAGAATGACGACACAAAAGCGCTTTACAATAAAGATGATATCAGGTCACAGCGGTCAGTGCTCCACTATTTCGGACTGAGTGCCGAGTGGTGGTTCAATGTCGGTCACAGGTAGGAGGAAAAAATGAATAAATTCAGATATATACTGTTTGCGATCATTTCAGTATCAGCTTTTTCATGTGTCGATGTAGATAAGATCGAAGGGCCGGTTGACATTACAAATCATGTTGAGGACTGGCGGGATGAAGTGATATATCAGCTTATCACCGACAGGTTTGCAGATGGTGATGTGAACAACAACCATAAAGTGAACAAATTGTCCCTCACGGCCTGGAACGGCGGCGATTTTCAGGGGATCATTGATAACATTGACTATCTGAAAGAACTTGGTGTGACAACTCTCTGGATAAGTCCTGTTGTAAAAAATGTTGATGAAGATGCAGGCATTGCCGGCTATCACGGTTACTGGACTCAGGATTTCAAAGGGGTCAACCCGCACTTCGGCGATCTTGCAAAACTGCGCGAAATGGTTCAGATCCTTCATGAAAACGACATAAAAGTCATCCTTGACATTGTCGCAAATCATATCGGTCAGCTCTTTTATTATGACATGAACAAGAACGATCAGCCCGATGAAATGGTGATGGGAAGCAACATGACCTGTTCACAGTACTGCTCTCATATAGTCAATGTCGAAAATGAGCAGGCGGGAATTGAGATATGTAAGCAGGAATATAATGCCGGTTTCACAATGGGTGGAGACAATTCCGAATGTTTCAACAGCTGTGTGGACAGATGCGAAAATGAAGATTATCCGCAGAAAATGGGACTGAAAAGATATTCAGAGTGGGACCCCGATTTTGATCCAAGAAAGATACGGGCATTTTCAGAAGCGGGTGAATCAGGTCTTGCTCCGCTTAAATGGGTCTATATGCCTGAAATTAACCGAGTTCCTCCGAATCCGCCTGAATTTCACAACGATGAGTGGTACAACAGAATGGGAAGAACTGTTTCCTGGGACAGTGATTATCAGGTCGTTAAAGGTGATTTCCCGGGTGGTTTGAAAGATCTTGACACAACGAAAACTGATGTCAGAAACGCTCTGATCTCTGTCTTTCAGTACTGGATAAGTGCAATAAACATTGACGGTTTCAGGATAGATACAATCAAACATGTCGAGCACGAATTCTGGCAGGTTTTCACTCCGGCGATGAGAGAATATGCAAAAAGTCTGGGCAAGGAGAATTTCTTCATTTTCGGAGAGGCATTTGACGGGAACGATGAGCTGCTCGGGAGTTTCACAAAAAACAATGAAATGGATTCTGTTTTTTATTTTTCTCAGAAATTTCAGGTTTTTGACTCAATATTTAAATATGGCGGACCGACAAAGAACTTTGAAAGACTTTTCAACCTCAGAATGAATAAACTTGATGACGGCTCCCCTCTTCCTGAAGGTGAAAAACCAAGATATGGAACTGTTTCAGGTGTGACTGATGCTGACGGGAAAGTATTAAGTCCGCAGAAGATAATGGTCAATTTCATGGATAACCACGATCTGCCGAGGTTCCTGTATGAACAGCCCGATGAAACTGCTTTGAGAAATGCTCTGACACTTATGCTGACAATGGATGGAATTCCCTGTATTTATTACGGAACTGAACAGAATTTCAAAGGGGGTAACGACCCTGCAAACCGTGAACCGCTCTGGGACAGCGGATATGATACAGAAAATGCAACATTCAGACATATTTCAGCTATTAATTCTCTAAGAGCCGGGTATGCACCGTTAAGAAGAGGCGACATGTCGATTATCTGGTCAACCGATAACACAAACGATGAACCTGATGCCGGAATTCTTGCGTTCGAAAGGACTTACAAAAAAGAGAAAGTGCTCGTAGTAATAAACACCAGCAAAACAAAGTCATCAACTACATCAAATGAAGAGACCGTCATGAAAACCGGCTTTGCCGCAGGGGCAAAACTGAAAAATGTCTTCCCCGGATCAGATGGAAAAATATACACTGTTGACAGCGATCAGACCCTTGAACTCACTCTCCCGAAACAGTCCGCAATGATACTTGTGAAAAACTGATCTCCCGAAAGAAATCTAAAAAACACCTTCTTTTTGAATTATTTTTTTTATTACTGTATAATCACTTAATTTCAGTTCCGGAGGTTTGACATGGCATCTGTGACTTTTGAGAAAGTTGTTAAGAAATACAGCGAGGAAGCTGTAATCCTTAAAGGGATCGACCTTGAAGTGGGTGATGGTGAATTTCTTGTTCTTGTCGGCCCTTCCGGTTGCGGAAAATCGACTCTGCTTAGAACTCTTGCAGGTCTTGAAACGATAACTTCGGGAAATATCAGGATCGGGGAACGAATTGTGAACAATGTCGCTCCTAAAGATCGGGATATCGCAATGGTTTTCCAGAGTTATGCCCTTTATCCTCACATGACTGTCAGAGAGAACATGTCGTTTGCCTTAAAAGTAAGAAATTTTGAAAAGAAGGAGATTGAAAAAAGGGTCAATGCGGCGGCGGAACTTCTTGATATAACGCATCTTCTTGACCGCCTGCCTAAACAGATGAGTGGTGGGCAGAGACAAAGGGTGGCAATGGGAAGAGCGATAGTGAGAGATCCGAAAGTATTCCTTTTTGATGAACCCCTTTCAAATCTTGATGCATCGCTTAGAACTCAGATGAGAGTCGAGCTCAAAAAACTTCATGAACGGCTTAAAACAACGATAATTTATGTCACTCACGATCAGGTCGAGGCGATGACGCTTGCCGACAGGATCGTCGTTCTGAATAAAGGGATATTGCAGCAGGTTGGAACTCCTGCGGAACTTTTTGATACTCCGGCAAATGTTTTTGTCGCCGGTTTCATCGGCAGTCCGTCAATGAACCTTCTAAACCTCAAAACCATAAAAAGGGGCGACCATGCGACACTCGTTTCAGACGGTATAAACATCGGCATAGTCTTTGCTGAAGGGCGTTTCCGTGAAGAGATGGTTGTCGGGATAAGACCGCAGGACTTTCTGCTTACAGACGGTGATCCCGAAATTTCAGGAACAGTCGAAATAGTTGAAGCACTCGGAAGACAGTCGCTTGTCCATGTGAAACTTTCTGACACTGCCAAGATCGCAGCGGAACTCGAAACGGTTCTTGCAAGAAATTTCAAAATAGGTGACAAAATAAAACTGAATATCAAACATGAAAAGATGCACTTTTTCGATTTCTCGACAAAAGAAAGGATCAACGGAGAGATAAAGTGAAAAAAACAGTTGTTTTCTTCTTTATTTTCACAATCTCTTTCTTTCTTTCTGCTCAGAAGACCGATGTGACGATATGGCATTCATATCGGGGGAGCGAGCAGACGGCTCTTGAAGAATTAAAGGACAAATTCAACGAGTTGAACAATAATTTCAATGTTGTGCTTCTTAGCGTTCCATACGATGCTTTTGCAAATAAGCTCACAAACGCCATTCCTAGAGGCAACGGGCCTGACGCTTTCATTTTTGCCCATGAAAGGATCGGTGACTGGGCTGAAAGTTCGATCATCAGACCTCTTGAAGCTCAAACTGTTGAAAATTTAAGACCTGACACCATTCCTTCAACTCTCGAAGCATTGAAATATAAAGGAAAATACTGGGGCTATCCCCTTTCATTTAAAAGCGTCGTCCTTTTTTACAGAACAGATCTTGTGAAAAAAGTTCCTGCCAGCACTAGTGAAATGATCGAGCTCGCAAAAAAACTAACTGATCCGGCAAAGGGAAATTATGGTCTCGCTTTTGAAGCAACTTCAGTATATTTTTCAGCCCCGTTCATCTACGGGTTTGACGGCGGATTCTGCTTTGAAGAGGGAAAAACTAAGAAAACAGGTGATGCATGCCTTAACAACGAAGGGAACATCGCGGCACTTGATTTCATCGGAAACCTTGTGAACGGATTAAAAATTGTCCCGCAGGAAGCGACAAGTGCCCTCGTGACACAGCTTTTCAATGACGGCAAGGCGGCAATGGTAATAAACGGGCCGTGGTTTCTTGGCGAAATAAGAAAAGATGTCCCTTTTGATGTAGCAGTTCTTCCGACAGTTTCTCAAACCGGCAATGTGCTCAAGCCTTTCTTAACCGTTGAATCCTACCTTATCGCTGAGCATCCAACAGTAAATGTGAGCGGAGCAAGAGCATTCGGAAATTTCATCACTTCATTTGATGGTGCAAAGGTCCGTGCAGTGACGGGAAGGCAGTCGGTTTCAACTAAAAGCGTTTACAGCGATCCTGATATAGTAAGCGATAACATTTTGAATACATTCAGGGTTCAGGCGGAAATTGCAGTCCCGATGAGTAACGATCCGAAGATGAGAATGGTCTGGGAACCATTTGCGGGTGCTTTAAGAAAAGTGCTTCGCGGTGCAGAAAATCCCAAAACCGCTCTTGATGCCGCACAAGCTCAATATGTGATATTTTCAAGACCTCTTCCCAAAGCAAAAAGTCCTGTGATATTTGTTGTGATACTGCTCATTGCAGGTCTGACCGGACTGCTCATTCTTGTGCGGCAGATCAGAAAACATAAATTTTTCCAAAATGTGATGAACAGTCCAACACCGTATTTATATCTTTTTCCGGCGATGTTTTCCATGCTTCTTCTTGTTTTTGTCCCTTTTACTGTCGGAACTGCCGTTGCATTTTTTGCTCACCGCAGCGGAGAATATCAGTTTGTCGGGTTTTCAAATTTTGTGTCAATTCTTCTTTCAAAGGATTTTCCGATAACCAACCCCCTCTCTTTTTATTTCACCCTTGCAGTAACAGTGATGTGGACTGCTGTGAATGTGTTTCTCCATGTTTCTATCGGGTTAATACTTGCGTTGATGCTTCGTGAACCGTGGCTTAAAATGAAAGGTTTTTACCGTATGCTTCTAATAATTCCGTGGGCAGTTCCGAATTATATCACAGCTCTCATCTGGAAAGGGATGTTCAACAGGCAGTTCGGCGCGATAAACGGCATTCTGCAGTCGCTCGGAATGGAACCGGTGAGCTGGTTCAGCTCGTTCTGGACATCGTTTGCCGCGAATGTGACAACGAACACCTGGCTTGGATTTCCTTTCATGATGGTGACGGCACTCGGAGCACTGCAGGCGATACCGAAAGAACTTGAAGATGCCGCAAGCGTTGACGGAGCAAACGGTTGGGAAAGGTTCAGACATGTAATTCTGCCACTACTCAAACCGGCACTTCTCCCTGCTGTAATTTTAGGAAGCGTCTGGACATTCAATATGTTCAACATAATCTATCTTGTGAGTGGCGGAGAACCTGACGGCGGAACGGAAATTCTTATCAGCGAAGCATATAAATGGGCGTTCCAGCGACAGGAAAGATACGGATATGCCGCGGCTTATGCAACACTCATTTTCATTGTCCTTCTCGTCTATTCCAAAACTACTGAAAAGATCGGGAAAGAGAGCTGACAGTTTTTCTACTCTTCAAACGGGCAGACCCCGGACTCCTTACAATAACATTCCCAGTCACGCATTACGGCGGTGGGTCTGCCTATTCTTTTCCACAGATGCCATTTACCCCAGAAGGTGTTAAAACCCATGAGGTTCTGTGCCGATGTTGTAAGAATGTTCTCCTGTGGGCAGTATGACTTCTTCTTGTCAAATCTGTAGAAACAGCCGAAAAAATCAGCTGTTCCGGCTGACATGACATATGTTTCAATATATACCATTTTATCGCCCCTTATTGTGCCGGGTCCCCAATCAATTCCCGTTTCCATATGTTTTGTAACTTCATATTCCACATATTCCGGCTTATCAATGTCCGTCAGAATAACTTCCACAAATTTATTCTCTCCATATACATTATAGACTAGACGGTTTTCATTCTCAGTATCTATTCTCGGCGAATGTCCAAGCTCATAGGTTGTCCCGTCAGTGTTCAGACGGTTTATCTTTTTACAGTCGTTAATGTGTTTGGGATACTTTCTCAGGTCACAGTAATATATCTCACGGTTGTTTGTAATAAATGTCAGGTGATCACTCACTATGTTTCCTTCTCCGGCATAATTCTGTATTCCTTCAATATTATGCCACTGCCAATCTTCTGCTGAAGCGTATTTGACACTTCCGTCAGAACCGTTCGAACCGGATTTCACCTGTATCAGTACCCAGTTTTTCCCGACAAATGGAGGTGTTATAAAATAGGAATTATGCTTTTCATTGTCATATACAAACTCATAATAGTATTTATTATCTTTTTTAAGAACAGAAATGACATAAGAATTGTACTCTTTGTTATTTTTAGGATCAGGATGTCTGTCAAAAACTCCCATAACAAATCGACTATTGTTAAATCCCATCAATCCATTTGATTGTCCAATCGCACTATAAATATCCTTTTCAGGATCATATTCCAAAGTTCTTGCACTACTATCCAAATCCATTCCGGCAACTCCATCACTCATTCCGTGTGTCCAGATTGTTCCTATGTTTGCCCCGAAACCATTAACCGTAAGCCACTTGTCGCACTTGCTGTTAAATGACTCAAGGGTTGAGTCTGCTTTCATATCAGGCAGTTTGCATGGCCACGGATAACACTCTCTGATAGTTGTCTGTGCCGGGTTGTTTTTCTGTGCTTCAAGATACTTCTGATACTTTTCCCAGTTATCCCATTCCCAGATGTTTCTTACACATTGAGGATCTGTTTCCGTCGGGGTATCACATCCGGGACGGCAAAAAGTGGGTTTTCCGTTCTTGTCTTTGAATGGAAAGTTTGTCTTGATCGTGTTTTCGTTGTATCTGAGATCAAGGCACGGAACAGTCGTGTCAGAATCTGTGTCAGCATCAATATCCGGCTGTTCGGTATCAACTTCAACAGTATCGGGATCAGGAACAGGGGTGTCAACATCTGTGACCCCTGAATCCTTATCGTTAATGTCAGCGTCATTTTTCGGCTTATCTGAATTGCATGCCGAAAGTGCCATTAGAATCAGTATAATTAATATGTTACGCATTATTACCATCCATCCGTTGAACAGTTGCTTTCATTATAACCGTTACAGGTTGAATTACAATATGCCGTGCCGCTTACATAAGATGAACTTATCGTCGTGCACGCAACTGAATTTCCGTCACAGAGTTCTCCTTCCTCAATTACTCCGTTCCCGCAATAGCTCGGGACATCATTGAGGGTTGAAAGTTTCACATTGCTTCCGTCAGGAATATATGTCCAGCCGTTATAAACATGGTTCTCCTGCATTTCACGAATGTCTCCGTCAAGGGGATAGTAGTTAAAATATGTGTCAGGTCTTCCTTCAAAACGGTATTCATCGTCGTCGCAAGAGAGATAAAAAGCTCCGTGATCTGTGGTGAGTTCGCCTGTGTAGCATTCTGCGTATTCATAAGCTTTGAGATTAAGTGTTTCGACATCCCTGATGTGGAGTCCCGCACTCCAGAACGATGATCTGTAAAGTGCTATTTCACCGTTCGCTATTGCAAAATCAAGCACTGAATCAATATTGACATAGGCAAGACGGGTGAATGTCTCCTTGTCACGGATGTTTATTCCGTTATCATCACCGACATAGAGCTTGTCATTGT
>Ga0116148_1004535_pt1 | contig 12044 bp, 19 predicted proteins | sample AD_UKC055_MetaG_FD_89786 | JGI IMG/M metagenome (GOLD analysis project Ga0116148, IMG submission 89786) | Active sludge microbial communities of municipal wastewater-treating anaerobic digesters from USA - AD_UKC055_MetaG | ecosystem: Engineered > Bioreactor > Anaerobic > Digestate | place: USA... | reverse complement strand
TTAATTCCAAATACAACATAATCACTGTTTATTCCTAGAGCAGATAATGGTAAAACATAACTAATTATAAAACTCATCGTATCTGCTTCGTTCATTGTTTCTACATATTCACTGCCTGTAAGATATTGGTAATCATTTTTACCATCATAATAACCAAGACTACCTCTAGGTTCTCTAGCATATCGATAAAATTTTACTACATCACCATCTTGATATCCTCTATAGTTCTGTCTTAATTCAAAAGTTTTATGACCTGTTTTAACTGCATTCCAATATTCATCTAGTAGTTTCAAATGATGTATTTGATTCATTTTTTATTATCCTCTAATTATTTCACGTAATTCATCTGGGGATAGTGACATATTATTCATTAATTTTTCTATTGCTCTATCTCGTTGACCATTCATTTTTTCAAGATATGTTTGAAGTCTAGATATGTATTTTTTGTTTTTTTCATTATCTTCTAATAGTTGAGCATTTAATTCAAGTAGTGCATCATTGATATTATAATTAGTTTTATCAAAAGGATCGTGATAGTTAAATCGTCTAAATGATTCTTCCAATGCCTCTCGTACTCTTTTAAGTTTTTCTATTTTTTTATAGCTATCATTTACTTTTTTTGCTATCTCTAAAGCTTTATCTAACAGAATTTTATAATAAGCTTTTCGCTCTTCATTCCTCGCCCCTCGCTTTCTTGATGGCGGCTTCCACCTCTTCCCGGATGCCAAGTTCTTCCCATGTTGCGACCTCACCGTTCAGGTGATAGCCAACAACTCCAGAGGATTCGTCCATCAGAGATAGCACAATCCCCAGCGTCTCCAGCATGTCGGGGATCGCCTTTATCTGATGAGCGGTTTTTTCGTCCCTGATATGCTCCGCTATAATTTCGACCTGGTCTTCACCGGTTACCATGAACACAGTACCGTCAAATTCATCTCTCCCGGTGGGATAGCCTATGGTGCGACCGTCATCCCCAGCGTCGATGTCGTACTCTTGGTCATACCCGACGTACCATTTTTCCGGCGTGTGGGTCATTCCGATTCCTCCTCCTTCTCCAAATCAGGTGTGTCGTGGACGTTGCCGATGACTTTAAACCCCTTACAATCTCCATCACGCTTTCCCCTAAACAGTATCTCTCTATCCATCTTTATTTCTCCTTCACCCTCAACTTAAGCACCCTTATTTATCAACGTACTGCAAATTAATACATATTTCTCTCAATGACATATTATTCTTCATATAATTTGTTAGATTTTCTATATCTTCATCTTCTAAATCATATTCATCTTTTAGTATATCATGATATTTCTTATCACCACTATCTATATTCAATTTATACCAAGACATGTATTTAGGGAATCTAACACCATTATCTGCCATAAACTTAACATAAAAATAAATATAATCTTTTGGTTTAAGCCAATAGTTAGTAGTAACAAACATTTCAATATTTTTTCGTGTAAAATCATTATATACTAAATAATGATTTAAAGCCCACGCTAAAAAATAATATTCATTTTCATCCATATCAGACAGCAAATCATCTAAAGCTGTATTTGTGTCTGTCACTCTATTATTTATTATATTATATATCTCTTTAATATAATAAAAAACAGTTGGTTTTTGTTTATCTTCTTTTACTATTATATCTTCTGTTATATTTTTTTTAGTAATAAAATTAAATAGTTCACTCATTATTCTTTATCTTTCTAATACAACGATGTAATCTAGGTTTAATATATATATGCCATTTAAAGAAAAAATATATGCTATTGATACATGTAAAAAAATAATATATGAATTTACTGTATATTCTTGACGTTAATGTCATATTGTTCCATCTTTCAAGCATGGCTGAATATATAATACTTATTTCATCTTCTTTTTTATTCATTATGATCCTCCAATTTTCTATATCTTATATTACTAATTATATCATCTTTGTTTGGAATTGTCAATACTAGTTCTGCATCATTATAAATTATTTTAACGTTAAATATATCTTTCTTTTTTGTAATACCCCCAACAGTGAAAGTGTTATTATCATTGCAATGATTATATTTATCTGCAATTTCATATATCATTTTCTTTTTATAATCAGTACCTTGATTTTTAAGTATACTCAAAATATCCTTCATATAACTAACAAAATCAATAACAAATTTATTCGTATCAGCGTTTACACAATCACCAACATATGCAGTATATCCATCTGTATCAAAGTAGGGTGTATAATTTTTATCTGTATTTATTGGCTGAAACTCATCATTTTTAGTAATTTTTTCTTTGTTTTTGCTAGTTTTTGTATCTTTTTTATTCTCTTTTTTTATAGTATCATCTGAACCATATATACCATTAACAGTTGCATTTACCATATGTATATCGAGTTCAGCAGATTTATCATTATTAATATAGTTATATAAAGATTCATAGACTATACCATCTGGAAACACACTATTATTAACAACAGATTCTTTTGGTACATTATTAATAACACTAAATATATTAGTTATTTCTTTAGACATATATTCTAAGCTTACTAACATGTTATAATTTAATTCTTCTTCAAGAGGCTGTGATGTAGATTCAATAATATTATCTTCTTCTATTTTTTCTTCTTCTGGATAATAATCATGATGTATATCATCAACTACATTATCATTATCATCATTATCATATATTATTTCAATATTATACTCATTTTTAAGTAGTAGTTTTCTGAATTCAGCAAAATCATCTAAATTTATATTATTGTTAGGTATAATTTCATCTATTTTACTGTTCTTAATCATTTGTATTTTTGTAGCATCTTGTACCCAAAGACTAGATATTATAACTGCAATATGAACTTTAAACACCTTAGCATCATAATCAAATAATTCATTCATAGTATTGATTATATTTAATGCAGTATTCATATCTTGCACTTGTTTCTTGTCTTCTGAGATTACGAGAGGTTCAATAATAGCGACAATACCATTTCTGAATTGAATTTCTTCATCTTCATAATTAACAATATGATTAAATATAGGAGCAGGTGAGACACAAAAATCATCTATGCCATCATACATAAGTAATAATATTTGATTTATAAATAGTGATATTGCAATATATAATTGATTGTGGAATTGAAAATCTGACAGTACTACTAATACCCCAGCCATAATTTCATCAATCGTTTTTTGCATATCTTCTCTGTTTTTTATTTTATTATTTTTATGTAATATTGAAATATATCTGGTAATTACCGTTGACATATATATTCTAAGATAATATAGATTTAGATAACAGGAATTATTAGCCATATTAGTTAATATTAGCTTATCTATTTTTTCATTTATTTTATGACATGTTTCATTATCAGATAGATAAGCTTCTGATTTAGAAAAATCAAATCTATTCAAAGTATATCACACCTAACATTTAAATTTTAATATATATCAACTATCATAAAACTATCATAAAATATATTTTCGTCTTCAATAACTACTGAACCTAAGCTGTTTTCCTCGTCTCCCATATGTCCCCCGCCATCGAAAATATTCTTAGCTATATCAAATGCATTAGTACCATTGATAGATAATTTTTTAAGTGTCTTGTTATAGCATGCGTAATTTCTATTATTGTCAATTATATCATCAATAGTTTTAACTCCTGAATTAACCCAGTCTGTGGCTTTGTAATACCAAGGACTTACATTATTGGAACTAGTTCTCGTTAATTTATTATATGATGAATTGTATTTCCATATAATGCTTCTACCGCTATCAAAAGGTGAATCAATAATAAGAAGTTTATATATATTTTTACTTTCATCATTCTTAAATATAATTTTCATTTCCATACATGGTATCACAGGTTCCATATAATTAGTCAACAACTTATCTGATTCTTCGTTGTAAAGTTCGACAATTTTATTAATTACAGTATTTTGTGCTAATACGTTCATTAGTATCAGTACACTTTTTGCATTTACATTTTTAATATTACTAATATCTCTATATATATCATTAATAGTATCTACAACATCTTCAAATGTTAATCCACAAGGTTGTAGTTTCAAATTATAAGCTGACAATAATTTACTTGACACACAATTGTTCTGATACTCAATTAACCCAGTTCTTATAGCCTTCATAAATCTAGCTATACTGTTGCAGTACTTAGATATTTTCTTATCGTATATGTCCAGTTCTGTAGCTGATTCTGTATTAAGAAATTTATCCAAATCCAGTTTAGCATTATCGGCTATATCCCCATAATTACCTAAGGCTAATACTAGATTTAAATCGTCAATATATGATATGCTATCTGATTTTTTCTCATTAAATATATTCATTAGTATATGCTGTACAATAAGTCCACTGCAAAGACCATCTACATCAGCATGCATATATACATCGATATATTTAAATTTATATGCTAGTTCAGCTAATACACTATAAATATCTTCATACTTTTCAATCATTAAATATGTATTACTTTTGTAAACTTTATTAAACTTAGTCTCCATTAGATGATGGTCGACTATCACTACATTATCGTCTTCATTAATGTCAAAATTTTGGTCCACTATTATATTTAAATGTGAACTATCGAAATTCACAGGTCTAATAAAGGTACCAAAAGAATATTTAATTTCAATATCATTCTTGTCAAATATCTCAGTATCTTCTGTTTCGATATAGTTTATAGCTATAATTTTATCGTCACCAGTTCCAAAAAATTCTAATTCCATATTTTCAAATCCTTTATAATATTATACATTCTTCTATTCAAGTAATAATCAGCTTTTTTAATATCAATATATTTAAATGAATTCATTTCAGGTATATTAATACCATTCAATTGAAAGAAACTTGTACACTTCATATTTTTAATGTTTATCGCTTCATCAGCTTCAACTTGATATTCGAATATTACTAAATATTTGTTATAAGTTGGTAAATATAGCTGATTAGTTAAAAAGACTAATTTGCTCTCTTGTAGTACTATAGAAGTTTCTTCTTTCATTTCTCTGACAGCAGTAGTACTATAATTTTCTCCTTCTTCATTTACTCCTTTAGGTATGCTCCACAAATATCTATTACCATTTCTAGCACCGGTTACTCTACCAACTAAAAATTCATTAGTATTTTTAATACGATATATCACACCACAACTATAAAGATTGTCGCTCATTCGAAAACTCCTTTAACACTCATTATAATATATATTATATCATATTTATCTATTTCTGTCAAGTTAATTATTAATATTAATTTTATAAACAAAAGGGTTTGATTTTTAATGTATTATATCGGTATTGACGTTGGATTAAACGGTTCTATATGTATCTTAAATAATAAAGGTAAATTAGAGAAATCACTTAAAATGCCCGTAGTAAAGATAGAAGAAGGCGCTTATAAACATTGGTATAATCTGAATGAAATTATAGATTTATTTAATAATTATAAAGACAGTAAAATTATTTTAGAATATCAAAGACCTATGCCAGGACAAGGTTCAGCGTCTATGTTTCGTTTAGGCAGAGGATTTGGATTATTAGAAGGTATTACTACCACTATATATAAAGATAATGTTACAATCACTGACCCTAAACTATGGCAGAATTATTTAAGTAATAAATATTTAACTAAAGATATATCAAATGCTTTTAAGAAAAAAACTTTAAATTATGATATCATAGTAGATACAATAGCTGATGATATATATAAGACATGGTTTTTAAAGTATATAACCATGAAATCTACATCACCAGCTAAAGTTAAAAGTTCTTATCTATATTACATTATTAACAGTATAGATAAAGATACATTAGATTTTAAAGATAATAATATTGTTGATGCTTATTTAATTGCTAAATATTGTTATCTACATAATTTGTAGTTGGACAGCTGAATACATTTACATTTGATTGGTCTTTGCTGACCCATCTTACTTTTTTATTTTTAATCTCTGGAAATTCAATACTCATCATTTCATCTATCTTAGTATACATGTCTTCAAGTGTACCATCATTTTTAATTACATAATCAAATTTAAAATCATCCAATGCTGTTTCAGATATATCATTCTCTGTTTCCGAATTCATTTCTCTTTGTGCATAGTTAGGTCCTTTTACACATACATTTAATTGTTTTCTAAGATGAAAATCTGGATAATGATATTCCAATCTTCTGGCAAAATCAACTATTTCATTGGTATGTCTACAATCAACTAGACATATATTCTTATACATTTTCCCCATAACTATTTCAGTATTAAATTTATAGTTACATTTAATCAACTTGTCTATCCAATGATAAGGATTATAATTTCTAAATGATGCTCCTACCTGCTGTAATAGTCTTCTTCCTTTTATATCCTTATTTTTATCCCAGCCGGCTTCCATCAATAGTTTTTTAAGTTCATCAGCAAAACTATATCTAGGAAAATCATAATTATAGTATAGATAATCAGCTACAGTATCTTTACCAGAGCCAGCCTTACCTGATAGACATATTAAATTATAGTTAGTATTATTTGTACTATAATAATTATCTTTTAAATTTCTATTACTAAAAAAATTATTACATTTTAGACAAGCTGGAAAATTAACTTCTTGATTAAAATAAATACAATCACTAAAAAAACATTTGCAACAACTATCTGACATATACTTTATCCTTCCATTTCTCGTAAAATTTTGGGTCTTTTAATTTATTTTTGACTTCATCAATATCATAATACATTGTTATTTCAATCGGATATCCTAATTGTTTATAATGCATTGCGTAAGCTACAATCCACCAATGTCTGGCTTTAATTGACAGGTCTCCTAAATTATCATGATATTGATAAAAGATATGACATTGTTTACGTGAAGTAATAGAGTGCATTATTTCACCACAAGACCCAGTTGAAGGTTTATTGGATAATACACATATTACAACATCCGAACTATCAATTTCATCAACTTCACTTTTCATCATATTCAGACAATCGGTTGTAGTATGATTACCATTATGGTCATATTCTTTCCAAAAAGGCCCTGTGTATATAATATCTAATCCGTGATTTACTAATATTTCTTTATCACGTTGAAATAATTTATCTACATCTTCTAATACAGCTAATCTGTAATCTTTCAGTAATGCTTCTCTTACCTCATCTTCATTATCCCAATTAAATTCAAAAGTGCTTTCTCCGAATGTACCACTAAAAAATACTTTTAACTTATCCTCCATAACATCAACTCTCTTTATTCTTTTTTATTTTTGAATTCATTATTGCATATTTGAGATAAGGTGTGGATTTACTTAATTCTTCTTTCAATTTAAATACTCCATATTTATCCAGTATATCAGAAGGATCTTCATCAGATAATTCAATTATATTAACAGATGGGAAATATTTAATAAGATGTTCCCCTAATATTCGATTAGAAGTATAAATATCATTATCCTTCTTTTTACTATCTAAAGTTATATATATTTTAGTATTAGATGGAAATTTATCTGATATAAAATTAACTACTGACTTACCTTTATTTTTACCGAACATACACATAGAAACATAGTTGCCCATTGCATAATTAATAGCATAACTGTCAAAATATCCTTCTGTAAGATATATACTGTTCGTTGACATGTTATTAATAACTTCATCATAAAAGCCAATCAAACAGGGTGATTTTCTAACAACTTTCATGTTATATCGTGCATAATTATCTTTTTTATTATATAGTCTTCCCATATAAGCTACAATAAGATCATCCATAATTATAGGAATGTATATATAATTTTTATCTGCCATGTAATTTTCTATTTCATTTGCATTATTATAAACTCTTTTAAGAGCGTATTTTTTAGCTTCTTTTATTTCATTTATGCTAACCATATTATTTTGAGTAATAAAATTCTTAACTATATTATCATTACTAATTTCATCAACTTTTACTTCTAAAGTTTCCTGTTCAGCATTGTTGTTTCTTAACATAGTTTTAATATTATAGATTGATATATCATTTAATGATGCCAACAAATCCAAAAATTTATCATATAGATTAAATATTTTCATTAACTTAGATATAGAACCTTGTTCTTCACATTTATAACAGCGATAATTACCCCAATCTAAATTAATAATCATCTTATGTTTATGTTTACCTTTATCACAATAAGGACAATTAATTAATATTTTGTATGGACTTTTATCTACTTTACAATCTGATATGTTACTAGCAATAAATTGTTTAATATCATTAACATTATTAAGTATAATTTTATTAAACTTTTTTTTATTAGCTACCATCATATTATATCATTCCTTAATTATTGATGTCAACATGTTGAAGAATCAGACGGAACTCTATCAGCAATTAAATATCCACATGTCATAGAATTAATAACACCATCAAAATCAATAGATACGGTTGATTTATATACTTCACTCATTTAATCACCTCTTATATAATTATATCATATATACTATTAGTTGTCAATAGTAAAAAAAAGATAGCTGTGAACTATCTTTTTAATACTCGTTCGTTATTCTGACGTATTATTTTTACATGAGTATATATATTTTTCCCACTTTTCTAATTCCTGATTCTTATATTGTTCTCTTAATTCATCAGTTAATTCTCCATCAAGATGTACATACTCTTTAACAGGTCTATAAGGAAAAGTAACAAAAACACGACTGGCTTTACCAGCTGTAAATGTATTATTCTTTTCCCCATTTTCAGAAAAAATCCGGCCATCAATATCATATGTAAAACCGTGGTCTTTGAATACATGAGAACATCTAATATTTTGATATAAACTATCACCTAAATCACACCATTCAGAATCTTCACCTGTAAGTGGGGTAATTATATTATATGAAGCTAATTCTTTAAATAAACTGATAGCATAATTAGCACTACTGCCGGAATGACCCTGTTTTGAAAATATTTCTAAAGCTTCTAATACATTAGCACATATAAGTTCCTGCATATCATCAACAAATTTATTATTTTTATCCATCCAACCAGCAATTTTAAATTCGGATATTGCGTGTTGTATTAGATTGCTTTTACTTTTCAGACACCTTTTTATTATTTTTTTATTTTTATAATTCATTATATAGTCTTGTATTTTATATATATTCTCATATATATTACATCTAATCTTATGAAAAATTGTTCTTCTTATTCTTCTCTCTGGAATTTCCATAACAATATCATCATTTTCAGCATTACAACTCTCACACATTTTATCAACATTACAACTTTCACACATTATTTAATTCAACCCTTTTCTAATTCTAATCATTTCTTTTTTTAGTTGTCTCTTTTTTGCTCTGCTCAATGGATTAACATTTTTAGTATGTTTGTCAGCTATACAACTTGCTGTATAAGCATCTGGTTTAATTTTAACATTATAACCAGATCCTTTAATCATACCAACAGCACCTTGAATAACAGCACGACTTTCACCATCAACTCCTACATCTACGTGAATTTCTAGACTTTTTAAATTAATAAAAGTATCCAGATGTTCTCCATGATTAGTTATTTCTGTCATAAATTTAGAAGCAAATTCAAGACTTAACGAAGCTTCTGTGTATAATCTTTCTTGTAATGATACTTTACTAGATATCTTAGATTTATCATAGAAATAGATTCCTCCATGACCAACATAGCAACAAGCCACAACTGTAACATATACAATATTATTGCCATATACTTGTGAATCAGTACCTATAATAAATTTATACTTAACATTATTACCGTTTTTATTTATATAATCAGCTATTTTATTAACTACTTCTTTTAATTCTAATTGTCCATATGTAGGACTTATCATACTTACACCAACTTGTTATTTAATCTTTTCAAATACTTTCTCAAATATACTATTAAATATATTTGGGCTTAATACATCTACATTTCCTTTTCTGTCCACAACAATATAATCATTTTCATTTATTGCAACTTCTCTACCATCTATTCTTTTAAGAACACCACAAAATTCTTTATTATAAGAGGTTAGAAAGATAGATACTCCTGTATATTTGTTATTATAATATCCTATGTTTTTAATAAAATTGGGCATATCATGTTTTATATAATTCTCTCTAGTGAACTGCCATACATTATAACCATCAGATTTTTTATAACATTTCATTTTCTGTTCTCCTTAATTTGGTGTAATTTTATTTAATAATTCTGGATTATCAAATATATTTCCAATAATATTATTATCTGATTTTAAATAAGTAAACGGATATTCTAATTCACTATAAATAAAATATTTAATTGTCGGTACTATATAATAAAGATAACCATCATGTTTTATATCATATTCTCCGCCATATCCCCAATTACTATCATCTACTTTAATTATATCTTTTTCAAAAACTTTATGCCCTATATTATTTATCCCAAGACAAAAACAAAATGTTTCTGGATCAAAAGCAACTGTGTCTATAGATTGTTGTGTTATAAATTCATATAATGTGTTTTCATGCCAACTACCATCATAATCTTTATATCTTATTATACTATTAAGTGAATTATCTTTTAACATTTATTCCACTTCTTTTCTAGTTGTTGCAATTAGTTGACCAGTTTCTTTATCATGATATTTATTCACTTCATATTTTATAGTCTCAGTTGTAGTTGATTTTGTAATTAATATAGGTTTACGATAAAAACCACCATCTATATTTAGTCTATACGCTCTTAAATAAGTACTAGACACATCAATCCAAGTAATTAAATATAATTGTCCTTCAATATCAAGTATATCATGTAATGTTCTACCATATTTATCATCATCTTTAACAATAGTCTCAACCGAATATTCTTCTATTAATTCTTCATATTCTTCATCTGTTAAATCAATTTCGCTTTTAACTTTATAAATTAATTCATTCATCATTTATTTCCTCTTATTATTCTATATATTGAATATATTATAGAAAATATTATTGATATAAATGATATTAGCACAATTCCACAATTAAATATCATTTATTTAATTCCACATAGATGTTAAATGCGTTCCTAACAAATTAAGACCAACATTCACTTTATCAATATAATCTTTATTTTCTTTATTTTTTTCTATATTATCTAAACTAATTTCTTCTAAAGCAAATACTATAGTATTCATAATACTACAATACATTTCAAAAGACATATTTCCAGGCATTCCAAGTTTATTTTTATTATAATCTTTAATGATTGGTAATATAGCACTAGCAATATCTTTGGTCATAAAATTACTAAAAATATATAAACCGTATTCTAACTTTGAAAAATTATAATCATCATCTATATAGCTTTCATCATATCTACTACTTGCAACTTCGTCTAATGACCATATAGCATTATCTAACATTTCATCAAAAATAAAATCTTGAATATCTTTTGGGTAATCTATTTTATTTTCTCTACGCTTTTTAACTAGTGGTAATGCTAATTGTGCTACTATTTCAAATTCATCATAATATTCTCGTTCAATATTTTTCATTATATTCCAATTCCTCATCTTTTTTGATATTATATTTTTTATATAATAAACAATGCTCACAATAAATTTCACACATAGTGCAACAAGTACACCCACTATTTAATATTTCTTCTATAGATGGTTTATTATTTGTTTCAATCATTTTATATATAATTTATCCTAATTTTATCGATAATAAGTATAGATATTATCACAATGTATATCTATTTCGATGGTCATTTCCATTTCACCGAACAAAACATATTCTATTTTTCTAGCTAGTGGTAAACTTTTCTTTTTAATTATATATTTATTATCAATATCTAGATTATATTTTTTAAGTATTTTATTTAGTTTCTTTTTATTCTTATCTAGTAATACTATATTTGCTTCAGCTTTAATTGGATTAGTAAAGTAATATATTAAGTTATATATAAGTTTAAAAGGATATATAAATACATTAAAAATATAATTAAATATTCTATCTAAATTAAAAACTAGATTATTTATCCAACAACGTTCTAACCAACTAAATGGTATCAAATATTTCATGAATACATT
>Ga0116148_1004528_pt1 | contig 12059 bp, 10 predicted proteins | sample AD_UKC055_MetaG_FD_89786 | JGI IMG/M metagenome (GOLD analysis project Ga0116148, IMG submission 89786) | Active sludge microbial communities of municipal wastewater-treating anaerobic digesters from USA - AD_UKC055_MetaG | ecosystem: Engineered > Bioreactor > Anaerobic > Digestate | place: USA... | reverse complement strand
CGGCGGTGCCGGAGCCTGGCTTGTCCGCCTGGGGCTGGCTTTGGCGGTCGGCGTGTTTTCGTTGGGCGCGCGGGCGGAGTCGCTGGATGCCGGTCTGTTGTTCGACGAGTTCAAGCTGACGCTCGCACCCGGCGAACGCACGGAGGCGGCAGGCCCGTTCTTTTACGCGGAGCAGCGGGAGAGCGCGCGTGTCTGGGCGGTGCCGCCGGTCCTGTCTTACGCGCGGGATCCGGAGACCGAATCCAAGGAGTTGGATGTCCTCTACCCGGTGATGACTTATGCTCGCATCGGGGAGCAGTACCGCTGGCAGTTCTTTCAATTCCTGAGCCTTGCGGGGGGGCCGACGCAGGGGGAGACCACGCGGGACCGATTCACGCTGTTCCCGCTCTATTTCCAGCAGCGTTCTTCGGATCCGAGCCAGAACTATACGGCCGTGGTTCCGTTCTATGGCCACCTGCAGGATCGGTTGTTCCGGGATGAGGTTTTCTTTGTCCTGTTTCCGCTTTATAGCCAAACGCGGAAGCAGGACGTAGTGACGGACAACTACCTGGTGCCCTTGTTCCATGTCCGCCACGGCGACGGGTTGCGCGGCTGGCAGTTCTGGCCGCTGGTCGGCAACGAGCACAAGGAGGTTACGACCAGGACCAACAGCTTCAACGAGGTCACCACGGTTGGCGGGCACGACAGCTTTTTCGTGCTCTGGCCGCTGTTCTTCAATAACCGGAGCGGGATCGGCACGACTAATGAGCAGTGGCAGCAAACGTCCATTCCCGCCTACAGCCTTCTCCGCTCGCCGCTCCGGGATTCGACCACGGTGATTTGGCCGTTCTTCAACTACGTGGATGATCGCGAGAAGAATTACCGCGAATGGGACGCCCCCTGGCCGTTCATCGTGTTTGCGCGCGGTCCGGGCAAGACCACGACGCGGGTTTGGCCGTTCTTCAGCCAGTCGCACAATGCGAAGCTGGAGAGCGATTTCTACCTCTGGCCAATCTACAAGTTCAACCGCCTCCACTCCCCGCCGCTGGACCGCCGGCACACCCGCATTTGTTTCTTCCTTTACTCGGACCGGACCGAGGCGAACACCGAAACGGGGGCCGATCGGCGGCGTGTCAACTCCTGGCCGCTCTACAGCTACCGCCGCGATTTCAGCGGCAACAGCCGGCTCCAGGTCCTGGCTTTGCTCGAACCGTTCCTGCCCGCCAACAAGAGCATCGAGCGCAACTACTCGCCACTCTGGTCGGTCTGGCGCGCGGAAAAGAACGCCCAGACTGGGGCCGGCAGCCAGTCGCTGCTGTGGAACCTGTACCGGCGCGAGACGGCGCCCGGCGCCAAAAAATGCTCGCTCCTGTTCGGGCTTTTCCAGTATCAATCGGGCACTGAAGGCAAGCAGATGCGTTTATTCCATGTTTCATTGAAGCGGGCCAAGACTCCAGCGGCGGCCGAAGCGAAGAAAAGCAAAAGGCAGGAAGCAGAAAGGGGCAAAGGTTGAGGACACAGGCCCAGGCAAGCGGTTTGATGGGCTAACTGCCAGCTATGTTTCAGAACATTGGAGAAATGTTGGTGTTGTTCTGGCGCGCGCTGGCGGCTCTGCCGCTGGCCTGGCGCCACCGCCAGAAGGCCCTCGACCAGTTCTTCGAAATCGGCGTCGCCAGCCTGTTCATGGTCTGCATCCTCTCCTTCTTCATTGGCGGGGTGATGGCGCTGCAGACCGGCCCGCTGCTGGTCGAGCGCGGCCTGGGCAGCTACGTCGGCGCGATTGTCGGCTATTCAATCGCCAAGGAACTGGCGCCGGTGTTGATGGCCGTTCTGATTGCCGGCCGGATCGGCTCGGCGATGGCGGCGGAAATCGGCTCCATGCGGGTTTATCAGGAAATTGACGCGCTGCGCACGATGAACATCAACCCGGTCCACTATCTGGTGCTGCCGCGCCTGACCGCCCTGGCCGTCGCCCTGCCGATGCTGGTGACGATCGCGATAGTGGTGGGGTGGATGGGGGGCGCGCTGGTGGCCTCGAGCAACGCCCGGATTGCGGTTTCGTTCGAGGCGTTCTTCAACGCGCTGCGCTCCACCGTTGACCTGTGGGATGTGGCCAACGGCGTGTTCAAGAGCTTCATGTTCGCCCTGATCATAGCGGTCGTTTCCTGTCATCAAGGGCTCATCACGCGGGGCGGGCCTCGCGGGATTGGCCGGTCGGTCACCAAGGCGGTTGTCAACTCGATCGTGTTGATCGTCATCTCTGACTACTTCCTGACGCGGATCCTGCTGAAGTGATGAACGAGGCCATCTCGAATCAAAACGGTGTCTGCCTGCAGGTCCGCGGGCTGCGCAAGGCGTTCGACGGCCAGGTAGTTCTGCATGGCCTGGACTTCGAGGTGGAGCCGGGCGAGGTGTTCGTCATCATGGGGCCCAGCGGCAGCGGCAAGACCGTCCTGCTCAAGCACCTGATCGGGCTGGAGGAGCCGGATGCGGGGGAGATTCTCATCGAAGGCCAGCCGATTCAATCGCCCGAGGTGATGAGCCAGTACCGCATGGCGATGGTGTTCCAATCAGGCGCGCTCCTCAATTCGCTGACGGTCGGGCAGAATGTAGGCCTCTACCTGTCGGAACATCGGCTGCGGTCGCCCGGGGAAATTGCCCGCATTGTCACCGAGAAGCTCGAGGTGGTGGGCCTGGCTGGCACCGAGGAGAAAATGCCGAGCGAGCTTTCCGGCGGCATGAAGAAGCGCGTCGCCATCGCCCGGGCGCTGGTCATCGAGCCGCAGCTGATTCTCTATGACGAGCCCACCAGCGAGCTTGACCCGCTCTCGGCTGTGGTCATCGCCGAGGAGATTGTGCGCCTCAACGAGCGGATTCACGTCACTTCGCTGGTCGTCTCGCATGACCGGGACCTCGCCTTTGGCGTGGCCGACCGCATCGCTGTCATCAACCAGGGCCGGATTCTGACCATTGGCACGCCTGACGAGGTGAAGCAGCACAAGGACCCGCTCGTGCAGCAATTTCTGCATGCCGATTTCAAACGCCATTAGTCTCCTGCTGGAACAACGAAAGGAAATATGATATGAAGAACACACTTGAAACCCGCCTTGGCATCTTCTTTGCCCTGGCCGTGCTCGCGTTCGCGATCATCCTCGAACGAGTGGGCACCCTGGACTCATTCCGACGCGGCAAGCGCGTGACCGCCCAATTCAACAACGTGCAAGACCTTAAAGCGGGCGACCTTGTCAAGATGGCCGGCGTCGAAATCGGGCGAGTCCAAACCATCCAACTCACCAACAGCCGGGTGCTGGTGACGATGAAGGTGACCCCGTCTGCCGAAGTGAGGACAGACAGCAGGGCGACGATCAAGTTCACCGGGCTGATGGGGCAGAACTACGTGCAGATTGACTTCGGCACACCGCAAGGAGATCTGGCGAAGGACGACGCCGACCTTGGTACCGTCGAACAGGCGGACCTGAGTACCATGATGCAGAAGATTGATAAAGTCGCCGAGGATGTCCAGGCTATGACTAAGAGCTTCACTGGTTTCCAAATTGAGACGCTGGTTGGGCCGCTCCGGGATTTTATAAACGTCAACAAAGGTCCGCTGACCTTGACGATTTCCAACCTGCAGGCGTTCTCCGCTGATCTCTCCTCGCAGGTGCGGCAAGGCAAGGGCACCCTCGGGAAGCTCATCCAGGATGAGTCGCTCTACAACACCACGCTGGCCACGGTCAGCAACCTGCAAGACACGGCTGCCGAAATCAAGACCACGGTCGCCGAGGCGCGCAAGGTCGTGGACCAGGTCAACTCCGGCCAGGGCACCGTCGGCAAACTGGTGAAGGATGAAACGCTTTATCGCGACACGACCGAGGCCATGACCAACCTCAAGGAGATTCTGCAGAAGGTGAACCAGGGCCAGGGGACCGTCGGCAAACTTGTCAACGACCAGGAGTTGTACAAGAACGCGAGGCTGACCCTGCAAAAGGTGGACCAGGCCACCGAAGGGCTGGAGGACACAGGACCGTTGAGCGTCCTGGGCATGGCGGTCGGCAAGCTGTTCTAAGCTCGCTTTACACCCCTCACCACGCAGCCTAAGCTACGCTGTATGCCTTCGGATTACGACGCGACGGAGTTTGTGGATAGTGATTTTCAGGCGCAGAAGCTGGCGCAATCCGCCATGTCGGGCGGCGCGGGCCAGGCGCTGCGCGCGCCGACCCGCGAGGAGGTGGCCGCTGACCTGGCGCGGAAGCAGCAGGAGCTTGCCGCCATCATCCAGGCGAAGGAGGCCAAGGAGCGGGAGAAGGCCGCCCTGGAGGAGACTCGCCGGCGTCAAACAGAGTTTCACACCGGCCGCGAGGAGATGATCCAGAGCCTGACGCGCGGACTGGGCCTGCTGGAGGAAGCTGAGTTCAGCGCGCGGCGGGACGCCGAGCAGATGGCCAAGACGCTGGCGGATTTGCGCGACGCCCTGGCCAAGGTCCAGGCCATCCGGGAGGAGACCTGGACCAAGGACAACTTCAGCGTCGAACTCACGCGCGCTTCAACCGCGCTGGAAAACGCGCGCATGGAGTGGAATGCGGCGCGGCTGAAATTCCCCGTGCTCTCCGGCCAGGCGGCCGACAACAGCGCGCTTGCCCCGGGCACCGTCGCGCCGTCGCCCTCACTGCTGGCGGCGCACAGCTTCGGCGAGCTTTGCCGGGTGGGGCTGGCCCTGACGTGGCCCCTGGCCGCAGTGGCCCTGCTTGCCCTGGTTGCCCTGCTCATAGCCCTGATGCGTCACTGACCGGCTGACGATATGGCGTGGTTACGCAAGAAGCCGGACCCGATTTCCGACCGCGCGCGGGCGCTTAACGAAGAGATTGCCAGGCTGGAATCCCAGATCAAGGACCTGGACGCCGATTTGCAGCGCGCCCACTCCCAACCGCGCTTGCGCTCCACCGCCCTGCCGGGCGGCAGCACGGCCGGCCACGCCGCCTCCGCCCCCGCACCGCCCCCGGCACCGGCGGCCGAAGCGCCGATCTTCGAGGAGGTCGGGCAGGATTTGCTGAACGCGCGAGGCGAGGCGGCGACAACACCGTACCACTACAACGAGCTGGGCGTGCGCAAGTACGACCTCCCCACCCTGCTGCGGCGCATCCGCGAGCACTTTCGCGGGCCGTCCACGACCAATCCGAAGCTGGTCAGCTACCTGGCGGCGGGCGGCATTCAGGGGCTTCGTCCCCTGCGTTATGAGAAGCGCGTGGCGCGCAACCGCTTCATCTTCTTCACCGTCATCCTGTTTCTGGCCCTGCTGGGCACGCTGCTGGTCTTCCTCAAGGGGCACCGGTGATCGGGCGGCATGGCCCCAACGCGCGCCACAGGCCTTTGATTTTGAACCTGCAGGCCATCATACGGGTCTGATTGCACATGCGAACCAGAAGCTCCATTGAAACGCGCGCATGGGAAATCGTGATTCCCGCCCCCGGCGGGGAGTTCGTTGCGCATTATTCCACCCGAGGCTTGTGCGGTTTGGAGTTTCCGGCGCGCGCGCCGCAGCACAGGCGCAGGGTCAGCACGGCACACGTGCCGGCGCGGGTCCGCCGTTGGCACGCGGCGACAGCCCGGGCCCTTGAGCAGGCGCTAGCCGGCCGGCCGCCAAAGACGCTGCCGCCGCTTGACCTGTCCGCCGGCACAGGCTTTCAGCGGCGAGTGTGGAGCGCATTGCGCCGCATCGGCTGGGGCCGGACACGGAGTTACGGGCAGGTGGCGCGGGCGATTGGCCGGCCGAAGGCTGCTCGCGCGGTGGGGACTGCGTGCGGGGCCAATCCCATTCCGGTATTTGTGCCCTGCCACCGTGTTTTGGCTGCCGACAACCGGCTGGGCGGTTTCTCGGGCGGGCTGGACTGGAAGCGGGCGCTGCTGAGACGCGAGGGGATCATGCGGCCGGGCCGCGGCAAGAGCCAGAGACGCCGGCACCCGTAGCGCCGTCCTCGACTCAGTTGCCGGGAGTCTGGCCGGCCTTTCCGGCTGGAGCGGTTGTCGTTGGCGCGTGGCTGATCCGGCCTCGAATCCTTAGCATTAGCAAACCGCCGATCAAGCCGAAGGGCGCCATGAAGTAGAAGTAGTTGCCGAGGCTGCGGTCCAGCAGGTTGCCCAGGAAGTAGCCGGCGAGGCTGCCGCCGAAGTACTGGAAGGAGTCAATCAACCCCAGCGCAAACCCCGCAAAACGCCGCCCGCCAATGTCCATCGGCGCCGCCGAGCCCAGGATCGAGTGGGTGGAATTGGCGGTAAAGGAGATGAGGACCAGGAACAGGATGGCGGCATTCACGCCGTGGAATTGGGCTGCCAGGAGGATGATGGCCGTTTCCAGGAAGTAGAGAATTGCGGCGACGGGCGCGCGCCGCCCTTTGAACAGCGTGTCCGAGACGTAACCAGCCAGCAGCGAGCCGGCTGAGGCCACAAACGGGATGAGGAATGCGAGGAATTGAAACCGAACGGAGCGCAGGTCCACGTGGTAAAGGTCCTGCATATAGCGGGGGAACCACTGGTCCACGGCTTGCCGGACCGCGCCGGTGCAGGCGTAGGCGCAGGCGGTAATCCACACCACCGGGTTGCTCATGATGGCGCGTATGACCTGGGAGAATTGGGCAGTCACCCCGGCGTCGGTCGGGCCGGTGTCGTCTCGAATGACTCCGTGGAAGCCGGCCTCCTCGGGTGTTTGCTTCACTGTTAACGCCATGCCGACGGCGGCGGCGGCGCAGATGATCGAGGGGGCCCAAAACAGCCAGCGCCAGTGAAGCGGCGGGACGTTAATCAGCCCGAGGACTGTGAAGCCCGCGAGCAGGGCTGGGCCCAGCGTGAAAATTCCCAGGCGCCCGAGATTGATCATGAACCCGAAGATGCCGGAGAATCGCCCGCGCTCGCGATGATTGAACCAGGCCGTGTTGATCTTCACCATTCCGGGCGCGCCAAAAGCCTGGAGGTAGCCGTCCACGCCCCGAATGGCGATGAACAGCCCTAGCATCCCCGCGAACGACGCCGCGCCAAAAAGGATGTTCATCAGGATCGTCCCGGCCGCGCCGATCAGCATGGCGCGTTTGCCGCCGAGGCGGTCGGTCAGCAGCCCGTTGATGATCTGACCGCACGCGTAGGCAAAGAGCGAGGTGGTGATGATATAGCCCATCTCCGCCCGGCTGAAATCAAACTCCCCGCTGATGGACTTGTTGGCGATGGAGAGGTTGTACCGGCACATGTAGAATGACGTGTACAACAGGCCCAGGAAACCCCAGTTCAGGCCCCGGCGCGCGCGGAAGCCCGGCGGATACTGAAGGTGCGGAAAGGCGGCGGCGTCAGATTGGCTCATAGGGCATTTAGACCGCGCGCTTCATTCAGCAAGGCAATAGCACGGCAGCTACTCCGGAACCAGTTCAATCGTCGGCTTCTCCTCCACCTCGGTGATATACTTCCGGGTGGCGGCGGGCAGTTGGTGCCAGATCTTGAGAGCCAGGAGCCCTCCGAGCAAGGCGAAGGGCATAAGGAAACAGGGCCACCAATACCAGCTATGGCCTGTCAGGTAGCCAAGGCTGATGGACTGCAATCCCGTTCCCAGGTAAACAAAGCCGTCCACCACGCCCGAACATGTGGCGGTGGCCTTCCGGCCGCCGAAATCAGCCGCCGCCGTGCCCGACATCAGCGAGTGCACGCCGATCACCGCCATGGTGATGAGCAGCGCGGCCAACCCGACCATGAACGGTGAAGAGAACAAAGAGAATGCCATCACAACCGTCATCAGGAACATGAACCCGCAGAGAATAACCGTTGGGGGACCGCGGCGGGAGTGGAAAATCTTGTCAGACACCAGCCCGCCGACAAACCCGCCCACGATGCCAAAGAAGCACAGCAGCAACCCCCAGTGGTTGAAGAAGAACTCCGCGCCGGTCTGCTTGACGTCTTTGGCGAAGATGAAATACCAGGTCATAATCCCGTTGCGCAGCACGCCGGAGGTCAGCTCGATAAAGGCAATCGTAAGCATGATTGGGCTGGCAAAGACCTTCTTGAGCAGCTCCAGCGTCGTGTACTCGATGTGCATAGCCCCCGAGGACGCGTCATGGGTGTCAAAATGCGGGAAGGCGGCATCCTCGGGAGTATCCTTGATCAGCCACCAATCCAGCAGCGCCCAGACCAGCAGGATGGCCGCTGGAATGAAGAACACGGCCCAGTTGGCATCCAGCGGCGTGCCCTCCAGCGCGAAGATCTTCTGGATGAGGCGGTGCACCCAGCTCAATTCGCCCTGGGCGTTGGCCTTGGCCATATCCACGATGGCTTTGCCCCAGTCGAAGGCGAAATAGACCCCGAAGGAAATGAGCGTTCCGAAGATGGCCCCGAAGACACCCCGTTCGCGCACATGGAACCAGTAGGCTTTAACCTTGATGATCGAGACCGCGCCGTAGCTCTGGAAATACATGTTGATCGCGTAGATCGCCGAGAAGGCCACTACCAGCCGCATCTTGAGCTGGCCGGTGACGACCAGATAGGTCAGCACGCCGAGCACGATATTGGCCAGAGAGGCCCCCAACGCCGCGATGATGATGCCGCGCTTGCCGCCGATCTTGTCCACCAGGGGACCGTTTACCAGGAACGACACGCCATACACCGTCGTGCCGATGCCGAAGATCCAGCCAAAGTCCTGGTTGGACATGAGTGACCCGAGGGCGTTCTTGGAGACGGTCAGGTTGTAGCGCGCCATGTAGAGGAACGCGTAGGTCATGCCCAGCGGAAACCAGTTGATGAAGCGCCGGATCATGAACCACGAACCATGTCCCAGCGGGTTGTTGTAGAAATAGAGGGCCACAACAACCGCCAGGCAAATCCCAACTAGCAGCAGAGACATACGAGTTTACGCGCGAGCACTTACCAGGAATCCGACGCGTGTTCCAGCTAACCAGAGCCCGCGGGCGAGGTCAAGGCAATTGCCGCAGGATTTGCGTGCATCGAAGTCTGGAGCCGCTGCTTGAGGTCCGGGGCCAGCCTCTTTAGAGTCACGCCCAACGCATGACTGATACCTTTCTGCGCCTGAACTCGACCCTCAACGGTTATGTTTGGGGCTGGCCCATGATCGTGCTGCTGATGGGCACGGGACTCCTGCTCACCCTCCTGACCGGCGCGGTCCAGTTCCGCCGCCTGGGATTCGCCTTGCGCGAAGTGCTGGGCAGAATCACGCAGCGCGGCGGCGGGCAGGGGGATGTGCGCCCGTTCCAGGCGGTGGCCACCGCGCTCGCGTCCACGGTGGGCGTGGGCAACATTGCCGGCGTCGCCACAGCCATCTACCTCGGCGGCCCCGGCGCGGTGTTCTGGCTGTGGGTGTCCGGGGTGCTCGGCATGGCAACCAAGTACGCGGAAATCGTCGTGGCGATGCATTACCGGGAACAGGATGCCGCCGGCACGATGCGCGGCGGGGCGATGTACATCCTGACGAAAGGGCTCGGCTGGCCGTGGCTGGGCGGCGCCTTCGCGTTGCTGACGGCGCTGGCGGCCTTTGGCATCGGGAACATGGTGCAGGCCAATTCGGTGGCCGACGCGCTCAAAGCCACGTTCGGCTTTCCCACGTGGACGACCGGCATCGTGCTGGTCGTGCTGACGGCGATGGTCATCCTGGGCGGAATCAAGTCCATTGCCAGCGTGACCCAATGGCTCGTGCCGTTTATGGCGGTGCTTTACCTGGGCGGGGCTGTGATCGTGCTGGCGCTCTGTGCCGGCAAACTGCCGCACGTTTTCAGGCTGATCTTCGACGGCGCGTTCTCTGGCACGGCGGCGGTCGGCGGTTTTGCCGGCAGCACAATGATGATGGCGCTGCGCTACGGCATCGCCCGGGGCCTGTTCTCCAACGAGGCCGGCCTGGGCAGCGCGCCGATGGTCCACTGCGCGGCCGACACGGACCATCCCGTCCGGCAGGGCATGTATGGCGTGTTCGAGGTGTTCGTGGACACGATCCTGATTTGCACTGCGACCGGGTTGGTGATTCTGTTGACGGACACCTGGAACAGCGGTCTGACCGGGGCCGCGCTGTCCGTTAAGGCATTCGAGACGGGGCTGCCGGGCACCATCGGTGATGTTGTCGTCACCGGCGGACTGGTACTGTTCGCTTACTCGACGCTGCTGGGCTGGAGTTACTACGGGGAGACCGGCATCGTCTATCTGCTGGGCGCAAAGGCCGCCATGCCCTACCGGCTTGCCTGGCTGGTATTCGTTTACTTGGGCGCGACCGGTTCGCTGCACCTGGTCTGGGACATCGCTGACACGCTCAACGGGCTGATGGCAATTCCCAACTTGATCGGCTTGCTGGCCTCCCTTCCGCTGCTGCTGCGGCTGCAACGGGAGTTCTTCAAGCGGCCTCCGGACTGAGCGCGGGCGGGCTTACCTGGCCTTTACGTCGTAGCACAACAACACATCCTGATCGCGCAGAAACAGCCGGCCTCCCGCGATCACCGGGTGCGGCCAGCTCTTCTTGCCGCTGCGGTCGGGAGGGGCGAAGCGGCTCTTCTCGACGTAGCCGGAGGGAGTGGCTTCCAGGAGGGCTACCACGCCCTTTTCGGCTTCCTCGCGACAGTAGAGTCGGCCGTCGGCGTAGAGGAGCGAGCCTTTGCCGAGTTTGCTCTTCTCCTGCCACCGGGCTTCGCCGGACTTGAAGTCCTGGCACGTCCAGCCCTTGCCCTCCGAGTAACCATAGAGATGCTCGCCCACTTTAACCACGCCGCCATGATGGTTCACCATGACTTTGTTGGCATACACCTGCGTGGCCGTGAACTCGCCTCCTTTGGCCACTTTGAAAAGGTTGCAGCCGATGCTGTAGCCGGACGTGACATACACGCAGCCGTCGGCGTAGATGGGCGTGGGAATCACCGCGGTGGCGCCCTTGCGGGCAGTCTTCCACAGCACGGCGCCGTCCTTCGGCGCCACGCCGGCGACGCTCTTGGCGGTAAGCTGCACGTATTGCCGCACGCCGCCTATCTCGGCGATGATGATTGAGGAGTAATGGGCATCATCGGTCCAATCCTTGCTTTGCCAGATCAACTCCCCGGTCTTCTTGTTCAGAGCGGCCAGCGTGCCTTGCGGCCCCCCGGGCGTGAAGAGGACCTGGTCGCTGTCCACCAGTGGAGATTCCGAAAAGCCCCATTCCGGAAGCGGTCCGCCGAAGTCGGTGGTGAGATGTTTGCGCCAGACCTCCTTGCCATCCTGGGCGTTGACGCAGATCACCTCGCCAAACTGACCCAGGGCATAGACGAGGCTGCCGTCGGCGGTGGGCGTGGCCCGCGGACCGGCGTAGCCGCCCCAGCCCGGCGCGCCGGCTTTGCCGAGCGGGGTGGACCAGAGAACCTTGCCGTCCGCGCGGTTGAGGGCCAGGACGTGGTTGGTCCCGGGCCGTTCTCCCATGGTGAAGATGCGCTGGCCGGCGACCGACACGCCGGAGAAACCCCCGCCCAGGCCGGTGGCTTTCCAAAGCAGGGGCGGGCCTTGCTGGGGCCACTCCTTCAGCAACCCGGTTTCGGTGCATAGGCCGTCACGGTTCGGTCCGCGCCATTGCGGCCAGTCCGACTGGGCCGCGGGCAGAGGTTGAAGGAGGGATTGGGCCAGCCAGGCCGTGACCGCCAGTGCAATATGCTTTCTCATGTGACCAATACGAACTTAGGAGGGATAAGACCACAGACACGCCGACTGGATCCAGCTCCCTCCGTCTGGCCCAGCCGAGCTCGCCGCCGGCGACTCGCCTTTGGCGCAGCGGCGGCATCATACAGACGACACTGCTGGATGGGGAATTCAAATCTAACGCCGCCGCTGCGCGCGCGCCGACCAGGCCCGAGTGATCCAACCCGGCACCATGCCGCGCCGTGATTTTGCTTTTGCGCGGCCGGCCGATGCGGTTTGATTGGCACATGATTCTCCGACCTGGCTTCGTTTCGCTCGTGCTGCTGTTGGGGCAAACGCTTCAGGCGGCGATGCAATCGCCCGGCGGGCCCCTCGTTCTCGAGCCCGATGGCAAGTCTGGCCCGGCCGTTGCCTTTTGGCTGGAGAGCTCGTTGAAGCGGGTGTTCCCCGCGTCG
>Ga0116148_1004526_pt1 | contig 12059 bp, 10 predicted proteins | sample AD_UKC055_MetaG_FD_89786 | JGI IMG/M metagenome (GOLD analysis project Ga0116148, IMG submission 89786) | Active sludge microbial communities of municipal wastewater-treating anaerobic digesters from USA - AD_UKC055_MetaG | ecosystem: Engineered > Bioreactor > Anaerobic > Digestate | place: USA... | reverse complement strand
GGAAGTCGAGCGCCGGCTGCGCGAGCGCCACGGGATGAACGACACCCAGGTGGCCGACGCCTTCGAGCTGGCACGCACGGATCCAGCCTTCGACCTGGCGAGGGCGCTGCCGCCGGAGTAGGGCTCAGGGCTCAAGGCTCAAGGGGGCCTGCAAGACCAGGCGTCGGCGTCGTTCCGAATGATGGAGGGTGAAGTGGCACGCGACCGCGATCGGGATGCCGAGATGGACCGGCTGCTGCGCGCCGCGATGAGCGACGGGCCGGCGGGCTCGGCTGATGCCTGCCCGGCCGCGGATGAGCTGTCGGCTTATGTCGAGCAGACACTCGCCCGCCCCGAGCGCGAGGCGCTCGAGCCCCACCTCGCCTCGTGCGAGCGCTGCCAGCAGGCGCTCGCGATGATGGCCACGATGCCCGAGCCGGCCGCCATTCCCGCGAACGCGCCGGCCCGGACACCCTCGTGGTGGCTCGCCGGCTGGCGCCGCTGGCTCGTCCCCGCGACCGCGCTCGCCAGCGCGGCAATCATCTACGTGGCGCTGAAGCCCGCGGCCGTTCTCCAGCCGAACCTTTCCCCCGACTCGATCGTCGCCACCGCGCCCGCGGAGTCACCCACGCCGCCGGAGGCGCCCGGCACCTCCCAGCTCCTCCCCGGGAAGGCCGTTCCGAGTGCTGCGCAACTTGCCGAGGCGGCTTCGCCGCGCGCGAAGCGCGAGGAAGGGAACGAGGAAGAGAAGGAGGCGGTGAACGAGACGCCACGGGTGCTGGCGCGAACGCGGGACAAGGCCGTGGCAGACAGGCCCGAGGCGAAGCTGGAAGCCGCGCCTTTCAGGGCCGACGAGGCGGAAGCCGGGCAGAGCGCCACGCTTGCCCCGGTCCCGCAGCTGGCCGCCGCCCCTGTGGCCGCGCCGCCCTCGCAGCCCCCTCCTTCCGCGGAGCCTGAGGCGATGGCCGAGGCGCAGGCGCACACGGCCCAGCCGCGCGCGGCCGGCGGCGCACTCGGCGTGAGACCAACACGCCTCAAGGCCGGCGAGGCGGCCGCTCCCAGGGTCGCCGCTCCCACCGGCTCCAAGGCCGCCGCCGACGCGGCTCTCGCCGCACCGGAGCAGGTCGTGTCCACGGCCCGGGGCGAGGGCTCGCAGGCCGCCATCGTGAAAGGCGCCGGCGCCAGGCCGCTCCTCTGGCGACTCGATCCCGGTGCCAGGATCTTCGGCTCCGCCGACGCTGGCCGCACGTGGCAGCTGCAGTACACGGGAGCCGGCCGGCTCGTCGCAGGCTCGTCGCCGTCCCCGGAAGTCTGCTGGGTCGTGGGCGGCCGGGGGCTCGTCCTGCGCACCACCGACGGCCGGACCTGGCACGCCGTTCCCTTCCCCGAGCGGCTCGACCTGGTGGCCGTCCTCGCCGACAGCGACCGCCGGGCGACCGTCCACGCCTCCGACGGCCGCCGCTTCACCACCGACGACGGCGGGGCGACCTGGCGGGAATAGGCTGCCTGCAAGAAACTCCAGCGTCGCCGTTCATCCTCCAGAGGCAGCATGACGCTGCCGGGAGATGAACATGCCGACACTACTGCTCGCCCTGCTGCTCGTGCTGCTGTCGTGGCAGCCCGCCGCGGCCGCCACCGAACATCCCCCCGACACCAGGACCCTCTCTCCCTACTTCTTCGTGCATGGCGACGACCCCTCCACCGACCGGCTGCCGCTGAAGGCGACCTCGGCCCAGGTGGACATCGCCGGCGTGATCGCGCGCGTGAAGGTCACGCAGGTCTACCGGAACGAGGGGAAGCACGCGCTCGAAGCCATCTACGTCTTCCCCGGCTCCACGCGGGCGGCGGTGCACGGGATGAAGATGACGATCGGCGATCGGGTGATCACGGCCCGCATCGAGGAACGGCAGGAGGCGCGGCGGCAGTACCAGCAGGCGCGGGAGTCTGGCCAGAGTGCCTCGCTCCTCGAGCAGCAGCGCCCCAACGTCTTCCAGATGAACGTCGCGAACATCCTGCCCGGCGACGAGATCCGGGTCGAGCTGGTGTACTCGGAGCTGCTCGTGCCGGAGCGAGGCGTCTACGAGTTCGTGTACCCGACGGTCGTCGGGCCGCGCTACTCCACGTCCGACGCCGCCACCGCCCCCGAGCCGGAGCGCTGGGTGCAGAACCCCTACCTGCGGAGCGGCGAGGCCGACCGGACCCGGTTCGACTTCAGCGCGAGCATCAGCGGCGGCATGGCGTTGAAGCGCGTCACCTCGCCGTCGCACGCGTTGAGGATCGACTACCCCTCCGCCACGCGCGCCCGGCTCACGCTCGGCGATGAGGCGGCGGCCGCGAACAAGGACCTGGTCATCCGCTACCAGCTCGCCGACGACCGCATCGAGACCGGCCTCATGCTCTACGAGTCGGGCGGCGAGCGCTTCTTCCTCTGCCTGGTCGAGCCCCCTCGCCGCTTCTCGCCCGCACTGGTCCCGCCGCGCGAGTACGTCTTCATCGTGGACGTGTCGGGCTCGATGCACGGCTTCCCGCTCGAGACCACCAAGGCGCTGCTGCGCAACCTGTTCGGCCGCCTGCAGCCCGACGACAGCTTCAACATCCTCTTCTTCTCGGGCGGTTCCTACGTGCTCTCGCCCGCGTCGCTCCCGGCGACCGAGGTCAACAAGGCCCGCGCGCTCCAGGAGATCGAGCGCCAGACGGGTGGCGGCGGCACGGAGCTGCTGCCGGCCCTTCGGCGGGCGTTCGACCTGCCCCGGGCGCGCCGCGACGTGGCCCGCACGATCGTGATCGCGACCGACGGGTACGTGAACGTCGAGCGCGAGGCGTTCGCACTCGTCCGCGATCGCCTGGACGATGCGAGCGTGTTCGCGTTCGGGATCGGCGGCTCGGTGAACCGCCACCTCGTCGAGGGGCTCGCACGCGCCGGCGAAGGGCTGCCCTTCGTCGTCCTTGGTCCCGGCGAGGCGCCGCGCGCCGCATCGCGGTTCCTCGAGTACATCGAGTCGCCGTTGCTCACCGGCATCGACGTGCGCACGCCAGGCTTCGACGCCTACGACCTCGAGCCGGGGAAGATCCCCGACGTCTTCGCCGCGCGGCCGCTCGTGCTCGCCGGCAAGTACCGCGGCGAGCCGGCCGGCGAGATCGTCGTCAGCGGCTTTACGGGCGAGGGAAGGTTCGAGCGCCGCGTGAAGGTGGACCGCAGCCGTCTCGTCACCGGCGCCGAGGCGCTCCGCTACCTGTGGGCGCGCGAGCGGCTCGCGGTGCTCGACCTTGCCGGAACGGAGGCCGGCGCTACTGGGGCCGGGACGGAGGCGGGCGCCACGGGGGCCGAGGCCGCGAGAAAGGCGGCCATCACGAAACTGGGGCTCGAGTACGGGCTGCTGACGGAGTACACGTCGTTTGTCGCGATCGATCAGCGGCGGCGCCGTCAGGACGGACGCCTCGAGACGGTGAAGCAGCCGCTGCCGCTGCCCGAGGGCGTGAGCGACCTCGCGGTTGGAGGGATGCCGGGCGTGGCCAAGATGCAGGTGGCCGCCGAGTCACTCTCCCTGGCGAGCCCGAGGCGGGCCGAAGACCGCGGCCGCGGCACCGTGCTCTCGACGGCGCCAGACCTTGTGTCGCCGCCACGTCAGGCGCAGGCGAGTGTGCGCGTCCGGCTGTTGGAGAACCGTCTCACCGGACGTTTCGTCCGAAGCGAGACGATTACCGTCACGGTACAGCGCGCGCTGTCGGCTGCCGGCTGCACGCCGGAGACGGGCACGCTGCGGCTGCGGCTTGTCTTCGGCGGAGGCGGAGCGGTGGAAAGGGTGGAGGCGGTGACGGGCGCCAACGCCGTGCGCCCAGCGCCGGAATGCGTGCGCAACGCGCTTCAGGGGCTGCGGCTGGCGGGAGTGAGAGGCGGATCGGTGGTCCTGGACGTCGGATGGTGATTCGTTGTGCGAGAGGGGCGGCCGCAAGGCCGCCCCATTGTCTGCCGTCGGGGCGGCCACAAGGGCCGCCCCTACTTTCCCATCAGCTCCTTGAACCCCTCGTCACTCGTGTTGAAGTCGCGGGCGGCCTGGCCGACGCGGAGGATGCGGACCGAGCGGATCGGGTCGTCCTTGCCCACGGTGGGCAACGTCTTGACGCCGGCAATCACCTGGCCGATCGCCACGCCGCCGCCCCCCTTCCTCCCGCTGGTCAGGTAGAACGTGCTGGGCCCGGCCATCGCCAGGACGCCGGGGGCGTCCTGCTTCAGCACGCGGTTGGCTCGCTTCGGCAGGTTCCTCACCGCCATCGACCTCCCCAGCTCGGAGGTGATCACGCCGGTCACCCTGCCCCTCACGTCGAGGATCCGCCCGACAGGCGCGATCTCCGGCGGCCGCCGCTGCCCCATCATCGCGAGCGCGGCCGCCGGCGGGCGCGCGGCCTGCGCCGCCGACCCCGGCTTGTTCCCCTCGAACAGCCGGACGAAGGCCGCCGCGTGCAGGGGGGCGTTCGCGAAGTCGAGCGACGCGATCACGCGCTTCGGCGCGTCGCCGCCGCCGATCGTGATGTCGGCGTACAGCCCGTCCGGCAGGAAGACCCCCTCCCGCGGCAGCGGCTTGTCGAGGTTCGCCACGCCGTAGGCGAGCACAGCGGTCGCGAGCGCCGAGTGCTGCTGGTGCTCCGTGTAGGGCACCAGCTGGTCGTAGAGGTCGTTGGTCGTGTGCCACACGTACGGATAGACGAAGTTCCGTTCCTTCTCCCCGTTCACCGCCGGGAGCACGCTCGAGGTCTGCACGCCCAGCGTTGGCACGCCGCGCATCTGGAACGACGAGTGATCGCTGCCGCCGGGGGAGGCCGGCCTCGGCGCCGGGTACTCGTTGGTGACCAGCTTGAAGGGCCACCTCGGGTTCGCCGTCTCGAGCGGCGCGGTGATCCTTGCGAAGTCGTCGTACCAGGCGGGCGGCACGCTCGCGCCGGTAATCGCGCTCGGGCTGCCGTCGCGATTGATCATCATGACGATTTTCGACTCGATCCCCGGCCGGTTCCGCAGCCACGCCTGCGACCCGAGCAACCCGCTCTCCTCGGCCGCGAAGAGCACGCACACGATGGTTCGCTTGGGCCGCGCCCCCGCCTTCGCCAGCAGCCGCATCGCCTCCATGTTCGGCGAGAACCCCGACCCGTCGTCCACGCCCCCGGTGGCGACGCTGAACGCATCGAGGTGGCCGCCGATGACGATGTACTCGTCGGGGTAGGTGGTGCCGCGGAGCGTCGCGACGACGTTGTGGTACTTGAGGGGGCCCATCTTGAAGTGGTTGCGGATGTCGAACTCGAGCTCGACCGGCTGTCCCTTCTCGACGAGCGCCTTGATCTCGTCGTACTGCGTGTCGAGCAGCTTGATGTCGGGCAGCACCGGGAGCGCGTCCCACGACGGGACGAAGCCGTCGAGGATGGACAGCGGCGGCAGGAAGCCGTCCTGCGCGGGCGCCGGCGGCTTCGACGACTGGATAGTGCCGAGCGCCCCGGCCTCGACCAGCGCGCGCGTCACCGGCGGGATCATCTCGGCGTCGAGGTACTCGAAGCTGCCGTCGGGCAGCTTGGTGCCGCGCCTCCCGTCGCGCGCGAACCCGGTGCTGGCGCCCGGGATCAACACCCACTTGCCGTTGTACGACGCCTTGTTCGCGGCGATCTCGGCCAGCGCCGCCTCCACCGCCGCGCGCTTCTTCTCGACGGTCTCCTTGGGCAGGGGCACGCCGCCCTGCGCGCGCCCCGGGACCGAGAACGGGTCGGCCTTCAGGATGGCTACGCCGCCGCGCTGGATCCCCTTGGTCCCCGCGGTGAACGAGGGCGTGCCGAAGCGGAGCGCCTTCTCGACCGGCGTCCGCATGCGGCCGAACCACGGGCCGCGGTTGAAGCCCACGGGCAGCTCTCCGGCCTCGTCGAGCTCGGCCTCGAACCCCCACTGCCTGAACTGCCACACCGCCCACTCGGTGGCGTCGCGGTACGCGTTGGTCCCGGTCTCCCGCCCGCCGAAGCGGTTGCTGGCGTAGTCGTTCCACACCATGACCTGGTTGTCGGTCTTGCCGAGCTGGATGATCTTCGCGACGACCGGGTCGTCCTGGCTGGCCTCCGGAAGAGCCTGCGAGCCGAGCGCGACGAAGACGAGCAGCGCAATTCCCCACCACGGGCACGAGCGTCTAGCGAACATGAGTCCTCCGGCCGGGGATTATATCGGGAACGGAACCCAGTCCACCCCACATGTGTATTGGACAAGGAGATGCAGGTTCGCGGGTCCTGCCGCGGGGCTCCCCCCGCTCGGTCACTGGAAGCGCACGCCGAGGAAGACCGGGACGTAGAAGGCATCGGCCGAGCGCTTCGAGCCGGAGGCGTCGCGGAACGACGGGCCGTCGAGGAAGACGAAACGCGCCTCGGCGAACAGCCGGGCCCTCAGGCCGACGTCGAACGAGACGCCCGCGCCGGCGCTGGCGCCGACGTCGGTCGAGCGGCGGATCCCGAGCAGGCGGTGGAACGGGAGCGAGGTCGGGGAACACTGCAGCCAGTGCGGCTCGCAGAAGCTGACGGGAGACTCGGCGAGGGCAACTCCCGAGGGGCTGGTCACCGTGACCCGGCGGTAGGCGATCACCGGGCCGGCAAACAGGTAGACGGTCGCCTCGCGGCCGGTGAGGGGGCGCTTCCAGACCAGGTCGACGGTGCCGGCGTGCATCTGCGTCTTGCCGCGCAGCGCGCCGCTCCCGGATTCCGCGACAACCGTGGCGTCCTCGGCCGCAAACCGCCCGTAGAAGTATCCGGCCCGGATCGCGAGCCCGGGGCGGAACTCGAGTTCTCCGCCGCCGCCGACGTTCCAGCCGATGCCCGAGCTGCCGGCCGCCTCCCCCACCGGCGCGACGGCGCCCGCGCCCACCTGCACGCCCGCCGGGTAGCCTTGAACCAGCCACCCTTGTGCGTGCACGCCGGGCAGGTTCACGAACATGGCGAGGAAGACCAGCGCCGGCCGCATCAGACGGAGGCTCATTGCTCAAGCATATGACAACGCGGGCCCCGCAGGGGCGGCCCTTGTGGCCGCATTACTCCGGCATCACCTGCGTTGAGCAAGGCCGTGAGCGGGTGAACGCGGGCTGATATCATGGGTACGCCTTGTTCCTGCCTCGATCCAGACTGCTGATCGTTGCGGTGCTCTCAGCCAGTTTGGCGGGGCTGTCTCCGCACCCCGGGCTTGCCGGGCAGGCGGCCGGCGCGCGTCCCGCGCCGGCGTTCACGGTCATCTCGCCGCAGGCGCGCACGCCGCTGCCCGCTTCGCAGGCTGGCGACCAGCTCATGGTGGCGCTCGACGACCTCGCGCCGCTCTTCGGGCTGACCGTGCGCGAGGACGGCATCGGCGGAGGCCTGACCGTGACCGCCGCCAACGGGAAGCGCGTGCTGCTGACGCCGGGGCAGCCGCTCGCCTCCGCCGACGGCCGCCTGGTGTCGCTGCCGGCCGCCCCGGTCCGTGACGGCCGCCGCTGGCTCGTTCCCATCGAGTTCCTTTCGCGGGCGATCGCGCCGGTTGCCGGCACGCCCATCGAGGTGCGCCGCGGCTCACGCCTCGTCCTGGTCGGCGACGTCCGCGTGCCGCGCGTCGAGGTCCGCCAGCAAGAGGCCGGCGGGGTGATCCGGCTCACGCTGACGGTTGCGCCGCGTGCGGGGCACCAGGTGACCCACGAGGGGAACCGCCTGCTGCTGCGGTTCGACGCGACGGCCCTCGATCCCGCGCTGCCCGCCGTCACCCCCGGGCCGTTGCTTCAGGGGATCCGGCTCGGCGATACCCCGGCGACGCTTGCCGTGGACCTCGGCCCGAGGTTCGGCTCCTACCGCGCGTCAGCCGCGACGCGCGACGCCAACAGCGAGGTGATCGTCGAACTGGTGCCCTCCTTCACCGACCAGGCGATCCCGGTGCCGCCCCCGTCGCCGCCCGCGGCCGAACCGCTCGTGAACCTGGCACCGCCGCGCCCCTCGGTCAGGACCGTCGTCATCGACGCGGGGCACGGCGGCGACGAGCAGGGGGCTTCCGGCCCGTCGGGAGCGCTGGAGAAGGAAGTTGCGCTCGCGGTCGCCCGGCGCCTGCGGGCGGTGCTGGAGGGACGGCTCGGCCTGCGCGTGCTGATGACGCGCGATGCCGACAAGGCAGTGTCGCTCGACGAGCGCGCGGCGCTGGCCAACACCAACAAGGCCGACCTCTTCATCAGCCTGCACGCGAACGCCTCCCTCAGGCCCGCCACCCGCGGCGCGCAGGTGTACTTCCTGAGCGCCGGACAGGGCGGCGAGGCGAGCCGTGCGGCCCTCGCTGGCGGGGCGCTGCCGACCCTCGGCGGCGGCTCGCGCGACGTCGAGCTGATTCTCTGGGACCTGGCGCAGGTCCGCCACCTCGACGAGTCGGCCGCCTTCGCCGCGATCCTCGAAGAGGAACTGCGCGGCCGGATCGCCGTCAACGAGCGCCCGGTCCTCCAGGCGCCGTTCCGTGTGCTGGCGGCGGCCAACATGCCGGCGGTGGTCGTCGAGACCGGGTATCTCACCAACACCGAGGACGAGCGGCTGCTGAAGTCGGCCGGCCACCAGGACCAGATCGTCCAGGCGCTGCTGCAGTCGGTCATCCGGTTCCGCGAGGTGCGCGAGCGCGGCGTCGCCGCGATGCCAACCGGTGTCTCCGCTCCCAACCCGTCGAGGCCCCCGCGGTGAGGCGCTCGCTCATCGTCTGGATCGCCGTGATGGCCGCCGTGGTGGCCGCTGCCGGGCTGGGCGCGGTGGTCTTGAGCCGCTGGCTGGCCTCCGAGGTCGAAGCGCCGCCCTCCGAGGGCGGGCGCGCGGCGGCGGCGTCGGCAGACGAGGCGCGCAAGATCAAGGCACGGCTGTTCTACGTGGCGGAAGACGGTGTGCACCTGGTGCCCGTGGAACGGGAAGTGCCGTTCGGCGCCACCACGGCGGACCAGGCACGCCGGATCGTCGAGGCGCAGCTCGAGCCGGCGCCCGAGGGGCTGGTGTCGCCGATCCCGGCGGGGACCCGGCTCCGTGCTCTCTACCTGACCGAGGCCAACCAGGCGTTCGTGGATCTGAGCGCCGAGGCGCGATCGGCCCACCCTGGAGGCCTCACGAACGAGATCCTCACGGTCTACTCGGTCGTCGATTCGCTGACCGTGAACCTGCCCGTGCTGACCGGCGTGCAGATCCTCGTGGACGGCCACGAGGTCGACACGCTGGCCGGCCACGTAGACCTGCGCCGCCCCCTCGTCCGCAGCACCTTCTGGATCGACGAGGGCACACCCCGGTGAGACCGCGAGTTCGAAGATGACCCGATCCGACCAGCGCACCCCGTCCACGCTCAGGCCGACCCGCCTGACGCCGCACTTCGTGAAGCACGCCGAAGGCTCGGTCCTCATCGAGGCCGGCGACACCCGCGTGGTCTGCACGGCCAGCGTCGAGGACCGCGTGCCCCCGTTCCGGCGCGGTTCCGGCAAGGGGTGGGTGACGGCCGAGTACGGCATGCTGCCGCGATCGACCACGACGCGCAGCGTGCGCGAGGCGTCGGCGGGCAAGGTGGGCGGGCGGACGCAGGAGATCCAGAGGCTGATCGGGCGGTCGCTGCGCGCGGTGACCCGCATGGAGGAGCTCGGCGAGCGCACGATCTGGGTGGACTGCGACGTCATCCAGGCCGACGGCGGCACGCGGACCGCGGCGATCACCGGGGGCTTCGTCGCCCTGGCGCTCGCCCTGCAGAAGCTCCACGCCCAGGGCCAGCTCGCCGCCGTGCCGCTGCAGGACCTCGTCGCGGCCACCAGCGTCGGCATCGTGGACGGGGTGCCGCTGCTCGACCTCGCCTACGAGGAAGACTCCCGGGCCGAAGTGGACATGAACGTCGTGCAGACGGGCGACGGCCGCCTCATCGAGGTGCAGGGCACGGCCGAGGCCGCCCCGTTCGGACGCGACGCGTTGATGAGAATGCTCGACCTGGCGGCCGAGGGAATTGCCACGCTCAATCGCCTGCAGCTCGAGGTGCTCGGCGACATCCGGTTCAGGCGATGATCGCCGAACTGGTGATTGCCACCGGGAACGCCGGGAAGGTCCGCGAGATCCGGCGGGTGCTCGACGGCCTTGGGCTGACACTCCTCTCGCTGGCCGATCTCGACCCCGTCCCCGAGCCGGAGGAGACCGGCCAAACCTTCGCCGAGAACGCGCGCGCCAAGGCGCTGGCCTACGCGTCGGCGCTGGGCCGGATGGTGGTGGCCGAGGACTCGGGCCTCGAGATCGACGATCTCGACGGCGTCCCCGGCGTGTACTCGGCGCGGTTCGGCCTGCCTGGCGCGCCGTCCTATCCTCAGAAGTTCGAGCTGCTCTACCGAATGCTTCGAGAACGCAGCGGGCGCGTCGACAGCGACGCCCGCTTCGTGTGCGCGCTCGCCCTCGCCGCGCCAGCCGGCCCCGAAGGGGCCGCGGCTTCCCTCCCGCGCATTGTCTTCGAGGCCACGGGAACCGTGGAGGGACGGATCATCGAGCCGCCTCGAGGCGCCGGCGGCTTCGGCTACGACCCGATCTTCTACTACCCGCCGTTCGGCCAGACGCTGGCCGAAGTGCCAGCCGGCCGCAAGGAGGAGGTCAGCCACCGCGGAAAGGCGTTCAGGAAGCTGAGGAAGTATCTTGAGCCGTCCTTGCGCCGTGAGCCTTGAGCCTTGAGTCTCTTTCTTGAAGTGCCGCAGGCGGACGCCCCGAAAGGCATCCGCCCGGGAAACCACGGAAGGTGGTCGGGTCGGCTCCTTCACCGCCGGTCCACGGCGGCCGGGCCAACCCGGTGGGTAATGTCGTTCTCTTCCTTCTGCTTCACGAGCGAGAACGACAGGTCGCGCGAAGAATCAGTTCACAGCCGTCCCACGAATGAACGCGCCATCGGCGGTGCGGGCAAGGAACCGGGCATCGACCAGCGCGGCCAGCAACGCATCACAAACGTTCTTGTCGAGACGCCACAACCGCTGCGCCTGCGCAAGGGTCAACCGCAGGCCCGGCAGCTCTCTGAACTCGCCCTGGATGCGTTCCAGCGTCTCGCGGATGCGCAGTGCCGATGAACCCATGCCCGTCACCTGCTCCTGACCTTTGAGGGAATATTCGGCGCGGCTGGTTACGTGGGGTAGCAAGGTCGGGGCCATCGGGCCTCAGCCAGGCGACTGTGGAGGATGCCTCGGTTTTCTGCGGTTTCCGTAACAGACTACCGAGGACCCGCAGGAAACGCAGCTCGTCCGCCCGTCGGGATGGCATGCGCCGGGGCGGCCGCTTCGTCGCAAAAACATGCACCTCGGCTTCGGCCCTGCGGGCCTCGGGCGAGGCGGGGACGCCCGCCCTACTCGGCCGGGGCTTGGGCTTGGTCGTAGCGCAGGGCTTCAGCCCTGCGCCAACACAAGCGAGCCCATTGGAAGCAAGCGGTAAAATCGGGCGGTGAGCGAGCAGACACCGCCCAGCCCCGCCGGCGTCAGGCTCGACGTCTGGCTCGACGTCGCCTGCCTCTTTCGAACGCGCTCCGAGGCCCAGCAAGCCTGCAGCGGCGGCAAGGTCGAGGTGAACGGTCAGGCCGGTAAGCCCCACCGGCCCGTCCACGTGGGCGACCGCCTCCGGATTACGCGGGCGCACGGGCGGCGGCAGGTCGTGGTGGTTCGCGAACTGGCCGAGAAGCACGTGCCCAAAGCGGCAGCCCGGGCACTGTACGAGGATCAGACGCCGCCGCCGACTCCTGAAGAGCTGGAGCAAATCGAGCTGGCCAGGGCGTTCCGCCGCAGTTTCGGCCCGCGCCCATCTCGCGCACCCGACAAACGTGCCCGCCGTGAGCTCCGCCGGCTGAAAGGCCAGTAGGGGTCCATTCGGCAGGCATTTGGCAGAATCGCTGGCGATGTCTCCATCCCCGAGCCGGAGTACGCGGGGCCGTCTGCCGGCGGACACTTCCGGGACGCTGAGCCCCGGCGCACCGGGCGCACTCCTCCATGACGATGGCACGACCTTCCGGGTGGGGGCCCCCTTCGCCCGGCGGCTGCTGATCCACCTCGAGGGGGCAGGCCTGCCGATCGCGCTCGAGCCGGCGCCGCACG
>Ga0116148_1004524_pt1 | contig 12065 bp, 8 predicted proteins | sample AD_UKC055_MetaG_FD_89786 | JGI IMG/M metagenome (GOLD analysis project Ga0116148, IMG submission 89786) | Active sludge microbial communities of municipal wastewater-treating anaerobic digesters from USA - AD_UKC055_MetaG | ecosystem: Engineered > Bioreactor > Anaerobic > Digestate | place: USA... | reverse complement strand
CGTCCCCGCCCGGCGCGGTGGCGTGCGAGTTGACGACTCGCTCGGTATCGCCGCCTACGTCTCCCTGGTAGTCGGGAATCGCCGGTTTCAGGATGGGCCCTGTGCCGAACGCGGTTCCCTCCACGGTCCAACCGTCGTAATCCTCTTTGGCCCAATCCTCGAAGACCACGTCGGGCTCTGGCGCTTCAGCGGGCTGGTCGCTCTTCTCGGCGGAACAGTCTAGAAACGTAAGCCCGCTGGTGCGCACAATCCGGTTGCGGCGTTTGCCGGCAAGGCCGCGGTGGTAGAGGCAAACCGCGTTCTCCAACCGCCCGGTCAATTCCACATCCAATGCTTCGGCGCTGGTATTCTTGACCGTCAACTGCATAATCGTGACTGGAAGGCTGGAATCATCGGCGTTGAGCGGGATGAACGGAGAATAGGCCTCCAATATTACTTCTGCCGGCAATGCCGGGTCGCGATATTCCACGATGCCAATCGGATACTCGCCGCGGAAACGAACATCGGCAAACCCTGTACGGTCCAGCGCGTGGATACGATCGCCAATCTTCAGCACGAAGCCCTGCTCGACTGACGACGCCGGCTCCATGGGATGCGCGTAGTGGCCGGCGCCCGTACCAATTGGCTGATTGAAAATGTCCCAGTGCCACAGTGTGCCGTCGCCGCCAAGGTAGAGTTGTCCGGCGCAGATTCCCCCAACCGGCATACCGATGTACCTCAACTCCTCGCCCCGGTAGACTGTCGGCGTGCCCCGCGCATACAACGACTTGACCCAGTCCGCGCTGAGTTTCTTGTCGGGTGGCACGAGCTTCCCGAAATCCGCAGCTTCGAACGGCCCTGCCATCGCAGGCAATCGCGAGGCCAGCAAAGTCAATGCGCCGCCTCCAGCGGCCTTCACAAACGTGCGCCGGTCAACGGAACACCCGCAGGCCATTGAGCATTTGCCTGCGGGTTCGGGGGGAGAGTTTTGCCTCATTCTCACATTCCTTCCCTCGTTGGGCCGGACAAGAACGGCATTATAGGCCGTGCGCGGCCGGATTCCCAGGAAGGAATGTTAGATTTCATACTCAGGCCGTGGCCTCAGAATCTCCGTTTCAAGCGCTGGTACTCCTCGAGAAGCTTGTCATGCTCTTCCGCGGACATCTTGTTCGATGTCTTGACCTGTTGTCTCTCAGAGTTCTCCCGCGCCGCCGTCCTGGTCGAGGGTTCCACGAACGCCCCAGAACAGTTGCTTGCTGTAGAGAGTTCTGAGGTCGTCGCACAACCCGCTAGCGTACCGGTTACAGCCAATAAACCGGCCCCCACAGTGTATTTCCATGTCCTCTTCATAGTGGACGCCCTTTCATCATGGCGCTGCTCGCCCTTTACTGCTCTGGCCCGATTGAAATAGAGAGTGTTCGTGCCAAACAGCCTGAGCATCTCTCGCAACTAGCACTTGATCGGGCAACATAACCATCCGCTGGCGGAAAGGGAAGGCCATCTCTTGGATGGCCTGCCTATTTGATCAAACAAGTTCCGATGAGACCAAAATTCCAGTGAGGCAATACGTATGGTGAGAGTATTCGCTCCAGGTCATAACGGTGTCCGATGAACTGGGTCGCGTTTCGCTTCCGTTTTTGGGACGGACCCAAGACCGTGTTTCAATCTGCGGGCATCATGCTCTCTTTCGTTTGGAAAAGACAGCCCATCCTCCTCTGGAATCTATCCTCAGCCCATGGCGCCTGATTGTGTTGTTTTTGGCTCCTGAACTCAGTCGCACGGCTTCGAATTGCAGATGTCGACGCGTGTCAAGCTATCTCATAGGTCCCTGGAGGCGAGAGGACAAAAGGGCCATTGGGTAGACCAGCCTACGGATTCCGTGCCAATCGAAGCCCACAGTTGTTGCGGCGGCTGAACGGAAAATGGCTGGGCCGGTTCGCCGAGCGGCACGCTCTGGGAAAATCACTCCAGGACCCGCCCCGCACCGCGCGGCAGTCTCCTGAGGGGGCGCCTTTGACGTCTGTGGGGTACACAACCAAGTCTTCGCACCATTCCCAGACGTTGCCATGCATGTCATGGAGGCCCCAGCCGTTGGGCTTCTTCCGGCCGACCGGATGCGCCGTGCGCTCGCTGTTCTCGTCATACCAGGCGTAGTCGCCCAGGTTCGATGCGTCATCGCCAAAGCAATACGCAGTTGTGGTCCCCGCACGGCACGCATACTCCCACTCGGCTTCCGTGGGGAGGCGAAACACCCCTTCACTCTGCGCGTTCAACTTTTGAATGAATCCCCGGCAGTCGTTCCAGTTTACGCACTCCACCGGCAAGTGGTTTCCCTGGAATTCCGACGGATGGCTCCTCGTGACCGCCTTCCACTGTGCCTGCGACACCTGGGTCTTCCCCAGCCAGAACCCCTCGGGAATGGCGACCTGATGTTGCACCTCGTCTTCATACCGGTCCTCCTCACCGAGGGGACTTCCCATCAGGAAGGTCCCTGGCGGAACCCACACAAAGTCCATACCAGCAAAGGCATGGACTGCGCCGGCTTCGGGATGGGGTTCGGCCATGGGTTCGGGCGCGTCCGGACAAGGACTCGCCTCCGCCCTCGGCGAGTCGGTCTTGTCGCCATCCCCTGGATGGCTGTCCTTCGGAGCGTTCATGGATACTGTTCCTTTCACGCCAGCGCTGGGGCTGAGCTGCGGCGTCTCCGCCGCCGGACCCAGCTCCTTGTCGGGCTATCGCTTCCTCGAAGCAGCGGCAAGGAATACCGTCATCCGCGGGTCATGTTCGCGGCCGTACAGCACTTGCCGCATTTCCAGCTCCCTCGTCTGTGCAGCACTCACCCCAAGGTACCCGCGCGGCGAAGCGGCAGTCAACATCTCTTCATGCATAACGACGCCATCGTCGAGTTCGGCGCATTCGCGCACGTCCAGGACCTCAGAGGCTATGAACAGCTCCCGCCACCACGCTGGCGAATGGAGTTTCAGGAAGCCGTTCTCCCATACGCCTTCGGCGAAGCTGTAGACTTTCGGAGGGTCGCGTCTCTGTTCGTCCGTGAACTTCCCGCTCATGCACTCCCCGCCGGCGACCAGGGAACCGCCCGGCTTGATGTGGCTGACAAGCCGGCGTAGAGAATCCGCGTCGCCGCCGAAGAAACTCAGGGAGTTCATGCAGAAGACCGCATCGAAGAAACCCTTTGAGAAGGGCAGGGGTCTCCGCGCGTCCAACGTAAGAGGCAGGATCCGGGACCCGTAGCCGCGACGCGTGAATTTGCCGGCAAGAAACGTTGCTTCTGTCCACAGATCGACGGCGACCACGCGGACGCTGAGATGCCTGGCCAGGAAGATCGAGGACTCCCCCTTGCCGCAGCCAAGATCCAGAACGAGACCGCCTTTCTTCACTCCCATGTGGCGCGAGAGCCGTGCGGCCAGATAGAGCGCACCGGGGCCCTCATTGTCGCGCCAAATCTCCTCGTCCGAGTACCCGGTCAATTCAGGGTAGGCACTCCTGTCGAGCCGACGAAGGGCCGGCACCGTTTCAGCCATCGTCTGGATCCCCGCATGCCTGACGCCCGCCTTCAGCCGCGCAGCTTCTCCGCGCCGGCCGGAACGCCTCGTTGTGGGCGGCGGTCAGGAAGTGCAGCGGATGGCGGCGTAACACTGCAGCGCCCGTTGCCGTGATTATCACCAGGGTAGTGAAGAGATTCAAGTGACTGGTGATGGCTTGGGTAATGCTGGTTTTTATTGAGCCCGATGAGTTGTTGACAAAGGGCAAGATTCTCAGCCGTCAGATACGCGGCGATACCGGGCTTTGGGGACAACCACACACGGCAGTTCTTGATTACGTTGAGCATCGTTGACGTTCACGTACCCGAGGCTGTAAGTTCATTGCAGCAGCGAGCACTCACAGATGCGAACAACATCTCGTGGACGCGGTCTCGGATGAGGCAAGAGACGCGAAACAGGGCGGGCATGCATGGATAATACGGCCATAGATAGCAGCGGCTATTCGTTCCGCTCCATCTTGCACAAGGCCGCTCCTGCAGTGGGCATCGCGGCGTTCTTGGCGGCGGGAATGTCCATCCATCACGAGTTTCGCAACGTCCACTACCAGGAATTGCGCGAGGCCTTTCACGCCATACCCTCTGGGCATATTGCACTGGCCGCGTTTCTTACCGCTTTGGGGTACTTCATCCTGACCCTCTACGACGTGTTGGCATTTCGCTATGCCTCTATTCCGATGCCGTATCACCGCCTTGCGCTGGTATCCTTCTCGGGGTACGCCCTCAGCAACAACGTGGGGTATTCTTTCTTGAGCGGTGGCGCTATCCGCTACCGCCTTTATTCGAGCTGGGGGGTTTCCGCGGGCGATATTGCCCGTATTATCGCTTTCTGTACGCTCACCGGGTGGTTGGGCTTTGCCGCGATGGGCGGCGCGGCGTGTCTCCTGGAACCGAGGGGTGTGTTTCCGCCGCTTTTCCCCGCGCAGTTTCGTCTTCCCCTCGGGGTTGGCTTGACCGGTATAAGCGCATGTTACCTGGCAGCAAGTCTTTCAGGGCGTGCAAACCTCCACTGGAAAAAGTGGCGCCTCGAGCTACCTTCCGGAAGACTCGCGATCGGCCAGGTGTTGGTGGGCGTCGCCGATTTATCTGTAACAGCGTGGGTTGCTTATTGCCTGATGTCGTTTGATACGCCCATCGGTTTTCCCTCCTTTGCCGGTTTCTTCATGTTGGCGCTCCTCGCCGGATTGGTAAGCCAAGTCCCCGGCGGCCTCGGCGTGTTTGAAACGGTCCTCATTGCTTGTCTGACGCCCTATGCGCCCTCCGCGCGCATTCTTACCGCGCTGATCGTGTTTCGTGTGCTCTACTACCTGACGCCTCTGCTACTTGCCGTGACGGTCCTCGGAATATATGAACTTGCCCAACGGCGTATTGTGTTTGGCCGCGCCTCGCAGACAATCCGGGCCCTCTCGCCAATCGCCCCCGATGCCTTTGCGTTTCTGACTCTTATTGCGGGATGCGTTCTGCTCCTTTCCGGGGCGTCTCCTCCGGCGTCCGGGCGAATCGCTCTGCTTGAATCCAGGATCCCCCTGCCGCTCCTGGAGACTTCTCATTTTGCAGCCAGCCTTGTCGGTGTGGCGCTCCTTCTCGTGGCCCGGGCGCTTCAGCGGCGCGTCGACGCGGCCTATTGGGGGGTAGTGGCGCTGTTATTGGTTGGCATAGTGGTTTCTCTCGTCAAAGGGTTGGACTACGAAGAAGCCGTGCTCCTCGGGCTGATTCTGGCTGCGTTGTTGCCGTGCCGAGGGGAGTTTTACCGCAAGGGTTCGCTTTTGTCTCCTCGCCTGGGCCTGGCATGGACCGTGGGTGTCGCTATGGTCCTCGCCAGTAGTTTCTGGCTGGGTTTGTTCGCGCATAAGCATGTCGAATACTCCTCGCAACTCTGGTGGCAGTTCGAGTTCAGTAAGAGTGCCCCGCGATCACTGCGAGCCGCTGTCGGAGTGGGTATCCTGGTCGCATGTTTCGGGTTGACGCGACTGCTGCGGCCGGCGCCAGCCGGAAAACTTGCCGCGGACACGTCTGTGTCCGGCTCCATACGCAGGATCATAGCTACATCGACTGACACATGCGCCTTCTTGGCGTTGCTGGGAGATAAACGGTTCGTGGTGGACACCTCGGACTGCGGCTTCATCATGTACAATGTGGCTGGACGTTGCGCGGTTGCCATGGGCGACCCTGTCGGCCCGGAGAGTGTCCGGCGCGAACTCGCCTGGCAGTTCCGGGAACTCTGCGATCGCCAGGGACTCATGCAAGTCTTCTACGAGGTCAGACCCGAGAATCTTTACCTCTACGCCGACTTGGGCCTGATGTCCGTCAAGATAGGCGAAGAAGCCCACGTAAACCTCGCGTCTTTCTCCCTCGATGGCTCGGGCCGGAAGACGGAACGCCATATCCTGAACAGGCTCGAACGCGAAAGTACGGCCTTTCACATTGTCGAGCGTGAGGAGGTGCCCGCCCTGCTGCCCGAACTCGAGACGATCTCGAATGATTGGCTGCGTCACAAGAAAACACGAGAGAAAGGGTTCTCACTCGGTTTTTTCGATCCGAAATACCTTGTCCAGTTTCGTCATGCCATTCTGAGGCAGGACGGACGCATTGTGGCCTTCGCGAACCTCTTCGAAACCAAGGGCAAGGAAGAGCTCAGCATAGATCTCATGCGCCATTCCGAAAACGCTCCCGCCGGAGTCATGGACTACCTCTTTCTTAGACTTATGCTTTGGGGCAAAGAGCAAGGATTCCAGGACTTGAATCTCGGCATGGCGCCCCTCTCTGGCATTGAGAAACGGCAAGCTTCACCCCTGTGGAACCGCGTGGCAGCGCTTGTCTTCGAACATGGCGAGCGGTTCTACAACTTTCAAGGCCTGCGCCGCTACAAGGAGAAGTTCCATCCCGAATGGCAGCCCCGCTACGTCGCGGCGCCTGCCAGGGCTACAGCTTTTCCACAAGCAATCGCCAGCATTGCCAAGTTGGTAAACCGCGGGATTAAAGGATCCGTGGCCAAATGAGCCATGAGGTTCCTGTTCGGCCGCCCCCGAGAAAGGGGCTGCGCATGAGCGTGCAACCATTACCTGGATGAATCGGAAATCCGGTAATATTGAGGAGGCGGGCTGATCGCTCGAGTGTCCATGCGGGGCGTGGGCGGGCACAAGGACAGAGGACTTCAGGCATGCAGGTCATTCCGAGGGTTCGGATGCACTAGCAATCGCCGTGGGGAGAACTCCAATGAAAAACAGTCCTTCGCACACAGAAAACACAAACGCTGACGGCAACCTTTCTCGGCGCCAGTTCATGCAGGCGGGCGGCGCGGCAGCTGCCGGCATCTCTATCGTCCCACGACATGTGCTGGGCGGCCAGGGGTTCGTTGCGCCCAGCGAGAAAGTGACTTTGGCCTGCATCGGTTTCGGGACACAGGCCGTTCGGGAGATCGGCGGCATACTTGCGAGCCCGGACGTCCAGGTCGTTGCCATGTGCGATGTCGAGAAGGACGGCGAGAACTACCTGGAATGGGAAAAGGGCGAGGTCCGGAACGTAGTCCGGGAGCTGCTTCAGGAACCCGGTTGGAGAGAAGGTATCAACCATCCGCCGGGGGGCCGGGATGTCGGCAAGGAGATTGTCGAAACCTATTACGCCAAACAGCGCGGTAAGGCACGGTTCAAGGGATGCGCCACCTATGTGGATTTCCGTGAATTGCTGGAGAAAGAAGAAGACGTGACCGCGGTGAAGGTGATGACGCCGGATCACACGCACGCCGCCGCGGCTGTCGCGGCCCTGAAAAAGGGAAAGAATGTGGTCATGCACAAGCCGCTGGCGAATCGGCTGTTGGAGGCCCGGCTCGTCGTCGAGACCGCCCGCGCGAAGAACATTGCCACGCATTTCCTGCCGGCCAGTGACGGCTCACGTGTGAAACCGGCGCTGGACATGATCACGAGCGGCGCCATCGGCACGCTGCGGGAGATCCACAACTGGTCGAGCCGTCCCATGTGGCCTCAATTCGCGACTGTGCCCACCGACACGCCTCCGATCCCTGCGGGATTCGACTGGGACCTCTGGTTGGGCCCATCGTTGGAGCGCCCGTATCACCCCAATTACACCCACACCAATTTCCGCGGCTGGTATGAGTTTGGGGGCGGATCGATTGCCGACATGGGACACTACAGTCTCTGGCCCATATTCCAACTCCTTGATCTGGATTCGCCTGTCATTGTGGAGTCCGCTCCGAGCCACGTGTGTGCTGTTTCAGACCTGGTTTGCGAGCGGATCAATAACGATTATTCATTTCCCACGGCGTGTACGGTTCGTATGCGATTTGCGCCCAAAGGGAATCGAGGCGCCGTGGACATCTTCTGGTATGACGGAGGCGTCAGGCCGCCCACCCCTGACGAGCTCCTCGCGGAGAACAAGGAACTCGATGAGGAAGGGATGCTGTTTATTGGCGACCAGGGGAAGATCCTCGGCGGTTTCCGCGCGGAAGAACCTCAATTGATACCCGAAGCAAAGATGCGCGCTTACCAAGCGGCCAACAATCCGGCCGAGCCCGCCCCGCGCCAGCGGGGCAACCGCAATTCGGCCTGGATCAGCGCTTTCAAAGGAGGCCAGGCCAGTTACGGGGATTTCACACTTGCGGGCCCGATTTCCGACGCGATGAACCTGGCGGCTGTTTCATTGCGGCTGGGCGGCAGAAGACTTCTTTGGGATTCGTCCAATGCAACGATCACGAACGTTCCCGAGGCAAACAAGCACCTTACCCGCGAGTATCGTGCGGGCTGGGAAATGTAACGGAGGAGCCATAGACATGAGCACGATATCGAGACGCGGTTTCATCAAGAGTGCGGCGATGGGATCCGGCGTGGCAGGATGCCTGCTGGCAGGCGCGGAGAAAGTCGCGGCGAGCCCCTTGGGATTGCCCATTGGATGCCAGGTCTGGCCCCTGCGTCTGATGCTCAAGGACTTTCCGGCATTCGTGAAGAAGATTGCCGGGATCGGTGTGACCGATCTCGAGTTGTGTTCGCCGATCGGCTACGGCGACGAGTTCGCGCCGCTCGCGGACCCGAAGGGCGTGAAGACCATCCTAACGGACCACGGCCTGAAATCCGTGAGTTCCCACTTCTCCATGGACGAGTTGCGAAACTCACAGGAGAAGAGCATCGAGTGGGCCAAAGAAATCGGCATCACGCAGATGATTACCGCCAGCTTGGGGGACGGAAACGGGGGCAACCACCCGACGCTCGACCAGGTGAAGAAGGCGGCGGAGGAGTACAACCGAATCGCCGCTATCGCCGCGAAGGCCGGCATACAGCAGGGCTTGCACAACGAAGGCTTCGAGATGTCGTCGGTGGATGGCACGCGGACCTATGACATGTTGCTGGAAATGCTCGATCCGGCGTTGGTCAAGTTCCAGTTTCAGATGTCCGCCATCGCTGCGGGCTTTGTCGCCGCCGATTACTTCATCAAATACCCGGGCCGTTTCTTTTCGATGCATCTGCAGGACATCGATATGAGCGCAGCCCCCCCATCGGGCGGCGATACGCAGGGAGGGCGGCGCGCAGGCCGGCGGCCGCAGGTGGCGCTCGGCAAAGGCAGTATCGATTGGGTCAAGACGTTCACCGCTGCAAAAGTGGGCGGGGTCAAGAACTACTACGTAGAGCAAAACTGGGAGCTCACGCAACAGAGCGTTGCATATCTCAAAATGCTGAACGTGTGATCGGCAGAGGTACCGGCGAACTCGAGTGACCCAAGCATCTCGCGAGGGCAGTCTTGATGCCAGCTGGAAAGCTGCACGTGGGGACGAGTGGTTGGAGCTATGCCCACTGGGCCAGGGGCCGGTTTTATCCCAGGGGGCTGAAGGCGGGCGAATGGTTGCAGTTCTTTGCAGAGCGTTTCGCTACCGTAGAGGTAAACACAACCTTTTATCGCCTGCCAGGCGAGACGATGGTCACGCGCTGGGCCGCAGTCACGCCGCCAGACTTCCGGTTCGCACTCAAGCTGTGGCGGCGCATCACGCATGAAAAGCGTCTTATTGACTGCGGGGAAGAAGTCCGGGAGTTCTTCGCCGCAGTGGCGCCTCTGGGTGCGAAGCGGGGTCCCCTGCTCGTTCAGCTACCCCCATCGCAACGGCGCGACACGGCGCGGCTGGACACGTTCCTCGCGGACCTGAAGGAGGCGGCGGGGCGCACCCCATGGCATGTGGCCGTGGAGTGCCGGAACCGCGACTGGATTGGCGACGAACTCACGGACGTGCTGGACCGGCATGACGCGGCGTTGTGTCTCGCTGACATGCCGCGCTGTTCAACGACTGAACCCAATGCCTCGAGCTTCGTGTACGTGCGGCGGCACGGCCCCACGGGTCATTACCAGGAGCGTTACAGCGGCGCCGTCATCAGGAAGGATGCCGCGAGAGTGCGTGAATGGCTCGATGCCGGCCGCGAAGTGTTCGTCTATTTCAACAACGATATCGAGGGGTACGCAGTTGAAAACGCCCGGGAGTTGATAGAAGCCGTCGAGAATGTCCATCACGAAACCTGATCCGCCTTTGTCTTGAGGCTCGTGCCGCTGTGTCACAGACAGCAGGCCGCATCCAATGCCGCGTAGACGTTGGGGGCATCCTGAAAAGCTGGTGTCGCGAAGCCGCGTGAACGGGAATCTCTCTCACTCATCAGAACAGAGTTTTCACGCGCGCCCCGTGTTTTCTCGCCAAGATCCAGCCCCTGCCGGCATGCTTCAGCGTAGCCACCGATTCCACGCGATTGATTCACACGACCCTTCTGTTCATCCAGCAGGTAGCAGCTCGTCTATTTCGAAACACGCCAACTTTGGAGACAGCCAACCTGCGCGCTGCGACTCCAAGGAGGACGGAACTCCAATTCGTCTTTACTGAAACCCAGTGGCCGCGCAGTCAGAACCCGCCGCCATCAGCGGCTCGTGTTAACCCCCGATGGGGGCAATCAACTAATTGGGCCGTTCAAGGCTCGTCAGCCAGTTTTCGTTGAATACGGTGTGTTTGATCGAGAACCGCCGGTACGTGTACGTCAGGTGAATTCGTCCGTCCGAGGCCTGAATAATGCTGGGGTACGAGAATTCGCCCCAGTCGGCTTCCAGCGTACGCAGATCCTGCCACGTGATCCCGTCATCGGTGGACTGGATGAGATTGAACGGGGTGCGGTCGTCGCCGTCGGTATCGTTGAAGGCGAGAAGGACTCGGCCGCTTTTCAGTTTTGTCATGCAGATGCCGGAACCGGGGTTTTTCAGTTCGGTGGCCTGTGATGCCGGCCATGTTGCGCCTCCGTCGGCGGAAATGCTTTGACGAATGCGCGGGCTGCTGCGCATGAGCATCAGGAGTTCACCGGTGCCGCGTTGTATGATAGTCGGTTGGCTGCCGCCGCGCACAAACGCACTGCGCGTCCAGGCCGGGCCGGCGGGGTCCAGAAACAGGAGATATGAGCCTCCGTGCCCTTGCGGCCCTTCGCCGCTCATGGGAATGCCGAAACGTCCATCGGACAGCGTGAACGGCAGATTCCGCGGGAAAGACCCAAAGCCATCCGGGATCTCGGTATCGCCGCTCCAGGTGACGCCATTGTCGGCTGATGTCCGGTACATCAACCGGCATTCGCCCCAGCCGCTGCCGCGCCGTATGGGCCGCTCCGATTCCATGCGTCCCCAGATGAGCCATAGTCTTTGGTCCGGGCCCTGGAAAATCACGGCGTTCCCTGGCGGCATGTTGGGGTCGAAGATCAGGCGTTGAGGCTCATCCCACGCGGCTTGGCCGTTCCTCTGGCGAGCCAGAAAGAGCGCTTGATCCTCCGCGGATTCGTAACTCCCCCCGTACCACAAACAAAGGATGTCCTTGTTCGATGCTTCCGCAACCGTTGAGCAATGATGCACGGCAGCCCCGGGGATCTTTTCGAAGATCAGTTGCGACGCGAAGTAGATCGTGCCGTACTTATTGGGCACTTGTCTCTCCGGCGCGGTCGAATCAATCGGGTCGCCCTTGACCGCAGCGCGCGCAGTGACTTCTTTCCCGGCAAGGTGCTCCTGGATCGCGAGTTCGAGCCCGGCCTCCCGTTCACCGAGCGCGCCGTGGTAGACAAGAATTCCTTTCTCGTCCAGCATGAAATACTCCGGAGTCACCGTTGCCCCGAATTGCTTCGCAACCTCTCCCTGAGGATCGCGATATACCGGGATGATGCATCCAACATTTTGCAGGAAGGTACGCAGCTCTTCCCCCTTCTGGTTCGGGTCCGGGCATACGCCTACGAACAGAATTCCATCCAGCCGGATGCGCCTGTACAGGTCATTCATCGCCTCTATCTGATCAAGCGCCGCTTCGCTGCGGCTGGACAAGAAGACGAGCACCGTCGCCTTTCTGGACGCGTAGTTCTCGTTGGTCATGACACGATGAACGCCGTCCAGATTCTCAAAACTGACCGGGCCAGCCGCTTGGCCGATGTCGAGGGCAAAGGCGTGTACGGCGAGCAATATTGAGAAGGGCAACACCCAAACGCCGACAACCAGTTTCGTGAACATTGTTGTTTCTCCT
>Ga0116148_1004523_pt1 | contig 12067 bp, 11 predicted proteins | sample AD_UKC055_MetaG_FD_89786 | JGI IMG/M metagenome (GOLD analysis project Ga0116148, IMG submission 89786) | Active sludge microbial communities of municipal wastewater-treating anaerobic digesters from USA - AD_UKC055_MetaG | ecosystem: Engineered > Bioreactor > Anaerobic > Digestate | place: USA... | reverse complement strand
GTTCATTAGCGACGGCGGAAGCAGCGAGCGCATGCGGAAAGCATCGGCGATCGCCGGCGTTGCAAGGAGGTTTTTCCCTTCGTCGCGCAGGGGTCCTGCGATCAGAAAGTCGATGACGGGAAGAAGCGCCGCGGAAAGCAAAAAAGAGGTGAGCAGCTCGCTCGCGCCGAATCGGGCTTTGAGCTCTCCGGGGATGAATCCGAGGAGTCCTCCGGCGGCGAGCGCGAGCGCACATGCGAGCGCAAAAAAGAATAGAGCGGGACCTGCGCTTCCTCCGCTGCCGGCCAGTTCTGCGGCGGCGACGGCCGACGGTGTCGAAAGAATCATGGCGGTAACCAGAGCCGAGGCGTAGATTTGCGCCTCGCCGCCCAGGTTGAACGTTCCCGACTTGAGCGCGAAGGCCGCCCCCGTCGATGCGAACATCAGCAGGCCTGCCTTGTCGAGCAGGTTCCCTGCGTGCCAGAGCGACGAAAAAGGGCCGAGCGCAAATTCTGCAAAAGCATTCATATCAGAACTCCTTCTTCCATCACCAGCACGTTCGAAAAAAAAGAAGGATCGCGGAACGAATCGGGGTTGTCGGTAAGCACCAGCACAGCCGTTCCTTCCTGCGCCGCCTGCGTAAGCTTCACTCGTAAAGCTGCGGCGCTTTTTATGTCGAGCCCCCATTCCGGCTCCGACAGCACCAGCACCGAAGGCTTTTCCGCAAGTTCGCGGTCAAGGACGAGCCGCTGAAGTTGCCCTCCCGACAGTGTCGAGGTCTTTCGCGAAAGAGGGGCGTTGATGCGTTCGTCCTCAAGAATTTTCTTTGCAAAAACCTCCGCTTCGTTCTTCGAAGAAATAAAACGGGGCATGCGGTAGGCGCAGAGCATGTGTCCGATGGCGAGCTCCGGATTCGATCCCCGCCATGTCCGGTTCGAGGGGACGCATGCGAGGCCGGCCTTTCTGAGAGCCGAGGGCGCGACCTCTGATGCCTCAAGAACCGCTGCGGAAGTCGCAAGAGAACCGCTCGTGCATCTCAGCATTCCTGAAAGCGCGTCTTCGAGTGTCGAAAGCCCGCTTCCGGGAAGTCCGTAGATTGCCGTGATTTTGCCCGGCGGAGCGCAGAACGTGAGGCCCGAAAGCGGCGTCCGGTTCGGGGGGGATGCCGAGAGGTCACGCACCGACAAGCCCGCGGTACCGTCCGTGCCGATTTTGCACGCCTGTCCCTCTTTTTGATCCGACGCGAGCGCGAGGCGTGCGGTGCGCGAGGCGAGTCCTTCCGGATCGATCATGCGTTCGAGTTCGTCGAGCGTTTTCGCCGCTCCCGAATACAAAAGCTTTCCTTCTCTGAGCACCGAAACGCGGTCCGACCAGCGGACGGCTTCGGCTACCCGATGCGTAATCAGCACGGCGCCGAGGCCGTTCGAGCAATGCGCGCGCAGGGCGGTGAAGAATCGTTCATGTTCGCCGGCCGCCAGAATGGACGCAGGCTCGTCGAGTATCAAGAGATCTGGGGAGCGCAGAAGGGCGCCGAGCAAGGCGGCGTAAAAACGCTCCGCAGCGCTGAGGGTGTGCGTCTTGCGCGAAAGGTCGAGCTCGATGCCCCACGCGTCTGCGGCGGCGCGGATCTTCTCCGCGGCCTTGGGTTTGCGCGCAAGAAAGCCGGGGCTTCCCAGCAGAATGTTTTCGGTCACGGTAAGCTCGTCGCAGAGGAGCGGCCGTTGGTGCACCATCGCAATGCCGTTCCCGATCGCCTGCGAGGGCGTGACGGCGTTGAAAACGCTGTCCCCGATGGCGATAACGCCGCTCGTCGGGCGGTGCAGCCCAGAAAGGATGTGCACCAGAGTCGACTTGCCCGCGCCGTTTTCGCCGAGAATCGCATGTATTTCGCCGGGGTTGAATGTCAGCGTGACGTCGTCGAGAGCGGCGACCGAGCGCACTTCTTCGCCCGCATCGCCGCGCGTCTCGAAAATTTTCCGTATATGGCGCAGTTCCGCTTTTTTCATTTGACGGTAAGGACGAGTTCTCCGCTTTTCAGTTTTGCCAGCAGCGCTTCCTGTTTTTCGCGCAAGGCTGCGGGTACGTGTTCGACGTACAGCGGATCGTCCGAGACGAAATCGACGTATCCGTCCGCGATGCCGACGGTGCCCGGCGTGCCTTCTGCCAAAGAGCCGTTGATCCAGTCTCTGGTTTTTTCGTATGCGAGCCGTTCCTGCGCCATGATGGAGCTGGACACGACGCGGCCGGGCGCCTTTGCGTAGCCGTTGTCGTCGAACCACGCGACGTAAAAGCCTTTTTCCTTCGCCGCCGCGACGACGCCCTGATTCGCTCCGCCTGAAATCGGCATGATTACATCGACGCCGGCTTCGTTCATCGCGCGCGCGAGTTCGGCTCCTTTGGCCGCGTCGTACCAGTTGCCGACTACGCGGAAGTCCACCTCGAATTCGGGGTCCACCGCTTTTGCGCCTTCAAGGAAGGCCGGCAGAATCACATTGAGCATCGCCGGGTATTCCTGGCCGGCGACGAGCCCGATCTTTTTGTCTTTGTTCGCTGATTCCATCCCGCTTGTGCTGACGAGGGCCGCCATGTAGCCCGACAGGTATGCCTGTTCGCGCTGGTTGTAGCGGAACGTGGTAACCGCAGGATTTCCTTCGAAGTAAGAATCGAAAATAACGAATTTCTGGGCGGGAAATTGCTTCGAAATCGGGTCGACGATTTCGGGAAGGGCCGGGTTCGAAGAGACGATCAGCGCATAGTTTGCCGAAGAGGCGAGTGTGGTCATCTTTGCGCCCCAGTCGGCCTGTTTTGTGCCGGCTTCAATAACCTGGAGCCTGACGTTCGCTCCGGCTCCGGCCGCTTCGTCGACTGCTTTTTCGACGCCTGATACGAGCATTTCGTATACCGGGCTGCCGGAGACGATGCCGGGAACGAACACTGCGATCACCCGTTCTCTGTTGCTATTCTGAGCATTTTCGGCCGCGGAGGCATCATCCGGTTCTGCTGTTTTTTTTGCGCACGATACTGATAGTATGGAAACGGCAGCCGTCAAGGCGATCAATACCGCACCCGTTGCCGTGATTCGCTTCAAATTGTTTCTTTTCATAATCACACTCCTACACGGTAATATAGTAAAATCGCACCCCTTATGCTACTATACCAATATGATTGGATTTTTTATTAAAAAGGCATTTTACGACGGCTGGGATAATCTTCTTGCCATTCTGGTGATGAATGTGGCGATTCTTGCAGTCGCCTTCGGGGGCTGGTTTCTCGCCGGCGCGACGATCTTCTTCGTTCCATTGTCCCTCGCGATGCTTGCGCTGACCGCTGCCGCGGAGGGCGTTCTGTTTCTGAGCGTCTCGGTTCTTATGGCCCGCGTAGCGAATTATCAAAGCTTCTCTTTCTCCGATATCGGCGCGGCTCTTTCGTCGTCATGGAAGCACGGAGCCCTCTTCGGCCTTTTGATCGCTGCGATCGTATTCATCTGTTCCGTTGCTTTTCCGTATTATTTCGCATTGGCGAATATGCTCGGTCTCGCCCTCTCGATAATAATCTTCTGGGTAGCTGTCGTCGTCGCGCTCTCCCTGCAGTGGTTTCTTCCGATTCGCAGCCAGCTCGACTCCAATTTCGGCAAATGCCTCAAAAAATCGTTCATCATCTTTTTCGATAATCCCGGTTTTTCACTGTTTATGTTCTTCTACAGCCTGATTCTCGCCGCCCTGTCGATGGTCATGGTCATGCTGATGCCCGGCTTCGCAGGCATGATTCTTGCGCACAATAACGCGTTCCGCCTGCGCATGTATAAATACGACTGGCTCGAAGAGCACCCGGAAATCGATATCCGCACCGCGCGCAAAGCCGTTCCGTGGGCCGAACTCCTTGCCGAAGACGACGACACCGTCGGCCATCGCACCTTCAAAAGCTTTATTTTCCCCTGGAAGGACTAACGAGGTCTTCCAAGTACTGCCGGCAAAAGTGAGGCTCTTTTTTTCTTTTAGCAGTGACATGCGCCGCTCAGCGGCGTGTTAAAATCTGTAACGAATTGGAGATGCACCCATGAACGAAAACACTGATTCAACCCGCGACTCTTCCGGCCCCGCCGACCGTGGCGCCGCCGACCGCTACAGTGCGCCGGCTAACGACCCGGTCAAACTGATCGTCGGCGCCGTCTGCCTTGTCTTAGGCGGTCTTTTACTCGCCGACACCGTATTCCGCCTCGATTTCTTTTCCATTCACAATTTCTGGCCGCTGTTTATTCTTGTTCCCGGCCTTTGCTTCGAGGCCGCCTTCTTCACCCGCCGCGACGCTCCCGGGCTTCTGGTTCCCGGCGGCATCCTCACCGTCATCGGCCTTCTGTTCTTTTTCGAAGTATTCACCGGATGGCGCTTTTCAGGCTCTACCTGGCCGGTATATCTCATCGCCGTCATGGTCGGCCTCTATCAAATGTATCTGTACACCGGAAGACCCCAGCCCGTTCTGGTCGCGATTTCCGTGCTCGGCGCAGTCGCCGGCATCTCTCTTGCCTGCATAGTTATAGGCAATTTTTTCCGCTTTCTCGAAACGTACCGGCTCATTCTGCCGCTCGTACTCATCGGAATCGGCGTTATCGTGGTAGCGCGCGGCTTCAAATCAAATAAATGACGAATTGAGGCTCATGCAAAACTCGGGAAGTTTTGCAAGAGCCAATTTTATGGAGGAATTAGTATGAGTGCTTCTTGCGAAAGACCGGACAGAAGTTCCGGAGGCGCGGCCCCTGCTGGAGCCGTATACGGACTCGGGCTTATCGGAGCCGCAGTTTATTTTATCTCACACGCCGCCGGCTTCTGGATGGGCGTCCTCGGATTCCTTAAAGCCGTTGTGTGGCCTGCGTTCCTCGTGTACGGCCTGCTGGATTTCATAGCCAAATAAGAACGCATTGGCGTTGTATCCGATAAGGCTCGGCGGTTCTTCACCCCGAGCCTTTTTTCTTGTCCTTGACCGGCGATTCTTGGTATATTTACTTCCGTTATGGAACAGAACAAAAATATCGATTGGGCTCTTGGAGCGTTCTCCGCCCTGAAATCCGGCATGGCGAAAGCCGTCGTCGGCCACGAAGAACTGGTCGAGGCTCTCGCTCTGGCCATGGTATCCGGTCAGCATGTCCTTCTCGAAGGCGTTCCCGGCGTCGCTAAAACGCTCGCGGTGCGCACCCTCGGCCGCCTCATGTCTCTGGATTTCAGCCGCATACAGTTCACCCCCGACCTTTTGCCGTCCGACCTTGTCGGCACCCAGATCTACAATCCCCAAACCGGGCAGTTTACCGTGCATACCGGCCCGGTGTTCGCGAACCTCGTCCTTGCCGACGAAATCAACCGCGCCCCGGCCAAAGTGCAGTCGGCCCTGCTTGAAGCGATGGAAGAAAAGCAGGTAACTCTCGGCGACGGCACGCACGCGCTCCCGAATCCCTTCATGGTGCTCGCCACCCAAAACCCCATCGAGCAGGAAGGAACCTATCCTCTGCCGGAAGCCCAGCTCGACCGCTTTATGTTTAAAATTTTGGTCGGCTACCCCTCGCGCGACGAAGAACTCGCCGTGCTCCGCCTTAAAAAAGAAGCCGATCCCGACATCTTCCCGGTCCTTACCGCCGAAGATCTCGCAAGTCTTCGGGATCTCGCTTCAACCGTTCACGTCGACCCGAAAATCGAAGAATACATCGTCGACATCGTGCGCGCCACCCGCAATCCCGGCGCAACAGACGCAAGCCTCAAGGAAACCGTCCGCTGGGGAGCGGGTCCTCGCGCTGTCGTGTTTTTCCTCCGCGCCGCCCGCGCCCGCGCCTTGTGGAACGGCCGCTCCTTCGTCCTTCCCGCCGACGTACAGGCGGTCGCGCCCTGGATACTCCGCCACCGAATCCTTTTAAGCTACGAAGCCCTCGCCGACGGCATGACCGCCGATCAGGCCGTCGAGCGCATCGTCGCCGGAGTCCGCGCGCCATGATCGATGCCGCCCTCCGGCAGCGCGTCAGGGAGCTGGAAGTGCGGGCGCTCAAACTGGTTTCGCACCGGTTCATGGGCGAATGGGCGTCGAACATGCGCGGTCAGGGGCTCGAGTTCCGCGACCTTCGCGAGTACGTCCCCGGCGACGACATCCGCCGAATCGACTGGAAAGCGACCGCCCGCTCAGGCCGCGCCCAGCTCCGACAGTTCACCGAAGAACGCCAACAGCACATCTGGTTCGCCCTCGACCGCTCCGCCTCCATGGAAGGAAACAAAGCCCGCCTCGCAGGCGAAATCCTCGCCGTCCTCGGCTGGGCCGCCGTCACGCAGGGCGATCCTTTCGGCCTCGTAACCTTTACCGACTCTGTCGAAAAAACGATTCTCCCGGCTCGCGGAGAGGCGAACCTCTGGGCGGCAGTTGAAGCGGCCGTCTCCGGAGAGCCCTCTTCTAACCGCACCGACTTCGCCCCTCTTTTCAGGTTTTTCATGAACACTGCCCGCGCCCGGTCAACTCTTATTATTCTCAGCGACTGGTCGGCCCCCGACCTGACCTCCGGCCTCCCTGCCGGCGCAAGCCGGAGTGCGGGAAGTGCATGGGCCTCCGCATCCAGACGCCTCGGCGCCCTTGCCCTTGCGCACGACGTCATCGCGCTTCGCGTCCGCGATCCTTCTGTTCAAGGCGGCTATCCTGCAGGCCTCGCTCCGGTCGTCGATCCCGAATCCGGCAAACGAATGTGGGTGGATCTATCATCAAAAAAGAACCTCGAACTCCTGCGCACGGCCGAAGAAAAGCGCACAGCCGCCCTCAATCTTTCATTCCGCAAAGCCGGAGTCTGGAGCCAAACCTTTGATTCCGGCGCCGACTTCGTACCGCCCCTCATGGAGCTCTTCCGGAGGCGAGATCATGCGTAAGCTTCTGCCCCTTCTCGCCGCCGCCTTCAGCCTCTTCTCCGTTTCGTGCGCGCCCCGATACGCCGTTCTCGATTTTGCCGACGGCTCCAACGTCCGTTTTACGCCCCAAAAGCCGCGTATCGGCGACCCCGTAGAAGTCGTATACCGAAGCGGGACATCCGGTGCAGGCATTGAAATCCTCGCCCCGGCGGGAGATCCCGTAGCCCCTTCGATCCTCGATCACGGGCGATCCGGGATCGAATCGCGTCTGTATTTCCGGGTAACCGCTTCCGGCGACTGGTTTTTATCCCCTGTATCGTCCGGCTCGGAGAGTCCCTCGAAACGCCTCCTTTTTAGCGTCGCATCCGAAGCCGGAGAGCGTACCGAGCCGGTCGCCGTGGACGCTCAAAAATTGTACGAAGGAAACTGGAAGCCCGATGTCGACGGCGAGGAGTCTGAGCAATGAACTTCTTTCCCTCGGCGAATTTCGCGCATCCTGCGTTATTTCTTCTATTAATACCCGCTTTACTTGCGGTGTTCGCCCGATTCCGCGCCCGCACCGCCTCGTTCCGCTCGGGCGACGCTCCGCTACTCGCATCAGCCTCCCGATCCTGGCGCGTCCGTTTCCGCGTTTTGCCCGAGGTTTTAGAAACGCTCGCGCTCATTCTTTCGATCTATCTTCTCGCTTGTCCGCAGCGATTCCCCGATCCTGCCCAGGAATCGGCCGAAGGCCTTGCTATCGCGCTCGTTATCGACCGCTCAAGTTCCATGCAGGCGATCATTCCCTACGGCGGCAGCGAAATGCGCAGGATCGACGGCGTCAAAGCAGTCACCCGCGACTTTTTGTCAAAAAGGACGAACGACCAGTTTTCGCTTATCACCTTTGCGCGCTATCCCGAAACCAACACCCCTCTTACCCCGAACCGCTCGGTGCTTGCCGACTTTCTCCAGCTCGTCGAATTGCCCGAAACCGAGGCCGAAGACGGTACGGCGATCGGCGATGCCCTTGTACTCGCATCGGCACACCTCGATGAAAAAGGAATAGTCATTCTCCTGACCGACGGGCAGAACAATCGGGGCGAAACCGAACCTGCCGAGGCTGCAAAGATTGCCGCGGCCGCAGGCGTTACTGTCTACACTATTGGGCTCGGCGGCGACGGCTACGTGATGCAGGACTCCCTCTTCGGAATGCAGCCGGTCGGCGTTCCGGTATCGCTCGACGAAAAGCTCATGACCGCCATCGCCGAACAGACCGGCGGCCGCTACTACCGCGCCGACAACCTCGACGAACTTTCGCGGTTCTACACCGATATCGCCGAGCGGGAAACCGTAAAGTTGCGGAACGAACGCGAAAGGCGGTCCGAGCCGGATCTCGAAGCCGGTTTGGCTCTCCTCCTTGCGTTGCTCGTTCTGATCCCCGTTGCGCGCCACCTTCTTCTAAAAAGGATGGATCCATGACCATACTCCGTCCCGAAGCCTTTTTTCTGCTTGTTCCCGCTCTCCTTGCCGTCGCCGTTTCGGTCCGCTGCGAGACCCGCGCGCACCTGTGGCGCGAACGCTTTTCGTCTTCCCGCCCGTCCGACGGCGAGTCCGACAGCTCGTCCGCACGCTCGCGATTCCCCGGCCGGTTCAGGTCCGCCGTTCTCGCGTTCTCATTATTGTGCGCTGTGTGCGCCCTCGCGCGCCCAGTGTGGAACCCTCACAGCGACGAAGCCGAGGAATCCGGGCAGGACGCGCTCTTTCTCGTCGACGTGTCCCGCTCGATGAACACCGCAGACGTATCCGCCTCGCTCGGGTCCGGCGAATCGCGCCTCGACGCGGTCAAAAACGCGCTTACCGACCTTGTACCGACGTTGTCGGGCGACCGCACCGCATTAGTAGCCTTCGCCGGAACGTCGGTGCCCAAGTGTCCGCTCACGACCGACCGCGTGTTTTTCTCGAATGCGGTGCGCCTTCTCGATGCGGGCTCGACCTCGCGCGGGGGTACGCTTCTCGGCGACGCCATGCGCATGGTTAAAAAGAACTTCGTACCCTCCTCAAAAAATCTCGCCGTGTGGGTATTCACCGACGGAGGAGATCAGGAAAGCTTCCCGGTCGAGGCGGCTCAAGCCCTCGCCGACTCGGGCGTCAGGCTCTATATCTGGGGCGTCGGCTCGACTGAAGGCGCCGAAGTCCCCGAACGCGGCGTCGTTTCGGCCCTCGACGAAGCGCTTCTCGGCCAGGTCGCGGCCGCCGTCCCGGAAGGCGAATACTTCGGCTCGAATATTCCCCTGTGGCGGCTCGCCTCCGAATACAGCGCCCGGCGCAAGCCGACTTCCGCGACAACCTCCTCGTACACCTTCTGGGACGAAGGCTCCTGGTTCCTCTTGTGGCCGATCTTTTTTCTGTTGCTTTCGCTCCCGCTCCTGCGCGCCGTCTCTGTTTTCGGCTCCCGCTTGAGTCGGGGCGGTTCCGGCGGCGGCAACACCGGCGGTCGCGCTTTCGGCTCCGACGGCGGTTCCCCCCGCTCCCGCAAAAAGGGCAAAATCCTTTCGGGTTCGATCGTCCTTGTCGCCGCGCTGCTGTCGTCCTCGTGCTCGGCTCCCGCAGACAGCCCGCGGCTTCAGGCTCCCGGAGCGCAATCCGCTGCCGCATCCGGCATCTGGCAGTCGCCTGCGGACGAAGCGGCACTCAAACAGCTTTCCGCCAGGACGCTCGAAAAAGGCCTTTCCCGGTCAAAGCGAGCCCAGCTCTTCTACCTTTATGGCCAGGAAAGCGTTGCGGCCGGAAACACCGAAGCGGCCATTGCCTCCTTCGAACGCGTCGTCGATCTCGGCTCGCTGCTTGCCGACGAAAGCCGGATCAACCTGGAAATTCTGTACCGCCGCCGGGAACATGAACAGCAGAATGCCGAGCAGAGCTCGGCCGACCAGCAGCAGAAGAAGCAGGACGGCGACCAGAAAGACGCCAACGGTGCCGACCAGCAGCAGAAAGACGCCGAGCAAAGCTCGGGCGAGCAAAGCTCGGGCGACCAGAAAGACGCCGACGGTGCCGACCAGCAGAAGAAGCAGGACGGCGACCAGAAAGACGCCAACGGTGCCGACCAACAGCAAAATGCCGACGGCGATCAGCAGGATGCCGAACAAAGTTCGGCCGAACAAAGTTCGGCCGAGCAAAAGGATATGTCCGGACTGGTCCGCGAAAAAGAGGGTAACTCCGCCCTCGAGCAAGCACTCCGCGCCGAAGCGGAGCGGATGAGTCAAAAACAACAGCAAGAAGCCGGGAATGCCGTCCCGGTCGAGAAGGATTGGTAAGATGCGTAATCGTTCTTCGCTTTTGTATCGCTTTCTTCCCGCGCTTGCGTTCGCGCTTTTCGTTGCGCGTCCGGCATCGGCCCAAAATATTAGCGCTTCATGGGGCTTGGACCAGGCGGAAGTCGCCGTCGGGCAAACGCTCACGCTCACTCTGGAGGTGCAGGGCGCCGACGATGTCGATGTACCCGAGCTTTCCGTCAAAGGCGCCAATGTGCAATTCCGGGGAGGCGGTCCGCGCAATTCGACGTCGATCACCATGATCAACGGCAAGACGACCAAAAACGTGTCGAAGGCATGGGTCGGCTCATGGTCCATCCGTTGCGCCGCCGAAGGCCTCTATCACATCGACTCGCAGGACATTACCGCCGGAGGCCGGCTCGTCAGGCTGCCGGCCGTCAACTGGCGAGCCGCGCCTGCACAAACGGACAGCCGCTTCGAACTCCGCCAGACGCTCAGTCAGGAAGCTTCGGTTCCCGGCGTCGAAATCGGCTATACCCTTGTGTGGTACATCGCCGAATCGGTCCAGAATCCGCAATTTTCGATCCCCGCCCTCGACAATCCGGACCTCGAGCTGATCGAGTCGAGCCTCGCCGTTCCGCAGAACGCCGACACCTTCCAGATACGCTACGGCTCCCGAGTCCTGTCCGGCGTGCGCACACTTGAACGCATGCAGGGCCGCGACTGGACCGCGCTCTCCATCAGTTTTCGCTTCAAGCCCGCAAAGAGCGGCGTCTACGATCTTTCCGCCACCCTCGTTTCCTTCGAAGGAGCAGTCGGTTCCCGCCAGGCCCGCGACTTTTTCGGCAACATAGTCAACGAGCCGGTGTACAAAGGCCTCACCGCGCAGGCTAATCCACTCAAACTCACCGTCCGCGAGCTCCCCTCCGCCGGAAAACCAGATCCCTTCTCCGGCCTTATCGGCGCTCTTTCCCTCGACTGGAAGGAATCCGGCGCCGCAGAATGCGACGTGGGCGAACCGGTCCGCCGAACACTCGTCCTTTCGGGCGTCCTCAATAAACCCGATCTCGACCTCGACTACATGGTCACGTCCGCGCTTTCCGGATCAGACTTCGCCGTCGCCGCAGATCCCGCAACCGCAGGCGCGGAAGACAATGCAATGACGCGCACCTACGTCTTCAGGGCGAAAAGGGCAGGGAAGCTCACCGTTCCAAAGCTCACGCTGAACTACTTTGACCCGCGAACCGAGCAATACGGGACGGTTTCAACGAAAGTCTTAACCTTCGCGGTAACCGCATCCTCCGGCGCTGCACGAACAGGCTCGGCAGGGGCTCTCTCCGGAACCGCCTCCGGTTCGTCTCCGTCGGTTCCTTCCGCAGTTTCTCCGGCCGACGGATTGCTTCCGGTAGGTAATCTTGCCGATGTATATCCGAATCCAGACCGCGGGATAACGGGCGACCCGTTGAGCCTGCCGGCGCTGCCTCTTGTTCCCTGGTGGGCATGGCTTTTGCCCGGCCTCGTTCCCTCTCTGATCATCGCTCCCGCGGGGCTCTGGCGGCATTCGCGGCTGCGCGCGTTCCGCCGCGAACGCACAGCCTGGCGCGCGCTTCTCGGCCCATTGCCCGACTCGGCGGAAAGCGACGCATTGAGGGCCGCTCTTGTGGCCGGACGCGAACGGTTCGTCGCGCTGGACGCTCTTCTCCGATCTTCCCCTCTGTGGCGAGATCGCCTCGAATCGACCGGAAAGCTTGCGCTCTTTGCCGCGGAAAAGGACGCGTGGGATACTGCGCGCTTTGCCCCGCCTGAAAGCGAAGAATCCCGTTGGGATGTCCGTTGGGACCGCTTCCGTGCCGAAATGGAGGGCTGGAAATGAAAAAAATCTTCTATATAATACTCTTATCCTGTGTCTGCTTTTTTGCTTCCGCTGCCGAAACTGCGCATGCTGAAGCCTCCGCCCGTTTTGCCGAGGCT
>Ga0116148_1004506_pt1 | contig 12094 bp, 8 predicted proteins | sample AD_UKC055_MetaG_FD_89786 | JGI IMG/M metagenome (GOLD analysis project Ga0116148, IMG submission 89786) | Active sludge microbial communities of municipal wastewater-treating anaerobic digesters from USA - AD_UKC055_MetaG | ecosystem: Engineered > Bioreactor > Anaerobic > Digestate | place: USA... | reverse complement strand
GTTCCCATCTGATCTCACCAATGATGTCTGACTCGTTTAGTCCGGCCAGTTGACGCCAACTTTTCGTTTGCGCCTCCGACGGGGCGGCTGTGATGACAAGGTCCAGTTCGACATAGCTGAGACTAATTCCGAAAGCCCGCCCCTTGGCTTTCCACTTCCCCTTGTAGTGTTTGTCAAGAAAGGGAACAAAGAGGTCCATTGCCTCTCGTGGTCTATATTTCGCCTTATCGAGATTCGTGACGACGATGGCATCGACATCAGACTTCGTGTCGCCTGTTGGTCGAACCGCAGTGGCGCGTCGATAGCTGCCCTGCAGGAAGGTATCGACTACGATATCTTTGAGCGACTCGTCATTATGAAGCCGCTCCCGAAGCGTCTCGTGGCCCGTCTTACATTCATCCCGCTGGTTCTGCGTTGGGCGGATGTCCTTCAGGTACTGATCGAAATACGACGGCAATGCTGGCATGGATTCACCTCCTACTGTCGTTCGTGATTGATGGACTGTAAGCTCCGCTTTTCCCGGAGCCAAAATCGAATTCGTACAATGTCCAGAGGGAAAAAGGTTGCATTTTCCGTCCAAGGCAAAACGTGAAGCCGTTCGGCGCCGCAGAGAATATATGGACACGATTCTCCGCGCCTATCCCCGATCCCTTGGACCGCAAGTAGTGAATCAGATGACTGGCCAGCTCTTCTGCATGCGCCCCGTCGCGAACTGATAACGAAGAGGGACCGCCAGCAGGAAGAGCCAGCACTACATGGCCAACAGAAGGCAAGGACTCGGCGGCATAGCGTAGAACATCATCCTTGATGTTATGAGTAAGCCCTATTGCCAAGGCCCACTCTGTTCCGCCGTGGTGACACGCTTCCTCGACGAATTCCCATGAACCGGAACTCGCCCCTTGCCCATTTGTGAAGTTCCAGAGGCTGATGCCTCCTCCGGAATGTTGGACGACTTCGACGTTGACCCCCATCTTCTCCGGCAGGAAGTGTCCAGCCAAGAACGCGATGCTGGAATGTGTGTCGAGATGGAGCCGGTAGGCACCGCCGCGTACAATATGTTGCCGCATGAAACTACCTAGAGCATCTGGAATCCGAGTATTCCAGTCACCGGGATTGACGATTCCCCGCCCTTCGAAGTGATGCGACAGACAAATCATGGACTGAGTCTGGTTCTCCAAATCTTCAGCCCACCGGAGAAAACTCCTGATCCCCAACGAAATCGTGTTTGCTGGTCTTGTTGGAGTTCTGACAAGAAGTCCCTCTCGACCACATAGTTCAAGCAATGATGTGGCCGTAAGCTCATTCATGCTCTTCGCGAGCATTTTCCGCGTCAGCTCATCATAGGGGTGGATCAGGCAGTCTTCTTCGACTGGTTTGAGACCTTTGGCTTCGAGGCGCCAGTTCAGGCTCCGCGCAAGATCGTCAAGCGTTGGACCTTGCATTATGAGAACGTTGGAGAGAAGAAGTCGCAACTCATCGTCACTACGGAGATCAAGATGGTTTCTCCATAGTGTTCGAAGTTGCCCCGATTTAGATCTGGCTCCGCCGGTTGCTAGAGCATCCCACTTGATACTTCCATCACTCATAGAATGCACAGCTGCAAGGTGATCATCCGGGTGAACGGACCAAGGAGTGTAAATCGTAAGGCGATGATTTATGCGATTGGAGCAACAGTGGTCATGGGCATTCTTTATCCGATGGAGCAGAGAAACGGTCGTTGCCCCGATGAACGCAGGATCACAAAAGGATTCCCCAGTCAGCGCCCCGTTTGATGTGACATGGAATTTTACCTGAAAGAAGTCGGCATTGAGGGGCATGCCTCGTTTATCCGTATAGCCGGAGCGATAGTAGACGGCAACATCATCGAATGATCTGAGCGCATCGTCCTCATGAACGACTCGTTCAACATTGGAAAAGTCATCGAGGAGAGCACAAGCCTGCAACCAGAACCATCGGGCTTGGTAATCATCTCCTTGTTGTCGTGCCACGATTTGTCTTGCCATAAAGTCAGCGTTCCTTTTTGTCGGTAGTGCTCTCTTCTTTGAAATGCTGCTTTCTCAAATAGCATGATTAAATCCAAATAGTGCCTCACGTGTTGAAACCTAACATAATATTAACCTACTAAATCCTTAAAGGGTTATTTTTTCTAGTGTCATGTCAAGTTAATTAAGTTGGGTTATTGCTTGATTATGGTAATAGATTTTTGTATATTTCCTCAAGGTCTTATTAGCAATTATTCTTTGGTGCAAATCCTTGAGGCGATCTATGAAAAAGTACATTGTTCGATTATCCGCAGATGAGCGAGAGACCCTCTCTAAACTAATCCATTCGGGTCGAGGACCGGCACGAATGTTCACTCGAGCACGCATCTTATTAAAAGCGGACCAGAATGCAGATGGACCAAGTTGGTCAGATGAACAAATCAGCGATGCGTTAGATGTTACCGTGCAGTCCATCGAGCGAATACGTAAACAACTTGTAGAAGAGGGCTTTGATGCTGTCTTGTCCCGGCGGGAATACAAACAAAAAGTATCCCGCAAGAAAATTGACGGCGATGTTGAAGCCCATCTGATCGCTATCTGCTGCGGTGATCCGCCATTAGGGCGAACCCGCTGGACGCTTCGCCTGCTAGCCGACAAGATTGTCGAACTTGGCTATGTAGAAAACATATCACATGAGGCTATCCGGCAGACGTTAAAAAAAACGAAATTAAGCCTTGGCTGAAGCAGATGTGGTGCATTCCGCCACAGGCCAATGCTGCTTTTGTCTGTGCTATGGAAGATATCTTGTTGATTTACAAACAACCATTTAGCGCAGAAAGGCCTTTGGTCTGCATGGATGAAACCACCAAGCAGCTGGTCAAGGAAATTTGCCGTCCTATCGCAGCCAGTCCCGGCGCGCCTGTTCGTTATGATCATGAATACGAACGCAACGGCGTTTGCGATTTGTTTATGTTTTATGAGCCTTTTGGCGGTAAACGGTATGTTTCCGTAACCGATCATAGAAAAAAAGTTGACTGGGCGTTGGAAATCAAAAATCTTCTGGACAATCATTACCCTGATGCAGAGAAAGTTATTTTGGTAATGGATAACCTCAATACCCACTCAGGGTCCTCGCTATATCAGACTTTTGCACCAGAAGAAGCAAGACGTCTACTGGATAGATTAGAAATACATTATACGCCCAAGCATGGCAGTTGGCTAAATATAGCTGAAATCGAATTGCGCGTTCTATCTAGCCAATGCTTGGCTCGGCGCATTCCAGATAAAATAGCATTGAAAAAAGAAGTTGCCGGTTGGCAAAGGCAGCGCAATTTTCAAAAATCAAAGGTTGACTGGCGCTTTGCCGCCGCTGATGCCAGAATTAAATTAAAACGACTCTACCCAACTATATCAAATTGACGTGACACTAGTGTGTTTTGCTCTAGTGAGTGATCGGCTGAATCGTTGTTCGGGTCTCGCGGGACGAGCTTGCCATCAAAAGCCTCCTTTAAGATGCTCTGCCGCAAGGCCTCTGCCTGCCCCAATCCCTGACGAATGCTCTCTTCAAGCTTGTCGCAAACGGAGAGACGGCTTTCTATTTCGGAGACTATTTCTTGTTGTTGTTCAATTGAGCATATAGCCATTTTCAAAAGCTCAAATTTCTTTTTATTTATTATTGGTAAAGTCGTGGCGGATGCTCCCTTAATTATTTGTTCCTGGAAATGGGGAGAAATAGTTTGATAGTAAATAAATTTCGGATTATGCTTTTCATTTGGAATAATTGCATTCAACTGCTGATTGAAAGCACCGCCTTTTTTAATTAAGCCTGTCTTCCCAATTGTAGCACCGATACATGTCACTAATATTGCATTTGCTGGAACATATCTTGCTTTTCGCAAACCAATTTCGGATAGCCTATCAATTGATGATTGAACATCATTACCGGCTTCTAAGTCACTTGGTTTATAAAATGGATATTCTTTTGAATAGTATTCGGGTTTCTTTTTTGATGGAGTGGTACCAGTTTCAATCTTTCCGATGTCCTTGATTTGTATCCAATGCCAATCGTTTTGCCGGGATTTCGTATTCGGAGTATGTACAAGTCTTCCCTCAAACGCCCATTTGAGGACGGACTGGCGGTAGATTTTGAGCTGCTGCTGTGCGGCTTTGAGTCTCTCGATCCCTTTATCCAAATTGCTGAATAATTCTTCGATTTTGGCGACGATGCGTTTCTGTTCAAGAAGAGGTGGCAATGGAATCTTAAGCTGTTCGATTTTATTTGATGAGATATTTGGTTGAGCACCACCATATGCAATATCAAGTATTGTTTTCTTAAGTGAAAATAACAAATAAAAAAGATAACGATCCAAAAGCTTTGATTTATCGAATATATCAAATTTTCCTACTCGTTGATTTTGGTAAACTTGATCATTTCCTTGAAAAACACCAAATTTGCCAGTTGTTGCCCCTGACATCGCAATTAATATATCGCCTTTTTTTACAATAAATTTTTCATATTTATTATCTTCCTTTACTTTTACACATTCATTAAGTATGATCCTACCATCGTTGATATCTGAAATTCGAACAAGTGGAATGTTATTTATTGGCGAATATTCAGAACTCTTGAATGCATATCCATTCACAATTCTGCATATAGCACCAAGTGGTATTTGTTTCCAGCTATTGGGTATTTGACTGTTCTCACCCATCCTACGCCGCCAATGCTTCGTTGAGTTCATTGATGATGGTTTCCATATCCGCACCGAAGAGCTGCCACATGCGGCCGCGACCGCCCTGGGCGTCAAATGGCGTGTAGTCGAGATCGTCGAGGGCCACATGCACTGAGGTGGCGATCTGCTCCTTGAGCATGTACAGCCACGCCATTTGCTCTTTGCTGAATTTGGGCGCGCTGCCCGCCTGCTTCCTGAACAGCCACTCCTTGAAATTACGGTCCACGGTCTGGTCATAGGTGGTCAGGCTGCCGTCGATGCCGACGACGCGGCGGATCAACGACACCAGCGCCACCATCTCGTTGCGCGGCTGTCCGCTGACCCGCTCGAGCTGCTCATAGGCCCGCCACACCGCCAGCGGCGCCAGCGCCGGTTTCTCCAGCTTGATCCTCTCCACCAGGTCCCTGATCATGTGAAAAGTGAGCTCACGGCGGCGCCAGGGCTGGCCGTAAAAAAGCTGCAGTGCGATGATCTCGTCCTTGTGCTCCGCAATCCATTCGCGGAATCCGGCCACAGTCGCCTCGGCGTTCTGGCGGTTGTTCCTGTCCCAGCCGGCGTTCTCCACTTGATCGATATTGAGCAGGTCGATTTTCTGCTCGTGAATCTTGCGCACATTGTCGATATATTCGTTCAACTCACCGGTAAAAACCCGCGCGGCGCCATTCAGCACCTCGTTGTGCAGCTCCTGGAAGCGCGCCTCCTGCTCCCGCGGCGCTGCACCCGGCAGCTCATCCGCCGCTTTTTCGCGCAGGGCCTCCACGGCGTCGGGATCCCAGGCGCGCAGCAGCCCCTTCGCCACCTCCGCAACGGTTTTGCCGTCCGCCAGATCCTGAAAGCGCTGCTTCTCGCTGCCGCTGATTTGCTGGTCGAGGCGGGCGAGGCGGTTAGCCAGGGAGGTGAAGAGCGCCTCGTCGAGCGCTCCCACAGCGATGGCGCCGAGCAGATCTTTCAACGGCACGCCCGGCTTTTTCTCCAGTGGACGGCTGTCGGTTTTCAGGCTGCGGGTGACGCCGATGGCATCGACGATGACAAAATGATCCTTGGCCATGCGCGCCGAGGGGGAGACCTTTTTCAGATCATCGAAATGGATGACGCGGGTGCCGCGGCCCTTCATCTGCTCGAAATAGTTGCGGCTCTTGACGTCGCGCATGAAGAGCAGGCACTCCAACGGCCGCACATCCGTGCCGGTGGCGATCATGTCCACGGTCACGGCGATGCGGGGATGGTAATCGTTGCGGAACTGCGCCAGCACCGATTTGGGATCCTCGCTGGCCTTGTAGGTGATCTTTTTACAAAAGCGGCTCTCCTCATTGAACTCTTCGCGCACGATGCGGATGATGTCGTCGGCATGGCTGTCGGTCTTGGCGAAAATCAGGGTCTTGGGCACCTCAAATTCGCCGCTGCCGTCAATGCGGTCGGGGAACATCTCGGGCAGATGCTCCCTGAAGGTGCGAATCACAGTGCGGATCTGCGAGGGATTGACGATATCGGCATCCAGCTGCTGCGCGGCATAGATCTCGTCCTCGTCCTGCAGCGCGTAGCGCTTTTTGCGGGTGAGGCGGTCGCGGTGCTCCACATAGGCGCCCTTCCATAGGGTGGCGCCGCGGCGGGTGATGGCTGTGTCGATGAGGTAAACATCATAGCCGACGTTGACGCCATCGGCCACGGCCATCTCGTGCGAGTATTCCGAGACCACGTTCTGCTGGAAATAGGCAAAGGTGCGGTTGTCCGGCGTGGCGGTGAGTCCGATCTGAAAGGCATCGAAATAATCGAGCACCTGCATCCACAGGTTATAGATGCTGCGGTGGCATTCGTCGATGATGATGAAATCGAAAAACTCGACCGGCAGTTTCGCATTGTACTCCACCGGAGGCACTTCTCTGGGCTGCCATCCTCTTTCGTTGGGATTTTCCTCTTCGGCGCTCTCATCCAGCTCCTCGCCCTTGAGAATGGCATAGAGCCGCTGAATGGTGCTGATATAGACCTGATTGTCACCGGGGATGTGGCGTGATTTGAGGCGGTGCACGCCATAGAGTTCAGTGAATTTGCGGTTGTCGTCGCCGGGCAGATAGGACATGAACTCCTGCTCCGCCTGCTCGCCGAGGTTGCGGGTGTCAACGAGAAAGAGGATTTTGCCGGCCTGGGTGTATTTGAGCAGCCGGTAGATGGCGGTGATGGCGGCAAAGGTCTTGCCCGCGCCGGTGGCCATCTGGATCAGGGCGCGTGGTTTGTTATGCTGGAGCGATTTCTCCAGCGCCGCAATGGCGTTGAACTGGCACTCGCGCAGGCCATAGGGTGGCAGGTCGGGCAGGTTGTGGAAGGAGTCGCGCAAAGAGTCCTGCTTTTTCAGCCAGGTGTGGAGCGTCTCGGGGCGGTGAAAGGAAAAGAGGCTGCGGGCGCGCGGTTTGGGATCGCGGAAATCGGTGAAAGTGGTCAGCTCTCCGGTGCTGAGATAGACAAAAGGGAGCTTTTCGTTATTTAGGTATTTCAGCCGGGCGGCGGCATACTCTTCGGCCTGGTCTTCATGGGTCGAGAGATTGTGGCCCTCGCCCTCGCGTTTGGCCTCGATGACGCCGGCGGGTTTACCATGGACGAAGAGCAGATAGTCGGCGGGGCCGGCGTCGGTATAATATTCGCGCACGGCGACCCCGGGAGCGGCGTGCAGGTTGATTTGCGATTTATCCTGAATAATCCAGCCGCAGGCGGCGAGCTGCCGGTCAATGTTGTCGCGGGCGATCTGTTCGGGGCTTTGGTTCATCTCTGATGTTCCAGGGTCGGCAGCTTGTGTAAGAAAGGTCCTGAGCAGGGGGCCAACAGGGTATCTATACGATGGCACAAAAAAAGCCCAATCATCAATGCGATTGAGCCTGAAAGTTCCCCAACATTACCCCTCCCGTAAACAGCTGCTTTTTAGCATGTCCACTGCAAACGATTCCGTTGTTGTTTCCATAATGTACTAATATTCTACCCAAAGTCAAGCAGAAATGCGGAATAAATAATCAAATCGTCAATTTTGAATGATAAATGGCCGGGTTACAGGGAGTCGTCTACGGCAGCCGGCTGCTTTCCTCCTCTCATGATAGAAAATCCTGAAAATAGAATCAAATTGGAATTATTCATACAAGCCGGTTCGTTCAAACTATAATAAGAGCTCTGACACGATTCTTATGACAGAGCGCACACCTGGTTGCTCGCCGAGAGTGTGGAATGTAAAAGTTTTTATCAACTGCCAGCGGAGGATCACAAGTGAGGAAAAGTTCCGGTGAATCAGCAGCCATCAATCCCTTCATGGCCCTCACTTGGACAGACCTGGAGGAGTGGGCTGGAGCAAAGATCCTCTCCCGCGGTAAAGCCTACCAACGTTCCGGCCAGGTGGAAGGTCTGGGTATCACCCCTCAACACGAGCTGGTCGCCTGGGTTCAGGGATCCGCACGCTATGCAACGCAGGTGAGCTGCCAGGCGGGTGAACTCTCTTCCGCCTGCACCTGCCCATATGGAACCGATTGTAAGCATGCGGTGGCGGTCGTCATCGATTATCTGCAAGCGGTCAAGAAGGGTAAAACCATCCCTCGGGTGCCGGAGAATGATAAACGGCTGATAATGATCGAGGAAGGGAAGACGGAGTGGCCTGAAGATCCGAAGGAGGGATGGGAGGATGACTTGGAGGAGGAGCAGGAGGTGAGCGCCACAAGGAGTCCTGATGATCTGGATGCCTATCTTAAAGGCAGATCAAAGGCCGAACTCAGAAAAATAGTACTCGAGATCGTGAAGAATCATCCGCAAATCGAATTGGAGCTTCTCAGTAATCCCAGAATATCTCAGCCATCAGCGGAGCGTCTTGCGCAAATGTTGAGCAGAGAGATCGACCAGGTCAGCCGCGAATCGGCTTGGTCCAGTCACTGGTCTGATGACGAGCAGATTCCGGACTATTCCGGCGTGCGCAATGGTCTGCAGACTCTTTTTAATACCGGTCATTTTGATGAGATCATCCATCTTGGTAAAAAGCTGTTCAGCAAAGGTACAGCGCAGATCAACCAGAGCAATGACGAGGGGGAGACGATCGACGAGATCAGTCAGACACTGGAGATTGTCTTCAAAGCCCTGAAGCACAGCTCGCTTACGAATATTGAAAAGATGGAACAGGCGATCAAATGGGAGTTGGCGGATGAATTCGACCTCACGGATAGCCTCACATCCTTTTGGAAAACTCCATTTGACGCGAAGGAATGGAGTCCAGTCGCTGACCTTTTGCTGAAACAACTTGGGGAAATCCCGCCAGCGAAGGAGAAGGAGGATTTCCATTACCGCTATACGCGCGACAAGCTGACCGATCATATCATTCGGGCCCTCGAAAAAGCCGGCCGCGGCGAGGAGATCCTGGCGCTCTGCATCAAGGAGGCGCCATTAACCCAAAGTTACACGAGACTGGTCCGCCTGCTCAGAAAATTAAACAAGGACGAGCTGGCCGAAGAATGGATCCGCAAGGGGATCCGCGCGACCCGTGATCGCTCCCCCGGGATTGCTGCCGACCTCGTGCAGCAGATGCTGGAAATCCGCAAGGCGAAACAGGATTGGCCTTTTTGTGCGGCGATCGTGGCGGCTGGCTTTTTCGAATCTCATAAAATGGAGACCTATACAGAGCTGAAGCACTATTGCGAAAAAATCGGCGTATGGGAGAAAGTGCGTCAAAAGCTGCTTCTCTTTTTGAACACGGGCACGCGTCCATCCGGCGAAGAATGGCCGCTGCCACATCCCGGAATCGAACCGGGACGAAACTGGCCAGGGTTGCGACCTCCTTTTACCGGAACGCTGATCGAGATCGCCTTGCTGGAAAAAGATTGTGAAGAAGCCCTGCGGCTCTATGATGAAGATATGCGGAAACAGAAGAAAACCTCGCCCTGGAATTTCAGCGCAGCCTACGGCCTCCGCGAGCAGATTGCGGAAGCGGTCAAGAACAAATATCCGGATCGATCGATTGCCATCTGGAAAGATATCGCGAAGAATCATATCGAACGTACCCTTCCTAAAGAGTACGCGGTGGCTTTGGGCTACCTGAAAAAGATACAAGGGGTCATGGTCAAAAACGGGCAGGAGAGTGAGTTCAAGGCGTATATCGCCTTGCTTAAGGCGCAGCATATTCGCAAGATCCGGCTGGTCGAACTGCTGGATTCGCTGATGGGGCGGCGGATTGTGGATGGATGAGGGATATGTGGCCGCCGTGCTGGTTACGAACCCTATTCGCGCTCGATTGGCTGGTGAAATAGCTCGTCGATCGCGTGGGGAATCCCTTCCCGGACGTTAACATATCCGTGATGAGGCCATCACGGGTTTGGGGGAATCTGTACCGTGAAGTTTATTTATCCTGCCTGGATGCCCACAAACTCCCGATAATTTTCCTGGGTGATCAAACTGATCCTGCTCTCCGGATAGCCTGCCAGAAAAGCCTTTGCCCCACGTATCTTGCCCTCACGCCATTTGATTTCATACCCGTCAAGCTGGCCTCCAGACTCCTCTATCAGATCGATCTCCTGTTGAGAGTGGGTGCGCCAGAAATAACGGTTCACCTGCCGGCCTGAATTCGAGAGAAATTTCCAGCGTTCACTAATCATAAAATTTTCCCACAAAACGCCCCAGTCATTGCGCATATGGGAAGGGGTAAAATTCCTGATCAGGGCATTGCGGATACCGGTATCGTGGAAATAGATCTTGCGGGTCCGGGTAAGCTCACTGCGCAGGTTGCGACTGAATGGCCCCAGGCGGAAGATAACAAAGGCCTTTTCCAGCAGCTGGACATAGGTGCTGATCGTTTCCTTGGTGACACCCAGGGTATTGGCCAGTTCGGTATAGGAGACTTGCTGACCGATTTGCAGAGCGAGCGCTATGAGAAGTTTTTCCAGCAACTCGGGTCTGCGGATGTCCTGATACCGGAAGAGATCCCTGTAGAGATAACTGGAGGCCAGCATGGACAACAGCCTCTCGGACTCGTCCGTCTTGATCACGATTTCCGGAGAAGTGCCGTATACGATCAGCCGCTCGAGCAGCCGATTGATTTCCAGCGTCGAAAACTCCTGCCCCAATTCGGAAAGCGAGAGTGGATAAAGATGGAACTCGTATTTGCGGCCGGTGAGTGGTTCTACGACCTCATCGGCCAGATCGAGTGAGGACGATCCTGTGGCCAGGATCTGAAGTTCGGGAAAGGCGTCGACCAGAAGTTTGAGGGTCAGGCCGATATTTTTTACTCTTTGGGCTTCATCGATGATGATTAATTTATTCCGGCCGATCAGAGCTGCGAGTTGGGTTGTGGTCGTCGCAGTCAACTGCTGAACGATGTCCGTTTCGTCGCAGTTGAGATAGAGACTCGGGCCTTTATAGCTGCGGGCGATTTCGCGCACCAGGGTTGTCTTGCCGACCTGCCTCGCGCCGAGGAGGATTACCGCCTTGCCCTTGAAAAAGCAGCTCTCAATTTCTTTCTGGATGGTTCGCGTGATCATTATTATCCCTATTTAACCAAATTACGATAGTATACTCTCTTAATTTAACCAAAAAAGGATAATAATCAAGCGATATTTCGACTGGTCTTACGGATGGGGAGTGCGATAGAATGTAACAGCCCCTGCCGGCCATCCACAGTTTGGTCAAACTGCGGGTGGCCGGCAGAAGTCGCCGGCTATTTCCAGAAAGAGAAGGCAGGTGGACGGCTTGAGGTAGCCGGAGCAGCCGGTCTACTCAACAGCAACTTTCACCACCGCCTTGTGGATCTCACCGGTTCCGGCCATGGGGGCGTGGGCATCCTGCGGGAAGAAGATGGCGAACGAACCGGCCGGGAACTTGATCCAGCTCTCCGGGGGATCCGCGAAAAAGAGGATATCCTTGCCGCCATCATAGGGCGTGTGGATTTGCCCGCAGGAGGTGAGGGGTTTGTAGCCCATCTCATCGCAGCCGGCGATCACATACTGAATGTCGATATAGTTGCGATGGGCTTCGAGAAGCGCATCCGCCTTGTCCTTGCCCGGGGCGTTGGAGAGGATGGCAAAGAGGCGGTCGCCGTCGATGGGATGTTTTGCCAGCGCCAGCTCCGCCAGATCCGGTCTGCGCAGAAACTCGAACGCCCGGGCGAAGGCCGGATGCAGGTGGAAATAGTGTTCGGCGTTTTCAAGCTGGTCGATGATCATGGGATCTCCTTTATTTTCAGTGTAATCCGGTGAAGCTGAGGCCGATTGCGCGGTACCCCGTGAGAGCATCCGGACGAAGAAGCAGTGTTAGCGACAGCTTTTTTTATCGCGTATAGAGCTGAACGCGCAAAACGGCGGGAGTCGAGAAAACCAGTCCCCAGTCGGTCTGATCCCCGTTGAGGATGCGGCCGGCCTTGAACTCGCCATT
>Ga0116148_1004504_pt1 | contig 12095 bp, 8 predicted proteins | sample AD_UKC055_MetaG_FD_89786 | JGI IMG/M metagenome (GOLD analysis project Ga0116148, IMG submission 89786) | Active sludge microbial communities of municipal wastewater-treating anaerobic digesters from USA - AD_UKC055_MetaG | ecosystem: Engineered > Bioreactor > Anaerobic > Digestate | place: USA... | reverse complement strand
GCCGCCCAGGACCATCGCGCCCGCGACGGCCGTCCGCACCGAACGCTGGTGCACCTGGGCGACGATCCGTCCGTTGGAGTCGATCGACGCGCTGATGCCCGTGTTGACCGCCCGCACCACCGGCACGCGGTTCTCGATGGCGCGAAAGACGTAATGCGAGAGGTGCTGGGCGTGTTCGCTGCTGCCCTGGCCTCGCCAGGGGCCCCACTTCCAGATGAACCACCCGTCGTTGGAGATGTTGACCAGCACGTCGGCGGCCTTGCGCCCGCCCTGGTAGACCATCTCGCGGCAGACGTGGGGGAACGTGCCCTCGTAGCAGATGGGCACGGCGAGGCTCCAACCCTGCTTCGCCTCCGTCGGCGCCGTGGCCGCTGGCGCGGTCGCGTGCACCATGTCTCGATCCGGCCGCGGCGCGACGCGCAGGAGCGTGTATTCCTGGCCGGGGCTCAACTGATCCATAACCGGGGGCACGAACCATCGCAGCGCCTTGTACAGCCATGGCCAACTCGTGCGGAACGGGACGTACTCGCTGAAAGGCACGAGATGGACCTTCGCGTACCGCTGCGAGTGCCGCCAGTCGCCCGCGAAGATCATCGCGCTGTTGTACGTCAGCCATTGATCGCCGGCGAACAGCGGCTCGGGATTCAGGTGGATGCTCGCCCCCCCGGCCAGGATCGGGCAGCCGAGTTGGAGCGACAACCCCTCCAGCACCCGCGCCTGCTCCAGCAGACGCGGCTGGATGCCCTTGGTCATCGCGTCGCGAAGCGGGCCCAGGTTGGCTGACCCGGCATCCACGAAGAACATCGACATCAGGCTCCGCAGTTGGTCCAGGCCCAGCTTGGACGCGTCCAACTCGATGAACTCCCGGTTCAGCCCGCGCGGCAGCATGGTCTCGGGCCAGACCACCACGTCGCAGTTCGTCCGCAGCAGCGATCCTCGCGTGGCCTCCACGTGGGCGTCGAAGATCTCGTTCGACGGCGCCCCCAGTTCGTCCAGCCAGATGGGGAACGACTGCTGCACCACGCCGATCACCGGGCCCGGGCGGCGGGTGTTCTGGTTCAGCCGGTACGTGCCGTACACCAGCAGGAACGCCAGCAGGACGATGCACGCCCCGCCGGCCACCGCGAACCGCCGGCTCACGCGGACCTCGGCGCCCTTCTTCTGGAACAGCGGGCCGCACAGCAGGTCCGCCAGGGCGCCGTTGACCATGCCCACGAAGAACGATACGCCGTACTGGCCCGTCACGTCGCTGATCTGGATCAGCCTCGTGCGGGCATGCTGGGTCATGGCCAGGTTGAACCACGGGAAACCGCTGATCAGGTGGGCCCGTACGTACTCCAGGCCCACCCATACCACCGGCAGGACGATCCACATGGGCCAGTCGCGTCGCAGGGCCGCCCGCAGCACCAGCGCCGCTGCCAGCCAATAGAGCGACAAGTACCCGACCAACGCAATGAAGCCGAGCGACGCGTCCCAACTCAGCAGCAGGACCCACCACAGCCAATAGAGCGTGAACGCCCACATGAACACGCCGGCCAGCCATGCCCACAGGATCGTCCATCGCGGGCGGGTGCCGCCCGCCAGGGCCAGTGTCCAAGGCACCAGGGCCACGTACGCGAGGTACCACGCGTTGAACGGGGGCAGGGCGGCCATCAGCAGCACCGCCGTCAGCAGGCACATCAGGGCGACGCTGACCCGACGACGGACGCGCAGCGTCCGCTCGGTCAGCTCGGGCGGCGGGGCGTCGGAGATCGCCTCCAGGTCCACCTTCACCTTGGCCGGGTTCCTGCCGTGACGCCGTTTAGCCACGCCGGCCTCCGAAGCCCTGAGCGATCAGGATTTGACTGCGGGAAGTAAACATCGCGCCATTGTGCCCGCGGACAGGCTGGCGGTCAAGCGGTTGGGAGTCGCGGACCTGCCTGTCGGCAGGCAGGTTGCGGACCTGCCTGCCGGAAAGCAGACAGGGCAGGTGCCTGAGTTACTTGCCTATTCGCTTCAAGAACTCCTCCTCGTCCACGATCTCCACGCCGAGTTGGCGGGCCTTGTCGGCCTTGGAGCCGGGCGAGTCGCCCACGACCACGAAGGCGGTGCTCTTGGACACGCTGGAGGCCGCCTTGCCCCCGGCCGCCTTGACCGCCGCCTCGGCCTCGCTCCGCGAGAGCGTCTGAAGCGTGCCGGTCACCACCACCGTCTTGCCTGCCAGCGGCTGGGGGCCGGCGGGAGCGATCCGCTCAGCGGTCATCTTGACGCCCACGGCCTTGAGACGTTCGATCATCTCCCGCCCGCTGGGGCTGTGGAAGAAGTCGTGCACGCTCTGGGCGATCACCGGGCCGATCTCGTTGACCTCGGTCAACTCCTCGACCGGCGCGGAGGCGATCTTGTCGACGTCGCCGAAGTGCTCCGCCAGCACCTCGGCTGCCCGGCCACCCACGTGACGGATGCCCAGCGCCGCCAGCAGCCGCGTCAGGCCGCGACCCTTGCTCGCCTGGATCGCCTCCACGAGCTTGCCTGCCGACTTCTCCTGCATCGTCGCGGGCTTGCGGTCCTTGGCCTGCCCCTCGCATCGCACGTATTCCTTCTCCAGGCCCAGCAGGTCTTCCTTCTTCAGCAGGTACAGGTCCGCGAAGTGGTTCACCAGTCCCTTGTCCACGAGTTGGTCAATGATCGCCGGGCCGAGCGTCTCGATGTCCATCTGGTTCCGCCCGGCGAAGAAGCGGAGGTGTTCGCTGAACTGTGCGGGGCATTCGGGATTGACGCATCGCAAGGGCGTCAAGTGGTCAACTTCCTCGCGTGTTTGCCCGCACGATTGCCAGGGACATTGTCCGGGAGGCCTGCTCTTGATACTGAGATCTTGCGCTCTGCGTTCCCAGAAGTACCCACATGAGGGATTGTGGCAGCGGAAAGCGGCGAACCCGGGGCTGGGCATATCCCACTGCAAATCCATTTTGCAGAAGGGGCACTTGCTCGGCGGCTGGATGGCCTTGGCGCCGTCGGGCCGCTTCTCGTGGATCACCTGGACCACTTGCGGGATGATCTCGCCGGCCTTCTCGACCACGATGGTATCGCCCACGCAAACGTCGAGCCGCTCGACCTGGTCGAAGTTGTGCAGCGAGGCATTCGAGACGGTCGTGCCCCCCAGGTGCACCGGGTCGAAATGGGCCACCGGCGTGATCGTCCCCAGCCGCCCCACCTGGAAATCCACCTCGCGAAGCACCGTCTGGGCCTGCTCGGTCTCGTACTTGTACGCAATGCACCAGCGAGGGTACTTGCTGGTGGCCCCCAGTTCGTCGCAGAGGTTCAGCTCGTCCACCTTGGCGACCATGCCGTCGGTCTCGAACTCTGCCTCGGAGCGGCGCTGGAGCCAGTCCTCGATGGCCGCCCAGACGCCCTCCACGTCGTCGCAGACGACCGCGAACGGGCTGGTCGGGATGCCCCAGGTCTTGCACAGGGCCATGATCTCGCTGGCCCGCCCGGCCGGGCGGTGCGACAGCTCGCCCAGTCCGTGGGCCACGAACGCCAGCCCGCGCTCGGCCACCACGCGCGGATCGAGTTGCTTGAGCGTGCCGGCCGCCCCGTTGCGGGGATTGGCGAACACCTCCAGACCCTGCTCCTTGCGATGGGCGTTGCAGTGCGCGAACGCCTGCCTGGGCCAGTACATCTCGCCGCGGACCTCCAGCACATCGGGGATGTCCTCGCCGCTCAGCACCAGCGGGATCGACCGAATGGTGCGGGCGTTGACGGTGATGTCGTCGCCCTGGCGGCCGTCGCCGCGGGTGACGGCCAGCACCAGGCGGCCCTTCTCGTAGCGAAGCGAACTGGCCACCCCGTCCACCTTCGGGTCGACCAGGTAATGGAAGTTCGCGTGGCCCAGGGCGCGGCGGATGCGGTCGTCGAATTTCTTCAGCGCGTCGCGGCTGTAGGTGTTGTCGATGCTCAGCATGGGCCGGCTGTGCGTGACGCTCCGGAAGCCCTCGATGGGCTGCCCGCCGACGCGCTGGGTGGGCGAATCGCTCGTGACCAGGTCGGGGTGGGCGGCCTCCAACTCCTTCAACTCGTCCATGAGACGGTCATACTCGCGATCGGAGATTTCCGTCTTCGCCTCGACATAGTACAGGTGGTCGTGTCGGCGAATCTGCTCGCGGAGTTCCCGGACCCGCTGGGCCGGCGTGGACATGGCTGGCTCCTTGGCGGCTACTTGGCGTCCTTGGGGACCAGGCACAGAAACTTCAGCGCCCCGTTGCCGGTGTTGCAGAACTGGTGGTCGTCGTGCGGGGCAATGTACAGGCAGTCGCCGGCCGACACCTCCCGCTCCCCTTCAGGGGTCACCACCCGCCCCTCGCCGGCCAGGATGTAGCACTCGTGCTCCCAGGCGTGGGTGTGGCGCGGGGTGTGCCCGCCGGGCGCGATGTCGAACTGGCGCATGTAGAAGTTGGGCGCCTGATCGGCCTGGTGCACCAGCAGGCGAATCTGCACGCCCGCCGCCCCAGCCATCTCCACGTCTTTCGCCTCGACCTGGTCCGCTTTCTTGATCTTCATGGTCTTCCTCTTGCCACCAGCGCCTCGCCGCCAAAGCCCACGGAAAGCCTTCCGTGGGCTTTCGTCCGTTCACCCACAGGCCTGCGACCGCAGGATCAGTTTCAGTTGTCTACAATTCGTAGATAACTGACCATAAGGCACTACTAAATCAGCTCTTGCCCCTTCCGCGCGTAGATCCACCGCTCGGCCAGCAGGATGTAGTCCACCAGTTCGTCGTCGCGGAAGAACAGGGGAATCTCGCCGGCCGCCGACTCGGGACTGTCCGAGCCGTGGATCAGGTTGTAGCGCTGCGAGAGCCCGTAGTCGCCGCGGATGGTCCCGCCCGGGGCACCCGGGCCGAACGTCGGGCCCATCATCGAGCGGGTGACGCTGATGGCGTTGTTGCCCTCCAGCACCACGGCGACCACCGGCGAGGCGGTGACGAACTCCAGCAGCGCGGCGTGGAACTCCTTGCCCTCGTGCACCTGGTACATCCTCTTGGCCAGGTCCATCGAGACCTGGAGCATCTTCAGGCCCACGATCTTGAGGCCCCTTTGCTCGAACCGCGCGAGGATCTGCCCGACCAGCTGACGCTGGACCGCATCGCCCTTCAACACCACCAATGTTCGTTGCATTCGTGTCTCCCGGTACATTCAGACTGTAGGTCAAGCGACGGGCGATCGTCAAGAGCGAGAGGAGCAGACGGGAGCAAAAGGCCGGCGAGGGCAGGCGGTGACCCCCGGAGGAGAGAAGAAGTTCCAACAGTGGAATGGCCAATTCTCAATGATCAAGGAGAAGGCTCAAGGAACAACGTCCAGCAGACTTCAGCATCGGCGATACTGATCCACTTCGGGGCCGTCATTCGCCCTTGCTCATTGGTTCTTTCGCTGACCATCGAGTCTTGACCATTCCTTCGTCGAATATTCTCTTGGCAACTACTTCCTGGAGAACTCCATCGCGAGCTGGGCGTCCTCGCGGACCTGGTTGGGCTGGTCCTTGGGGAACACGCCCACGCAGATGCCGTCCTTGGCGGCGATGCGGCTCAGGGCGCACTGGAAGGCCTCTCGGGCGGGCAGCCGTCCGGCCGCCAGGATCTTGTAGGCCACTACCGGCTTCTTGATCTGGGAAATCGTCGCGATGGCCTTCTCGCGGTCCTCATCCTTGTACGTGTCGGGGATGAAGAAGCACTGGAAGTAGAAGTCGGTGGGGAAGCCCAGTTCCTCGGCCTTGGGGTGGACGTTCTGCCGGTGGGCGGCCAGGCCGGTGGGCATGTTCAGCGACTTGCTGTGGTCGACCCAGGAGCGGACCATGTCGTACTGCTTGCGCAGGAAGGCGTCTTCGACGCGGTGGCCCTGGATGAACACGCCGTGGCAGCCGGCCTTGACGGCGACAGTGATTTCTTCCTTCATCTTCTTGGGGTCGCCGTGGCACTGGGCGACCCACACCTTCAGCTTGCCGCCGTTGGAGCGGTACTTCTCCCACAAGTCCCGCCACCGCTCGTCGGGCGGGCAAGTGACCGTCGTCACGCCGTATCCGGCCGCCTCGTCCATCACGGCCATGATCCGCTCGTCGGTGAAGTATTCCGTCATCTGCCTGCCCACGTCGCCGGGCTTGTGGGCGTAGCCCCAGAACGGGTTGGAGCCGAGGATCAGCCGCGAGACCTCCAGCGTGCCCAGGCGAATGGAGGGCATCTTGGGCGGGGCGTCGGCGGCGAAGGCCGCCCCCCCCGCCGGGCCGAGCACGGCGGCGGCAGCGGCGGCGAAGGCGGAGTGCTTGAGTACGTCGCGACGGGTCGGCCTCTGGTCCATGCATATTCTCCTGAGTTGGTTGGGTTCGATTGTATCATGGCAATGCCGCCACGCAAACGGGTACACTGTGCCGATGGAGTCCCTGCAGTCCTTCGCCGGCTCGCTCTCCTGGGCCGACGGCCTGGTGCTGGCCGGCGCCGTCGCCCTGCTGTTCGTCATCGCCTTCTGGGCCGGGCGCAAGGAGCACGACACGGGCGACTTCTTCCTGGGCGGGCGGCAGGTCCCCATGATCGTGGCGAGCCTGTCCTTCGTGGCCACCGAGATCAGCGCGATGACGATCGTCGGCGTGCCCGCCGCCACGTACAAAGGCGACTGGCGCTATCTCCAGATGACCGTGGGCTACTCGGCCGCCAAGATCGTGGTGGCTTTTCTGTTCCTGCCGGCCTTCTTCCGCTACGGGTGCACGTCGATCTACGAGTTCCTCCGTCACCGGTTCGGCCCGGCCAGCCAGTACGCCGGTTCGGTCTTCTTCTTCATCACCCGCCTGCTGGCCTCGGGAGTTCGCCTGTACGTGGCGTGCCTGGGCATCGCGGTGATCCTGGACTGGCCCCTGGAGGCCGCGATCGCGGTCTTCACCGTCGTGAGCATGGCCTTCATCGCCTTCGGGGGCATCAAAGCGGTGGTCTGGAACGGGGCCTACCAGGCGATCATGTTCTACCTGGCCGCCATCGCGGTGGCCGCCTGGCTGGGCTGGCATCTGTGGGGACAGTTGGGCCAGGGGCTCCAGGCGGCGGCCGGGGCGGGCAAGTTCACCGCCTTCGACTTCCGCGGCAACCTCACCGACCCGCTGACGTTCTGGGGTTCGGCCTCCAATGCGTTCCTGATCGGACTGGCGATCTTCGGGGCCGACCAGGAACTCGTCCAGCGCCTGCTGACGGTGCGCACGCGGCGCTCCAGCCAGCGGGCCATCCTCTCCACCATCGCCGCCGTCTTCCCCCTGATCGCCCTGTACCTGCTGGTGGGCACATTGCTGTTCGTGTACTACCGCCTCCACGGTCAGGCCAGCGTCCTGCCCGCCGACCAGAGCGACAAGATCCTCTCCCACTTCACGCTCCACGTCCTGCCGGTCGGGCTCAAGGGCCTGGTGCTTGCGACCATCATCCTGGCCAGCATCGACTCGCCGCTGGCCTCGCTGTCGGCGTCGTTCGTGTCCGACATCTACCGCCCGCTGCTGCGCCCCCACGCGAGCGAAGCCCACTACCTGGCCGTCTCGCGGGCGGGGGTGGTGGTCTTCGCCCTGATCCTGGCCCTGATCGCCTGGGCCTCCAAGTCCGTTACCGAGGCGCTCTGGTTCGGCCTGGAGATCATGAGCGTGACCGGCTCAGCCATCCTGGGCGTGTTCCTGCTGGGCCTGCTCACGCGCGTGCGGGCCAACCGCGCCAACATCGTCGCCATGATCGTCGGCAGCCTGACCGTCCTGGCCCTCATGCTGCTGTCCAAGGAAGGCATCTTCATCAAGGACCGCAAAGTGATCGACATCGGCTGGACGTGGCTGATGGCCGTCGGTACGGGCGAGACGTTTCTCCTGGCCTGGGCGGGATCGTACGTCCTGGACCGGCGGATGAAGGAACACTCCCCATCCGCAACAGAGAACTGAGGACCCGCCAGAGCGGCCGGTGCAAGTTGGACTCCATTCTCAGCTTTCAATGAACAATCTCTGCCGCCGCCCCCGGCATCACGCCCAGCATCCGGGCCAGATCCAGAACGGTGAACCGCGAGCGGGCCTCATGACCGTGCAGCAAAGCCGCCAGCAGCCGAACGCGATCGCATCCGACGTCGGCCGCCACGACGGCGCCGCGGGCCCGTTCGAGACACGATCGAATCCGCTCCGGTGGGCGGACCATCGCGGCCAGTTCCGTTCGCAGATCGTCCCAGGTCGAGCCGGTGCGGATGCGCTTGGCCGCCTGTTCGTACCGCGGGAGCTTCCGGCTGTATTCCTTCCGGCAGGCGGGGGCGAGCGGGCCCCAGTACGCCTCGTCGACGTCGCCCGCCGGGGCGCGAAGCTCGGGCGACTCGACCGCCAGCACGCGGCGGTAGAGTTCGCAGGCGAGGATCGTCCCCACGCCCACCTGCCGGCCGTGCAGGTCGTGCGGATGGCCGTCCAGCGACGAGAGCATGTCCAGCGTGTGCGAGACCATGTGCTCGCCCCCGCTGGCCGGGGCGGAACTCTCGGCCATGGTCATGGCCACGCCCGTGAGCATGAGGCCCTCCAGCAGCGCGGCGATCGCGGCCGGCTCGCGATCGGCCAGCGCCTCGGGACGATCCGAGTAGAGCGGCTCGATCCGGTCCGTCAGCGCCACCGAGGCCGGGCAGTAGTAGTCGCCAAAGAGCAGATGGTTCAGCCGCCAGTCGGTCGCGCTGGTCGTCTTGGCGAGGGCGTCGCCCAGGCCGGCGGTGGTCAGTTCGTACGGCGCGTCGCGGATGACTCGCGGGTCGGCCAGCACCGCCCGAGGCGGGCGGGCGCGCACCAGCGACTTGAGCCCGCCGATCGTCGGAGCGACGTTGGCCGACGTGTATCCGTTCATGCTGGCGGCCGTCGCGACGGTGATCAGCGGCAGGCCCCGCTCGAAGGCCGCCCACTTGCCCACGTCGCTGATGACCCCGCTGCCGACGGCCAGCACCACGTTCGCGCCTTCGCCCAGGCGATCCAGCACGACCGCGTGCGTCGCCTCGTCGCACACGGGCGGCCGGGCGGGCCCACCGTCGCTCAGGATGATCTCGTCAACCGCGAACGCCGCTTCCTGCAACGCACGAGCAACGGTCCGGCCGGCGGCCTCGTACGTTCGACGATCGGCCACCAGGACCGCCCGCTCCCCGTCCGCCGCCCACATGGCCCACTGTGCAGCCTGCCGGGCGACGGCATCGCCCGCGTACACTTCTCGCGGCTCGATTTCATGAATCCTGCCGCACCCGCAGCGAATCGTCTTGCCGTATGGAACGTCCATGGCGATGCCTTGAGTGTAGCCTTGCGTGTCCTAAACAGCAATCGTGCCGCACTTCCGCGCGGCGAGCCGAAACGGCGCGGGTTGCATCGTCGTCTCGGTCTGCTACAATTCCGCACCATGAACACGCTACGCATCTTCGTTGACGTCCCCATGCCCCCGGATGTGCTGGCCTCGGTGCGCGACGCGACGGCCGGCCACGAGTTGCTTCTGCCCGCCAAGCCCGCCTCGTCCGTGCTGGCCCAGGCCGAGAGCGACCCGCAACTCCTGGCCGCGAACGTCGCCTTCGGCCAGCCCGACCCCGCCGCCATCGCCCGGGCGGAGAGCCTGAGATGGGTCCACATCAGCAGTTCGGGCATCACCCGCTACGACACGCCCCAGTTCCGCGCGATGGCCGCCGAGCGGAAGCTGCCCGTCACCAACAGCGCCGCCGTCTACGCCGAGGCGTGCGCGGTGCACGCGTTGAGCTTCCTGTTGGCCCACGCGCGGCGTCTGCCGCTGGGCCTGGCCACCCGCGTGCCCAACGGCAGCCCCCCGTGGCACGCCCTGCGACAGGCCAGTACGACCCTGCGCGGGCAGAGCGTCCTGATCCTCGGCTACGGCGCGATCGGCGCGAGGCTGGCCGAACTGCTCGCGCCGCTGTCGATGACGGTGCAGGCCTACCGGCGCCGCCCGCGCGGCGACGAGAGCGTCCCGGTCGTGTCCGCCGATGACCTGCCCCGCGCGCTGGCCGGCGCGGACCACGTGATGAACATCCTGCCCGACAGTCCGCAGACGCGGCGGTTCTTCGACCGCGACCGCCTGGCCGCTCTCAAGAACGGCGCGGTGTTCTACAACATCGGGCGCGGCTCGACGGTGGACCAGGACGCCCTGGCCGACGCCTTGCGATCCGGACGGCTGGACGCCGCCTGGCTGGACGTGAGCGAGCCGGAACCCCTGCCGGACGACCACCCGTTGTGGGCCCTGCCCAACTGCCACGTCACGCCCCACACCGCCGGCGGGCACGATGGCGAGACCGCCCACCTCGTCGAGCACTTTCTGCAGAACCTGGAGCGGTTCGTGAGCGGTCAGCCGCTGCTGGACCGCGTGATGTGACGCTGGCAGCCCTTCGCACCCGCCGGAAGGCAGGTTGCAAGGCGCCTGCCTCCGCGATCCGATGCCCTTACGGGCACAGTACGAACGAAGACTGCGAACGAAGGCTTGCCCCCGCCTGGCCCGGCGGGTAGAGTGCCCCGTTGACAAGCCCTGTACAGCCGCCGCCCCGCCGGGGCGCGAAGGAGAAACGCAATGTCCGACCTGTCCCTGTTTGACCTGACCGGCAAGAAAGCACTCGTCACGGGCGCCGCCGTGGGCATCGGGCGCGGCTACGCCGTCGCCCTGGCCCGCGCGGGGGCCGACGTGGCCATCATCGACATCGACGACAAGGTCGGCCCCAAGACCGCCGACGAGATCCGTTCCATGGGGCGAAAGAGCCTCTACGTCCACTGCGACGTGACGCAAAAGGACCAGGTCCAGGCGATGGTCGCCAAGGTGGTCGAGGCGTTCGGGGCCCTGGACATCGGCGTCAACAACGCCGGCATCGCCATCCTCGGCGGCGACGAATGCCTCGACCAGAAGGACTGGGACAAGGTCATCGCCGTCAACCTCACCGGCGTGTGGCTGTGCTGCCAGGCCCAGGCCCAGCAGATGATCAAGCAGAAGTCCGGAGGCAAGATCATCAACACGGCCTCCATGTCCGCCACCATCGCCAACTGCAACGCCTCCTACGACGCGTCCAAGGCCGGCATCGTCCACCTGACCAAGACGCTGGCGGCCGAGTGGGGCCGATTCAACATCAACGTCAACTGCATCAGCCCCAGCTACATTCTCTCGCCCATGCACGCCTCGACGCCGCTGGCGGCCCGCCAGCGGATCCGCGAGTTGACGCCCATGGGCTACGTCGAGCGGCCCGAGGACCTCTACGGACCGGTGATCTTCCTGGCCAGCGCCGCGAGCCATTACGTGACCGGGCACGACCTCATGGTCGACGGCGGACACACGCTCAACGCCTGGCTGGTCGGCCTGGGGCGCGAACTGCCCCCGCGCGTCGGCCCCGAGCAGGAAGTCGTCTCCATGAAGCACGACCTGGACGCCATGGGCCTGAAGTACGACAAGGACGGCATCAACGAAGACCTGCACCCCGAGATCGCCAGCGCGTTCAAGGCGATGTTCGGGGAGTAGCCGTGGGGGTCGTCCGAATCACAAAGACCACCAAGCACACAGAGACCACAAAGAGAAGAGAAAGAGGACAGGAAGAAACGACAATGGTCCTGACTCCATCCGAGATCGCCCGGCTGATGGACCTCTCCGCCGTCCGCACGGACGTGAGCGAGCAGGAGATCCGCGAGTTGGCGGGCCTGGCCCGCCAGTACGGCGTCATCGCCGCCTTCCCCATGCCCTGTTACACGGCCCTGGTTCGGGAACTGCTGGAGGGTTCCGGCGTGCTGACCGGCGGGGTTGTCGGCTTTCCGTCCGGCTCGCACACGACGTCGATCAAGGTGGCCGAGGCCCGCGAACAGCTCGCAGCCGGCGCGCAGGAACTGGACATGGTGTGCAACGTCGGGTGGCTGCTGAGCGGGCGTCACGCCGACGTGCGAGACGACATCCGCGCCGTGGTCCAGGCGGCGGCGCCCACGCCGGTGAAGGTGATCCTGGAGACGCACTTCCTGAACGACGACCAGATCCGCACGGGCGCGGAGCTTTGCGTGGAGGCGGGAGCGGCATGGGTGAAGACCGCCACCGGCTGGCCCTCGACCGGCGCGACCGCGCACAACATCTCGCTGATCAAGTC
>Ga0116148_1004501_pt1 | contig 12096 bp, 4 predicted proteins | sample AD_UKC055_MetaG_FD_89786 | JGI IMG/M metagenome (GOLD analysis project Ga0116148, IMG submission 89786) | Active sludge microbial communities of municipal wastewater-treating anaerobic digesters from USA - AD_UKC055_MetaG | ecosystem: Engineered > Bioreactor > Anaerobic > Digestate | place: USA... | reverse complement strand
GCATGGTATGCGGGCACGCCGGAAATTGATCGGTTTCCCAAGGGAGAATCCAATGAGCCCGGCCATTGCCTCACGGTCGCTGTCTCTCGCGAGGATTTACCGCACGTCCAGTCAGTCCGCACCGGGCGGCTTGGTTGGCATCAATTGACGTGCGATTTCGTTGATGATGGCGCGCTGGCGCGTCTTCGGCAGACGGTCGATGCACTTGTTGGCAATAGATCGGGTGACGATCTCCTTCGGCTCGAACTCTCCGGCTCACTCGGTATTGAGGCTGCCACCCGTCTTGAAGAATTTCTGGAATCTTTAGAAGCACGGCTGCTGCGTCTGAAACTCTCCAATCGCACGGTTATCTCGCCCTCTGCCGATGAAATCGCGGCGCTGACCCAACGGACAGCAGATCCATTGATCGCCCGTGTGGCGAGCCAGCTCGTCGCTCGCGCCGCCGGCAACAACGACGACGCAGCGGTCGCGCGGATCGCCTTGCGCGAACTGCACGCGGCTTGTGCGCGCACCTAACCCGGAGAAACCGTCATGCGACTCCTCTCCCCCACTATTCGCCACTACCGTGTCCACCATGAACTACGGATTCAATTTGATGAATCACGGACGCTCATTGGCGGCCCCAACGAGTCCGGCAAGAGCACCCTGATCGAGGCCATTCACCGAGCACTTTTCCTCAAATCCAAAGTAACCGGAGATGTGCAAAAGAGCATGGTGTCTACGACTTCTCCCGGAACACCCGAAGTCGATGTCGTCTTCGAAGCAGGCGGCAAAATCTACCAACTGAGCAAACGGTTCAGTGGGAACAACGGCACCACCCGACTCGTTGAGACCAGCGGTGTCACGTTGCTCGGAGACGAGGCTGAATCTCGACTTGCCGCACTCCTCGGCGTTGAAGCCATTGGAGGCGGTCGGGGTGTAGGCGACCGTGTTTCTCAGCAATGGTCACACCTTTGGGTTTGGCAGGGGCAGAGCGGGAACGATCCCACTGAATATGCCAGTGCCCAGCAAAGTAGCTTGCTCCAGCGCCTCCAGCAGTCGGGTGCTGCGACGGCGATGCAGTCAGCACTCGATGCTGCTGTCGCAACGCGTTTCGCCGAGGCCGTCGAATCGACCTTCGCGCGGGGCCGGGCCAAGGCGGGTTCCGAATTGGATCGGGCCGAAGTCGCCGCCGCTACGGCGGAGGAAAAGCTAGGCGGCGCCAGAGAGCGGCTTGCGCGTTTGCGGCAGGCAGTGGACGACTACGATGATGCTTCCAATACTCTCACTCGGGTTGAAAGTGACTCGCGGTCACTCAGCGCGCAGCTGAAGACCACCACCGAAAAGCAAGCGCAGGTCGACGAACTCCACCGCCAGGAATCTCTACAGGTCAAAGCCGCTGAGTCGGCGGACGAAAAACTAGCCGGGTTTGATCGGGCGCACCAACAGATAGCGAATGTCCGGGAGTCCATCGCCAACATAGATGTCGAACTCGCGCCGAAAAACGCCGAAGTCACTCGGCTGGCCGAGGCGCACAGCGAGATCAGGCAACGCGCGGAGCTGGCGGCTCGTGATTACGAGTCCGCTTGCGAGGCTACCCGCGCCCAACGCCTGCGGCACGACTTGGCCACCGCCTGGCTGACACAATTCGAGAAGGCCGTCCGCTTGGACGAACTATCTAAGAAAGCCCAGCAGGTTCAAAAACTCGAATCTACGCTATCGGAACTGCGACAGGATCTGGCCAAGCTGCCGGAACTCGACGCGGCCAAGCTCAAGAAACTCCAAAAACTGGAAGCCGAAGTTGGCAGTGCTGAGGCCTCGCTTCAGGCTATGGCAGCCGGCTTGGACATCTTGGTGAGCGACCAACCCGTTCTGATCGGGGGGCAGCCATTAGCCGCAGGAGAAACACGGGTTTTGGTGGACGATACGGAGATAACAATCGGACGTGGAATCCGGTTGCGCGTGCGTCCGGGTGGCGGCACCAGTCTCGCCGAGGCCCGGCAGAACGCACACGACGCGCGTCATGCTCTCCAGAAGTCTCTAAGTAGCGCTGGAGTATCCTCGGTCGCGGATGCCAGTGAAGTTGTCGTCCGACGGGCTGACTTGGCCACCCGGATCAGTTCGACCGAGTCTGCCTTGGAAGGGTTGGATGCCTCCGACATCATTGCGACCCTCGCGGATGCTCGCGCCGCAAGTGCCGCTGCCGACGGGGATGTGTCGAGGCGTTTGGAGCAGGTTCCCGGCGCGTTTCCTCCCACGTCAGCTCCTGAAGCGAAGAAGATGGTCGAGGTAGAGGCTCAGCGTCTGCATGACGCCGAGACCGGGGAGCGACGCGCTAAACTCGCCCGTGATGCAGAAGCGAAAACCTTCAACGAGTCCGAGGCCGCGCTGCAATCGGCGCGGCTCGACGTCGATAAGCAGACCCGCGCCATAAGTGACCTCCGCGCTCAACTACGCCTCTTGATTGAAACGCACGGCGACGACGATGTCCGCAACCGCAAGCTGACGGAGGCACGGTCCGCGAGCGGCGCCGCGACCGAACTCCTCGCAACAACCCGCCGTGCTCTTGCGGAATTGCAGCCCGATTTACTCGCGGCCGACATGGGGCGGCTCCAGCGTGCCCAAGCCCAGGCTGAGAGAACCAAGATAGACGCCGAGGCGAAACGCGCGGTCGCACAGGCTGCGCTGCGCTCCGATGGCACCGACGATCCAGAAGCCGCACTTGCGCTGGCCCTCTCCCAAGCGGAGTCCGCGCGAGAACACCTCGCCGCTGTCCGACTGAAGGCAAATGCTATCCAGCTCCTCCATCAGCTGTTTCTCGACGAGCAGCATGCACTCTCCGAACGATTCACGCGCCCGTTGGCCGACAAGATCTCCGAGTATCTCCAATGTCTGTTCGGCACCGGAACCCGGGCCAATGTTGCCCTTGTGGAGAATTCTTTCTCAGGCCTGCAACTGGTCCGGCCCATGCAAGGCGGAGGTGCACTACAATTCGATACGCTAAGCGGAGGCGCACGTGAGCAGGTCGCAGCTGCGATGCGGTTGGCGATGGCCGAGGTGTTGGCGGCCGACCATGATGGCTGCCTCCCGGTGGTGTTCGACGACGCATTTGCCTATTCCGATCCCGACCGGGTGCAGATCCTGCAGCGCATGCTCGATCTTGCTGCTGCGCGCGGCCTGCAGGTTATCGTGCTCACTTGCACGCCCTCAGATTACTCGGCCTTGGGTGCACAGGCGATTTCCCTGCGCGCTCCTCGCGCCCCGGTCGCCCAAGTTGCCGGGCCGTTGCCGGAGGCCACCGACGAAACCGACGTAGATGCCGCGGGTGCCCCGGCCCAACCGTCGATGGCTGTCACGGATAGCCACAGGCAAATGCTACTGACGGCTTTGCGGGAGGCCAGTGGCAAGGCTGGGAATCTGACCCTCCGCCAGACGTTGGGTTGGGATGAGGCGACCTACGAAGCGGTAAAGGATGACCTCCTAGCCAGCGGTCAAATCACTTCAGGCCGCGGTCGCGGAGGGAGCGTTTCCCTTCCAACTCCCTCATCTTTGTGACCCGCGACATGAACTTAGTCACCGAACGCTCGGCTCCCACCATACTTAGTCACTCACAGTGACTAAGCTTACCCTATGAAAATCGACCGCATCATTCTCAAAAACTTCCGTGGCTTTGCCGGTGAGCACCAGATTTCCTTGGACCGGTTAACTGCGTTTGTTGGACGGAATGACGCGGGAAAGTCGTCCATATTGGATGCTCTGGGTGCGTTTTTTGAGCATCCGCTCTGCAAGCCCGACACGTCGGACGTGTGTGTCTTTGTGGAAGCACCCGGAGAAGTGCGCGTCGGTGTCGTCTTTTCCGATCTTCCGGACAAGATAGTGTTAGATGCTGCGGTGGAAACAACGTTAGCCGGCGAATACCTGCTCGACGCCGATGGAAAACTGGAGATTCACCGGGTCTGGACCGTCAAAGATGGCAAGTTGGGCGGTATGAAAACCGTGGTGATTGCTAATCACCCCGCCGCTGACGGCTTCAACGACCTGCTCCAAATCAAGCGCCCCGCGCTGCAAAAGAAAGCGAAAGACCTCAATGTCGCTGACCAGGTGAATCTGAATGAAAACCCGTCTCTCCGGAAAGGTATCTGGGCGGCCTGTCCCGATCTGAAACTGGGAAAGGTCGAAATCCAAATCGACAAGGAAGACGCCAAAGCGATCGGTGAACAAATCGCGAAGCACTTTCCGGCGTTTGCGTTGTTTCGGGCGGACCGGCCATCCACCGACGAGGATGCCGAAGTTCAAGACCCGCTAAAAGTCGCGATTCAGCAGGCTATCGCCGAGCTGGAGCCCGACTTCGAGGCGATCAAAAACAAGGTCAGAGAAAAGGCCGTCAACGTGGCAGAGCGAACCCTGAAGAAGCTGAATGACTTCGACAAGGCGCTCGCCGAAACACTGGAACCGAATTTCTCCAAGGCTTTGAAATGGGATTCCATCTTCAAGCTCAGTCTCGACGGAGACGACGGTATCTCCGTGAACAAGCGTGGCAGCGGCGTCCGCAGGCTGATTTTGTTCAGTTTCTTCCGAGCCGAAGCGGAGCGACTTCGCGAGCAGTCAGCCAAGAAGGACATCATCTACGCCATTGAGGAGCCCGAAACTGCGCAGCACCCGGCAAACCAGCGCAAAGTCATCGAAGCTCTGTTGGCTATCGCTGAGACCGATGGGCATCAGGTTTTGCTTACCACTCACGTCCCGGGGCTGGCGGGCATGCTCCCGGTCGCGAGTATTCGCTATGTGAAGGCGGTAACGAAGAAGCAGCGCACCGTCTCCATCGGCGACGACGCCGTGCTCGCTGAAATCGCAAAGGAATTAGGGATTCTTCCCGACAAACGCGCACGGGTGGTGGTCTGTGTCGAAGGTCCCAACGACATTCACTTCCTGCACCGCATCGGACGCCTACTGCATACTGAGGACCCCACTCGCCCCAATCTGGAGAGCGATCCTCGAATCGCGATAATTCTGCTGGGCGGTGAGACGCTAAAGCAATGGGTAGATGGTCATCTCCTGAGGAATATTGGTCTCCCTGAGGTCCATATCTACGACCGCGACATGCCCAAGCCCGATGGGACCTATAAACACCAGAACGCTGTCAACGTTGTGAACGCGCGCGGCGATGGCTCGAAGGCATTTCTCACGGTGAAGCGAGAAATGGAGAACTACCTTCACCCTGATGCCCTCACCGAAACTTTCGCCACGTGCGCACCGAATCCCGTGGTTGTTAACATCACGGACGACTGTGATGTTGAGCAAGAGGTCGCGAATCAGCTGGGTTGCGGGAAAGTCCAGCGTAGAGCCATCAAAAGTTGGCTAAGCCAGGAGGCCGCCGATCGCATGACAATTGCACGGCTCGACGCTCGGAATGGCAAAGCCGAGATGGTCGGCTGGCTCACTGAAATTGCAGCACACCTCTAACCCTCTTCGTCAATCATGGCCGACCAATCATCTTTCAATCTCAGCGCTCAAGCATCCGGGCCGGTCGAGTGCCTCGGGCAGAGCTTTCCCAACGAGGAAGCACGACGGGGGCATTTCCTAAAACTCTTGGCCGCTAAGCTAAAGGACCCGGAGTTTCGCAAGATCGAGGGTTTCCCGATTGGCACCGATGAGGCCATCCTCGCCCTGTCCGATCCGCCTTACTACACCGCTTGCCCCAATCCTTGGCTTGGCGATTTTATCAAGCATTACGGAACGGCCTACGATCCGAAGAAGCCCTACCACCGAGAGCCGTTCGCGGCGGATGTCAGCGAGGGGAAGAACCATCCGATCTACAGTGCGCATTCGTATCACACGAAGGTCCCTCACCGCGCCATTATGCGGTATATCCTCCATTATACGGAGCCGGGGCAAGTTGTGCTAGATGGCTTCTGTGGCACGGGAATGACGGGTGTGGCGGCTCAGCTCTGCGGAGATCGCACTGAAGTCCAGGCATTGGGCTACAGAGTATTAGAGGACGGAACGATTCTGAACGAAGAAGGAAAAGCGTTCTCCAAAATCGGTCCGCGTTTCGCGTTCCTCAACGACCTGTCGCCAGTAGCGACATTCATAGCACGGAACTACAATGCCCCGATTGACCTCGAAGCATTCACTCTGTCTGCAAAGCAGATGTTTGCCGAGGTCACACAGGAGTGCGGCTGGATGTTTTTGACGCGGCATGCCGACGGGCGGGAAGGAAGGATAAACTATACATTGTGGTCAGATGTTTTCGCCTGCCACGAATGTGCAAAACCAATCGTCTTCTGGGAAGCCGCGGTCGACCGTAAAGCAGGTGAGATCCGGGATGAGTTCACATGTCCACACTGTGGCGCAGCGGTCAGTAAGAGAAACATGGAACGTATTTGGGACTCCCATTTTGATGAAAGCCTTGGAAAGCCGACGAAGTTAGCAAGGCAGGTTCCCGTCGTAATTAACTACACCGTGGCGGGAAAGCGTTATGACAAGAAGCCAGACTCGAACGATCTAGCCACGATCGAGCGGGTGCAGAATTCCAGAATTCCATACTGGTTTCCGACTGACGCGCTCCCCGACGGCTTCAATACACGCCAGCCTAAAATCTCCCACGGCATTGCGCACGTTCACCAATTCTTCACGCGGCGTAATCTCTGGGCGATGGCAGCATTTTTCGATAGGGCGCGAAAGCTGGGCAATCTTCATTTGATTGAGCTTGTCGTGAACATGATGACGCGAGCGAACAGGCAGAGTTCGCTGCATGTATCGAATTTTTTCAACGGAGGAGGCGGTGTTTGCAAGGGGCACCTTACGGGCACCCTTTACATCCCCTCGCTTTCACCTGAAATCCCCGCGACGAAAGTATTCGAAGACAGAATTGATACTCTTTCGCGAGGTTACGCCAAACAAGGTCGGAAGCAATTCTCTCTAATTTCGACGCAATCGCTTAGTTCTTTCGATGCTGGAGGAAGAGCGGATTTTGTATTTCTCGACCCGCCATTCGGGGCAAACCTGAATTACTCCGAGCTTAACTGGAACGACGAGTCATGGCTTCGCATTTGGACGGAGAATAAGCACGAGGCCATAGAAAATGACACCCAAGGAAAGGACTTAGAGCGTTACAGGGCTCTAATGACGACTTGTTTTACCCAAGTATATTCCCAGTTGAAGCCAGGCAGGTGGATGACGGTGGAGTTTTCAAATACCCAAGCTGCTGTCTGGAACAGCATCCAGTCTGCTCTAACCGAAGCAGGTTTTGTTGTAGCAAACGTATCTGCTCTAGATAAAAAACAAGGGAGTTTTAAGGCTGTTACTACTCCGACCGCGGTTAAGCAGGACCTGGTCATTTCCGCTTACAAGCCGAACGGAGGACTGGAAGAGCGGTTTGCTAAGTCAGGTGCCACGATTGCTGGCGTATGGGATTTCGTTCGAACCCATTTGCGAAATTTACCCATCGTGAAAGCACGAGGAGGGCAGCTTGAAGCTATCGCAGAGCGGGATCCTCGCATCTTGTATGACCGAATGGTGTCCTTCTATGTCCGGCATTCGACTCCTGTTCCAATCTCATCGGCCGAATTTCAGGTGGAATTGACGGCGCACTTCGTCGAGCGCGACGGCATGTGGTTCCTGCCTGAGCAAGTCAATGAATATGACAAGAAGCGGGCGCAGATGGAAAGTTTCGGCCAAATGTCGATCTTTGTGGAGGATGAACGAAGCGCGATAGACTGGTTGCGTAACCAGTTAAAAGAAAAGCCGCGTTCAACTCAGGATATCCAACCCGACTTCATGCAGCGACTGAACGCCAGTTGGAAGAAGTGGGAAGCCCGACCTGAATTGAAGGTCCTACTTGATCAGAACTTCCTCTGCTACGACGGGACCGGAGAGGTTCCGAGCCAGATTCACAGCTACCTGAGCACACAGTTCAAAGAGCTGCGCAACCTGCCCAAGGATCACGCGCAGTTGCGGCAGAAGGCAAAGGACCGGTGGTATGTGCCGGACCCGAAGAAGAACGTCGATGTCGAGACGCTGCGGAACAAGCGGCTCTTGGAGGAGTTCTGGTCCTACCTGCCCGATGGCTACATCTCGGCCGCGCGGTCGCCGGATCGCAATCCCACCCTGCCGATGCCAGGGATGGCGTCGCCGCGTCCGAAGGTGCCGCGTTCCAAGAAGCTCAAGCAGGTGCGCACTGAGGCGGTGCGGGTTGGTTTCAAGTTCTGCTACCAGCAGAAGGATTACCCGACGATTCTTGCGGTGGCCGACATGCTTCCGGAGAGCGTGCTTAATGAAGACGAGCAGCTGCAGATGATCTACGACAATGCCGCGTTGCGCGCGGAGGCGGCGACTTGAGGTAACGCGACATGGACGAGCAATGGATATGGAGCATCCCTCACCAGCAAGTTGCTCGGGTGGAGGAACGCATCGCCCTCTGGGGCGATGAGGCGCTCCGTATCTGGCTGCCGAATGAAGATACCATCGTGCGGGTGCGTCCATCGGATGTGCGGCCGGTGGATGCGCGCGATGTCGGGCAGGTGGATCGCATCAAGTATGTGTTGTTCGCGGCGAGGCTCGCGAACTTGGCGTATGAGGATGTCCTGATTGCCCCCAGCGATTCGGCGGTGATTCCGCTGCCGCACCAGATCCGGGCGTTGCGCCGGGCGGTGTCGGGTGATCGTGTGCGCTACCTGCTCGCGGATGAGGTGGGTCTGGGCAAGACCATCGAAGCCGGGCTGATCATCCGGGAACTCAAGATGCGCGGCCGGGTGCGGCGGGTGCTCGTCATCGCTCCGAAAGGCCTGGTGAAGCAGTGGGAGGCGGAGATGAAGACGCACTTCGGGGAGGATTTTCGTCATTTGGCACCGGCGGAGTTCGACGCGCTGCGCAAGGTCGTGCCCGGCGACAACGTCTGGCGGGCGTGCGATCAGGTCATCTGTTCGCTGGACTCCGTGAAACCGATGGAGTCACGCCGGGGTTGGACGCGTGAGGAGGTCGCCGCCTACAATAAGGACCGGTTCGACGATCTCGTGGCGGCGGGTTGGGATTTGATCGTCGTGGACGAAGCGCACCGAATGGGCGGAAGCACGGATTTGGTGGCTCGTCACCAACTCGGGCTGGGACTAGCGGAGGCTGCACCTTACCTGTTGCTGCTTTCGGCGACCCCACATCAAGGCAAGACGGACGGATTTCACCGGTTGCTCACGCTGTTGGACAAACAGGCTTTCCCGGCGGTCGAGAGTGTCACGCGAGAGCGCGTGCAGCCGTATGTAATCCGCACCGAGAAGCGCCAGGCGGTGAATGCCGAGGGGCAGCCGTTGTTCAAGCCACGGCTGACGCAACTGAGACCGGTTTCATGGCAGCGGCACGATGATCAAAAGCGGCTCTACGATGCGGTCACGACCTACGTGCGGCACGGCTACAACCAGGCCCTGAAGGAAAAGAAGACTTACGTCGGCTTCCTGATGATTTTGATGCAGCGGCTGGTCACGAGTTCGACGCGGGCGATCCGCTCTGCATTGCAAAAGCGGCTCGCGGCATTGGACGGCACCGACGTGCCGGCAGCGGCACGCTCGTTTGTGGGGGAGGAAGACTGGCAGGAACTCGACGGCCAGGAGCAACTGGAGCTGACTCTTACGGCGATCCGGGCCGGCATGGCCAACGAGCGGGCTGAAATCGAAGGCTTGCTGAGATTGGCCGAGCGGGTGGAGGCGTCGGGTGCCGATGCCAAGGCGGAGGCTTTGCTGAGCTTGGTCGCAGAGCTGGAGCGAGCCGAGCGCGACCCGGATTTGAAGGTGCTCGTGTTCACCGAATTTGTGCCGACGCAGGCCATGCTCGCAGAGTATTTCGAGGCGCGCGGTGTGGCATGCGTCTGCTTGAACGGTTCAATGAGCATGGAGGAACGGCAAGGCGTGCAGGCGCGGTTTGCCAAGGGGGCGCGGGTGTTGATTTCCACGGATGCCGGCGGCGAGGGCCTCAACCTGCAGTTCTGCCATGTGGTCGTGAATTTCGATATTCCGTGGAATCCCATGCGCATGGAACAGCGCATCGGCCGCGTGGACCGAATCGGCCAGAAGCATCCGGTGCGGGCGTTCAATTTCGTGTTTGAAGACACCGTGGAGTATCGCGTGCGGGAGGTGCTCGAACAGAAGCTCAGTGTGATTTTCGAGGAGTTTGGCGTGGACAAGACGAGTGACGTGCTGGACTCGGCCGAAGCAGGCCATTTGTTCGACAGCCTCTATGTCGAGGCCTTGCTTCATCCGGAGAACCTGCCGGCTGCGGTGGACCGGCTGACGGGGGCGATTCGCAGCCAGGCGGATGAGGCGCGTCGCCAGGGGAATTTGCTCCCAGCGGAAAGCCTGCCGGCCGAAAGCGCGAGCAAGTTGCCGATTGGCCACTGGGTGGAGCGCATGGTGTGTCACTACCTTGACGGCCACGGCGGACGCTATGAGGCCGAGTTGGACCGGCTGTTGGTGCATTGGCCCGATGGATCGGAGCCCCAGTCCTTCTCATTGCCGGGACGAGAACGTTTGCCTGGTGCCGACCTGCTGAGTTTGGAGCATCCGAGAGTGCGCGCCTTGCTCGCGCGTCTACCGAGAGCGGCCCGAGGGGCGCCCATTCCGTCGATTCGGCTGGGCGGTATGCCCGACGGAATTTCCGGTTATTGGTCCCTTTGGGAGACTCGGCTACGTGGGGACGCGGTCACGCGCACCCGACTGAGTGCCGTCTTTGTCCACGCGGATGGGCGCAACCTGCAACCTACGGCAAAATATCTCTTCGAACTACTGATGATGGAGCCTTGGAGCAACAGTGGCGCAATCGAGGGAGCCGCCAGCGAGCAGGCGTTTGACCAGTCGCAGACCACGGCCCGTGACGCGCTCCGCAGTGTGTATGCTGAACTCAAGGCGCGGCACTTGGCGGCCGTGCAGCAGGAGGAAGAAAAAGGGGAATACAGCTATCGGGTCCGAAACAAACTGCTGGGCGAGATTGGTCTCAGCGAAGTGCGGGAATTTCGGCTGAAGCAACTCGCACGGGAACGGGACGCTTGGCGCGCGCAAATCTCGGCGCAGCGCAATATTCTGCCTGAACTCAACCCGCTCCTCATCTTGAATGTCACCTAAACATGGCTGACTGGCGCACATCGCTACTGACGCAATTCGTGCCGGGCGTGAAACCGATTCTGGCGGTTTCCGATCCGGATGGCTTGTTGCGCGAGCCAACCTTGCTGAAGCGCGTCGAGGAACGGGGATTCATCGTCTTGTTTTTCGAAGATCCCTTGGCCTTCCGCGTGGAATACGAGACCCGCGTGCGTTGCCGCTGGGACGCCGGAGAGAACGTGGAGGCGGTGGTTTCGTTCGAACCGGGCGAGCATGACTTTGAAACCCTGCCGGTTGATGTGCTTTCGCGGGCTCGGCAGGTGCGGCTTCACCTCAAGGACATCTTCCCCCGTCTGGCCTACGATGTGATCCGTCACCTGGGGCCGACCTACTTCGATGCGCTTTATGCGGCCTATCAAACGAGTGCCGTGCAGACGCTGGGCGACGCCCTGTCCAAGGACTTTGTCCTGCGTCACCTCTACGCCGTCGATGGCAGCCTGCTCGCGACCGAGGCCGCGCTCTTGGGCTTTTTGTGCCGGACGCACTATGCGCAGGCGAAAATGCCTGAGTTGCTGGTCGAGCACCTCGATCAGACGCTCGCGCCCCGATTTCCGACGTGGGTTACCGGGCGCCTGCTGCGCGACCGGGCGCTTTTCTTGGCCTTCTTGCAGGAGCGCTGGCCGCTTTTCGTGGCCGAGAGCGACGGTGGGCGCGCCTTGGTGGAGGAAACGGGAGGAGAACTCCGCGTGCCGGGACCTCGGCGAATCCCCTTCGAGCACCACGATGTTCGCATCTTCATCGATAATTTTTTTGCGGAGGGCTTGCTCACCCCCATCGCGTGGCGCTGGCAGGACGCGAGTGACGAGAGTTGGATTCGCGTCGGGCTTAAGGATGACGAGCACCGCAATCCCCAGCTCCGGCTCTCGGAGCTGCTGGCAGAGTTGACCGACGCTGTGCCAGCCGGGGAGGCTCCGCCGGCGGAGTGGCAGAAGTTTGCGGTGCGGTGGGGTCAGGCCCGCATGCTTTGGCTCGGGCT
>Ga0116148_1004497_pt1 | contig 12104 bp, 10 predicted proteins | sample AD_UKC055_MetaG_FD_89786 | JGI IMG/M metagenome (GOLD analysis project Ga0116148, IMG submission 89786) | Active sludge microbial communities of municipal wastewater-treating anaerobic digesters from USA - AD_UKC055_MetaG | ecosystem: Engineered > Bioreactor > Anaerobic > Digestate | place: USA... | reverse complement strand
GGCGATCCACCGCGCCCACCTGGTCATGCTGGCCGAGAGAGGGATCCTCTCGTCCGCCGACGCGCGCGCCCTGGGCCGCGCACTCTCGGCCCTTCCTCTCGACGAGCTGTCGGCCGCGGCGTACGACGGGACGTCGGAAGACCTGTTCTTCCACGTGAACCGCCTGCTCGAGCGCTCGTGCGGCCCCGACCTCGCGGGGCGGCTCCATACCGCGCGCAGCCGGAACGACATCGACATGACGATGTACCGGATGGTGCTGCGGGGACGGCTGCTCGAGCTGCTCGACGGCACGCTGTGGCTGCGCGGGGTACTGCTCGAGCTGGCCGGGCGTCACCGCGAGACGATCCTCGCACTCCACACGCACACCCAGCCGGCCCAGCCCTCTACCGTCGCGCACTACCTGATCGGGGCCGTCGAGCAGCTCGAGCGCGACGTGGTGCGGCTGCGGGCGGCCTACGCGGTGGTCAACCGCTCGCCGCTCGGGGCCTGCGCGATCACCGGGACCGGCTTTCCGATCGATCGTGCGCTCACCGGCGCGCTGCTCGGGTTCGACGCGGCGACCGGCAACACCTACGGCAGCATCGCCGCCGTCGATCACCTGCTCGAGGCCGCGGGCGCCGCGGCGACGCTCGCCGTCGGGCTCGGCCGCTTCCTGCAGGACCTGCTCCTCTGGTCCACCAGCGAGTTCGGCTACCTGAGGCTGGGCGAGGGGTTCGTGCAGGGCAGCAGCATCATGCCGCAGAAGCGGAACCCGGTCGCGCTCGAGCACGCGCGCGCGATCGCGAGCCGGGCGCTCGGCGAGGCGATCGCGGTGCTCGTGGCGACGCACAACACGCCCTTCGGCGACGTCGTCGACACCGAGGACGACCTGCAGCCCCTGGTCGACCGCCTCTTCCATGACGCGCGGCGCGCGGTGCGTGTGACCGCGGCCGCGCTCTCGACCGCCGAGTTCGACGTGGCCGCGCTCGAGGCCCGCGCCTCGGAGGGCGGCACCACCCTCACCGAGCTGGCCGACACTCTCGTGCGCGAGCGCGGGCTGCCGTTCACCCAGGCGCACGCCATTGCCGCGCGCGTGGCCGCGGAACGAGCGAGCGACGCCTCGGCTCCCTTGGCGCCGATCCTGGCCGCCGTCTCGACCGAGCTGACGGGCTCGTCAATCGATTACGACGAGGAACGCCTGTCGGCGCTGCTCGGCGCGAGGTACTTCGTGAGCGTGCGTACGACCGCTGGCGGGCCGGCCCCCCGGCGAACAGCGGAGGCCCTGGCGGCCTCGCTCGACCTCTTGGCCACCGACCGGCGCTGGCTGGAGGAAGCGAGGGAGCGCCTGGCGGAGGCCGAGGCCCGGCGCAACCGGCAGTTCGCGGCCCTCGAGAGCGGCAAGCAGGGTTGAAGGAGCACGGCATGGACGAGCCTGTTCGAACCTGGTCCTACGTGGGCGTCCTCGTCATCGAGGCGCTGGTGGTCCTTGGACTGTGGGCCTTCGGGCGGTACTTCAGCGCGTGAGCTGCCCATGCACCTGCTCGACTGGCTCATCGTCGGCGCCTACCTGGGCTGGCTGATCCGCGACGGCCTGCGAAGGACCCACTCCACCAACGAGATCGACGGCTACCTGCTGGCCAAGCGGAGCCTGCCCTGGTGGGCCGCCGGGCTGTCGGTCATGGCGACGCAGCTGTCGGCGATCACGCTGGTCGGCACGACCGGGCAGGGGTACTCGGACGGGATGCGGTTCGTGCAGTTCTACTTCGGCCTGCCGATCGCGATGGTCATCCTCTCGCTCACCGTGGTGCCCTTCTTCTACCGGGCCAAGGTCTACACGGCGTACGAGTTCCTCGAGCGCCGGTTCGACGCGAAGGTGAGGGCGCTGGCAACGCTGCTGTTCCTCGGCGGGCGCAGCCTGTCGAGCGGGGTGGTGATCGCGGCGCCCGCGGTGATCCTCTCGGTGGTACTCGGCTGGAACCTCTCCCTGACGGTGCTCGCAATCGGCGCGCCCACTGTCGTCTACACCATGTTCGGCGGCGTGCAGGCGGTGGCCTGGACCGACGTGAAGCAGATGGCGGTGATTGTCGCCGGCGTGGCCGCCGCGGTGGTCGCCCTCGTACTCGGGCTTCCCCCCGAGGTGGGGCTGACCGACTCGCTGCACCTTGCGGGCGCGGTGGGCCGGCTGAAGACGCTCGACTTCTCCTTCAGCCTGACCGAGCGGTACACGGTGTGGTCGGGAACGCTTGCAGGCCTGTTCCTGATGCTGTCGTACTTCGGCTGCGACCAGAGCCAGGTGCAGCGCTACCTCACCGCCAGGTCGATCGACGAGAGCCGCCGCTCGTTGCTGATGAGCGCCTACTTCAAGATCCCGCTCCAGGCGTTCATCCTGCTTACCGGCGTCCTGGTGTTTGCCTTCTACGTGTTCACGCAGCCGCCGATGCTGTTCAACCCGGTGCACCAGGCCGGGGTCGAGTCGAGCAACCGGGCGGCCGACTACCGGGCGCTCGACCGGCGGTTCGGCGAGGTTTTCGAGGAGCGGCGCAAGGCGGCGCACGCCTACGCCGAGGCGAGCGACCGCGACGACACCGCCGCGGCCCGGGAGGCCCGGGCCGCTTTCGCCCGGGCGAACTCCGAGATGGCTGCCACGCGCGGCGAGGCGGCCGCCCTGGTCAGGGAGGTCACGGGCGACCGGCTGTACGAGGACGTCAACTACGTCTTCCCGACCTTCATCACCACGCACCTCCCGACGGGCCTCATCGGTCTGATGATCGCGGCCATCTTCGCGGCCGCGATGTCGTCGGCCGCCGGCGAGATGAACTCGCTCGCGACTGCCACCGTGATCGACGTGTACCGGAGGCACGTCCGGGTCGATGCGACCGACGCCCACTACCTCGCAGTCTCGAAGGCAGCAACCGCCTTCTGGGGGCTGGTGGCCTGCATGTTCGCGCTGTACGCGGCGCGCGCGGGCTCGCTGATCGAGGTGGTGAACATGGTGGGGTCGCTCTTCTACGGGACGCTGCTCGGCGCCTTCGTCCTCGCGATCGCCACTCGCCGCGCCAACGGCACCGGCACCTTCGTCGGGATGATCGCCGGCTTCGCTGCCGTCATCTACTCCGCCGGGACCGGCAGCGTCTCGTACCTCTGGTACAACGTGGTCGGCACGGTGGTCGTGGTCGTGGTCGGCCTGCTGGTCAGCGCGGTCACCTCCCCGCGCCCTGCTTCGCGGTAGAATCCGGGTACACCGGGAGGAAACATGAGCGGCACGACAACACCCGCGGCCTCGCGCCCGTCGCAGGACGCGATCGATCGCCTGATGTGGAAGCTCCGCCTCAAGACGCCGCTCATCGCCGTGTACGACGCGCCGGCGTCGGACGAGTTTGCGCCGCTTGCCGAAGCCGAGCCCGAGACCTGCTGCTTCGCTTTCTACGACCGCTGGGTGGGAGGAGAGACGCTCGTGCTGCGGCGCGGCGGCGGCGGCTGCAAGGGCGCCTTCCGCGCGCTCGGCCTCGAGAAGGGGGGCGACCCGAACGTGATCGCGCACATGCTGACCGACGGTGTGGGCGCGCCCAAGGCCGAAGGCCTGAAGGCCTCGGCCGACATCGCCCTCGCCGCCATCGAGTCGGGCAAGACGCCGACGCCGAGCTTCGACACGGTGCTCGTCGGGCCGCTGCGCGTCGATCAGTGGCCGGCCGTCCGCAGCGTTACCTTCCTCGTCGACCCCGACCGGCTTGCCGCCGTGATGACGCTTGCCGCCTTCTGGTCGCCCGACGACGTGGTGTCGGCGCCGTTCGGGTCGGGCTGCAGCTTCCTGTGGAAGTCGCTCGGGCAGGGCGAGGGGCCGCTCGCGATCATCGGCGGCACCGACGTGGCCATGCGGCGCTTCCTGCCGACCGCCATCCTCACCTTGACGGTTGCGCCGTCTCACTTCGTGAAGATGCTGGCGGCACCGGAAGATTCGTTCCTCGACCGCGACTGGTGGAACGAGCTGATGGACACTCGCGGGCGGTGGGCATGAAGGCCGGGCTCCTTGCCGCGCTGCTGCTCGCCGTCGTGTTCGGGTGCGTGGCGGCCGGCCTCCAGCCCGGGAACGCAGCGGCCACGGAGCCGGCCTCGGAAAGCGCGGCCGTTGCCGGGGAGGCGCAGGTGAAGCTCGGCGAGAAGCCGCTCGATCCCGCCGAGGCCCGTGAGCGGGCCGTCGAGCGGGCGAAGACCCACCTGTCGGACGAGCTCGACATTCCGATTGCCGAGATCGAGCTCGTGTCGGTCAAGGCCGTCACCTGGTCCGACACGAGCCTGGGCTGCCGGCAGCCCGACCGCATGTACGCCCAGGTGCTGGTCGACGGGCACGAGGTGGTGCTCGAAGCCCGGGGCCAGAAGCACGAGCTGCACCTCGGGCCGAAGAACGTGGTGATCTGCACCACGAAGAAGCAAGGCTGACGGACTCCTCGGCACCCCCGCCACGCCAACCCTCCCTCACCACGGATCAGCTTTATATACGACTTGTTTTGTCCGCGATGTGATATATTGGAGACTCAAACGGTCGGAGTAAAGCGGCTGACCGGGAGCGGGCCCCCAATTTCGGTCAGCTCTTCCTTTGCTCCATCGGCCGCGGGGCTCCGGGCTGGGCCGCGCGGCGCGCCCCGGGGAGAGCCGATGAGCACTGCAGAACGAACCATCGAAGAGCTGGCCACCCAGGAATACAAGTACGGCTTCGTCACCGACGTCGAGGCCGACGCGGTTCCCCGTGGCCTGAACGAGGACATCGTCCGCGAGATCTCGCGGCGCAAGGGCGAGCCCGAGTGGCTGCTCGAGTGGCGGCTGAAGGCGTACCGCGCCTGGCAGGGGATGCAGGAGCCGCGCTGGGGGAACGTCAAGCACGATCCCATCGCCTACCAGGACATCATCTACTACTCGGCGCCCAAGCCGAAGAAGGCACTTGGCAGCCTCGACGAAGTGGACCCCGAGATCCGGCGGACCTTCGAGAAGCTGGGGATCCCCATCGAGGAGCAGAAGGCGCTGGCCGGGGTGGCCGTCGACGCGGTCTTCGACAGCGTGTCGGTGGCGACGACCTTCCGCGAGAAGCTGGCCGAGCTGGGGATCATCTTCTGCTCGTTCTCCGAGGCGGTGCGCAACCATCCCGACCTGGTGCGCGAGTACCTCGGCAGCGTCGTTCCGCACACCGACAACTTCTACGCGGCGCTGAACTCGGCGGTCTTCAGCGACGGGTCGTTCGCGTACGTTCCGAAGGGGGTGCGCTGCCCGATGGAGCTGTCCACCTACTTCCGGATCAACGCGCAGAACACCGGGCAGTTCGAGCGCACGCTGATCGTCGCGGACGAGGGGGCGTTTGTGAGCTACCTCGAGGGGTGCACGGCGCCGATGCGCGACGAGAACCAGCTGCACGCGGCCGTCGTCGAGCTGGTGGCGCTCGACCGCGCGACCATCAAGTACTCGACCGTGCAGAACTGGTACCCCGGTGACAAGGAAGGCCGGGGCGGCATCTACAACTTCGTGACCAAGCGGGGCCACTGCCGCGGGGCGGACTCGAAGATCACCTGGACGCAGGTCGAGACCGGCTCGGCGATCACCTGGAAGTACCCGAGCTGCATCCTGCAGGGCGACAACTCGATCGGCGAGTTCTACTCGGTGGCCGTGACCAACAACTTCCAGCAGGCGGACACCGGCACCAAGATGATCCACCTGGGGAAGAACACGCGCAGCACGATCGTGTCGAAGGGGATCTCGGCCGGCCGCGGGCAGAACACGTACCGCGGGATGGTGAAGATCGGCCGCAACGCCGAGAACGCGCGCAACTACTCGCAGTGCGACTCGCTGCTGATCGGCGACAAGTGCGGGGCGCACACCTTCCCCTACATCGAGATCAAGAACACCTCGGCGCAGATGGAGCACGAGGCGTCGACCTCGAAGATCGGCGAGGACCAGATCTTCTACTGCCGCCAGCGGGGGCTTTCCACCGAGGACGCGGTGAACATGATCGTGAGCGGGTTCTGCAAGGAAGTGTTCCGCGAGCTGCCGATGGAGTTCGCGGTCGAGGCGCAGAAGCTGCTGGGAGTGAGCCTCGAGGGGTCGGTGGGGTAGGTGACGCAACCGCAAGACGAGGGACGAATGCTCGAGATCAAGAACCTGCACGCCCGGGTGGGCGGCAACGCGATCCTGAAGGGGATCGACCTCGCCGTGGCCACCGGCGAGGTGCACGCGATCATGGGGCCGAACGGGTCGGGCAAGAGCACGCTGGCCGGCGTGCTGGCCGGGCGGGGCGACTACGAGGTCACCGAGGGAAGCGTGGCCTACCAGGGCCTCGACCTGCTGGGGCTCGACCCCGAGGAGCGCGCCCGTGAGGGCCTCTTCCTGGCCTTCCAGTACCCCGTCGAGATTCCCGGCGTCAACAACGCCTACTTCCTCAAGGCGGCCCTCAACGCGCTGCGCAAGCACCGCGGCGAGCCCGAGCTGGACGCCATGGACTTCATGGCGCTGGTCCGCGACCGGATGAAGGTGCTCGACATCGAGCCCTCGCTGCTCAACCGCCCGGTGAACGAGGGATTCTCGGGCGGCGAGAAGAAGCGGAACGAGATCTTCCAGATGGCGGTGCTCGAGCCGAGGCTGGCGATCCTCGACGAGACCGACTCGGGCCTCGACATCGACGCGCTCAAGGTCGTCGCGCACGGCGTCAACGCCCTGCGCCGCCCCGACCGCTCGACCATCGTCGTCACGCACTACCAGCGGCTGCTCAACTACATCGTCCCCGACTTCGTGCACGTGCTCTCGGAGGGGCGCATCGTGCGGTCGGGCGGCAAGGAGCTGGCGCTCGAGCTGGAGGAGCGGGGCTACGGATGGATCGAGGACGGCGAGCCGGTCGGGGGGCGGGCGTGATGTCGACCGCCGCCGCCGGTTCGTCCCCCGTGTCGCAGTTCGAAGCGTCGTACGCGGCCGCGGCCGAACGGCACGCCCTCGAGCCCGCGTGGCTGCAAGCCGTGCGGGCGCGGGCCGCGAGCGCCTTCTCACGCCTCGGGTTCCCGACCACGCGTGATGAGGACTGGCGCTTCACCAACGTCGCTCCCATCGCCCAGGGCGGGTTCGTCCCGGCGGAAGCGACGGAGGAGGCGGCCGCCGAAGACCGCGACCGCTACCTGCTGCCGGGGCTGCGGGGCCCGGTCATCGTCTTCGTGGACGGCCGGTTCGCGCCGGCGCTCTCGCGCCTCGACGGCCTTCCGCCCGGCGTGGAGGCCGGGAGTCTCTTCGAGGGCGACCGGGCGCACCGCCTCCAGCGCCACCTGACCGCTCACGCGCCGTTCGACCAGCGGTCGTTCACCTCGCTCAACACGTCGCTGTTCCCCGACGGCGCGATCATCGAGATTGCGCCAAGGACGGTGGTGGATGAGCCGATCCAGCTGCTCTTCCTGTCCTCGGGGCGCGAGGGCACCGCGAGCTTCCCGCGTGCGCTGGTGGTGGCGGGCGAGGCCAGCCAGGTCGCGCTGGTCGAGTCGTTCGGCAGCATCGGCGACGGGCGCGCGTTCACCAACGCGGTGACCGAGCTGGTGGCCGGGCCGGCGGCCGTCGTGGACCACTACCGCCTCCAGCGCGAGTCGGCCCGCGGGTATCACGTCGGCCTCACCCAGATCCGGGTGGGGCGGTCGGCCAACGTCTCGTCGCACAACGCCGCGCTCGGCGGGCTGATCGCCCGCCACGACGCGGTGGTGGTGCTGGCAGACGAGGGAGCCGAGAGCACGCTGGACGGCGTCTACCTGGCCGGCGGACAGGCGCTGGTCGACAACCACACCGAGGTCGACCACGTGATGCCGCACGGCACCAGCCACGAGCTCTACAAGGGGATCCTGGGAGGGCGGGCGCGCGCGGTCTTCAACGGGCGCATCCGCGTGCGGCCCGACGCGCAGAAGACCGACGCCAAGCAGACCAACAAGACGCTGCTGCTCTCGAACGAGGCGCAGATCAACACCAAGCCGCAGCTCGAGATCTTCGCCAACGACGTGAAGTGCACGCACGGCGCCACGGTGGGGCAGATCAGCGCGGACGCGCTGTTCTACCTGCGCGCGCGCGGCATCGGCCTGGCCGAGGCGCGGCGCATCCTGGTGCGGGCATTCGCCGGAGAGGTCATCGGCCGGATGAAGCTCGAGCCGGTGCGCGAGCTGCTCGACCGCCTGATCGCCGAGCGGCTACCGGACCGCCCGGGGGAAGAGAGCCTGGAATGAACCAAGGGGTGGGCCTTGGCGCTTCGTCGACGGGGGCGGGCCTGCGTGCCCGCCCGTTCGATCCCTCCTCGGTCGGTTCCGACTTTCCGATCCTCTCGCAGCTCGTGCACGGCAAGCCGCTCAGCTACCTCGACAATGCCGCGACGACGCAGAAGCCGGTCCCGGTGGTGGAGGCAATCGGCGACTTCTACCTCCGCGACAACGCCAACATCCATCGCGGCGTCCACCTGCTGAGCGAGCGTGCGACGGCCGCCTACGAGGGCGCGCGCGAGGCGGTGCAGCGGTTCATCAACGCGCGCGAGGCCCGCGAGGTGGTCTTCGTGCGCGGGACGACCGAGGCCGTCAACCTGGTCGCCCAGTCACTGGTGCGGTCGGGCCTGAAGGAAGGCGACGAGATCGTCGTGTCGGTGCTCGAGCACCACTCGAACTTCGTCCCGTGGAAGATGGCGGCCGAGGCGACGGGCGCACGCCTCCGGGTGGTGCCAATCACCGACGCGGGCGACCTGCGGCTCGACGAGTACGAGCGGATGCTGTCGCCCCGGACGCGCCTGGTCGCCCTCGGCCACGTGTCCAACGCGCTCGGGACCATCAACCCCGTCGCCGAGATCGTGCGCCTCGCGCACGAACGCGGCGTCCCGGTGCTCCTGGACGGCGCGCAGGCGGTCGCTCATCTTGCCGTGGACGTTCAGGCGATCGACTGCGACTTCTACGCGTTCTCGGGGCACAAGCTCTACGGCCCGACCGGCATCGGCGTGCTCTACGGCAAGGCCGACCGGCTCGACGCCCTGCCCCCGTGGCAGGGGGGCGGCGACATGATCAGGTCGGTGACCCTCGAGCGGGTGGACTACAACACCCTGCCGGCGAAGTTCGAAGCCGGAACGCCGGACATCGCGGGCGCGATCGGCCTCGCGGCCGCCATCCGGTACCTCGAGAGCTTCGACCGCGCGGCCGCCTTCGCCCACGAGGACGAGCTGCTCGGCTACGCGGTCGAGCGCCTCGAGCGCATTCCGGGCGTCCGCCTGGTGGGGCGCGGGATGCCGCGGACGAGCATCGTCTCGTTCGTGATGGACCAGGTCCACCCGCACGACATCGGGACGATCCTCGACGGCGAAGGGGTGGCGATCCGTGCCGGCCATCACTGCTGTCAGCCGCTCATGCACCGTCTCGGCCTCGACGCGACCGCGCGCGCCTCCTTCGCGTTCTACAATCGGAAAGAGGACGTCGACCGGCTTGCGGACGGGCTCGATCGCGTGCGGGAGGTGTTGGGCTGATGCCGGATCTGCGCGAGCTGTACCAGGAGGTCATCCTCGACCATCACAAGCGGCCGAGGAACTTCGGCCCGCTGCCCGAGGGGAACCACCACGCCAAGGGCCACAATCCGCTGTGCGGCGACCGCATCACGGTGCACGTGCAGGTGGCCGACGGTATCATCCGCGACGTGCGCTTCGAGGGGGCCGGGTGCGCCATCTCGCGCGCCTCGGCGTCGCTGATGACCGACGCGGTGAAGGGCAGGCCCATTGCCGAGGCCGAGCGCCTCTTCGAGGAGTTCCACCGGCTGGTGACGACCGGCGTGGACGAGGAGGTCGAGGCGAGCCTCGGCAAGCTGAACGTCTTCTGCGGCGTTCGCGAGTTTCCGTCCCGCGTGAAGTGCGCCAGCCTGGCCTGGCACACGCTTCACTCGGCACTCGGGGACGAGGGCGAAGCGTCGACCGAGTAGGGCGGATTCGGGATTCGGCGATCAGTGGAGTTGGAGCGAGGGATGGCGGACAAGATGAAGGGCGACCCGGTGGCAGCGCTCGTGCTGAAGCCGGCGATCATCGAGGCGCTGAGCCAGGTCTACGACCCGGAGATCCCGGTCAACATCTGGGAGCTGGGGCTGATCTACGACATCCGGATCGACTCGGAGTCGCGCGTCGAGATCGAGATGACGCTCACCGCCCCGGGATGCCCGGCCGCTCAGGCGCTTCCCTACGAGGTCGACCAGAAGGTGCGCGACGTGCCCGGCGTGAAGGACGTCTACGTGGAGGTCGTCTGGGAGCCCGCCTGGACGACCGACCGGATGTCGGAAGCCGCCCGCCTTCAGCTGGGAATGTTCTAGCGCTCCTAGTCTTCCCCCTTCACGTACCGGTCGAACCACCCGATCATCTCGGCCAGCGTGTGCAGCACCGACTCGCGGGCCGCGTAGCCGTGCGACTCGTTGGGCAGCGTCACGTAGCGGACGGTGGCGCCATGGCCCTTCAGCGCCATGTAGAAGCGCTCGGACTGGATCGGGAACGTGCCCGAGTTGTTGTCGGCCTCCCCGTGGATGAGCAGGATCGGATCCTTCACCTTGTGGGCGAACCAGAACGGGGACATCGCCGCGTAGACCTCGGGCACCTCCCAGAAGGTCCGCCGCTCGCTCTGGAAGCCGAACGGCGTCAGCGAGCGGTTGTAGGCGCCGCTGCGCGCGATCCCGGCCTTGAACAGGCGGGAATGGGCGAGCAGGTTGGCGGTCATGAAGGCGCCGTAGCTGTGCCCGCCGACGCCGATCCGGTCGCGGTCGCCGACCCCGATCTCGACCACCTTGTCGACCGCTGCCTGCGCGCTCGCCACGAGCTGCTCCACGTAGGTGTCGTTGGCCGTCTCGCCGGGCCCGACGATGGGCATCGTCGGGTTGTCGAGGACGGCGTAGCCCTGCGTCAGGAAGAACAGGTGCGACGCCCCCGCGTAGGTGTTGAACCGGTAGGGTGAGCCGGACACCTGCCCGGCCAGCGCGGGATCGGTGAACTCCCGCGGGTACGCCCACATGACGACCGGCAGCCGCTGTCCCTCCTTGTATCCCGGCGGCAGGTACAGGGTTGCGCTCAGTTGCACGCCGTCCTTGCGGGGGTAGGTGAGGAACCGCCGCTCGACCCCCGCCAGCTGGGGTGCCGGGTCGGTGAACCGCGTCAGTGCGCGCCGCTCGCCGGTTGCGCGGGTGCACACGAAGTAGTTGGGCGGCTCCTTCGCGGTTTCGTACCGCGTCAGCAAGGTCTTCGCATCGCCGTCGAGCACGGCCACGATCGCCTCGTAGCTCTCGCCCTGCGCCTGGAACAGCCTCTCCGTATTCCCGGTCGCGAGGTCGAACCGGTCGAGGAAGGGGAAGTCGCCCTTCGGGGAGGCGCCCGCGCCCGCGAGGAAGACGGCGCCGCCCGACTGCTGGATCAGCCGCGCGCCGCCCTTCTGGACGACGATGGGAGTGCCGGGATCGCGGTACCGATCCTCGGCGCTCACCTGCCAGAGACGGCGGGGATGGCTCGAGCCCGCCGGGACCGCCCACGTCGTCCGCATCCGCTTGCCGCGCTCGAACTCGCTCACCAGCGCCGTGCCGTCCTCGGTCCAGCTGAGCCCGGCGAACCGGTGGTCGAGGCGCAGCCACTCGGCGGGATCGCCCGAGAACGGGGCCTCCACGGTCATCACCCGGTCGCGCTTCGGCACCTGGTTTCGCAGGTTGCCCTCGTCCAGGGCCTCCACCCAGACAGCGGTTGCCGGAGCGCTTTGGTTCCACTGGTAGGCGCGCGGCCCGGTCGGGACGCCGAGCATGGGAACCGACTCGGCAGCCGGGAGCGAGGCAATCCGCTTCTCCAGCCGGCCCGTCCTCGACCAGATCTCGACATCCTTCGGGAAGCCGCGCGCGGGAACCAGCCGCGAGAAGGGGCGCTTCAGCCGCGCGACGATGAGGTGCTGCCCGTCCGGCGAGACGATGACCTCGTCGAAGGTCCCCGGCGAGCCGACCGGCGTCCGGCGGCCCGTGGCGGCGTCGACGAAGGCCAGCTGCCCGGTGAAGTAGTACTCGAAGAGCGCCTCGTCGTGCGCGCTCTTGAGCAGGTCCTCGTAGGTGGCTACCGGCGCGGCCTTCCCCTCGTTCTCCTGCACGTT
>Ga0116148_1004493_pt1 | contig 12108 bp, 5 predicted proteins | sample AD_UKC055_MetaG_FD_89786 | JGI IMG/M metagenome (GOLD analysis project Ga0116148, IMG submission 89786) | Active sludge microbial communities of municipal wastewater-treating anaerobic digesters from USA - AD_UKC055_MetaG | ecosystem: Engineered > Bioreactor > Anaerobic > Digestate | place: USA... | reverse complement strand
TTGCGAGCGCAATACGACGACAAGGTCCGTGTGCTCGCCGCGGTCCCAGCGGGAGCGAAACTTCGACTCGTAGGCGTAACGGAACGCGATGTGGTCTTCAAACGGGATCAGCTCGAATCCACGTTCGCGGACGCCTTCGAGAATGCCTTCTTCGAGAAGAAGTCCATCCGGATCGGCCACCAGGGTGAGCCGGGCGACCTTCGGGGTGAACTCCTTCAGGATTTGATCGCGCCAGCTACTCATGGCCACCGCCCTCCACCCGGATCACTATCAGCGGAACCATATCGGGATATGCATGGGCTTTCTGATCGAGTTGTTCCTGGAAGCTTTGCTCTTCTTGGGCCAGGAGTTTCAGGCGATAGTTGCGCACCTGGGGCAGGCCGATCCGCTCGACTATCTTGCGGCGCGCGGCAAAAGCGTAGTCGGCCTTCTCGCGCTCGCGTGCGATGCGGCCCCGGTGCTCCTGCACAAGCGCTTCATAGATTGGCTTCCCGTGTTCCTCTGCGGCGCTTTGCAGCTTTGCGAAAGCGGCTTGGGAAGCGGCGTTGTCAAGAAGGGCTCTGGCCTGTACGCTTGCGGTGAGGAGTTGATCCCACACGTTTCTGGCCGTCGGCACATAGACCTTGCCATTATCGGCCAGGAAGAGAGGCATAATCCGCCTGCGGCGGGTCTCGGGTCCCGGGTCCAAGGTCACGGGACCATCCCACCGACTTGCGACCCGCGATTCGTGACTTACAATCGATATTTCCCACAAGGACCATATGCCGTGTACCTCGATGGAGAGATCCGGGATCGATACGATGGGGACCGGCTGGCCCGGCGCAAAGCGGGGAAGCCGCATGGCCAGGCTGCGAATCCTGGGCTCTTCGAGCCCCAGATTCGAGTAATGAAGACTAAGTGATGAGTGATGAGTAAAACAACCCTCCATCACGTACCCATCCGGCCATATCAATCGCCAAATGTTGTGAATCCCCTCTTTTTTAATGAGTTCAGCGTTTGCTTTGCACTCATTACTCATCACGCATGACTCATCACTTCTGGATAGAAGCCATGACACCGTCATGGTTTCTATCCAATGGGGCAAGGGATGGGTCAGCAGTTGCTGTGCTTCGCCAGGCTCCAGGTTCTCAGTCGCGCCAAGTATCGATGCAGTTGTGCGCGCCTCGCGAGCCTGCTCCTGCAAGCGAGCAACTACGCTGTCCACGGATTCCTCCACCTTTTCAGGGTTGAGGATCGCCTCGACATACATTTCGTCGAATATCTGGCCAGCCTGGGCAGAGTCGAGGACGTCTCCGGTCTTGTCGATGCCGAACTCCTCGAAGATCACTGCGAGCTTCTGCTCCAGCACCTCCAAGACCCGATGCTCGATAGAGCCCTCAAGGACGAAGTTGACCGCGCGAACTGCGTGAGTCTGGCCGATACGATCCACCCGCCCGATCCGCTGTTCGAGGCGCATCGGGTTCCAGGGGATGTCGTAGTTGATCACGACGTGGCAGAACTGGAGGTTCAAGCCCTCCCCGCCAGCGTCGGTGGAGATGAGAATGCGGACATCCTTGGCGAATGCCTCCTGGACCCGCTTACGCTCTTCCATGCCCATGGAGCCATTTAGGCAGACGACCGAAAACCCACGCTCGGTCAGGAACCGACGCAACATCTCCTGAGTGGGAACGAACTCGGTGAATACCAGCGCCTTGAGCTCGGGGTCGCCCTCCTCGGACTGAAGGCGATAGAGCCAGTCGAGCAGCGCCTCTGCCTTGGCGTCCGGGCTAATCTGCTCGCAGCGGGCTGCGGCTTCCAACAGCAGCTTGACCTCGGCGCGCTCGCTCTTGAGCGCCTTGAAGCGGGTGCGAAGTAAAAGGTCGATCTGCTCCTGGCCGTCCAGGTCTGCCCATTCCTCCTCGGAAGTGAGTGGGAACAGGGTCAGTTGTTCCTGGGGTGCGGCGAGCGCCTCGAGCCGCCTTTCAAGCGTAGTGCGGATGGCGCTTGTGCTGGAGACCACCAGCCGCTGCATCAGAATCATCAGGAAGCCGATATAGCTGCGCTTCTCCCGCATGGCCTGGTTATAGCCTTCCCGCACGTATTCGGTGACCGCCTCGTAGAGGAGTTGCTGATTGCGGTGCCGCTCTTCCCATGAGATCGGGCCGAGCTGCGTGCGCCGAGGCTTGAAAAGCGGCTTCCCATCGGCATCAATGGCGCGGCGCTTCTCGGTCCGGATGACATACGGCTGGACCCGCTCGCGGGTTACGCTGCCGATGTCCGGAAACTCCTGGGCGTCGATCAGGGAAATCAGCCGATGAAAAGCGTCGGTCTTGCCCTGATGTGGCGTGGCCGATAGTAGCAGGAAATATGGCGCGGCCTCGGCGAGTCCCTGGCCCAGCTTGAAGCGTGCTACCTGATCGGTGCTGCCGCCTAGGCGGTGCGCTTCGTCCACGATGACCAGGTCCCAGCCGGCGGAAATAAGATCCTCGAATCGTTCGCGGTTGTGCTCACTCACCTGGGCAGTGGTCCAGCCACGGCGCTTGTCCAGGGGCTTGACCGAATCCATCGGCACGACCACTTGTGGAAACATGGTCCACGGGTTGCGGGTCACGGGTTGCGAGTCTTCTTGACCCGCGACTCGGGACTCGGGACTCGCGACTGCCGAAATGCGGCTAAGCGTTTTGATATCATCCGGCAGGACAAGCTGAAAACATTCGTTGAAGTGGGCCTGCATTTCGGCCACCCACTGGCTCACCAGTCCCTTCGGGGCGATCACGAGCGTCCGCTTGACCAGGCCTCTGAGCTTAAGTTCCCGCATGATGAGACCGGCCTCGATGGTCTTGCCCAGACCGACCTCGTCCGCCAGGAGATAGCGCACCCGGTCGTTGGCGATGGCGCGGGATAGAGCACGAATCTGGTGCGGAAGCGGGATGACGGAGGACTCGATGGGCGCGAGCAGGACGTCCTGTGTCAGGGCGTCTGCTACCCGCGCGGCAGCAGCGATGTAGGTGATATTGTCCAACGAACCAATGCCCGCGCTCTCCAGGGACTTGAGCCGAGAGGCCGAAATGCGAACCACGGAGTCGCGGCCGGGCAGCCAGACGCGGCAGATCGTCTCGCCCCAGAGCGTCTGGGCTTCGATGACCTGACAGAGTTGCCTGTGGTCCGGGGAATAGAACCAGGAAGAACACAATCCACGAAGGTCACGAAGGAGCACTAAGTTTTCGTTTTTCTTTTCTGCGTGCATCTTTGTATCCTTAGTGGATGAATCTCTTCCATTCCAGCTTGCCGTGACTTCCAAAGTTTATGAGAACGCCTACCTTCAGCCCAGCAGCCTTCAGGTAGTTGAGAATCTGTGCCTCTTCATTGCCGGATAACCTGTCAAGCGCCTTCAACTCGATGATAATCTGACCATAACAAACCAAATCTGCTAAGTATTCCTTGTTTAGCGTCTTGCCCTTGTAGGAAATCCGCAACGGCTTCTGCGATTCAAACGGGATGCCCCGTTCCCTCATTTCCATTGCAAGCGCTTCCTGGTAGACTGCCTCCAAAAAGCCCGGCCCCAACTCGCGATGGACCTCTATAGCGGCCCCCACGATGGCATAGACCTCTTCTTTCAAAACCAATTCCGTAATTCTTTGTGTTTCTTCGTGTCCTTCGTGGATCATGCTTCCCCCGAGCGGGTGAGTGCTTGATCATACCACATGAGGAGCTTCGGGTCTTCCTGGAGGATGTTCTCGGGAATCTTGCGGGCTACGGTGATGATTGTGGCGTAGTCGCGCTCCTGCCATGCCTTTTTGAATCCGGCCCGGACAGCCTCGAGGCGGAATACCTTCAATTTCCGCTGGTTGGAAGTCCGGTAGTCCTCGAACTCTTTGAGAAGTGAGCGCTCGCGCAGCTTCTCCAGGTCTCCGGCCTTGTTGGGGTCGGGCACGTACCAGCGGTCTTTGGAGCGAGTGATGAGTAACGAGGACTGAGGACTGAGGGAAGAAAAAACGAGTGCACCGTTTTCTTCGATAGCTTCTCCCGATGCAAGGGCGTCCTGAATTGCCTTCCTCATCTCCTCGCTCTGCTTGAGCCATGAGACGAGTTGGGCAGGAATCGGGCCTTTGCCGTCATAGCGCAGGAAGTTCTGCTCCAGTAGTTCCGACAGCTCCAGCGGCTTCTCGTATTTTTGCCAGCCGCCGATTTCCCTGAGGAACTGCGGGTGGATTTCCTGGAATGTCTGAGGTTTTCGTGTGAGTTGCTGTTTGAGCCACTGGATTGCCGAGGATTCGTCGATGACGAAAAGCTGGAGCTGCAGAACTTCTCGGACGGTCATTCGCTTTTTGTCGTACTCGGCCACCTGTTCGGGAAGGAAGTACATGCCGTCCCGTTCCGGAAAGCGCTGGGCAATCCCCGCATAGAACTCAGCCGCGGACAGAGGAACGGTTACTCCGCGCTGGACGTGAAAGGCGACCATCCGGTCGAAAAGCAAATAATTCTGGCGTTCGACGACAATTTCAGCCTGACCGTCCTTGGAAACAAATACCGGAAGTTGCTTCATGTGAGTACGGATGAAGTCCCAGACACCTTCCTCTGTTCCAGCTTCGAGTTTGAAGCGCTCCTCCAGACCACCGTTGGGTTTATAGCAGGAGATGATGAGGTCTTGCTTGACAGCAGACGCCGAGGTCACCTGCTTGAAGGACCCCTGCTGCTTGTCCAGCGTGCGCACGTCGGCGATGACAAAGCCTGCTGTCTGAAGGGCTTCCTGGATGCTGTTCCAGACGCTATTCTTGGAGTTGTGAAACTCCACCGTCATCCAGCGGCCGGGCTTGAGCACTCTGTAGTATTCATTGAAACACTCAGTCATGAGCTTTTGGTACTCCGCGAGCCCCTTGCCCTGCACTTTGTTTTCAATGGCCTCGGGCTTGTTGTTGGTAAAGACCTTGAGCCAGGCCTCCCAGAGGAAGTTCAGCTCAGAATACATCAGGTTGCCGCCAAAGGGCGGATCGGTGAAGATGTAATCAACAGAGTTACTTGCAATCCAAGTGTGCTCAGAAGACTGGGTGAACAGATATGAACGGCATCTAACATTATATAATGCATTCGATATCCTAATGATCTTGTTCTCGTAAGCGGTAAGTACATTAGCCTCTGAAACTTGTGAGCCAACGTATAAAGTCCCACTTAGCGGGTTGTACGGAAATGAAACCTCTGGACGATAACGGTTAAGCTTTGAAATATTAACGAGTTGACTATTAAACATTAGCAGACATTGAGGAATCCTTGTCTTACATCTGATCCCTCCCAGCACCCACAGATTCCGCTTGGTATAGAAATGGTGCACGTGGGTGAGACCGATGTCGTCGTTGCGGCGCGACTCGTCGCCCTCTGGCATCCGATCCGTCGGGAACCAGTAGGGGATGTCCAGTTCTTCGATCTTCTCGATGAGGGCCAGATCAAAGGCATCGGGCGCTTTCTCGTAACGCTTCTTGCCCAGGCTGTAGTTGATCAGCACCGGCACTTGCTTGGCCTGGCGAATGGTCTGCTGGATCGCTTTGTCGTATTTGGTAACCCAGGCGCGGTCCATCCGGCGCTTGGTGAGTATAACCCCGCAATGTGGGCAGGGAAACTCGTCGTGGACCTTGCCGGCTTTTTTGTCCACTGCCGCTTCCCAGAAAACAACCTCCTGCGTGCATTCAGAGCAGATGAACACATCCGACCAGACAGTGTAGTTGATTGTGCCAAGTGTGATCCACGAAGGACACGAAGTTTCACCAAGAACTACTTTACGGATTTCCTCTTCGTGTTCCTTCGTGGATGTGAATGAATGCAGCGTCCGATACATCCACCCGCATTCGGCTTCCACTTCTTTGAGGATCCGCTTGGCTTCCCGTTCGAAGGCCTGCACATCCACCGGCGTGTTGTAGTTATAGGCGATGAAAGTGGCTGCTGGAGAGAGATCGTTAAGCACAGCCCGACGTGAACCTAGCTTGGAAAAAGGCTTCCATGCAGCCTTGCCGTTCTCGTCCCTCTGCTGCTGGCAGATAACACCCTCATCATCCACCTTGTAACCAAGGGACTCCACCGTCCTGCGGTCCCCACACAGTTGCGCGGCCACACCTGTCATCCCCGTTCCGCAAAATCCGTCAAAGGCCACGTCCCCCGGTTCCGTGTAATGGAGGATGTACCGCATGATGGCCTTGTGCGGGACCTTGGTGTGGTAGGAGTGGGCGTTGTAGATCGGGTCGTTCTTGCCCTCGCTCACATCCGCAGCGAACGGCTCGCGGCTGTATGGCCTGTTCGGGTCGTAGGGCTTGCCGTAATGCTTGATGAAGTCGGCAATAAACGGATTCGGGCAGGCGGTGTAATATGGCGGATCGGATAGCGCCAGAATGTCATCAATCTCACCGTGCGGGAATCCCACCTCGTCCTTCCAGCGCTGCAGGATGTCTTTGCTGGAATCTGCGCGGCGCATGTTCTCGGCAAGCTCCCGAAGGCGCGTCTCATCTCCCATCGGCCATTTCTCGACCGACTTCATCCGCGCTACAACATCTTCCACCGTAGTGAAGGGTACACCGCCGAGCTTGGCATGGAGTTCTTCTAGACCTTCGCGCAGGATGGCGAGGAAATGCTTCCGTCGCTCGTCATCATTGGCGAATGTTATCCCAAGGCATTCGACGAGGATAGGCTTCTCATGTTCCTGTTCCATCTCAAACAATTCATCAGGTACGTGTTCCTGCTCTTTCTGGGAATCGTCATTTTCTTGTGTTCGTTTTGCCATTTGAATCCCTTATTATTTAGCCTCATAATAGCCGTTATTGATACCATTAATGGATGCTGATGCCATTGAGTCTATGTAATGGCCATTTTTGATCCTATTAACAAGCTCATGATCCCGTTTTCAACCAGACGGCATCCCTACCTGGACGGGTGCATTGGACCTTGCCCTCCTGTCTTAGCTGGCCTAGAACTCTTTTGATTGTTGGTCGGCTTGCGTTTGGGCATGCCTTGGCCAGGTCGGCGTATTTAAAGGTCTTTGGGAGTTTCTCAATTGCGGTCATGACCGACTCTGTCTTGGCTCCATGCGCGGAGCTAAGTTCGCCGGTGCGCTGTTCAAATTCACGATATGCGCCAAGAAGCATCACTCCAAGGAAATATTCCCACCACGGCAACAATGTGTGTTTTGCTTCATGCCATCCCTGAGACGATTTATAGAGCGCATCGTAATAGCCCTCCTTCTGGTTTTCAATCAAATGTTCCAGGCTGATATAGCGTCCGACCTCAAAGCCTGCGCGATAGAGCAGCAGCAACGTCAATAGCCGCGCCATTCGTCCGTTTCCGTCGGTGAAAGGATGAATGCACAGGAAATCCAGGACATAAATTGGGATGAGAAGAAGCTGATCGATTTCTTCTCTGTTCCAATGATCGTTGAAAAGTTTGTGTAGCTCCTCCATCGCATCCTGTGTAAGATGTGCGGGGACCGGCTTGAAGCGGACGAAACGGGTTCCATCTGACCGGACTTCCGAGATTTCATTGTCAGCCATTTTCCAGCGCCCGCCCTGCTGTGCAACAAACTTATAGAGGCTTTGATGGAGCTGGAGGACAATATTCGGCGTGAAAGGCATATTGGCATGGTTGGCATGAATTGTCGCAAGGGCATCCCTGTAGCCGGCAATCTCCTGCTCCGATCTGTTCTTTGGGGTTGTTTTATGCTCTACGATCTGCTTGATGCGCTCCGGCGGCGCCTCAATTCCTTCTATACGGTTCGAGGATTCGGTGCTCTGGATTATCGCCATCTGGCGCAATGATTCAAGCACTTGGGGAGTCTGTTGCTTGAAAAGAGCCTCCTTGCCGCGATATTCGCCAAGAAGGCGTATTGTCCTGAGGAGTGAATGCGGTATGACTTGTTTTTCCAGAAAACCAGGTTCAAATGATTTCATAGTTCACTCCAGCACTATTCTTACCTTGCCGGGTTCCTTGCCCTTGGTCAGCTCGTCCAGATATTCCTCAAACCGCTTCCGCATCTCCGCCGGGGTGGCCGGTGAGCCGCCGGCAAGCAGAGCATGGCGTAGGTCCTCGATCTTGACCGTTACCCTGGTAAGCCCGGAGAGTACCTCTTGCAGGGCGTGGATGAATTCCGGCGTAAGCTCATCAGGCAACTTCCGTTGTTCAAGGAAGGCATCCACCAGCTTGCGCGGCTCGGGCTTGAGCAGGCTCAGGTTGCCCTTGGTGGTTGGGTCTTCGAGGTTGGCGAGCAGCGTCTGAGTCCAGTTTTCGACCAGCTTGTCGAGCTCATCGTCCAGGGCGTCCAGCATCGTCGCCGCGGGAGCCGCAGGCGGTTCCGCGCCCGGCTTGAAGTTGCAGTGTGGGCAGACCGGCGATGCCTCCAGTTCCTGCTCGGTGAGCGCAAAGCAGCTCCTCAGGCCAGCCAGACGGTTCTGGAAATCCGAGAGATGCTGGCGCGGCATCAGGTCGATGGTGGAGAGCTTCTGCAGGTCCTTGAGCCGCTCGTCGCTCATGAGCTGGGCCTTGCGCTTGTCCTCGTTCACGCCGAGACGCGCTTTGGCGTGCATGGAAAGGTAGGCCAGCAGGTAGGCCTTCTTGAGGTCGCCGAGCTTGCGCTGGGTCTGCTGGAGGAAGGTGGCCGCGCTGCGCTTGGCCGGGTCGCTGATCTGGGCGAGGACCTCGTCCCGCGCCGTCTTCATCTTGTCGATCCACTCGTGCCCGGTGGGCAGGACCGCCTCGGCGGTGGAAAGGTACGATGCCGTGGACCCGAGGTCCGCCACCAGTTCCTCGAGCGACTTGATCTCGGTAAGGGATTCGAGTCCACTCCGCTGAGCAGTCACTTCCGAGGCGTCATAGCGGAAATTCTTGAGCTTGCCGGGCGAATTGAACGATTGAAGGCCTTCAAGAAAGCCCTTCAATCGTTCCAGTGATGAGTGATGAGTGCTGAGGACTGAGTCATCGAAAAGCCGTTGTCCCCAAAAATGCAGGCCGTCTTTCAAGGCTTGCTGCGTTCGAACAATTTCCTCGACATACTTGGTAACTTGGGCTTGCAGCTCCTGAACCGGCTCGTCCTTGCCCTGGGTGACCAGTTGGGCCATGCCCGGCGTGAGTCCGAGCAGTTCGAAAAGCGCCTTGAGCGCCGGAAGGTTCCAGTCCTTGGGCCGCTCGATGTGTTTGAACTGGGTTAATTCATCGATGCCTGTTCCCGCCAGTTGCGCCAGACCCGTGGCATCGAACTTCTTGCCAGGGATGGAGAGGACCACTTCGCCGGCATAGACCAGCGCGGCCAGCACCACCACGGCCCATTCGGGTTCGAGGCGGTAGCCCTTATCCGGTGCGAAGTACTCGACGCTGTAGATCTCCTGGATCAGCTCGGAGCGGTTGACCACCTGTCCGTGGCCCTTTCTCTCGGTAATATCGAGGATATGTTTGGCATACTTGGACCGGTAGGGATCGAGCCGCTCACCTTCGAGGAGCTCCAGGGCATCCAGCACGGCGGTGGCTTGTTTAGTGATGGGTGATGAGGACTGAGGACCAAGAGGGCGTGCGCTGATGTTAGCAATGGCACGGAGAGCATCTTTGGCGGCTTGTTTTCGGTTTGCGCTGGTGATCAGAACGGAGAAAAAAGGATAGTCAGGAGCCTGCTCGGCAAAGTGTGCGCTAAGGCAGATGCCCGCGATGGTGTTCACCAGGTCGCGGAAGTTGATGCGCTCGTGGGAGCCAATGCCGGAAAGCTCTCGGATGGACTTGCCTGCCTGCGCCGCGCCCGTTGTGGCAGGCAGGCCCTTGGCCCATTCGGTCAGGGACTTGGCGCGCCCCTGGTAGGTGACCTCGAAGGCGGTGGTCATATTCTTCTGGAGCCACTGCACGAGGTCGCGCAGGAAGTTCGAGGCCTTGGATTCGTAGGTAGACTTGGCGTGGCCAGAGGCGGTGGATGCAAGGTCCAGGGCTGCTGCGTAGCTTCGAAGCGCGGTGCGGAATTCCTCGTCCGTGTTCGTCAGGCGCAGGAACAGCTCTTCGGGTTTCTTCTCGTCCTTGAAATGCGGCGCATCAAAGGGCTGGATGAAATAGATGTAGAAATCGCGTGGCGGCACCGCTGTGGATCGCTCGTTGGGCGCGCCAAAGAAAAGGTATCCCAGGCGCGCGGCCTTACGCTCCAGCCATTCGATCTCGTGCTGCCAGATTTTGTAGCCCGTCACATAGGTCTGGTCGGTGCATTCCATGACCCGGCGGAGCGCTTCGTAGTAGTAGCGGTCGAGCTGCGAAGAGTCGAGGCTTTCGGCTCGCTTCTCGATCAAGGCGTCGAAATCGTCGGTCTTCTTGAGGTCCAGGTAATACTGGCGATTGTCCGGATTGGACGAAATGAACTGCCCGCTGACTGTTTTGTGGATCTCGCGCAGGACCGTTTCCACCTGGGAGAGCAGGTCATCGGCCGGATCGCCGCCCAATTCCTCGATGCCCGGCTGGAAGAGGCACAAACCGTCGCGCAGCTCCTCCGCCGTGGCACCCAGGGGGGCGTAGATGTCGCCCGTCGTGAGGCGATGGACCGAAAGACCCTGGATGATTCGCAAAGCCATGGGCTTATACACTGGTCGGGTGAATGCCTGCTGGATACGGGATTCGAGCACCTGGCTGCAGTCGATGACCGCTTTGATGTCTGGGACGGCGCGGAAGGACGGGTTCTCGCGCAGGGTGGTCCAGTAGCTGTCATAGGCGATAACTCCGGGCATGTCGTTGGGTACATTCTGGCTGAGAAGCTTCTTCATGGCCAAAGACAGAGTCTTGAGCACCTCGCGCTTTTCCGCCGCCGTGACGCGCTCGAAGGTGTCGATATAGTCCGGATGCACGGGGAAGAGGCGCACGAACTCGTCCATACGCTCGTTCATCCGGCCATAGAATTTTGCGAAGGGAGTCAGGTATTCCAGGATTTTCACCTGCTGGTCGGCGCTCTTCTTGAGCAGACGCTCTGCAACGACGAACTTGATATCCTTGCGCGCAATGAGGATTTGCTCGAAGCGGTCCTTAACCCGACGGATGCTGTCGGCAACAAAGGAAAAGCGGGGGCTGTCAAAAATGGCTTCCTGAATACCAGCGATAAAACGGAATCGCAGGTCTTTGCAGATCTCCCCGATTTCCCGCAGAAAGTTGAGGTCAAGAATGAGTTCCTGGTCCTTGCGGGTACGCAGGTAATCGAGAAGTTCATCTACCACCAAAAGCAAACCGTGATCGGGATACTCTTGGTGAAAGGCGGTCATCATCTCCTCGAAGGAACGTTTGCTGTTGGACACCTTGTCCGCCGGTGGGAAGGAATAAGACACGCCCATTGCGGCCAGGTGTTGCTCCAGTTCGGCTAAAAGAATGTCGCGCAGGGACATGGTGGTTGCGCCGATCTCGGTCCGGACCACCTTGAATCGCCCACTGATTTTACTAACGGCAGCAGCAACATTTTTGTCGTTTAAGTTGTCAGTTAGGTTGGCGTTCTCGGCCAGGGCGGAGATAACAGCCATTAAGTGAGACTTTCCTGTCCCATAATTGCCAACGACCATTAGCCCCTTGTTATCCGTCGGTTGGTCGAACTGAAGCTGAGGAACGACTATGCCGATCAGCTTCTCGGCCATCTCCGAGGAGATGACATAGGTTTGGACAAGCTGCCGGGCAGCGGCGGCCTCGTCGGCATCCCGTATTTGCACCACAGACTCGATTGGCTCGAATTGGATCAGATCTCCGTATTTCATCGCGACTGCCCTCCTGGTCTTTCGTTTCTTTTCCTCATGGAACGGCTTCCGGGTTTACAACCAAAAAATCTCTGACAGGATATCGTTTGTATTCCGGATGATCCGGTGTCGCATAGATCAAATAGAGTGATGAGTACTGACTGATGGGCGCTGAGTTGTCGAATATTATTGACTCAATCATCGCTCCTCGGCCCTCAGCTCTGATCTCGCCGCTCCAGGCCGCGACCACCGTAATGTTGCGTGAGAGCCCCTCGAGAAGCCGCAACGGTTCCTGTTTGAGCAAGGGATCGAAGAGGATCTCGATGTTGTCCAGAAGAACCACATCGGCTGCGGCTGCGCGCACAATATCCGCGAGGAGACGGGGCAATTGCAGAGCACGCTGGAGCTCGGTGAGGTCGAGCAT
>Ga0116148_1004492_pt1 | contig 12111 bp, 7 predicted proteins | sample AD_UKC055_MetaG_FD_89786 | JGI IMG/M metagenome (GOLD analysis project Ga0116148, IMG submission 89786) | Active sludge microbial communities of municipal wastewater-treating anaerobic digesters from USA - AD_UKC055_MetaG | ecosystem: Engineered > Bioreactor > Anaerobic > Digestate | place: USA... | reverse complement strand
GAGTCGAAAAAGACGCTCGTTCCAGACTGGGTGAACAGTTCACCGGAATAGCCCATGGCGCACAGAATCCGGCCCCAGTTCGCATCCTTTCCGAAGAAGGCTGCCTTCACAAGACTGGATGAAATGATCGACTTGGCAAGGTTCCGCGCGACTTCGTCGTTCTTTGCCCCACACACATTGCATTCGATCAGGTGGGTTGCGCCCTCGCCGTCTCCGGCAATCTTCTTTGCCATCTCGGTATTCACCGCGTCGAGCGCTTCGACAAAGGCTTTCCAGTCGGCATTTTTGGAGGAAATCATCTTGTTGCCAGCAAGGCCGTTAGCGAGTGCGATGAGCGTATCGTTCGTGCTCGTATCCCCGTCGACGCTGACGCAGTTGTAGGTCCGCTCGACGCTTTCGCTCAGGGCTGCCTGCAGCATGGCAGGCGATATGGCGCAATCGGTCGTGATGAAGCCGAGCATGGTGCCCATATTGATATGGATCATGCCCGAGCCCTTCGCCATGGTGCCGACGGTGACCTTCTTCCCGCCGATCATCGTTTCCACGGCGACTTCCTTGTATTTCGTGTCGGTGGTCATTATCGCTTCGCGGGCAGATACGTTTCCGTCCTTCGAAATTCCTTCGCAGAGTCTGGCCATTCCCGCCTCGATGGCCCCGATGTTGATCTGCTGGCCGATGACTCCGGTGGAGCACACCAGAACGTCCTCGCTCGCAAGTCCGAGCTCTTTCGCCGCAAGTTCTGCAGTCTTGAGCGCGTTTTTGTAGCCCTGTTCGCCGGTGCAGGCGTTCGCGTTGCCGGAGTTCGCGATTACCGCCTGGGCATAGCCTTTCGCAATGTGCTTTTGGGAAAGTTTTACCGGCTCGGCTTTGACCAGATTCCGGGTAAAGACTGCGGCGGCGCTCGCCGGAACTTCCGAATCGATGACGGCGATATCGTTTTTCGTCCGTCCCTTCTTGATGCCGCAGCAGATGCCGTTCGCGGTAAAGCCCGCCGGAGCGCACACGCCCCCTTCAATAAACGTCATGGACATACTCCTCGCCCCCGCCTTTAAAATGCAGCCGGTACGTGGTCGATGCCGGCAGTTTCGGCGAATCCGCACAGGAGGTTCATGTTCTGAACAGCCTGGCCTGCGGCTCCCTTCACCATATTATCCAGAGCGGAAACCACGAGGAGTGTTTTTCCGCCGTTTACAGTATGCACCGAAATATCGCAGAAATTCGAGCCTCGCACGTTTTTCGTCGTCGCGGTCGAGCCTTTCGGAAGCACCCGCACGAAGGGCTCATCGGCATAGCGCGCCGCGTAAAGCGCGTGCGCTTCGTCCGCTGATAAAGGCTTTTCGAGCTTCGCGTACACCGTTGCAATGATGCCCCGGCTCATCGGGAGGAGATGCGGCGTAAAAATCACATTCACGTCCTTTCCGGCCGCCTTCGAACAGTTCCGTGCAATCTCGGGCTGATGCCGATGGTTGCCTATACCGTAAGGTGCGAAGGACTCGCCCGATTCGGAGAAATTGTTTTTTTCGGAAGGATTCCGACCGGTGCCGGTAATCCCGCTTTTCGCGTCCACAATAATCCCGTCGGTATCGACAAGAGACTTTTCCAGAACCGGAAGCAGTGCGAGCGTTGCGGCCGTCACGTAGCAACCGGGATTCCCGATCACGCGGGCCTTCTTGATCTTTTCCCGGTTCATCTCAGGCAGGCCGTATACCGATTCCGCATGAACGGCGGGATACTCGTAGGGTTTCTTGTACCAGGCAGTGAAGGTCGCCTCGTCTTCGTCGAAGCGGAAATCCGCCGAAAGGTCGACGAGCTTTTTTCCTTTTGCGATGCAGTCGGCGGCGTATTTTTCCGCGATCCCGTGGGGAAGCGCGGTGAACACAAAGTCGGAAGCCTCAACGACAGCGTCGGCGCCAGAAAGCACGCCGTCGGTCTTTCCCCGAAGCTGTCCGAAAAGATTCGGATAAATATCTACTATATTCTGGCCTTCGAAGCTGACCGAACTCAGCGACAGTTTCGCGACGCCCGGGTGGGCGACCAAAAGCCTTACCAGCTCGACGCCGACATAGCCTGTGGCGCCGATAATTCCGGCAGTAATCATACCTATTCTCCAGTCGAATGCATAATGGGCGGATCGTTACGGATCCGCAGTAGTAATTTCAAAGTGGTTTTGATACAGAGTGTGCAGTGCAGACTCCGGGAAGCCGGCAGTCCCACACTGGGTGTCCCGAAACGGGACGGGCGGAAAAAAGGTGGGTTACGCCTGACGGCGACGGAAAACGGGGAGAAGAACGGCGAAGGTATTAAGTCCGGAATCACAGAAATTGCATTGCGGCAACTGCATGGCGCTTCTCCTTTACAAGGGATTAAAGTAATTGAAGCATACTGTTTTTTTCGGAACATGGTCAAGTTTTGTCCTGCAAGAAAATACGTTTTTTCGACGAAAAATGCATAAATTTCCGATTTTTATACAAATCGAGCATCAAGATCTTCGAAGGGGCGAAAAAAAAACGCCTTCATTCGGCGAATCGTCCCGGGTTCGGCATCCGATCAGGCGATGCCGATGCTGCGGTCTTTGAACTTCCTTTCAACGGAGCTCGCGTAAGTGGACCGCAGCGTGCGCAACGCACATTCACCGCAGCGTGCGCAACTTGCCGGCGGCTTGCATAAAACAGTTTTCGCTGTCTGCGTCGGCCCTTCTTGCTTTGTTGCGTGTGCCCGAAACCGCCGTGCTTGATTGCCGGTTCGCATCGCGGGAAGCCTGCCGGGCAGCCTGCCGCGAAAGAAGGCGCACAGCTTCGGACACCGTAGAGCCGCGAACCGCATCCAGATCGGCGGCAAGCTCGGATTGTTCGGGCAGCACAACGCCGGTCGCCGCATGTGTCAGGCTTCTAAAGTACAGGTAGGCGGCAGCGAGTTTGAGCGCGTACTCGGCTCTTCCGGACGGTGAATACTTGAGGAACGCATGTTCCCGCAGCATGACAAGAATTTGCGCGAACTCTCCTTCAAACTGGCGGCGGTTCATACCTCAAGTATAGTGCATCAGAGTGCAAGGGGGCGCTTGTTGTCCGAGAGGCGCTTCGTCAAGTATTCGCGGTCCAGATCGAGCGTGTCCACCAGAAGCCTCGTTTGCTCGGCCGAAAGAAGGTTTTGCTCGGCAAATAGGTACACCAGGGCGCGCTCGGCAATCAGGGGAACTTTCAGCGCATTCATGTGCTCGATCGAGGGTTTCGGTCCGTCGAGATAGTTGGCGCGAAAGGATCGGTACAGTTCGGATTCTTCAGGATCCATTTTTACTGCTCGAAGTTCTTTTTCCAGCGGTTCCAGATCGCCGACACTCGCCCGTTCTCCCAGCGGCTTCAGTACAAAATAGGTATACTGCTTGCCCGGCAGATAGTGGTGCGCGTCGCACCGGGTGCAGTAATTCGGTTCGCGGGGGTCGTTTTTTTCGCGGTCGCCGCCGACGATAATCAGCGGATCAAAAAAGAGTGCGGGACACTCGACGCCGTCGACGGTGTAATACCTGTAGGTGTTGTGCGCGCTTTCGAGGCATTCATCATGCTCGCAATACGCCGAAAGAGGATAAATATCGGTAGATGTTTCCATTAAAAGGCGGGCTGTCGCATTGAACATCTCGCCCCGGAAGTTGAGCAGCAGGGTCGGCATGACGAACACAAGGCCGCGCTGCTCCGATTCGCGCTTTACCAGATAGGCGAGCCGCTCGTCGTAAAAAGCGGCTTCATCGATAATCCAGGTTCCGATGTGCGGATTGTTTTTTATGGTTTCTTCAAGATCGAACGAATTGCTGATAGTTGCGATGCATCTGCCGCAGCGCTCGTAACCGCCGCGGTATGCCAGAGCATCCTCCGGATAGTCCCTGAACCGGGATCTGTCGAGGGCGTTGCGTACAAAAAACGTGTTGCGGCGGTCGGCCGTTCCAATGCCGCTTTCCGGTTCGAACAATTCCTTCTGCGTTCCGCCGCCAGAAGTCAAGTAGGAAATGGCAGATCCCTTCTTCCGTGCAACCGCCGCATCGCGCCACAAACGCGCCGCGTATTCGGTTTTTCCCGACCCCATCGGTCCGATGACCAGAATGGTTCGGGAAGGCGCTACAAAATCAAAATGACTGTTGGCTTCATGCACCGTCACAGACGGGAAGCCGAGGCTTTTATATAATCCGGTGTGGGTATCCATACCGGAGGAGTATAGCACAAAAAACTGTGTTCGGGCTTATTTGCTTTCGAACGACAGTGCACCAGATCCGGCGGGATGGTCGACGAATACGGTAGAACCGTCGGGGAATCGCCCGGAAAGGACTGCCTTCGCAAGCGGATTTTCAAGCTCGCTCTGAATCGCCCGCTTCAGCGGACGCGCACCGAACTGGGGATCGTAGCCGACGTCGGCAAGGTACTGCTTGGCAGCATCGGACACTTCAAGCTTGAGCCTGCGGCCTTCCATGCGGCGCGCGACGGATTTGAGCTGAATATCCGTAATCGATAGGATATGCTCTCTGCCGAGGCGGTTGAAGGTGAGAATCTCGTCGATACGGTTCAGCAGCTCGGGACGGAAGCTCGCCTTCAGAATTTCGGCGATTTTCGGCTGTATCTCTTCCATGGTTCTGGCGGTCAATATGTAGTCGGAACCGAGATTGCTCGTCATGATGATGATCGTATTCCGGAAATCAACCACCCTGCCCTGTCCGTCGGTCAGCCGGCCGTCGTCGAGAATCTGCAGCATGACATTGAATACGTCAGGATGAGCCTTCTCTATTTCATCGAAAAGAACGACGCTGTACGGACGGCGGCGAACGGCCTCGGTAAGCTGCCCGCCTTCCTCGTAGCCGACGTAGCCCGGAGGCGCACCGATAAGGCGGCTCACTGCGAATTTTTCCATGTACTCGCTCATGTCGATGCGGGTAAGCGACTTTTCGTCGTTAAACAGAAAATCTGCCAAGGTTCGCGCAAGTTCAGTCTTGCCGACGCCGGTCGGTCCGATGCACAGGAAGCTGCCAAGCGGGCGGTTTGCGTCGGAAAGTCCTGCCTTGTTTCGCCTGATCGCGTCGGATACAGCCATGACTGCAGTATCCTGCCCGACAACCCTGCGAGACAGTACCTTTTCCAATTCCAAATACTTCTGCATCTCGCTTGCCAGCATTTTGGAAACCGGAATCCCCGTCCAGCTCGAAACGATTCGCGCAATATCCTCTTCCGACACCTCTTCGCGCAAGAGCTGCTTGCCGCCGTCTGATGTTTTTTGCAGTTCTTCGGCAAGAAGCGCGATGCTTTTTTCCAGCTCAGGAATTCGCCCGTACTTGATTTCAGCCGCCTTGTTCAGGTTGCCCTCGCGGGTATACCGGGTTTCTTCGATTCGAAGCTGTTCAAGTTCTTCCTTGAGCTTGCGCGAGTCGTCGATGCGTCCCTTTTCGTTCTGCCACTGCGCGCGCATTGCATCGCGCTTCGATTTAAGCTCGGCCAGTTCTGCTTCCAGCTTGCCAAGACGCTCCACCGACGCGGGATCTTTTTCCTTGGAAAGAGATACCTTCTCTATATCCAATTGGAGAATTTTACGTTCGACCTGATCGAGCTCCGTGGGTTGACTTTCGATTTCCATTTTGAGTCTGCTTGCAGCCTCGTCTACAAGATCTATCGCCTTGTCCGGGAGAAAGCGACTGGTTATATACCGATCCGAAAGCGTCGCGGCAGCAATCAGCGCATCGTCGCGGATGCGTACGCCGTGATGCACTTCGTATTTTTCCTGCAGGCCGCGGAGTATGGCAATAGTGTCTTCGACGGTCGGTTCCGGGCAGTACACCTGCTGGAATCGCCGCTCGAGAGCCGCGTCCTTTTCAATGTATTTACGGTATTCGTTCAGTGTGGTAGCGCCGATTGCCCGAAGCTCACCGCGGGCCAACGCCGGCTTCAGCAGATTCGAGGCGTCCATGGAGCCTTCGCTCGCGCCGGCCCCGACAAGGGTATGCAGTTCGTCGATGAACAGAATGATGCTGCCTTCGGACTTCTGCACTTCGGCAATGACCGCTTTCAGGCGTTCCTCGAATTCTCCGCGGAATTTCGCGCCGGCTACCAGGGCTCCCAGATCGAGCGACAGCAGTTTTTTCCCCTTCAGGCTGTCCGGAACATCGCCGGACACGATTCGTCTGGCAAGTCCTTCAACAATCGCCGTCTTGCCGACTCCGGGCTCTCCGATAAGCACCGGATTATTCTTCGTTCTGCGGGACAATACCTGCATAACACGACGAATTTCTTCGTCGCGTCCGATAACCGGATCAATTTTTTCCTGGCGGGCAAGCGCAGTCAAATCGCGGCAATATTTTTCAAGGCTCTGGAACGTCGCTTCCGGATCTTCGGTTGTCACCCGCTGATTTCCCCGGATGTCCTTGAGGGCAGCAAGAATGGCGTTTTTATTCACCCCAAGCTTGCGCAGAAGATCGCCTGTCGAGTCTTCTATGTGGGACAAGGCAAGCAGGATATGTTCGGTAGAAACGTATTCGTCCTTGAGGTTGGAGGCTTCCTGTTCCGCTCGGGCAAGCGCCTTTCCGGCATAGGATGAAAAATGAAGCTGAGCAGATTCACCCGTGACGCGCGGTTTACGGTCGAGCCTTTCCTGCAATTCGGCAATAAGCCTGTCCGGAGAAACGCCGATACGCTCGACCAGAGGAGGCACAACGCCGCCATCCTGCGATAAAAGGGCATACAATAAATGATCGGTTTCGACCTGGGCGTGATCTTCACGCTGGGCGATCGAGGTTGCTTCCTGAATCGCCTCTCTGGTTTTTACAGTGCATGCATCGAGGTTCATGTACTAAATATAGTCATAAACCCCGCGATGCGTCTATTTTTTTAAAATTTCGGCAACTTATCTCCATTCTTGTCATGAGGAAAATTGCGGTCTATGTATTCCAGACATTGAATAGCGACAAGCTGTGCATGTTCGTACCATATCCGGTACAGCTCGCTTTCGATGACATTGGGATAGGGAGCTCCCTGTACATCGGAAACCAGCTGCTTCATTATTTCATATCCTTCCTGATCCATCTTTTTCATGCGCTACTCCTCGTGAGGTACGATATCACAATTATATAGTGTACTTTACAATATTTCCAGCAAAAACAAGACCTTTATGATCCTTGAATTGCTTTTTCCCGGCAAGAACAGCCCCGGTATAGCCGGGCCAATCTTCGAGCATCTTCTCGGCGCATTGCTGCATGTCTTCGGGAGTAACAGAAACAAGTCGCTGTATTCGCTTTCTGCGTGCTTCATCAGTAATTCCGTACAACGTGCGTATAAAAGAAGTAAAACCCTTGTCGGCCGGCGAACGGGGCTGAATTTCCCGGCTGTAGCAACCGGTGATAGTCCGTTCGAGCTGAACCGGATCAATTTTTTTGGCGGCAGCGCCTTCCAGCACTTCGTAGAACACTTCAAGAGACCGCAATGGGGATGGATCACGATATGTCGCAAACGAAAAAATCGCTTCAAGACTGTCGGGATATGCAAAAACGCCGTACGCACCCCCCTCGGTACGAATTTTTTCCCAAAGCGCTCCATTGGAAAGCCACTGACCGAACACGCTGTACACCGGAAGGTCGTCGCTGCCGTAAGGCGGTGCGGGGATAACCGCGGCCGCAAAACCAACCTGCAGAGCCGAGGACACCAGCTCAAGATATCGTCCGTCCGCCGTATTACCGCTCACCTCAGCGACAAGTTCGTCAAGGTCGCCAAGGTCGCTTCCCCGGGCAGTGTCTGCGGGTACCGGGGCAGAAAACCCAGCAGTCAGCTCTCCAAGTACACCGATCATCGTTTCGTTGATCTCCGGGGTGGAGGTAAGGTTGATAATCATTCCGGAGGAAACAAGAATTGAACGTATCTCATTCAGAGCATCAATCAGAGCAGCTGTTTTATGTTTGCTCTTCAATCCTTGACAGACACTGCGAATGTAGGAAATTTGGGACATTCCGTTCCATACTTCGTCGACGGTCTTGGACCGTCCTGTCCGGCAGGATGCTCTTGAGAGCGCATATTGGTTTCCCGCAGGAGCCAGCGATGAATCAAGATCATTGCGATACTCCAGGAGCAAATCGCGGATTCTCTTCGTATCAGAAAAATCAGCTTCGCGAAGATAGCGGAAAGCAAGCTCAAGGGCGTCCTGAACAAGGTTCCCGAGCATTTTCACCCTGAGAATCAGGTAATCCCGCCCGCCCGCGGCCGAAGGAAGCGGCTCTTCTATGGTCATCCCGGGTACGGAAGAACTGGTAAACAGCATTGCACCGAGACCGCCGGTAAGACTGGCAGACAGCGCAGAGGCTTCAGCCCATCCGAGCGGACCTAGACCGCACCCGGTCAGTGCCGTCGTAAAAAATGGCAGCAGGGGATACAGTCTGGCTGGAAGCGTATCGACCGGCAACGCAATATCCGCATACGCAATCCCGTTAGTCGGCTGATCATGCACAAGAAGCGGAACCTGACCGGAGAACCGGACTGAACTTTGAATAGCATCTGCCAAGGGAGGAAGATCCTCTTTTGAAAGATGCGGAATCAGAGACAACAGTTCCTCGGAATTTGTTTCCTTTTGACGGGCAAAGAACTCATTCTGTTCTGCAATGAGCGTCTGGCGGGCAGAGTCGTCAAGACCGCTTTCGAACAGGCGAATACGAGCTGCCAGCTTGTCTTCAAGACGTTTTTCATACTGCGGATCGGGAAATACCGTTACCAGAGAACGATGGCTGTTTGTAATAAACCAGGACTCAAGAAGGCCGGAAAGATAGCCAGGCTCCGACGCCAGTTTCTGTTTTACCTGTTCGAAGGCGGGTATGTAGCTGAGCGATGAAAAGGGTCCGAACCCGTGCATCCAGCCGCGGAGAGACCGACGCATCAGGACAAGAGAGAAAGGCCCGGACGAACGCCGCACTTCCCGATTCGAAAAATCAATCGACCGAACGGCTGTCTCGACATCGGTTTCAGGAATTCCATTCTCTATAAGTGATTGTATTGTCGCACGTACGAGCGGCTCGAATTCTGCGACCCTGTCTCGTTCAACTCCCCGAAGACCAGCCGTAAAACACATATGTTTCAATTCAGTTTCAAGACCGCTTTGAGGGGCGATATCTTCTCCCAGCCCGGATTCAACCAAGGCGCGGCTCAAGGGTGCGCCGTCATGACCAAGTAATATTTCTGAAACCAGATTCGCTTCCATCAGACTCACCGTATCGGTAGAATCCGGTAAAAGCCAGTTCAGAAGCACGGTTACTTTTGATAGATCGGACTGTTCGCCAGCCGGTGCGGGGATATCAAACTCTACGGGAGACTCGAACGGCCGTACCGAACCGAAATCAACTGCTGCAGGCCGGGGGCCAAAATGCTGCAAAAACTGTTCCTGCAACAGAGCAAGCTGTTTTTCAGTCGGAATATTACCGCAGAGGAAGACGCGGCAATTTCCCGGATGGTACCAGGTGCGGTGGAACTGGACAAACTGTTTGTAGGTCAATGCCGGAATATCTGCAGGGTCTCCGCCTGAGTCATGATCGTACGGAGTTCCACCAAGCAAGGATTGCAGGGACCAGTCTCCCGCAATGGAATCAAAAGAGGAGTAGTTGCCCCGCATCTCGTTGAACACAATTCCCTGTATCGATACAGATCCATCCTCTGCAAATTCAAAACGATGACCTTCCTGCCGGAACGTAGCTTCATCGAGCAAGGGGAAAAACACCGCGTCGCCATACACCGACATCAGATTGAAGTAATCTGCTTCTACCATTGAACTTGCGGGATAGACGGTTTTATCGGGGAACGTCATTGCATTCAGAAACGTTTTCACGCTCTGCTTTGCCAGAACAATGAATGGATCTTTCAGCGGGTAATTTTTAGAACCGCATAACACTGAATGTTCCAGAATATGCGCCACGCCCGTTGAGTCGGACGGAGGAGTAAGAAAAGCATAGGCAAACAGATTTTCTTCGTCGCTGTTTACCAAATGAAAAACTTCCAGACCAGTTGCTTCGTGCCTGGCAAAAACTCCCACCGCATTAATTTCGGGAAGCGCTCTACTTTCAATTATCTCGAACCCATGTAGCTTAGTTCCCTGCGTCAGTGTACCCATAAATCTTCGCCATCCCTCCCGGATATAAAGCATTCGCCATTTTCCCAAGCCCGCCGGACAGTAGAAAAAAACGCACCGGTAACCCGCATGGAATCCTGCCGCGATACCGGTTGTATCAAATTCTCCTCGTCGAGCACGAGGGTTTTCCTTGTTCGTGAAACATTCTGGAGAATTTTTTCCCGAAAATCCCCGTTTTTGCCAGCCAGAAGCACGGCAATATCGCGTTCAGACATATTCCGGAGCGTCTCCTGCAGAAACCGGTCGTCCGCGCGCACAATGTCATCAATGGTGAACAGGCGTTCCCGCAAGTCCCTGCCGAGTTCCGGATCATCGGAGTCAATGCTGTTCAGGATAGCCTGTTCGTTGCCGGAATCCATACGTTTAAGTATTTCCGCAAGCGCAGAACGGCCATCGATGGAATCTGCCTCCGAAGTGTGAAGAGAAAGAACCTTCTCCCGCATGGCATCATCAACCCGCCTGAGCACCTCCGGATTGATCGACTTCAATTTGGCAAGACGAAGTATGGTGTCTTTTTTTTCTTCCTGGTTAAATCGCGCAAGTACATTCGCTGCCTGTACCGGCTTCAGTTGAGAAAGTACCAGAGCCTTCACTGCAGGCAGTTCGTCGGCAATAAGTCGGTATATCTTGTCGGGATCTGTTCCGTCCAGATATTCGAACGGCTTTCCGCGAATGTCTGGCACCGCTTTTGAAAGCATTTCGTCCGCACGCTCGGCACCGAAAGCTTTCTCGAGTATGGTTCTGGCAGTATCGACACCTCCGGAAGGCTCTCTGGCTTTGAGCAGCAGCGATTCGAATTCGGCCAGAACAACCGTCGCTTCATCCTCGCTGACGCTGCGTATTGATGCCAGCTCCAGAACAACTTTTTCGGTTTGTTCGGGACTTAACCGGGCAATAATTTTTGCCGCTTCATCCACACCGACCAGCAGAAGAAATTTTGCAACTCTTCTGTAGGGAGATTCAGTACCGCCCGGTTCGCGAGGAACCTTGACCAGTCCGGGAAGAACGCGGGAACGAGCCGATCCGGCCGATCCGGCAGATCCGGCATCCCCAGTAGATTGGGCAATTCTGGCCGTATCTGCTTCTTCAGAAGGTGTTTGTTTGAGAATCCTGTTATAGGCGCCGAGGCGTCTATCATGTAAATTCATGGATGACATCATATCAGCCGTCAGGAGATCGGGTCAACAGACTCTCCTTGCAGCCATTGAGCTCGCTTGTTCGCCTCTTCGTACAGGACGCGGTCAAGGGGGAAAGGATCCGAATAGGTAACGACACCGACCCGGCCGTCCAGCCCGGCAGCTCCCAAACTCCCATTGCCGATACAATCGACAAGGCTGGCGGGAGTGCATGTTCCCTCCATCACGTCGTTCAGACATGCTGCGGAAGCGGCGGCAATCCTGGAAGCCTGTTCAAAAAGTTCAGGCACAGAGGTTCGATATTTCGTACCCGTAACCGGGTGGAGCCATTTTTCGCCTCCAAGATTAAGCCAGTCCACTTCCGGATCGGGGGCGTCGGGGAACAACAAAGCGACGCCCGCATAACCCCGATCAATAAAATGACGCAAAGCAGACACTCCAGAGTCGAAATGCATCGAAGTTACAGATGGATTGGTCAATTGATAAAAATAAACTGCATCGACGAAAGCATTGGAAACTCGTTTGATACAATCGGTATCGGACACTGTTTCGGCGGGAAAGGTGCGAAGCAATGCGCGGGCAATCGGTGCCGACAGCAGTTCAATAACAGACGGTTCAAGAAAGAATGACTGACCTGTATCAAAATCCCGCACAGCGTGTCCATCAAGATGACTCAGCATGCAGACATCAAGAATTCGCTCGAGAAAAGCATGATGAAGAGCGGGCGTGACGCCTTTCAGGACTGACGCTTGAGCCTGGGTGGACTTGTAGACGATATACGGATGCAACACACGATCGACAGCTTGATGGGTAACAAAACCGGCCAACCAGCAGGCAAACACTGCATCCG
>Ga0116148_1004488_pt1 | contig 12122 bp, 10 predicted proteins | sample AD_UKC055_MetaG_FD_89786 | JGI IMG/M metagenome (GOLD analysis project Ga0116148, IMG submission 89786) | Active sludge microbial communities of municipal wastewater-treating anaerobic digesters from USA - AD_UKC055_MetaG | ecosystem: Engineered > Bioreactor > Anaerobic > Digestate | place: USA... | reverse complement strand
GAGAGGTAGCAGGCCCGCTTGAGAACGATCTTGAGCTCCTCGATATTCACCGGCTTTTGGTGATAATCATAGGCGCCTATGCCGATCGCCTTCACGGCGACCTCCCTCTGGGTGTTTCCCGTGATGATGATGACCTTTATGCGCCTGGTCATGCCCGCGATCTGCTCCAGAAGGCGAATGCCTTCCGTGGATCCGTCCGGATCGGGCGGCAGGCCGAGATCCAGCAGGACCACGAGCGGGGGACGTGCGTCGATGGCTTCGAGGGCCTCTTTTGCATCCCCGGCCACGGATACATCGTAGAGGTCTGCCAGACCCCACTTCAGCTGCTTGGCCATACTCGTTTCATCTTCAACGATCAGGATATGGTCTTTTTCCATCATAGCAGTTCCATTCGTCCTTCCACCTCGTGTCCGCCGTCATCTGCGCTCGGCTTTTCGGGTGCTGAGGCGGTGTTCATTGGGTCAATCGGGAATGCGCAGCGTGAACTTTACTCCCTGGGCCGGGCGGTTCTCGACATCGACAGCTATACCCAGCTGGTCGGCTATGCTCTTCACCTGCCAGAGGCCCAGGCCGGTACCGTGCTTCTTGGTCGTCTGAAAAGGCTTGAACAGCCTTTCCCTGACGAACTCTTCCGTCATTCCCGCACCGTTGTCCTGGATTGAAATATATGCCGCTCCGCCGTCTCTTCCCGAGCGGATCGTTATGCTCCCTTTTTCTGGAACCGCTTCCGTTGCGTTGATGATGAGGTTTTCCAGGATCCTCTCGAGCATGTCGCGGTTCGTCCGCACGCAGAGGCCTGGTTCAAGAGAAACGGTCACAATCGATTTGCCGAACCGGGGGTCGAGCTTGGAAAGGAGGGGGGTGACGATATCCTCCACAGGCACGCTTTCCCGCGAGAGCTCTTCTCTGGACGGCATCGCCCCCAGTCTCGACATGACCTTGTCGATACGGCCGAGAGTCTGGGAGATGGTTTCGATCATATCGGCCCGGAACTCTTCGCTGTCCATGTGGTTCGGCGCATTCTGGAGGATCAGCGAGAGATTTCCGGCCGCATTCTTGAGGTCGTGCAGCACATAGGACGACATGCGGTTAAAGGCGTCCACCTCCTTGTTGACGGCGAGCTCCTGGGCGAACCGGGCGCTCATCAGGGCGGCGCTCGACTGAGATGCGATGGCGGTGAGAAGGTCGATATCGTCCCTGCCATACGGGGTCCCGGGGTTTTCCCTGCCAACTGCGATATATCCGATGAGCCGGTTTTCCACCATCATGGCGACAGCGAGCTCGATCCGGTAGAGGTCCAGAAAATCCTGATGCTCCGTGACTATTTTCTCCCAGAGCTCGTCGCCGGTTCCGGGCGGTGTTTTCCTGAGAAAGTAGTGGTGCCGTTCGAGATATGCTATCAGCGGCTCATCCGCGCTGATGTGCCGGTTCGGGAACTGGGTGGGAAATGCATAGCCGCACCTGAATCCCGAGCCGTCCTTGAGCATGATGGAGAGCTCGGTGATGTACATGCTGTCGAGAATCACCTGAGCGGTCACATGAATGATCTGCTTTTCATTGAACGCGATGGAAAGATACCCGCTCAGCTCCCCCCATTCCTTGCGGTAGTCGTATTTGTTTGCGAAAAAATGCGTGTTGATAAAGAACCTCAGGCGGTCTCTGGCTCCCTTCGAGACCAGGATGAAGGCGAGGATGAACAGAGTCATGAACACGAAGAAGCCCAGGCCCACGAACGAGATCCGTATGCCGAGACGTTGAACCCCCAAGAGAAACAGGCCCATGGCCACCAGATACGCCCCGATGCTCAGAAACGTAATGGAGTGATACACGATGTATCGCGATACGAAGATATCCATCTCGAAGAGCTTGAAGCGGATGGAGAAGAAAATGACAAAGGTGATGCCGACCAGGAAGATGAGCGAGTGGAGCATGATCATGTCGGCGTGAATGCTCGGGATGCTCAGGCGGTATACCCCCATGAGCAGAAATGCGACCCCCAGGGCTATGACACCGAGCATGGGATATTTGAGGATTCGCTTCTGATCGTCTGTGCTGGAGCGGTGGATGTTCTCCATGATCCACATGAAGGCGACGGCGCTCGTGATGATGAAGATCGCCTGGGCCTTGCCGATCCACCCGATCCGGATGAGCCCTTCCAGATCCCTGGTAAACGTCTGCAGCGGAAACGACAGGGCCAGAGCTCCGTAGGTGATGCATGCGGCCACGAGCAGCCGGCGCTCCCAGAGAATGAGCGGCTTGCTTCTGGACAGGCCGCTTTCCATGGAGGTGACGGAGAGGAGGAAGGCTCCAGCGCTCGCCATCTCGAAAAACGAGGCGAATCTCAGGAAGGCGATGCTGTCCTGATGAAGCGTCAGGATATAGAAGATCTCGGCGGCCGAGAGAAACAGCAGTCCCACGGCCATGGACCTGCCGTAGCGGGCGCCGCTGCGGGAAAGGATGACCATGCCCCCCACAAAGCTGATCAGCGCAGTGATCGAGAAGATCGTCAACTCCATTGGAACACCATTCTCCAGCAATATATCAGGCAAAGAGGATACTGTCGAGAAATTTTACTTCTATGACGGGCCACTCCTGCTCCTCACTATAAGGCCGTTTATAAGAGAAACATAGTTCATGAATAGTGCAAAGATGATCGCCAGTTATCCCTGCCTGTCGATATTTTTTACAAAAAATTCTCAAAACATTCAGGGAAGGCATATAACCAATTCAAATTATTGAATATTTTAAGATTGGTATACTTGTTGCTTTTCGAAATTCGAAATCATTTATATAAGAGGAGGCAGAAATGAAAAGATTGGTAGCGTCATTCTCAAGTTTATTGATGATCCTGGCATTGTCAGGCGCCGTATACGCAGCACCTTACACCTGGGTGGACACCATAGACTGGGAGCCTGATCAGCTCATAGATTGGTGGGACGGCTTCGGTTACACTCATGATCTGACGGACGATACTCCGGTCGCATTCACTCCCGGCGAAGATCTCATATTCAGCTACTCCCTGACCGTCGCTCTGTATGATGACGGTGGACGCTGGGATTTCGACGAAATCGCCTATATTAATCAGCCAGGGCTTTTGAACGGCGGTTTTTATAATTTTGCTTATGAGAACCAGACCTTTGGATGGTCATTATTGGGGTTGATCTCCCTGAATGCATATGGGCAGTTAGATGTAGACATTATCTCAGCACTTGGCGATTTCTATCTCGACTACTCGGTTCTGACCGCATGCGGAGATAACGCCACTGCCCCGGTCCCCGAGCCCGCCACCCTGGTTCTTCTCGGCAGCGGTCTGCTCGGCCTCGCGGGTTTCCGCCGCTGCAAGAAGAGCTGATCGAGCTGAATGCAAGCTGTAAAAGGCCGGCGGCTAAAAACCGCCGGCTTTTTTGTTGTCTACAGGGGCCGGCCGATCTGGAGGATGAAGACCGGCCCTCCTTCGTCCAGACCTTCCGGCTGGCTCACAGGCCATGCGACACCCGCCTTGAACGCGGAGAGGTTCCCCCAGGCGATCTCCAGAGAGGTGATGAGCTCGAAGCCCGCTCCCGCGAGCATCTGATCCCTGCTCAGAGCATCCGAGCATACCCCGGCATCGACAAAGGCACCCAGGCTCAGGCGGTGGAGGAAAAGAGGCAGCGTCTTGTGCCCCCGATGGATCTCCGCAAGCGGGCAGAACACCTCGACGCTCGTGGTCACGGCCCTGTCCGCCTCGAGAATGTTGGGGGAAAACCCACGGATCGGGAACAGCCGCGAGGGGCGTCTGGTGAAATAGCCCTCGCCCACGTCGCCTCCCACCCGAAAGGTGCCGTGCCCGGGCGAGACCTCTCCCCAGCTCTTTCCGGCCTGGACAAGGGCGGTCAGGAACAGGTCTTTGCCGTACAGAAAACGCAATGATCCGTACAACGAGCGGCGCCCGCCCGAGTACGCCTCTGCCGTGAGCGACGGGGTGAAGGGGCCGATCCGGCCCTGCAGGGAAAGATCGCCCCACAGCTCGTGATCCCCTTCGTCCTCATCCGCATCCTCAAGCGGCTCATAGGTCAGCCGGTGGATCGTGAGCGAGACCCAGGGCATTCCGGAAGGCCTCATCCCCACGGAGATCTCGTGCCGCGACTCCTCGGTCTTCGGGGTGTTGGCCGGGTCGTAGGAAAGGGGGTAGCGGGCAAAGGCCAGGGAGAAATCTCTGATGCCCACCCCGGCCTGAAGGGAGAGGTAATCGAGATCGAACGAGTAGCGCAGCCCCGTACGCAGGGTGTAATCTCCGCTGACGTCCCTCCCCCAGGTGGCGAGCCCGGCCTGAATGTCGGACTGCCCTGCATAGAAGTCCGGTGCGATGAAATTCGGAACCACGCTCGGCCAGGGGGAATAGGGCACGGCGGAGAGATCTGGGGGGATCTCCTGCGGAAGGTGAGCCGGCGGATCGGCCGGAGAAAACTCGGCACCCTCTATCGGCCCGCGCTCGACGAGCCAGCCCGAACCGCTCAGGCTCAAATACGAACCGCCTCTGGGGAGCACGGCGGCATGTTCGGCGCGCGTCACCGCCTGCATGTCGGCCCGGACGATCTGGAACGACCCGCTTGCATTGGAGGAAAACACGAGCCCCCCTTCCGCCCACCAGGGGTCCATCTCGACGCTGTCCGAATCGCTCACCCGCTTCCATTCCGTGTCGTACACCCAGATGTCCCAGTTCCCGCGGATGTTCGCCGAGACCGCGACATGGCCGGCCGAGTTCACTGCCGGCCCCGAGAGCTGGATAGCGCCGTGCGGAGCCGGGATTTCACGATGGACGGTTATGCGGGGGCGGACCCGGCCCTCTTCGACGGTAAAAAAGACAATCACGGGCCGGGAGCCTCTCCGGGAGACGGCAACGCCCCCGGGACCCGGGTCCCATATATGTTCCACCTGCGGATCGAGGGTCGCACCTCCCCGGTATCCCTTGACGCGGGCCGTGCCGCTCTCCTCATACACGGATATCCACAGCGTCTCCCGTGCATCCAGATATCCGTATCTTCCCCGGATCTGAAACGTTCTCCTTCCGGGATAGACGCCGGATGCGTTCCAGTAGACGAACGGATCGGGCCAGTAGCCTTCCATGGCCGTACCCCGGATTGCCTCTCCCCGGCGTGGCGCGTCATCGAGGAAATCTCTCCAGAGCGCGGGGAAGGTCTTCCCGAAGACCTTCTTGGCCTTCAGATCGATCTCCACCGGAATGACGCCGCCGCCGTGGACGCTCAGGAACTCTCTTATCTTCTCCCATCCGTAGCACCTGTGAAGCCAGATCACAAACGGAATGCCGTAGATCCGGTAGGCGTAGTATCCGGGCCACCTGCCCGGGTGATTGCTGACCTGCGAGATGTCATCGGGGATGGAGGCGCCGAACAGCGCATCGCTGTACGGATCCTGGTGGGCGGTACCCGTGAACGACGAGTACAGCAGGGCGCACACCCCCTCGAAGAGCCAGGGCGGCAGGATGATGTTGGGCGACGAGACCTCGCCGAATACGGTATGCGCAGCCGCAGGCAGGCCGGAGCGAAGAGAGCTGACTCCCAGAACGCACAGGCCCTTGAAGTAGAAATATGTCCAGGGATCGGCCTGGAGGTATCCGTCTTCCAGGACGCCGGGCGCCCGGAGCGGTATCCTGATTTCCCGGTGGGGTATCATGTGAACGGCCGGCTCCGGGATATCGCGCGCATCGTCCAGGATCACCTGAACAGGCTCGGTAACCTGGAGCCCCTGCCGGTCGAGAAAGTCGAGCATTGCGGGGGTCTGCTGTGCAAGGCGTGAAACGATAGCCTCTTCACCTTCGGGAAAGGAGAAGACGACCCCGCGGGACTGGATCTGCATGAGTGCAAATGCATCCGCTTGCATCAGAAAGAGCAGCTGCACTACAGCCATGCAGATCTTCAGCCGCATGCAGTGACTGATCGCCTTTTTACCGATGTTGTGGAATGCCGCGCTTCTCACTCACCCAGGTCCGGCAGGGGATCGTTCTTCACATAGGCGAGACCCTGGAACGCCGCAATGACCTCCCCGGTCTCGTCGACGAGATCCACTGCATAGGTGGCGAGCCTTCTGTTCCGGGCGATTTCGCGGGCCTTTGCCAGCAGCGTCTTTCCCCGACCGGCCTTGATATAGGAGATGGTGCTGCTGACAGAGACCGATACGTGCCCCCGGGTATGCGCCGCCGCGGCAAAGGCCATGTCGGCAAGGGTAAAGAGGAGGCCTCCGTGAACGATCCCGATGCCGTTCAAATGCCTTTCTTCGATTCTGACGACCGCGGTCGCCGTGCCGTTCGAGGCTTCCACGAGCTCGATGCCGCAGGACTGGGCAAAGACATCGCGGGCGAAGTAGCGCTTCAGAAATTCGAGATTTGCGCGTGAGGAAGCCATCATCTGCCCGGGAGTCCCGCTATGCGCTCGGGGTGAGAGTAGATGCAGAAGCTGTCCTGCTTTACGCGCCCCACGAGAGTGACCCCCGCCTTCACGGCCGCTTCCACTCCCTGCCGGGTCGTCGCGGCCTTGCTGATCACGATTGGTATGCCCGCGTTCGCAGCCTTGATCACCATGCCGGACGGCTGCCTGCCCGTGCATCCGAGCACGCACTGCGAGAGATCGATCCCGCTGAGCAGCGCGTGTCCGATCACCTTGTCCACCGTGTTGTGCCTGCCGATGTCGCTGCTCTTGGCAACGAGATTCCCGCCGGAGAAGAGGACCGAGCAGTGAGCACCTCCCGTCCTTTCCCACAACTCCGAGACGATGTGGGAAATCACGGTGAAGACAAGATCGCGGCTGATGACGAGAGAGCTTTTCACCTCGGAGGCCAGCGTCCCGGACGTGGGGCCGCCGCAGGACTCGATGATGCTGCGAAGCGATCCCGACCGTTCAGAGGCCCGGACCAGGATATTGAGCCCCTCGAGGCTGACTTCCTCGATCTTGCCTGCAAGGCCTTCGCTGACCACGTACCCCGCCCCCAGCTCCCGGAGCTCGACAGGCGTCGCGACCAGGGTGCTGACGGGCCTGCCGTTGAGGCTGATGACAACGATCTCCTCTCTGCAGGTTTCCTGCTCCACTTCCTCGAACGAGCCCCGGTGGTACACCCCGCAGCGTACTGTTGCGATGGCGTGCGTGAGATCTTCATTGCTCATCATGCGATGGACGTATACCATGAAAAACCCGGGCGCTCAATCTGATAAGCCCTCATTTACCCGCCTTCCTGACCACGAGTTCGTAAATGGCTATGGCTGCGCTCTGCGATACGTTGAGCGAGTTGAAAGAGCTCCTCATGGGGATATGGGCCATGAGGTCGGCCTCCTTCTCCATGCCCGAGCGTATCCCCGTGTCCTCTCCTCCCACGAGAACGGCGAGCCGGTCATAGGACGGGACCTCCGAGAGCGGGACGGCCCCGCGGGCATCGAGGCCGACGACCCAGAACCCCTCCTTCTTGAGCTCCTTGGCCGCGGTTCTCAAGTTCTTCACCCGGGCGACCGCAGCATGCTCGGCCGCACCGGCCGACGCCTTGACCACTGACGGCGTGACATGCGCGGCCCGATCTTCCGGAATGACGATCCCTGCGTCGGCAAGCGCATATGCGGTGCGGATGATGGAGCCTGTGTTCTGGGGGTCCTCCACGGAATCCAGGAGAACCACGACCTTCTTTTCCATCACCTCCTTCAGCGGTGTGTAGCGAAAGGGCGACACTCTTGCAGCCACGCCCTGGTGGAAGGCGGACTTGGTGATATGGTCGAGTTCTTTGCGGGAGAGGATGATGACGCGGACCTTTCCGGCCGCCGCGACTATTTCGTCATAATGCTGCCGTGCGACCAGGATTTCGTAGAAGGTTCGCCTGCCTGAGGCAAGGGCCTCCAGAACCGGGTTTTTCCCATAAATGACTTCCACGCGCTCGCTCCTTTTTGAAGAACCATTGTTCTCTCGTAGAGACCGGTTCATTGTATCCCATTTCCCTTTCGATGGCATGTATGAAATTCCGGTATGCGTGGGATCGTTCCGCAAGTTCCCGAAAGGGTATGAAAAGGGGAAAGCGGCATCTCTCAACAGAGATTTTCGCTCAAGGGAGGCCGATTCCGGATGCGGATCGTCGGCGCGAGGCCGCGATCGGCTTTTCGATCCAGCCTTACAACTGGGGAATCCAGCTCGCCCGGTACTCGAGGGATTTGGGTGCGCTGATCCCGTGTGAACTCTCCATCCTCTTCCAGCTCCCGGCAAGCCCGAGGGAAGCGGCGGTCGAGGAAAAGTGGAACATGGCGATACCTATGTCGATGCGCTGAAGATCGACCTCGGGGAAGAGGCTCCGGTATCCGGTCGAGCGGGAGAGGAAGAAATGGAACCCGCCGTTTTTTGCCGCGACGCGCCAGGGCTGCTTGTTCTTGGCCGAAGGTGCGAGCCTCACCATCTCCAGAGCCTCTGCGTGCTCTCCGGCCTCCTGCTTGTCCAGAGGGGTCGAGAAGTCGCTTTTGAAGAAGAGATCGGAGAAGGGCCTGCGGTTTTTCGATCCGGCGCTCAGCGCGAAAACGGAATCCAGGATAGAGCGTTTCTCGGTGACATATCCCACCGGGCTCACCACCGGGATCATCTCTCCGGAGGTAATCCCCGCCGCTCGGCCGTAATAATCCCGGCTGAAGGTCCCGCCGATCCAGCAGGTGCCCAGGTTCAGAGCGGTGCAGTAGAGGATTGCGGATTCGAAACAGTAGCCGAAATCCTCAAAAGCCATGTCCGACGGTTTCAGGATCCCGACAAGCATGTGGCTGGCGCCTCTGACCACACCGTAGGTGCCGGGCGTCCAGCTCCTGTCGTGCAGAGGCGCGTCCACGAGCTCCAAGCGGACGGAAGAGCCGAACGGCGGCGGGTCGAGCGATGCGATGAATCCTCGGATGCTCGACTTCAGCTCTTCGCTGAGAGGCTCCCGCCGGTAGCTCCTCCACGATTTTCTCCGCCGGATAAGATCCGTGACCGGCTCCGGGTAGTCGACCATGGCAGCATCCCTCCTGTATACATGAGTATACTACTCGCCGTGCATATCCACCCAATCGCGGATCTCCGCGAGAGCCTGTTCATAGGAAACCCGGGTGCTCCATCCAAGCTCGGTCTTCGCCTTTGTGGTGTCCACATCGTTGTCCCTTCCCATGACGCCGGCGGCGAGCCGGGTGATGGGCGGACGGATGGCGAGGGGCGTCAGCGCCGCTTCAAATGCTGCTCCGAGCTTCCATGCCACGGAGAAGTGGATGTTGAACCGGGGTCTTCTTCCCACCATGGCGCCCAGGTCGGTCAGATAGCGATTCCAGGTCACGTCCCAGTCGTCTCTCACGTGATAGGTGTTGCCTGCCGCATCCGCCGTGGTGCCGGCCAGGATGAGGCCGTCCACGAGATTGTCCACGTAGACGAGGCTGGCACTGTATTTCCCCTGGTCTATGAAGGGCACGAACAGGCCCCGGAACCTCTCCACTATGTCCCGCACCCAGACGCTGCCCGGACCGGTGACGTTCGCGGGTCTCACGATGACGGCATTGATCAGCCCCTGCTCGTGGAATGACCGGACAAGGCGTTCGGCCTCGAGCTTGGCGTCATTGTAGGGCACACCGGAGAATCGCGCCTCGTCGCCTTCCTTCATGCCCTTGAGGTGCCTGCCGAGCCCGCATGCGGCGATCGAGCTGACGTGTACGAAACGCGCGCCGACGCCCGCGCACTCCTTCAGGAGATTCCTCGTGCCCTCGAGGATGGGGCGGTAAAAGGCCTCTTTGGACCCCCAGTCCGTCACACGGGCGGCGAGATGGAAGACGAGATCGACCCCCCGGCAGATCCCTTGGAGGCTCCAGGGGTCGTTCAAATCGCCGGTGAGGATTTCAGATGCATACTCTGTGATATGTGATACCGGCTCTCCCGGCATCGCCAGGGCCCGGACCTCGATTCCCCGGCCTGCGAGCCCGCCTGCCAGCCGCGACCCGATGAATCCTGCGGCGCCGGTCACCAGAGCCTTCATTGATTCACCTCCTGGTTTCCTGTGAATTTCACCATGGTCTTGACCGCCCCGTTCCGGGATTTCGCGAGATTGGTTTCGATCATCCGGGGGAATTGCTCCAGGGTGAACGTATGGGTGATCATTTCTTTCAGATCCACCCTCTTTTTCCGGACAAGATCTATGGCGAGATCGAAGACATGGGTCAGCTTTCCGTCCATCGGCACGTATGCGGTTGCAAACACGCCCTTGATGGTCTGCAGCTTGAGCCACAGCGGGGTGAGGTCGAGCTTCACCTCGTGGCCGATGCCCACGACTGACAGCACGCCGCCTGTGGCCATTGCCCGCAGGCTCAGGTTTATTGTCTCCTTGCTGCCCACGGTGTCGAATACTCTGGCAAAGCCTCCCATGAGGATGTCCTGCCCGAGCATGGGGCGGTATCTCGTGGCGCCCGCGATCTCCACGGTACGGCCGAGGATGTCACCGTCGGTGAATACGTGGTCGGCGCCGAACTTCCTGCCGAGCTCGGCATGGAAAGGCGAAGGCTCCGAGAGGGTGATGACGCAGCCGGTGTCCAGGGCCCTGAGCGCCTGGATAATGAGGCTCCCGATCACCCCGCCGCCGATCACCAGCACATGCTCTCCTTTTTGCGGTCTGTTGTCCAGCACCGCCTGGATACACACCCCCAGGGGTTCCATCATGGCCCCCTCTTCGTCCGACACCTCTTCCGGGAGCTTGAACACCTGGCTGCGGTGCGCCACCAGGTACTCGGCGAAACCGGCGCTCGTGTCTCTGCAGATGCCGGTAAACATGCCGGGCGCGAGCAAACCCCTGGCAAAGTTCTCGCAGCTTCCCCATCTGCCCGCGCTGCACGCGGGGCAGATGGCATCGATTCCGCGCGCCTGGCAGCTGAGGTGAGGGGAGATGGTCACCCGGTCCCCGACTTCAAGCCCGCCGGCATCGCTTCCCGCTTCTACGACCTCGCCGGAGAGCTCGTGGCCCAGGATGCAGGGAAAGGAGGTGAAGGGCGATGCAGAGGGAGAGTCCCTGAGGAAGATGAGATTGATGTCAGAGCCGCACATGCCGCAGGCATGCGTCCTGATCTTCACCCACTGGGGTGTCGGCAGCGCCGGCTCGGTAATATCCACGAGCCGCACCGTGGCCAATGGCCCTTCGTAATAGAGCTTCCGGTTCGCGAGGCCGAGGGCCTTTAAGGCGAGGTACTGGGGAACGGCCACATTGAACTGGACGGCTTTCATGACCGTCACTCCATCTTGAGCCCGTCGACGAACTGCAGCGTCATGGGGCTGATGGCGCAGGTGTCTGTCATGACGTTGATGCACGAGGGCTTGCCGGACTCAACGGCCCGCTGTATGGCCGGAACCAGGTCGGCGTCCTTCTCCACGAACTCTCCATGCCCGCCGAGGGCCTCCACGATCTTGTCGTAGCGGACGACCCCCAAACGTGACCCGAACACCCGTTCGCCCCCGTAGCACAACTCCTGTCCGTGCTTGATCATGCCCCATGCCTGGTCGTTGTTGACAATGCAGACAATAGGGACATTGTGGCGCACCGCGGTGTCGAACTCCATGGCGTTGAGCCCGAAGGAGCCGTCGCCGTTGATGATGACCACCGTCTTCTCCGGCCTTGCCAGCTTGGCGGCGATGGCAAAGGGAATGCCCGTGCCCAGGCACCCGAACTGGCCTCCGGCGGAAGCATACACCGCGGCGCGCTCCTTTGCCTGGAGGCCTACCGCCCCGTAGTATGAGGTGTCGCCTCCGTCGATGATGTAGATTGCGCTGTCCCCGATCGCCTTCCTGGTCATGGCAATGAGCCGCTGGGGATGGATGGGGTCCGACGGGGTGTTCCGGGCCGTCATCTCCTCTGCCGTCATGAGCAGGTAGGTGTCTCTGAGGCCCTTGAGCCACGCATCGTGCCCCCTCTTCTGAACATGCCTGTTCAGCTCCCTCAAGCTCAGCTTGACGTCTCCGATGAGACCTACGTCGGAGGCCCTGTTCCGGTCGATCTCCGCGGGGTTGATGTCAACCCGCACGAGCTTTGCCTGGGGGAATACCTGCCCGTACATGAGCAGCCAGTTGAACCTCACCCCCAGCGCGATGACGAGGTCTGTCTGCGACGCG
>Ga0116148_1004487_pt1 | contig 12122 bp, 11 predicted proteins | sample AD_UKC055_MetaG_FD_89786 | JGI IMG/M metagenome (GOLD analysis project Ga0116148, IMG submission 89786) | Active sludge microbial communities of municipal wastewater-treating anaerobic digesters from USA - AD_UKC055_MetaG | ecosystem: Engineered > Bioreactor > Anaerobic > Digestate | place: USA... | reverse complement strand
CTCACCGATGCGCCAGTCTGGCTCAGCATCGACCCGCAGACCGGCTGCCTGTCAGGCACACCAGATACGAGCGGCGACTGTTGTTTTACTGTATGTGTTACCGATTCAAACAACAGGACAGTTTCTTACCCGGTCGAATGGGTAGTTCAGGTTTCCGACAATCCGCCGTTGTCTTCTACCAAAGCGATTACCGCCTTTAATTTTGCCAGCCCGGCCGCTACGGGTGTTGTTAATGAAACCGCCAAAACCGTTGCCGTTACGGTGCCGTTACGGTGCCGTTTGGTACAGATGTTACCGCTCTGATACCGACCATTACCCACACCGGCGCCAGCATCTCGCCGGCGACAGGCGTGGCACAGAACTTTACCGGCCCGGTGGTCTATACTGTAACTGCCGCCGATGCTTCGACCCAGGCATACACGGTTACGGTAAATCTCTCGACGGCTCCGGTTGTCAGCGCCCCAACAAGCACGCCGCAGACACTTAAAAGCGGTATGACTTCTATTTCGACAGTGCAGATGAATGTTGCGGGTAATATCTACCTCATTAAAAATCTAGAACCGGCCACCACTCAGGCAGAAATCAACTCGGCAGTTTCGTTCGGAAAAGCGTTTATCGGGGTCAGCAACGCAGTCGCCGGAACAGCTTATACGATAACGGTTCCGGCTGGCCCGATCGATGGGCTTTATGACATAGTCGGTATCGACAGCTATGGTAATGTCTCAGAAGTTATGGCTGGCTGACAATCGACAATACCGCACCGACAGACCAGGATACAGTATTTGCAACAGCGGTTTTCGTTAACGGGGGCGCACCGGTAGCAATCAATCCCAGCGATGACCCAAACAATACTGTCTGGCTGGCGCCGTCGGGTACCACGTCATTTGTCGTCAGTTCTTCAATGACCAGCGCCGGGGGCACCGCACCTTCGATTAACGCACCCCCGACCGAAGATGTTTACTACCTCTATGTTATCGACGCGGCCGGCAATGTTTCTTCACCTTCTACGGCCTATGTAACGGTTGATAACACCGCCCCGACCAATCAGGATACAGTTCTTTCCGCTTCGGTATCGGTCCAGAGCGCAGCATCAGTTGCGATAACTTCAAGCGGTGATGCTGGCAACTCTGTCTGGCTTGCACCATTTGGAACCACAACATTCGCCCCTGACTCCACAATTACCACGGCGGGTGGAACTGCGACGACAATATCTGCCCCGTCATTAGAAGGGCAATACAGGCTCTTTATAATCGATCAGGCCGGTAATATCTCAGCCCCATCGACCGCCATCGTAACCGTCGACAGTACAGAACCGACAGCGGTCTTTATCACTCCGCCGACCGGCTCAGTATATGCAACCTACTATCAGAATCTGACGATCGGCGGTTCTGACGTGGTCGCATACAAGATACAGCTCGACGCAGGCGCCTGGAGTGCAGAAACTCCTGTAGCGGTCGCAACCACAGCCATCAATCTCGCCTATGGAGCCCATACTCTGAGTGTTCTTGGCAAAGATTCTGCAGGAAACTGGCAGACAACCGCTACCACAAATAACTGGAGCATTTCAAGCTACTATGTAGGCCAGTTTGGTTCAACCGGAACCGGCGACGGTCAGTTCACCTCGCCATGCGGAATAGCCAGGGATTCTGCAAACAACATCTACGTTGTCGACAGTGGAAACAATCGCGTGATGAGGTTCAATTCAGCCGGCAACTATGTCGACCAGTTCGGTTCACTGGGAACTGGCAACGGCCAATTCTCGATCCCCTACGGAATCGTAATAGATTCTACAGACACCATTTTCATACTGGATACCGGCAATAACCGCGTGCAAAAATTTGATTCAAGTTCAAGTTTCAACTACATCAGCCAGTTCACGGTCAGTTCTACCCAGACGGCAATGGCCATCGCAATTGACTCTTCAGACTATATGTATGTAACTGATGCAGGTGCCAACACGATTACCAAGTATGATAACGTCGGCACCCCGACGGGCTTTCAGATAAATGCGGCAGGGTCAGGTGAAGGCCAGTTATCGAACCCGAGAGGCATTGCAATCTCCGGAACCAATATTCTGGTTGCTGACGGCAACAATCGCCGAATCCAGGAATTTAACGCATCCGGCGGTTTTGTCAGAGCATGGAGCTCAGGCCCTGGTTTCGAGCAATTCTATCTGCCAACCGGGGTTGCAGTAAGATCGAATGGCAATGTTGTCGTCACCGATTTCACTTCAAATAACGCTCAGGTGGTTCAAGAGTTCGACAGCAGCGGCATCTTCATTCGCACCATCGGTATTCAGGGAACGGGAGATGGCGAACTCAGAACCCCTTCTGGCGTTATGGAAGGACCAAACAATTACATTTTCATCGTCGATACTCAAAACAACCGGGTACAATATTTCAACGACGGCCCGTAATGACCGAAACCCAGGCCTGGCAGAAAATATTTTCTACCGGGCCGGCAGCCTATTTTTCGGGTTGCTTTTTGGGAATTACGGGGCCGGCGCCTTCGCGGTTGGCTTCGTAGGCGGGCGAAAGAATTTCGACGCCGGCTTCGGCGAAGGTATCGAGAACATTGGCGCGCAGGTGCGAGTGAATGCGTGGCAGGTTGACAGGATCTCTGGTATAAGCCTGCAGGCGATAGGCAACCGAAAAATCGCCAAGTTCCTGTTGCAGAACTATTGGCAAAGGCTGCCCGGTAACCCCTTCGGTTTTAGAGGCAGCGGCGAGCAGCAGTTTGTGAACGAGGCGCCAGTCAAGGTCGTAGCCGAGAGTCAGGTCGACGCTCATTCCAATGCCTTCGGCCTGAGCGAGAGAGGTCAGATTGATTACCGGCTGGCTCAGCATCAAACCGTTCGGCATGGTGATGACGCGGTTTTCCATGGTTCGGATGCGGGTCACCAGCAGACCGGTTTCGAGCACCATGCCTTCGATATCGCCGATCTTAACGCGGTCGCCGGGGCGGCAGGCACGCATGTAGATCAGAGTTACGCCGGCGACGACGTTGGCGACAGCGGCAGTAGAACCAAGCGACAGCAACAGCCCGAGAAAAACCGAAACGCCCTGAAACGCCGGGGTATCGAACCCAGGCAGGAAAGGCGCGCCGAGAATTACTGCCAGAGCCACAAGCAGAAAGCTTATCAACTTGTCGGTCGGGCTGGCCCAGTCGCGATGAAAGCCCGGCAGGCTGACGCTGCCGCGTTCAACCGCGCCCATTATCAGATGCAGAAGCTTTAAGATCTGCGAAGTGATAAAGGCAATGAAAATTATGGCGATAAAACCTGGTATACATGACCAGACAAGGCTTCCGAGCTGGGCAATCGAGCTGAACAACCAGCGCAGACCGGCAGTGGCAAGACCGCGGGTCGCCTTGAAAAAACCGGTAATCAGCGTCAGGTAAGAGAAGAACAGGAACACCAGAAACACTGCCCTGACAAAACGAAACAGCAGCAGCAGAAATTCAGAAAGGCCGGCAGCGGAGATCAGCGTCAGTTCGCCTATTTTCAGGGTGAATTCGGCGCGGTCGCGCAGATTCTTGATCTTGTCGTTAACCTTGCGAAACAGCTTGATAAGAACAAGAGACAGCACCAGAAAAACGAGAGTAGCTATAAGCGTCTGATCGATACCCGAACCAAGGCCGGTAAAGCTGATCTGGCCGAAATAACTGTCCCATACTGAGTAGATATATGAAATCACTCTGGTGGCGTTGTCCATCGTGTTTATCCTCCGTATTTTGTCGGGTCAATCGCAATTTTTTCGCCCGGATCTGCCCGCCCGGGTGTGACAAAATTCTACCCCTGTTCGAGATAAAACACAAATCAGGCCCCGCCGTCAGATTGCCCAGTTTTCGAGTTTGAGATCTTTTATCTGCCTGAACTCTTTGAGGTTATTGGTAACCAGTGTCGCGTTGTTGTGTCTGACAATGGCCGCAATCATCAGGTCATTTGGCCCGACGCATCTGCCGGTTCCTTCGAGTTCGGCACGAATCTCGGCATAGACATAGGTTTCCGGGTCAGCAAACGGAAGAACGGCAAATGGCTCAAGAAACCTCTCAACCTTTCTGGTATTCTCAGTTCTTTTGCTGCTTTTGTATGCACCAAGCAGAAGCTCTGCTTTTACAACTGCAGGAATCGCTATTTTGCCGGGCGAGGTTGCAAGAATTCTTTCTCTGATTGAATCAAACCGGCCATTCAAAAAATAAATGCAGGTATTGGTATCCAGGCAGTACATTAAAATTCTTCTCTTTTACTATCGTCTGAAAATTCTGGCTGAGCCGGCCTGACGAATGTTTCGTCAGTGATCGAGCCAAACAACCCGGCAAAATCAGCAGGATAAGAATTGTCAAGACTGGTGCGAATCTGTTGCGCCACCCATTTCGAAATTGACAAACGCTGCAGCCTGGCGGCCTTCTCAAGCCGTTTCAGGGTCGACTCATCAATATACAAAGAAATCTGAGGCATAATCACCCTCCTGCAGTATTACCCTGTACTAAATATAATCAATTCGCCACCATTATGCAAGTATACTTGCAAGTATGCTTAACTATCATATTAAAAATCTGAATTCCGGGTCTAAGTCAGGAATGACAGATATGAAAGGTGCATTCAGAATGCGTTTTCAGAGTGCTTTAACCTCTTAAAGAAAAGCCGTGGCAGAATGATTTTTATTTCGGGCTTTTCCGGTTCTTCGTCCTTCTTCGTGCCCTGATTATAAATTGCGGCGTTCAGCGCAATCACCAGGACTAAACAACCGCATTCAAGGCAATATGATTATTTTGATCTTTTAATAATGTTTTCCAGATCATTCAATTGCAGGCCCGTGATTTCAGCGATCTGCTCATTTGTCATGCCTTTGTCTGCAAGCTTTACAGCAATTTCGATCTGAGCCTCGGCCTTTCCCTCGGCCAACCCCAAAGCCAGCCCTTCAGCTCTGCCTTCTGCCAGACCTTGAGCACGGCCTTCTTTAATGGTTTCACTCCGAATAATAAGTTCGTTTACTCTCGCTCTCTCGCGGTCTTCAAGTCTGACACGCATTTCTTGATCAGCATTCAGTTTCACATGTTCAGCCAGAGCCATAGACAGTTCCTCCTCGCCAGGAAATAAATCCGTGGTATTCGTATTAATTCTAGCATAGGCTTTTGAAAACTTCATGAAATGCAACCACTTTTCAAAGGGGGTGCGCAACTCATCCGCCTGGCGCCGGTCAAATCTTTTCAGATCAATGTATTGCAAAGACATCGTTTCCGGCAAAGAAACAGAATTATCCTGATTGCTGAAATGAAAGATTTCCTGCACTCTTTTCGATTCCGGAAACAGAGTGAAACCAAGAAATGAAATACTGATGGCCGGCATCAGCGCGTTAAAATCTTCGCCCTTGCTTATCTGGTTAGAGTAAATATTCGCAAGATAGAAAGCTGTGCGTTTAATGAAACCAGAGTGGTGGCACACCTGTGCCTCAATACCATACCAGTAACCTTTTTCATCTCTGGCCTTAATGTCGACGACAGATTTTTTGCTGTCAGCGAACCTCGCCGGGTTGAATGGATTCAGATAATGAATTTCGCTGATGCGATCTCTTCCTTCAAGGTGCAAAATTGCATTGAGCAGACTCATCAGAATTTTTTCCCGACCGGGCTGGTTGAAGATCCATTGAAATGCAAAGTCATTGAGAATTGAATAGGTTTTCACATTTTACTCCCCTTTTTCATGTTGAGAAGTTCCGCTTTAGTTGAACAAAAAGCGAATGCTTCACAGGTAAATCAACTGAAAAGGAAAAAAGGGAAAATTAATCGCGGCGGCGACAAAAAAATGTGCCGGCAGCTCCTTAGAAAAGGCTGCCGGCACGTTTACTTAGAATCAGCTGTTGTAACTATCGATTAAAGCAGGTTTTCTGGCCGCATTGATGTTAATACGTGTTTATCTGTGTTAATCCGTGGCAGAAAATGGGCGGTCTGTCATCAGTGGTCAGTTATCCCAGGTGAAGATGACTTTGAGGGGTTCTTTGTCGGAGGTGGCAAAAACGGTTACGGCTTTGCCCTTTTCGGCCTTGAAACGGCCGGAAAACTTGCGGCCGGCTTCTTTGCCTCTGGCCTGGTCGTTCTGGTTAACGCCGAGATGAATGACAGCATCGAGACCGGCAGCTGAAATGCCTGCGAATACGATTTCGCAGTTGATGGCTTCGACATTGGCTTTCGCCTTTTTGCCTTCGACGGCGGCTTTGTCTTTGCATTTCTGGGAAATTTTGACCGATTCTTCGCTGCCAGCCTGGAAATCGAATTTTTCGAGCAGTTTTTCGCCGGACATCAGTTTGAGAGAGCCCTTAACCAGAGTTGCCGGGCGATCGATATGGCCGATGATCTGCATCGAGTCTTCGATGGCGGCATTGCTGCCGTTTAGAACCAGACCGTTGGTGTGCTGGCAGGTGGCAATCTTGAGGTCGCCGACAATAGCGCCCGCAAGAATCTTGGCGGCTTCGTCGACATTGATGTGCTTGAGAGAAATGACTTTTACCGTGCGACCGGAAAGACGGCGTGCATCAGTAATCAGAATGTTGCCACCTTTTTGAACCCAGGCAAAACCAGAAGCTTCGGCGACGAGATCGAGCGCTTCTCTGATCGGAGTATTCTTGATCGTGATGCTGATATTGCCGCGCACTGATTTTTCGATGGCAATGCCCATATCTGCCTGTTTCGCCAGAATTTTGCAGATTTCACGCAGGTCGGTGTCTCTGAAGTCCATGGTTATCTTGTTCTGAAGACCGGCAAAGGCCAACGAAGCGAAGCTCATCAAAAAAACGAATACCAGAAATTTTCTCATCAAAATTCCTCCAAAAGTAAGATTATCTGTAGATTATACTCTTTCAACCCATTACCGACAATGACATGCCGCGAATCCAGGACAAGCGAATTAACTTCTGTATTCCCGGTCTACGCCCGAGACGACATGAGTTGATCATTTGCGGCCGGCGGGGGTGAGGCGGATACCTTCGTCTTCGATCACGAGCAGACCTTTTTTATAAAGGCCGCCAACCGCCTTTTTGTAATTCTTTTTGCTGGTGGCAAACAGCTCATAAATCTCTTCGGCCGGGCTTTTATCGGTTACAGCCAGAAACCCGCCGGCAGAACGCAGCTTCTCGACAATCTGTTCGCCCAGGTCGAGAATGCGACCATAACCGGGTTTCTGCAGATAAAAATCGACGCGGCCGTCTTCGCGGACATTTTTAACGTAGCCGGTCGTTTTTTCGCCGATTTTGAGCGACCTGAACAGATCGTTACGATAAACGAAGCCCAGGCCACAGTTGTTGATAACAACGCGATAGCCAAGATCACTTTCGTCAAAGACCTGAAGCGTGACTTCCTGGTTCAGTTCGAGACCGCCAGGGGTGGTTGTCAGATATTTTTCAAGATTGGATGAACCACTCAAGGTGCGGGTGCGTTTGTCAAAATGCACATAAACGACGTAAGAAAAGCCTTTAACCATCTTTTCGGCCTGTTCTTTAACCGGCACAAAAAGGTTCTTCGGCATGCCCCACTCTAGCAGGGCACCAGAAGCGGTTACGGCGGCAACCTTCAGCAGTGCGACTTCGCCCGGCAGAGCCAGGGGGCGGCGCATACTCGCGACCACCTTTCCCTCGGCATCAGGAAACAGAAAAACGTCGACCTCGTTGCCGGCTTCGAGCGGGGTGGTTACGTCCCAGCCGGGCAGCATCAGCTCGCCAAACTCGCCGGCATCGATATAAACCCCGGCAGCCACGCTGCGGGTCACTTTCAAACGGTTAAAGGCTGCAAGATTCGCCATATATTTCTCCATGCCCCGCCCTCCGCCAACATTGACCATGCCAAATCGTTATTCAGGTCATTCCTGCGGCAGCGGGGATTTAAGCTGTTTTCGACGAGATTCCCGCCGACGCGGGAATGACGCAGGGTTTATTAATGCAAATGTGACAATGAACCAGTTGATTAACGCCTGCCATTTTACCACACAAAGCGCTCTGATTCAGGCTGAATTTTTGTGCATTGCAATTTTGTCCGGAATTGGTTAAAATTGCCGGCAATAAAGCTTCGACACTACAGATACAGCGGAGGAAACACTCCTGATGACCCTTTCAGATAACAGCACGTTGGTTTGGCCTTCTTTTTCGCAGCAGATGCATTCAGGCTGGTGGAAAGGCGCTCCCGCCTCTCTCAAGTCTGACCAGGCCGGCATGGCCGAGCTGCTCGGCAACCTGACCCGCCCGGTTTTCGCCGTATTGCACGACGGCAGAATCTGCCTCACTGACCAGGGCGACATCTCTTTTGACCTGAATTCCAGGCCAACCGGCGCACTGCCGCTGATGGGCTTCTCGTCACCCTCACTGCTCGAAAATCTTGGTGACGCGTCGTTCTGTCGCGACCACGGTTTGAAATACGCCTATGTTGGCGGTTCCATGGCACATGGCATCAGCTCGCCCGAAATCGCCATTCAACTTGGCCGTGCCGGCATGCTCGGTTTCATCGGCGCTGCCGGTGATTCACCCGCCAAGGTTGAAAAGGCGATTCTGCAGATGAAAAGCCTCAAAGAACCGGTTCCGTTCGGTTTCAACCTGATTCACAGCCCGAACGAAAAGGGTCTTGAAGACGCGATCGTCGACCTGTATCTGCGCCACGAAGTCAGACTCGTCGAAGCCTCGGCGTTTCTGGCCATGTCGCTGCCACTGGTGCGCTACCGCCTGCACGGGATTCATGAAGACGCCAATGGCCGCATCATCACCCCGAACCGCGTCATCGCCAAAGTCAGCCGCGTCGAAGTCGCCTCAAAATTCTTTGCACCGCCACCCGAAAAAATGCTGCAGAAGCTGCTTGAATCGGGCGCTATCACTGAGCAGCAGGCCCGCCTGGCGGCGCGCATTCCGGTCGCCCAGGATCTCACTTCTGAAGCCGATTCTGGCGGACACACCGATAATCGCCCCGCCGTTTCACTGCACCCGACCATGATTGCCCTCAAGAACCGCATGCAGGCAGAACACAAATATGATATACCTCTGCGCGTCGGCTTTGGTGGTGGCACCGGCACTCCGGCTTCTGCCGCTGCAGCTTTTGCAATGGGCGCTTCTTATCTGGTAGTCGGTTCGGTGCATCAGGCCTGTGTCGAATCGGGCACTTCCGATGCCGCCCGTCTGATGCTCGCCAATGCCGGTCAGGCCGATATCGCCATGGCGCCGGCCGGCGACATGTTCGAAATGGGTGTTACCGTGCAGGTATTGAAGCGTGGCACGATGTTCGCGATGCGCGCCCAGAAGCTTTACGAATTTTATCGCCGCTACGAAAGCATCGAAGCCCTGCCGCCGGCTGATCGCCAGATGCTTGAAAAGACGGTTTTCCAGGACAGCCTCGACAATATCTGGGCCGGCACTGCTGAATTTTTCAAGCAGCGCGACCCTTCACAGCTCGAAAAAGCCGCGGCCGACCCGCACCACAAAATGGCGCTGATTTTCAGATGGTATCTTGGCCTGTCACCGCGCTGGGCAGTTGCCGGCGAAGAGAACCGCAAGGTCGACTACCAGGTCTGGTGCGGCCCGGCCATGGGCGCCTTCAATGAATGGGCCAAGGGCAGCTTCTTCGAAAAGCCCGAGAACCGCAAGGTTGTCGATGTGGCGATGAACCTGCTCTACGGTTCAGCCGTCGAACTCAGGTTTACGCAGCTGCGCAACCAGGGCCTGCGCTTTGCCGACGCTCTCAGCGCTGTCAGCCCGCGCACCCTCGAACAGATCGGCAAGCTGATCTGAAAAGCATGCCCGGCACAGAACTGGCTCCCAACCAGGTCATGGTGCAGGTTGTCGATGTAACGCAGCTTGCTGAAAAGCTTCATGAACTGAAAGCTTTCCTGAGCAGCGAAGAACTGGCCAGACTTGAACGCTACAGTGTCGCGGCGCCCCGTGAAATGTTTCTGGCGGCGCGCGGCGCTTTGCGTTTTCTGCTCGGCCAGCTGCTCGAAACCGAGCCGGCCCGGGTAATTATCGCCACGCACGAGCATGGCAAACCTTTTCTGCCCGGCAACCCGGGGCTGTATTTCAATATCTCGCACAGCCGCACCCTCGCCCTGATCGCACTGGCCCGGCACCCGGTCGGAGTCGATGTCGAATATCTGCCGAGGCATGTCGACTTCGCTGCGGTTATGCGCAGATTCTTTTCAGATACCGAGAGAGAAGAATGGCTGCGTTTCAGTGTTCCGAGTCAACAGCACGCTTTTTTCAGAGGCTGGACCCGTAAAGAAGCGATTTTAAAGGCAACCGGCGAAGGAATCGCGGGCCTCGGGCATACCTTCATATCGTTCAAGCCAGATGAGTCACGGGCTCTGCGTGAACGCCTCGGCGACCCATCACAAAGCCAGAACTGGGTATTTGGAGACTTCTGCCCGGCGCCCGATTACCAGGCGGCGGTTGCCCTGCAGGCTCCCGCACTGCAGCTGACTGTGCAGCGCTTTTCCCTTTAAGAAGCTGCCATAATAATTTAAAAAAAGTCTTTCTGTTGCTGAGCATTCTCAGGCATGCCTGCCTGCTGGCTAATTGCTTTAGTTTCAGGCTTATCAGAAGGTTTAAAGAGATTTTCATCGGGTATAGTTTTTTAAATCAGGATCTGCTAAAATCATAAGTAAATAGAAAAATCCGATCAAATAAAGTTCTTTTCGAGGGAGCCGGTTACCAGCGATTAAGATTCTGCTGCCAGTCGCAAGGTTCAGTTCTGCAGCAGGGTTTCTGCCGAAAACTATAGATAGCAGGGATCTACAGAGATAAATAGAGAGGTCTGTGTCATGTGCCACGTAAATCAGCCACCTTACAAGGAAACCCATCGTTTCTGACTCACATCTGCCTGAGCTATTGTTAAAAAGCCTTTTGTTGCGCTTTTCTGAAGAAGCAGTTTTTGCTATAGATACTGCAGGATCATACATTTTTTTCAACGACCGCTATGCGGCCTTGATCGAAGAAAGCAACGGTTGGCGTGATCGTAATCGCAAAAGATATAACCCTGCAGACGGAGCTCCAGAATGAGTCCCTTTCTGCCACAAGACTTCTGATAAACATTGTCAACTCCTCGACTGATTACATTTTTGTCAAAGACAGGAGTTTGCGAACGATTCTATGTAACGAGGCCTTCGCCAGAGCCGTCGGAAAACGGCCTGAAGACTGCATCGGCAAAACCGACCTCGAGAACGGCTGGAATGAGGAATGTGTAAAAGGCAACCCCGAAAAGGGAATCAAGGGGTATGAACCCGATGATCTGGCAGCCCTGACCGGAAGGGTAGTAAGAAACCCCAGAGATGTCGTAAGAATCGGCAATCATGTGCAGATTTTCGACACCGTCAAGATTCCCCTGAGGTATGAAGATGGCAGCATTTACGGTATTCTGGGCATATCTCGCGACGTTACCGAGCTTCTCAGAGCTGAAGATGCGCTCGAAAAAAGAATCGTCGCCCTGACCAGGCCTCTTGACGACGCTGATCCGATAAGTTTCGAAGACCTTTTCAACATCGACGAAATTCAGCAGCTGCAGGATGACTTCGCCAGAGCTACCGGCATTGCGACAATCATTACCCGACCTGATGGAAAGCCGATAACCCGCCCGACCAATTTTTCCAGGCTCTGCAGCCAGATGATCAGACAAACAGCCAAAGGGCTCGAAAACTGTTTTAAATCAAACGCCGAAATCGGCGCCCTATGCCTTAATGGTCCCCAGATCAAGCGCTGCATAGGTGTCGGTCTATGTGATGCCGGAGCCGGAATATCGGTTGGCGGGCGGCATATTGCCAACTGGATCATCGGTCAGGTCAGGGATGAAACGCAAAGCGAAGAAGAAATCATTGCGTATGCCCGCGAAATAGGAATCGACGAAAAAGCGGCCGTTGAGGCTTTTCGCGAGGTTCCGATAATGTCTCGGGAAAAATTTGCAAGCATTGCACAGATGCTTTTCACGCTTGCCAGACAGCTTTCGAACACAGCCTACCAGAATATACAGCAGGCACGTTTCATAGCCGAACGGAAAAATATTGAAAAAGAACGTGAAAAACTCAATCACCAGCTCAACCAGATGCAGAAACTTGAATCTCTCGGTGTTCTGGCGGGCGGAGTGGCGCACGATTTCAACAATCT
>Ga0116148_1004470_pt1 | contig 12161 bp, 9 predicted proteins | sample AD_UKC055_MetaG_FD_89786 | JGI IMG/M metagenome (GOLD analysis project Ga0116148, IMG submission 89786) | Active sludge microbial communities of municipal wastewater-treating anaerobic digesters from USA - AD_UKC055_MetaG | ecosystem: Engineered > Bioreactor > Anaerobic > Digestate | place: USA... | reverse complement strand
GAAGCAGTACGTACCCAACTTTTTGCGCCGTGTCACGCGTCTTCGCTTCGGCTCGCTGCGCTCGCCTCCGCTCCGCCGCGTGACACGATCATCAAAACTTACACACAACTAGTTACACTACTGGCGGGGGGGCCGTGGCGCCGTGGGGCAAAATTGGGTTGGCAGACGGCGTGCGGGAGTTTAGTCTTCCAGACGCCGCACGGCCGACGCCGGCTGGCATGTTGACGTGTCCTGGCAAGAAAGGAAAGCAGTCATGAACAGACGTCGCCTCCAGGGGGTTCGATTCAGCCCGGGCGGGATGGAGCAACAGGGCCGCCGGTTGCGATGCGTCGCGGCAGCGCTGATTGCGTTGGCGGCGCTGGCGCCGGCGGCTGCCTGGTCGGCCCAGACTGGGACGCTGCGGGTCCACAATATCTTCGGCTCGAACATGGTTATCCAGCGCGACAAGCCCATCACGATCTGGGGCTGGGCTGCGCTCGGCGGGAAGGTCTCCGTCCAGTTCGGTCAGGAGAAGGCCCAGGCCACGGCCGGAGAGAAGGAGGGGCGATGGGAGGTAACGCTGCCGGCCCGCCCAGCCGATGCCGCCGGTCAGAAGATGGTCGTCACCTGCGGCGGCCAGACGATCGAGATGGACAACATCGTCATCGGCGACGTCTGGGTGATGAACGGCCAGAGCAACATGGCGTTCGGTCTGGCCAAGATACACGGGGCCGACATGGAGACCGCGGCCGCCGACCTGCCGCTGCTGCGGTGCGTGGGCATCTCGCCCAACGAGTCGGAGAACCTGGAGACCGACATCCCCACCGAGAAACTCGAGCCCTGGACCGTCAGCACACCCGAGACCGCGGGGGACTTCTCGGCCATCGGCTACGTTTTCGGCTCGCGCCTGCAGCGGGCGCTGCGGGTGCCCGTCGGGATCATCGACAACGCCCGCGGCGGGGCCTCGCTGGAAAGCCTGGTCCCGCGCCACAAGTTCAAGGACCACCCCCTGGCCGCGAAGTACCTGGAATCGGTGGTGCAGCGCCGCGCGGAGTTCGACTGGGACGCGGCCGTCCAAAAACTCATCGAGAAGTGGGAGAAGACCGTCGCCGAGCAGCGGAAGAAGGGCGTCAGCGAGGACAAGCTGCCGCCCAAGCCCACCCGCGCCGACCTGCGCTCCTGGAGCATCCCTGGTCGCAGCCCCAGCGACGCCGCCTCCTGCTACAACGGCATGTTCGCCGTCTTCAAGGGCCTGCACATCAAGGGCGTGCTCTTCCATCAGGGCTACAACAACGCGATGTCGTCGGCCTGCCGTCCCAAACGCTACCGGGTCCTCATGAAGCTCATGGTCGAGGGCTGGCGAGAAGACTTTCAAGAGCCGAACCTGCCGGTCGGCGTCATCGGCTTCTGCGCGGGGAGCATCTCGCAGACTCGCGACAACTTCGAGGCCTGGTCGGATTCGGGCGGGGCCTACATCCGCGAGGCCCAGCGGCTTGGGCTGGCCGACGTGAAGGACCCCGAACACACGGCCTTCCTGCCCGCCTGCGACGTCCAGATCCCCGGGCTGCATCCCGCCAAGAAGGTCGAGCACGGCGAGAGGGCGGCCCGGTGGGCCCTTAACAGGGTCTACGGCATGAAGATCGACTGGGACTCTGCATCGCTGGTCTCGGCCGAGCGGGACGGCGACTGCATGGTGCTGACCTTCGACAAGAAGGTGATGCCGGACGACATGTCCACCGCCATCGAGGGCTTCTCGATCGCCGATAAGTCGGGCAAGTTCTACATGGCCTACGCCGCGTGGCCCCAGACCAAGGACGCAGGCGTCTGGAACACGCCCAACAAGAACTTCGACGCCACGAAGGTCATCGTGTGGAGCCCGCTGGTCAAGGAACCGGCAGCCGTGCGGTACGCCTGGGCGACCAGCCCCATGGGCAACCTGAAGGTCAACGGCAAGCCGTGGCTGCCCCTGCACAACTTCCGCACCGACAACTGGGACTGGCCCGAAAGCGAAGACCCGGCCGAGACGCTCGTGGACCGCGGCAAGGGCCGGGCCATGCAGCAGGAGGCGGCCGAACGCCTGGAGTACCGCAAAACGGAAGAAGCCAGGCAGGCCGTGGAAATCCTGAAACGGCTCCAGACGTTAGGCAAGAAAGACCCGACGGCAGGAAAGGAAGCGAAGGGAACAACGTCATGACCAAGACGTCACTGTTGGCCGCGGCAACTCTGCTGGCGGCGGTGCTGGGCCAGACCGGTGCGCCGGCGGCAGTCAAGGGCAAGGCCAATGCGAAACAGAAGCCGCCCGCAACGATCAGCGGCTTGCCCCAAGACCCGGCGAGCGCCGGCCTGGCAGGCGAAGCGTATCGCCAGTACGTGATGCTGCTGCACGACCTCGGTCGACGCGCGCGATTTGACCAGCTTGCCGACCAGGCCTATGACCGCGAGGCCCTGATCCTCGAATCCGACCGCGATCCGCTGGACGTCGTGTTGCGGCGGACATCGGCCCTGCTGGCGGACCTCCGGAAGATGGCCCGGGCGCCGGACCTGTCGGGCCAGGCCGGGCGACTTCAGCAGTTGGTCGAGCAGGGGCGGGCGACCGACGTGAAAGACCTCGCCGCCCGCGCGTCGCTGTTCGTGAAGGCCTGCAAGCTGCGGCGCGAGATCGCCTTCGCCAACCCGCTGCTCAACTTCGACAAGCTGCTCTTCCTCAAGCGCCATTTGTCCAGCTATCGCCACATGTGCGACCAGTACTACGGCATCACCCAGCGGCCCGGCGGGGGCGTCTGCGTCCTGAACAATCCGTTCAGCGACAACCCCACCGTCACGGAGTTGCTGGGCGACTCCATCGTGCAGAACGGCCGGCTCAAGGGCAAGAAGCTGACCGACGGATCGTACCTTTCGCTCGATCTGTCGTTCGACGGCCGGCGCATCGCCTTCGCATGGGTCGAATGTACCGGCAGCAAGGGGCACCTCTTTCACCTCGAACACGACAAGGGGCACTGGGACCCCGGCTGGAGCTATCACGTCTTCACCGCCGACATCGACGGGTCGAACCTGCGGATGCTCACCGACGGGGGCTTCAATGACTTCGATCCCTGTTTCATGCCCAGTGGGCGAATCGCCTTCATCACGGAGCGGCGCGGAGGCTACCTCCGATGCGGGCGGGTCTGTCCCACCTATACCCTCTACGACATGGCCGACGACGGCTCGGACATCCGCTGCCTGAGCTGGCACGAGACCAACGAGTGGCATCCCAGCGTCAACAACTCCGGCATGATCGTCTGGACGCGGTGGGATTACGTCGACCGTCACGGACAGATCGCCCACATGCCCTGGCTGACCACGCCGGACGGTCGCGACCCGCGGCCGGTCCACGGCAACTACGCCGTCCGCAAACAGCGCCCGGACATGGAACAGGACGTGCGGGCGATCCCGGGCTCGTACCTCTACGTATCCACGGCGGCGCCGCACCATAACCAGTCCTATGGTTCGCTGGTCGCGATCGACCCCCAGGAGAAGGATGACGACGCCTGGTCGCCGGTGCGCCGCATCACCCCGCGAGTCGAGTTTCCCGAGAGTCAGGCGCCCACGGGCGGTCTCAGCTACGGTCAGGCCTGGCCGCTCAGCGAGGACTACTTCCTGTGCGTGTACGAGCCGTATGAGATCAAGGAACTCCAGCCGCAGGGCAAGCATGCGATCTACCTGCTGGACCGGTTCGGCAACCAGGAGTTGATCTACCGCGACGAGTCGATTGCCTGCCACAACCCCATGCCGCTGCGGGAGCGGTCCCGGCCGCCGATCGTGCCCGACGGGTCTCATCGCCCTGAACCGGGCAAGCCCGCCGAGGCGACGGTAACCGTGCTGAACGTGTACAACAGCCGGTTGAAATGGCCCGAGAACACGAAGATCAAGCAATTGCGCGTGTATCAGATCATGCCCCTGTCTATCGCCTCGGCGAAGGTCACGCACGCCACCGGTGTGCAGATCCCCCAGGCGAGCGATTCCATCAACCTGGCCCGCGTCGTGCTGGGCACGGTGCCCGTCGAGGCGGACGGCAGCGCGCATTTCATCGTCCCCGCCCGCAAAGAGCTGTACTTCCAGGCGCTGGACGAGAACGGCCTGGCGGTGACCTCCATGCGGAGCGGCACGCACTTCCAGCCGGGCGAAACGGCCGCCTGCCAGGGCTGCCACGAACCGACCAAGCGCTCCCCGGCTTCGGTCAGCCGGACGGTGCCGATGGCCATGGGCCGCCCTCCGTCGAGGCTCGAGCCGGACGTCGACGGCACGAACCCGTTCAGCTATCCGCGGCTGGTCCAGCCGGTGCTGGAACGCAACTGCGTGGAGTGCCACAAGAAGAACGCCGACAAGGCCCCGCGCCTGGACGCCGAGGTCGTGCGGACCGCCAAGGGCAGCTACATGAACCCCAGGACGCTGTACTACGCGTCCTACGAGAGCCTGGCGCCCCAATACGGGTTCTACAACTACGGCGGCGGATGGGGTGACGCCTCGTTCTACCGCACCACGCCCGGTCAGTTCGGGGCCAGGGCCTCCAAACTCTACCAGATGCTCCAGAAGGGGCACCACAAGGTGAAGCTGAGCCCCCAGGACATGCACCGCATCACCGTCTGGCTGGACTCCTGCTCGCTGTTCTACGGGGTCTACGAGGAAGAGGGCGGCCAGGCCCAGTTGCGGGGCGAGATCGCCCGTCCCACGCTCGAGTAGCGAACGCCGGACGCCGGCGCCGCCGAACGGCAAGCCCTTCGACAGCGACATGGGCTGGGCAGGGCTTGCCGTTCGGCGATGATCAGTTCTGCGAGAGTCTCCTGCGGATGAAGTCGGAGCGCGCGGCGGAGCGTTCCTGGCCGTCCATCTTGCGGTTGAGCAGGCGCTGGAGGTGGGCGGGCTGGGTCTGGAGGAACAGCTCGTTGAGGGTGTGGACGTCGATGTCCTTGATGAGCCCGAGGCTGGCCCCCAGGCGGACCAGCGAGAGCATGTACATGGTCTCCTCGGAGCTGATGAGGCGGGCCGACCGCAGGGCGGCGTGGGCGCGGTAGACTCGGTCCTCCAGGGCGCGGGCCTGGCGATTCAAAAGGGCGTGGCGGGCCTTGCGCTCGTAGTCGATGAAGTTGGGCACCATCTCCGTGCTGAACTCCTCGAGGATCTGCGGCTCGCTCTTGCCCAGGGTGGTCTGGTTGGAGACCTGGAAGAAGTCGCCGGTGGCCTCGGTGCCCTCGCCATAGAGCCCGCGGATGGCCAGGTGCAGTTCCTTGGCGGCCCGGAAGGCCTTCTCGATCTGCCCGGTGAGCTTGAGGGCGGGCAGGTGCAGCATGACGCTCACCCGCAGACCGGTGCCCACGTTGGTGGGGCAGGCGGTCAGGTAGCCGTAGCGGTCGTGGAAGGCGAAACTCGCCCGCTCCTCCAGGAGTTCGTCGATGCGCGAAAGGTCCTCGAACGCCTCGGACAATTGCAGCCCGCTGCGGAGGACCTGAATGCGGAGGTGGTCTTCTTCGTTGACCATGACGGCCATGGTCTCGCTGCCGCTGATGGCCACCCCGCGGGGGTGGCGCCCGTCGGCGTGCTGACGCGAGATCAGGTGGCGCTCGACGACCAGTTCGCGGTCGAGCTTGCCCGCCGCCGCCACGTCCACGTACAGCATCTCGTCGGCCAGGCGGGAGTCGAGGACGGTGTCGCGGAGGCGCGTCTCCAGCTCGCGCAATTGCTCGCCCGTGCAGCGGGAGAGGAAGGGCATGCCCGCCAGGTTGCGGGCGTACCGCACGCGCGACGAGATCACCACGTCGTGCATGGGCCCCACGCCGCGGAGCCACTCACCAGCCCGATGCGTCAGGTCCGACAACTTCATGACTTCTCCAACTCCTTGATCTGGTCGCGCAGGCTGGCCGCCCGCTCATAGTCCTCCAGCGAGACCGCCGACTTCAACTCCGCCCGCAGACGCAGCAGGGCGTTCTGCTTCTTCTGGGAATCGCCGGCCGAGTGCGGCACCTTGCCGATGTGCTGGGTGGCGCCCTCGTGGGCCCGTTCCAGCAGGGGCAGCAGCCCGCGATCGAAGGCCTCGTAGTCGTGGGGGCAGCCCAGCAGGCCCTTGCTGCGAAACTCGTTGAAGTCCATGCCGCACACGTCGCACTTGAGGTCCGACGGCACGGCGTGCTGGGCCGCCTGTTCGGGCGAGTGCGACGGGGAGGTCTGGAGAATGAAGTCCTCCAGAAGCTGGCTGATCGGGACGTTGGACTTGACCGTGATGCCCTCGGCCGACGCGCAGTCCTCGCAGAGATGCTTCTCGATCTTCTGCCCGCCGACGATCTCGGTCAGATGAATCGTCGCCGATTTGCCGCATTTATCGCATTTCAACTTCATACCCTCATGGTAGAGGTCGCTCACCCCAACGTCAAGTCCCCCGGCCCGGACGGGTAGTAGGCCGCCCGGCAGCCGGGGGCCTCGGTGACGCACACTCGGTAGAGCTTGTCGCCGTCAGGTCCCAGGATCCGCGCCAGCCGGCGGGCCAGATACCAGGCCACCCGCTCCGCCGTCGCGCCCTCCGCCAACTCGCCGATCTGGTTCAGGTCACGTCCCTCCAGGCCGTCGCCGATCTCCTTCAGGGCGTCCGTCACGTCCAGGAAATCCACGACCACGCCGGTGACCGGCTCCAACTCGTCACAGCGGAAGGTGGCCGTCGCCAGCCACTCGTGCTCGTGACTCTCCTCCCACTCGCCGTCACCCAGGACGATCGCGTGGCGGGCCCGGAATCGATGATCGACGCTGATTTCGTAGGTTCCCATGCCTCATTCCATGTTTTCGATTTGCGATTTTCGATTTCCGATGGGGTGCCGGCGGTTTGAAAACCGGGCGGTCCAATCGACAATTGACAGTCTCTTCAGTCCTTCTTCGCCGCCTTCTTCTTCGCGGCGCCGTCAGCCTTCTTCTTGCCCTCGCCCTTTGGCTTGCCGTAGGGCAGGCCCCAGGGCCATGGCACGGCATGGGCCCGCCTGGCCCACTGCTCCCACTGGTCGGCCAGCTCTTTGGCCAGCTCGGGCTTCCGGCCCGACAGGTCGTTCAGTTCCGTTCGGTCGGCCTGCATGTCGTAGAGTTCCCACGGCGCCCGCGGGCCCTTGGCCACCAGCTTCCACTGGCCGCGGCGCACCGCGCGGTTGCCCTCGTGCTCCCAGAAGATCGCCCGTTCGCCCAGCTTGCCCCCGCTGAACGTCGGCGCCAGGCTCACGCCTTCCATGGGCGTGATGTCCTGCCCGTCCACCTGTTTGGGGTAGCTGGCCTGGCCCAGGTCCACGCAGGTCGCCATGATGTCGATCAGGTGGGCGGGCGCGTGCTCGAGCTGTCCCGTACGGCGCAGGCCCGCGGGCCAGTGCACGATCAGCGGCGTCGAGATCCCGCCCTCGTGCACCCAGTGCTTGTACTCCCGGAAGGGCGTGTTGGACACGTTGGCCCAGTTGCGCCCGTAGCCGATGTACGTGTCGGCGGGGCCGGGCATCACGCCCGGTCCGCCGCGAACCGGCTTGCCCTCGCGCGTGTGCATGGGCGGCCAGATCGTCTTGGCCAGCTCGTCCGGCTTGAACGGCTCGCGGGGAGGGATGTCCCAGTTCTTGGGCTCGACGCGCCCCATGCCCTCGGCGCAGCCGCCGTTGTCCTGGAGGAAGAAGATGACCGTGTTGCCCAGCCGGCCTTGCTTGTCCAGTTCGGCCACGATCCGCCCGATGCCCTGATCCATGCGGTCGATCATGGCCGCGAAGACCTCCATGCAGCGGGCCTCCCACTGCTTGTGGTCCTGCTTGTCCCAGTCGCCGGCCTGGGGCGAGAGTTCCCACTCCTTGTTGATGACGCCCAGCTCGCGGGCCCGCTCGAGCCGCTTCTGACGGATTGGCCCGTAGCCGGCGTCGTACTTGCCCTTGTACTTGGCGATGTCTTCGGGCAGGGCGTGCATGGGCCAGTGGGGCGAGGTGTAGGCGACGTACATGAAGAAGGGCTTGTCGGCGTTGTCGCGGGCGTGGTCCTGGAGGAAGGCGACGGCGTTGTCGCTGATGGCGTCGGTGTAGTAGAACGTCTTGGGCTTGTAGTGCGAGTCGGCGTCGGGGCTGACGAACGTGTTGTCGCGGCAGAGGGTGACGGGATCGTAGAAGTTCCCGCCTCCCTGGATCGTGCCGTAGAAGCGGTCGTAGCCGCGCTGGAGGGGCCAGTTATGCTTGGGCCCGTCCTGCCCGCACCAGTCGTTGCGGACCACGTGCCACTTGCCGCACATGTACGTGCGGTAGCCGGCCGGGCGGAGCACCTCCGGGATGGTGCGGCAGGAGCGGTTGAGCGTGCCGGTGTAGCCGGGCAGTTTGTTGTCGCTGGTCATGTGGCCCATGCCCGCCTGGTGGGGGTAGAGCCCGGTCATCAGGCTGGCCCGCGTCGGGCAGCAGCGGGCGGTGTTGTAGCACTGGGTGAATCGCAATCCGCCGGCGGCCAGGCGGTCCAGCGTGGGCGTGTGGATCTCGCCGCCGTAGCAGCCGGCGTCGCTGAAGCCCATGTCGTCGGCCATGATCATGACGATGTTGGGTCTCTTGGCGGCCCCGGCCGTTGCACCTTGCGCGGGTTGTGTCCGGCCCAGCAGGGCGGGGGCGGCGCCCGCGGCGGCGGCCGACAGCACCAGGTTGCGCAGAAACTCGCGACGGGACTCGATTGCGTGGCGTTGGCTCATCAGGGCTCTCCAGGTTCGAGTTGAGCGCATTGTACAAGGCGCCGCCGGGCGGGGAAAGGATCAAGCCCTGCACCTGGGTGGAAGGGGCATACCGACGACCCAAGCCACAGCCTTCGCCCACCATCGGGCTTGTCCCGGTGGAGGCATGATTCGTCGGCTAGTTGAGGGTGCGAGCCTTCGCCCACCACCGGGCTTGTCCCGGTGGAGGCATGATTCGTCGGCTAGCTCGGGGGTGGAGCCCTTCCTGACCGGAAATCACCGTTCCACCTGCCTGCCGGCAGGCAGGTCAGATGCCCAGGTCGCCTCGGGTGAGGATGGACTCGAAGACAAAGCCCGCGCCTTCGATGTTTTCCCGGGCGCCTTCCTGGCGGTCGATGGTGCAGACGATCTTCGTGACGGTCGCGCCGCTGTCGCGGAGCACCTTGGCCGCCTCCAGCACCTGCCCGCCGGTGGTGGCGATGTCCTCGACGATCAGGACGCGGCATTTCTCGGGCAGCTTGCCCTCGAACTGCTTGTCCGTGCCGTAGCCCTTCTTGGCGTTACGGACGATGATGAACGGCTTGCCCGCGGCCATCGACGCGGCCGCCGCCAGGGCGACCCCGCCCAGCTCGGCCCCGGCGATGATATCGGCGTCGCCCGCCTTGGCGGCGAAGCGCTGCCCCAACTCGGCCAGGATGTCCGGCTGGGTCTCGAAGAGGTACTTGTCCAGGTAATACTTGCTGCGCCGGCCCGACCGGAGGACGAAGTCGCCTTCCAGGTACGCCACCGCCTTGATTCGCTTGGCCAGTTCGGCTGTGTCCATGCGGTTCTCCTTGAGGCAGGAGTGTACTGTGTGGAATTGCCAGTTGACAATTGCCATTTCACAATTGAACATCGCGTTATTCCTCCACAACCGGAGACCGCCCATGAACAGACTGATCGCGTCCGCCTCGCTGCTGTGCCTGGTCTGCTCCACCCTCACCGCCGCCGAGCCCCAATGGGAGCGCCTGTTCGACGGCAAGACGCTGGAAGGCTGGGAAGGAAACACCCAGGTGTTTCGCGTCGAGGACGGCGCGATCACGGCCGGCAACATGAAGGACAAGATCACGCGCAACGAGTTCCTCACGCACAAGCGGGAGCTGGCGGATTTCGAGTTGAAGCTGACGTTCAAGCTGGTGGGCAAGGGCTCCAATGCGGGCATCCAGATTCGCAGCCGGCGCATCCCGAATCATCACGAGATGATCGGCTACCAGGCCGACATGGGCCAGGGCTGGTGGGGCTGCCTGTACGACGAGTCGCGGCGGCGCAAGGTGCTGGCGAAGGCCCCGCCCGAGCTGGCGAAGGTCCTCAGGGCCGACGACTGGAACGAGTATCTCATCCGCTGCGAAGGCAAGCGGGTGCGGCTGTGGATCAACGGCTTGCAGACGGTGGACTACACGGAGGCGGACGACAAGATCGAGCAGAAGGGGCTGATCGGACTTCAGATCCACGGCGGGCCGCCCAGCCAGGTGTGGTACAAGGACATCGAAATTCGCGTCCCGCCCGGGCCCGCCCCCAAGGGGCCCGCCAAGCCGGCGGGGCGGGACTGACCCGCCCGAGCGCCGCCCGTGGCGCCGGGCCGACCTGGATTGCCGGCTGCGGAACTGAATAAACGTGCCCGCAGCTTCGTTCTGCTGTATTGAACCCCGTTCGGGCCCGCCTTTGCCAGGCCCTCAGGAGAAAGCTATGTCTCGAATGAATCGACGCCGGTTCCTGTCCCGCTCGGCCGCGGCGGCTGGGGCATTTACGATCGTCCCGCGGTGGGTGCTGGGCGGCCCGGGCAACACCCCGCCCAGCGAGATTCTCCAGCACGCGGTGATCGGCGTGGGCGGCATGGGCAGCGGGCACGTCGGGTACGTGCTGGGCGACAAGACGGCCCGCCTGGCGGCCGTCTGCGACGTGGACAAGGGCCACCTCGAGCGGGCGCAGAAGCGCGGCGGGAGCGACTGCAAGGCCTACACGGACTTTCGCGAGCTGATCGCCAACGGCGGGATCGACATCGCCCACGTCCCCACGCCGCCTCACTGGCACGCCCTCATCTCCATCGCCTGCGCCAACGCCGGCATGGACGTCTGGTGCGAAAAGCCCATGACGCGCACCATCGGCGAGGGCAAGCACGTCATCGAGGCCATCCAGCGAAACGGGCGGATGTTCCGTCTGAACACCTGGTTCCGGCTGCACAGCGGGCTCTACGGTTTCGGCAGCGAGGCCAAACCCATCAAGAAGCTCGTGGCCTCCGGCGCCCTGGGCTTCCCCCTGACCGCCCGCGTCAGCCAGCACACCGGCTTCAACTGGAAGGTCAAGATGTGGACCGGCAAAGTGGGCGTCAAGAGCGAACCGGTCCCCGCCGGATTCGACTATGACCTGTGGCTGGGGCCGGCCCCCTTCAAGCCCTACTTCCGCCACCGCACGCACGGCTCGTTCCGCGGCTACTGGGACTACGACGGCGGCGGCCTGGCCGACATGGGCCAGCACTACCTCGACGCCCTCCAGTACATCCTGGACAAGGACGACACCAGCCCCGTGGAGATCGAGGCGACGGCCCCCTGGCCGGTCCACCATGACGCGGTGGGCATCTGGGGCATGGTCGAGATGAAGTACGCCGACGGAACGAAGATCATCCTGGACTCCTGCGAGTGGGGCAAGAGCGAGACCGAAGGCAAGCCCTATCTCGAAGGGCCCAACGGCAAGCTGTATCCGGGCTTCCGAACCGACCCGCCCGAGCTGGCGGCCATGGTCAATTCGCTGCCCGACCCGGAACCCATGATCAGCGACTTCAACGTCTCGGTCCGCACCCGTCGCAAGTTCGGGCTGAACGAGGTCAATGGAAACCGCAGCAACATGCTGGTCCACCTGGCCAACGCCGCCATCCGCACCGGTCGCAAGCTCCGCTTCGACCCCGTCGCCCAGCGGTTCATCGACGACGAAGAGGCCAACCGCCTGGTCGACCAGCCCATGCGCGGGCCCTGGCACCTGTAGGAATTGCGGACCTGCCTGCCGGCAGGCAGGTTGCGGAATGCGGATTTCGGAATGCGGATTAAGGACAACGACATGAACAAGATCACCCTGACTGCAGCGATATGCGTGATGTTCCTGGGCGGATCGGCCTTTGCCGCCGACGCGCTCGAACTGGCGGGCAAGCTGCCCATGGAGTCGATGGCCGACAGCCAGGCCGTCCTGGGCGAGATCGTCAAGCTGGGCCCCGCCGGCATCCAGGCCCTGTGCCAGAAGCTCGCGGCCCCCGGCGAGGGCGACGTCAAGGCGGAGTTCGCCCTTAACGGGCTGGCCCTGCACGTCATCCGCCCGGGCGCCGAAGCCGAGCGGAAAGTCGTGGTGGCGGGCCTGATGGCCGCCCTCCAGGCCGAGCAGCGCGCGGACGTCAAGCCGCTGCTGATCCAACTCCTCCAGGCGTGCGGCAAGGACGAGGCTGTGCCCGCCCTGGCCGCCCACCTGGGCCAGG
>Ga0116148_1004469_pt1 | contig 12168 bp, 8 predicted proteins | sample AD_UKC055_MetaG_FD_89786 | JGI IMG/M metagenome (GOLD analysis project Ga0116148, IMG submission 89786) | Active sludge microbial communities of municipal wastewater-treating anaerobic digesters from USA - AD_UKC055_MetaG | ecosystem: Engineered > Bioreactor > Anaerobic > Digestate | place: USA... | reverse complement strand
GACCGAGGATGATCTTTTCCAAAGCATCCATAAAGTCCGCGTTGCGGACCTCTTTCTGATTCCGTTTGGCCGCAAGCAGGGCCGCCTCGTTGACCAGGTTTCTCAGATCTGCTCCGGAGAAACCAGGCGTGGATGCGGCGATCTCTTCGAGACTGGCATCGGACGCCAGGGGCACGTTGCGGGTGTGGACCTGCAGAATGGCTTTGCGTCCGACCTTGTCCGGCAGGTTGACGATCACCCGCCGGTCAAAGCGGCCGGGCCGCAGCAGCGCTTTGTCGAGAACGTCGGGCTGGTTAGTGGCAGCCAGGACGATGATGCCCTGTTTGCTCGAGAAACCGTCCATCTCGGTGAGGATCTGGTTGAGGGTTTGCTCCTGTTCGCTGGAGCCGCCGATGGCCATTTGTCCTCGGGCGCGGCCGATGGCGTCGAGCTCGTCGATAAAGACGATGCACTTCTCGTGGCGGGCGGCGTCCTTGAACAGCCGGCGGACGCGGGCGGCGCCCACCCCCGCGTACATCTCCACGAAGTCGGCGCCGCTCGCGAAGAGGAACGGCACGCCCGCCTCGCCGGCAATCGACCGCGCCAGGAGCGTCTTGCCGGTCCCGGGCGGCCCCACCAGCAGCACCCCCTTCGGCATGCGGCCGCCAAGCGCGGTGAACCGCCCGGGGTCGCGGAGGAAGTCCACGATCTCCCGGACCTCGTCCTTCGCCTCGTCCACCCCGGCCACGTCGGCGAAGGTCACCACCGTTTCAGGCGACGACGAGGAGTGCGCCTTCTCGAGCGTCGGCACGCGGCCGGCCGTGAGGCGATACAGGGCGAAGCCGATGAAGCCGAAGACGGCGAGCCCCATGACGAGCGCGCCGTAGCCAACCCCGCGCCGCGCGGCGGCCGGTTCGACGACTACCTGGACGCGGTGCGAGACCAGCTCGTTCATGAAGGAGGGCGCGGCGGCGTAGCCGGCCGGCGCGAGGGTGACGACCTCGCGCCCGTCGCCGAGCGAGGCCCGTATCGACTGGTCCTCGATGACGACCTTGGTGACGCGCCCCGACTCGACCTGTTTGAGGAAATCCGAGAAGGCGACGGCGGCCGCCCCGTCCGCGGCGGTCCCGCGGAGCAGGGCGATTGAAACGACAAGGAAGAGACAAGCGGCAGCCGAACCGATGATGACGGGCTTGCGGGCCAGCCAGTGGCGTGGCGACACGGTCACTCCGTGAGCCGGGCCCCTTCGCGCGGCGGACGGGGTCGCCGGCAGCAGACAAACACGGCCGCCGGCCGGCCGTGCGCGTGTGTTTGAGAGTATGAGTGCGGGGAGGAGCCGGCGTTCGGCCGCTCCGAAGCAAGCCCCATCCTACACGACCGGGGCCGGTCCTGTAAATGCTTGATACAGCTGAGGTTCAGGTCGCAAGGCGACCCCTTCTGCGGGGCAGGCCGGGGCGCCCGAACACGCGGGTAGCGGGGCGCCCGTCGCCGGCTCGTCGTCTCAACGGAAGCGGAAGGTGATGATGCCCCGCACCATGTCGTACGGGGAGACGCTGACGGTCACGCGGTCGCCGGTGACCACCTTGATGCGGAAGCGACGCATGCGGCCGCTCAATTGCGCCAGGATCTCCTGGCCCGCGTCCGCCTGCACGCGGTAGAGGCCGCCGCCGTGGATGGAGGTGACGGTTCCGGGAATGTCGAGGAGGTCTTCTTTGCTCAAATGGCTCTGTCCTTTTGGCTAGGTCTCCCCGGGCTCGTGGAGCGCGGGGGGTGGTCAACCACTCATGCTAGCACGAGCAGGCGCCACCGCAAACCCCGTTCCAGGGACCGTTCCAGACACGCTGGACCCGGGCGGTCCCGCCGGGGCAAACTCACCTCGCCGGCCCGTCTCACCTGACAGGCCCGGCAAGTTTCAGCACTCGCCTCGCAGAAGGAGCACGCATGCCCAGCGCCGGTCCCGTCCGTTCGATGTGCCTGGTCGCCGCCCTGCTCGTAGTCGGCTCACTTGCCGTCTCGCCCCCGGCCAGAGGACAGGGAACGCCGGCGAAACGCCCGATGACCTTCCTCGACGTGCAAAACCTGGAGCAGGTCGGCGCGCCGCGCTCGAGCCCTGACGGGCGCTGGCTGCTCTACACGCTGAACAAGCCCGACTGGAAGGAAGCGCGGCGGCAGTCGGACATCTACGTGGTGTCGATTGAGAAGGGGATCGACTCCACCCGCCAGCTCACCTTCAGCGGCGACAAGAACGAGGCCCAGCCCACCTGGGCGCGCGACGGCTCGTTCTTCGTCTACGCCTCGAACCGCGACGCCCCCACCTCGAAGGGGGAACAGAACCAGCTCTACCTGATGCGGATCGACGGCGGCGAGGGACGGAGGATCACGGACGCGAAGGAAGGGGTCTCGACCTTTGCCTTCAGCCGCGACGGCGCCTGGCTCGTCTACCGCAGCGGAAAGGCGGGCGAGGAGCAGCTCTACCGGCTGAGCGTGAAGGGCATCGAGGACGCGAAGGCGGAGCAGCTGACCAGGCACGAAGGGGCCGTCGGCGCGTGGCGCTGGTCGCCCGACGGCCGCCGCATCTACTTCGTCGCCCCGGAGCGCCGCGACGCCGACGAGAAGCAGCGGCGCGAGAAGAAGTTCACCGTCGAGGTGCGCAACGCCGAGACGCCGATCGAAAGCCTCTGGGCCCTGGACCTCGAGTCGAAGAAGGTCGAACGCCTGACGGCCGACGCGTCGTACAGCGTCGCCGGCTTCACGGTGTCGGACGACGGGCGCTGGATCGCGTTCAGCGGGGTCGCGGCCGAGCGCTACAAGCGCAACGTCACCGAGCAGGGGATCTACGCCGACCCGTACCTGCTCGAGGTCGCGACAGGTCAGATCGAGCGGCTCGTCGCCAACGAAGAGGTCGGCGAGGGGCTGCCCAGCTTCTCACCCGACGGGCGCTACATGGCGTTCTCGGCCCCGGACGATCTCACGCAGTACAGCATGAAGAACCGGCGCGTCTACCTGCGCCCGGTCGGCGACCGCGGGGGCAAGTGGCGCAAGCTCGGCTCGTCGTTCGACGGCGACGTGGGGATCGGCTTCTGGTCGAAGGACGGCGGCACGATCTACTTCAACCAGGGGATCAAGGCCACCACGCAGCTCTTCGCGCTCGACGTCGTCAAGGATACGGTTCGGCAGATCACGTACGAGAAGGCGGCATTGGCCGTGGACCGGGACGAGGACTCGGGCGTGCTGCTCATCGACTACTCCGATCAGGCGACGCCGAGGAGCGTCTACACCGTCGCGTCGGTGGAGCAGGCGGGAACCCGGGCTGCCTGGCGGCCGCTCATCGAGTCGAACCCGCAGGTGCGCGATCTCGCGCTCGGTGAGCAGGAGGAGATCACCTGGAAGTCGACGGACGGCCGGATGGTCGGCGGGGTGCTCGTGAAGCCCGTGGGCTACGAGAAAGGCAAGCGCTACCCCCTCATTGTCGCCATCCACGGCGGGCCGGCCGGGGCCGACGTCCTCCGCTTCAACGGCGGCTACGGCTCCCAGGTCTACGCCGGCGCCGGCTACGCCGTGCTCATGCCGAACTACCGGGGATCCACCAACTACGGCGAGGCGCACAAGACCGCGATCGTCGGCAACTACTTCCCGCCCGGGTTCGACGACATCATGACCGGCGTGGATCACCTCATCGCGCAGGGAATCGTGGACGGGTCGAGGATGGGGGCCCTGGGCTGGAGCGCCGGCGGCCACTGGTCGAACTGGATTCTCACCCACACCGACCGTTTCAAGGCCATCAGCTCGGGCGCCGGCACATCGAACTGGATCTCGATGTACGCCCAGAGCGACGTGCAGCGCAACCGGCAGTACTACCTGGGCAACCGGCTGCCCTACGACGACTTCGAGCCGTACTGGGCGCAGTCGCCGATCCGCTACGTCAGGAACGCGAAGACGCCGACGATGATCCACGTGGTGGAGGGCGACCCGCGCGTGCCGAGCCCGCAGTCGGTGGAGCTGCACATGGCGCTCAAGCGCCTCGGCGTGCCGACCGAGCTGTTCGTCTACCCCGGCAAGAGCCACGGCATCCCCGACCAGCGGAACCAGCTGGTGAAGGCGGTGAGCGAGATGGCGTGGATGGACTACTACGTGCGCGGTGTCGGCGAGAAGTTCTCCTGGCGCATGGTGCTCGATACGCTGCCCGGGGAAGAAGCCGGGAAGAAGCGGGAGGCCGAGGGGGAGAAGTAAGGGTTCGGTGACGCGGCCGCTTCAGCGATGGGGCGGCCGCGCCGGACCTATAATGTCGGGCATGACCGTCCGCCTTGGCTCGGAGCGCCTTCTCGCCTCGCACCTCCTCGACAACCGCCGGGTTGGCATCGTCGCGAACCCAGCCTCGATCGACGGCTCGTTCCGCCACGTCGTCGACCGCCTCGCCTCGCACCCCAGCGCAAAGCTTGCCGGGATCTTCGGCCCGCAGCACGGTTTCCGCGCCGACGTGCAGGACAACATGATCGAGTCGCCGCACGGGCACGACCCGGCCCGCCGCGTACCGGTGTACTCGCTCTACAGCGAGACGAGGGAGCCGACCGCCGAGATGCTCGACGGCCTCGACCTGCTGGTCATCGACCTCCAGGACGTGGGGGCCCGGATCTACACGTTCATCTACACCATGGCGAACTGCATGAAGGCCGCGGCGCGGCACGGCGTGCGGGTCGTCGTGTGCGACCGGCCGAACCCGATCGGGGGCGAGGCGGTGGAAGGGCCCGTGCTCGAGCGCGGGTTCGAGTCGTTCGTCGGCCTCTTCCCGATCCCGATGCGGCACGGGATGACCGTCGGCGAGCTGGCCCGTCTCTTCAACGAGGAATACGGCCTCGGCGCGGATCTGGAGGTCGTGCCGATGGAGGGGTGGCAGCGCGGGATGTATTGGGACGACACGGGGCTGCCGTGGGTGATCCCCTCGCCGAACATGCCGACGCTCGACACGGCCATCGTCTACCCGGGTGCGGTGCTGTTCGAGGGCACGCAGCTCTCGGAGGGGCGAGGCACCACGCGGCCGTTCGAGATTCTCGGCGCCCCGTGGATCGACGCCGAGCCCTTCGCGGCCGGGCTGAACGCGCAGGCCATCGAGGGGGCCCACTTCCGCCCCGTCGTCTTCGAGCCGACGTTCCACAAGCACGCACACCAGGCGTGCGGCGGCGTGCAGATCCACGTGACCGACCGCCGGACCTTCCGCCCCGTGCTGGCCTCGGTCGCCGTGCTCGGCGCCTTCCACGACGCGAACCCGGAACGCTTCGCGTGGCGCCAGCCTCCCTACGAGTACGAGCACCGGCTGATGCCCATCGACATCCTCGCCGGGTCGGAGGCACTGCGAAAGGGGATCGAGGCGGGCCGCTCCTTCAGGGACATTGCCGCGGAGTGGGAGGGGCCGACCGCGGAGTTCGAACAGACGAGGCAGAAGTACCTTCTCTACTGACGCTTGTCAGCCCCTCAGCTGAAGAACCGCCGCCTTCCCCAACTCGTGGCCCAGCTCGTAGTCGGCTTCCAGATCGTCGAGGTTCTGGCTGGTGCGATGTGTGCGGAGAGGCCTGGCCGGGGCGTGTTCGCTGCGACAAGCCAGAGCCTGCTGGAAGGCCTCACAGCCCGCGAGGGCGCCCGACTGACGACTCGGCCGACTTCGTGGACTCGACTCCGAGACTTCGCGACTGCGTGATTTCGTGACTCCGTGGACTGACCGTCAGGTCAGGCCCTCGTCCTCGCAATCTTGGGCGCCCGCTGATCGGACGGCGCTTCCTGCCGCAGCACGTGCTCGGTAAGGTGGCCGGTGAGGATGTCGAACGCCTCGTCCGGCGTGTCGGCCCGCGAGAACAGGTCGAGGTCCGCCGGGGAGATGGCGCCGGCCTCCACCATCGGCTCGAGGCGCAGCACCCGGTCCCAGTACTCCCGCCCGTAGAGGATCACGCCGATGCGCCGCGAGAGCTTCTCGGTCTGCACGAGCGTGAGGATCTCGAACATCTCGTCGAGCGTGCCGAACCCCCCGGGGAAGACGACGAGCGCCTTGGCCAGGTAGGCGAACCAGAACTTCCGCATGAAGAAGTAGTGGAACTCGAAGTGCAGCCCGGGCGAGATGTAAGGGTTCGGTCCCTGCTCCATGGGGAGGCGGATGTTCAGGCCGATCGTCTTGCCGCCGGCCTCGCGGGCACCGCGGTTGGCGGCCTCCATGATGCCGGGCCCGCCGCCCGAGCAGACGACGAAGCGGTGGAAGGGGGCCTCGAGCGCGCGGCTCCAGGCGGTGAGCCGGCGTGCCAGCAGCCGCGCGTCCTCGTAGTACCGCGACCAGTCCACGGCGCGCCGTGCCTGCTCGACCAGCGCCTCGTCGCGGCCGGCGAGCTCGCCGCCCGATTTCTGCCGCAGGGCGGCCAGTGCGGCCTCGGCGCGCGCGCGGCTCGGTGTCCGGGCCGATCCGAAGAAGACCACGGTGTCCTGGATGCGTTCCTGCTCGAAGCGGCGGAGCGGCTCGAGATACTCCGAGAGGAGGCGGACCGGACGCCCGGCGTCGCTCTCGAGGAACTCCCGGCTGAAGTATGCGAGCGGCTGGTTGTTCATGCGCGTTGAACGGTGATGGTCTCGAGGCCATGGGCCCGCGGCCCCGACTCGCTGCGCCGGAGCAGGAAGGCGAACAGCAGGCCGGCGAACCCCAGCGTCGAGAACATCCACATGCCGGGGGTGTACCCGGCCGGGTTCGAGGCGCTGGCGCCCCAGGTGTCGTTCGCCCACCCGATCAACAGGTTGAAGGCGAACAGCCCGATGTTCTGGATCATCGTCATCAGGCCGTAGGCCGTGCCGAGCTTCGACTCCCCCACCACGTAGGCCACCGACGGCCACATCACGGCGGGAATGAGAGAGAAGGCCACGCCCATCATCGCCATCGGGACGTACAGCGAGATCTGCGTGTAGGCCATCATCAGGTAGACGGGGATGAGCAGCATCGACCCGAACATCATGAAGAGCGAGCGCCGGCCCACCCGATCGACCAGGTACCCGAAGGCGGGCGTCCCGATCATCGCGAACAGGGTCAGCATGCTCGACAGGAAGCCGGCCGTCTCGCGGCTGGCGCCGTGCGCCTCCATGAAGAACTTCACCGCGAAGGTCTGGAACGGGAAGATCCCGGAGTAGAACGTGATGCAGAGCGCGACGATGAACCAGTACGACGTGCCGAAGTCGAAGATCTCGCGGAAGCGCACCTTGTCGGTCGCCCCGGCCGACCCGAGCGCGTAGCGCTGCTCGGCCCGTGACTCGAGCACCCAGTAGAGCAGCGCCCCCACCACGCAGAAGGTCGCGAAGCCCACCGAGATCAGCAGCGGCCCGCGCCAGTGCTCGTACGAGCCCGACGCCCAGCTCGGCGAGTTGAGCGCGGCGAACGATCCGAGCCGCGCGATGGTCAGGTTCATCCCGAACGCGAAGCTCAGCTCCTTGCCCTTGAACCACCGGGCGATCGCGGTGGTCACCGCCACGATCAGCGATTCGGCGCCGAGGCCGAACACCAGCCGGCCCGCCACCATCGAGGCCAGCACCTGCGACTCGACCTCGAAGCCGAAGACGCTGCCCAGCCCCCGCACCCCGGCGGCCAGCGGGGCGAAGAGCGGAAGGTTCGGCCAGGCGGTGATGGCGGCGCCGAGGAAGCAGATCACGCCGAACAGCAGCGTCGACCGCTTCGTCCCGACGCGGTCGATGATGATCCCGCCGACCAGCACCATCACGATGTTCGGAAAGCTGTAGATTGCCTGCAGCAGGCCGATGCTCGAGTCCGAGAACCCGAGCTGCGCCTTCAGCACGTCGGCCAGCGGGCTGATGCAGTCGTAGACGTAGTAGTTCCCGAACATCGCCAGGCTGATGAACAGCAGCACCAGCCACCGGTACAGGCGCGACGGCAGCCGGGGCTCGGCGGGCGCTACGGCGTCGGGCATGAAGCACTCCCTCTTCTTGAGTCTCGAAGGCGACCCAGACAGGCGAGGACGCCTGTCGCACTGGCGAGGACGCCTCTCCTATTGGCTCCGGAACGGCTTGATCCCGCGGGCGGCAAGGCCGATCGCGATCCGCCGGCGCAGTTCCGCCGCCACCTGCCACTGCTTGCCGGGCAGCGTCCTGAACCGCACCCGCAGCGTCAGGCTCGACTCGCGCAGCTCCTGCACGCCCAGCATTTCGAGCGGCCCGAGCAGCAGCCCTCCCAGCTCCGCGTCGTCCTGCATCCCAACGCCGATCATCCTCAACGCGCCCATCACCCGGTCGAGGTTCTCCCCGTGCGACACCACCACGTCGGCCGTCGCGTACGAGAACTCGCGCGTCAGGTTCGCCAGCGTGGTGATCGTCCCGTTCGGAAAGACGTGAAGGGCCCCGTCCGCGTCGCGCAGCACGATCGTCCGCAGCTTGATCTCCTCCACCACGCCGGTCACGTTCTGGATCCGGGCCACGTCACCCACGCCCACCTGGTCCTCGAGGATCATGAAGAACCCCGAGATCACGTCGCGCACCAGGTTCTGCGCGCCGAACCCGATCGCCAGCCCCGCGATCCCCGCGCCGGTCAGCAGGGGTACGACGTCGATCGACAGTTCGCGGAGCACCATCAGCCCCGCGAGGAAGATGATTGTCGCGGTGACCAGGCTCGAGACGATGCTGCTGAGGGTGGCGGCGCGGCGAAGCCGCTCGGGGCTGCCGGCGACGGCCGGATCGCCGGAGAGCCGCACCTTGAAGCGTTCGATCGCGACGCTCGAGGCACGCAGCGCCACGTAGGCGAGCACCAGGACGATGAGCGCGCGCAGGCCGTGCGAGAGAGTCCAGGCGAGCACCTGGCGCGGCGTCCAGTCGGGCACCTCGACGCGCAGGAGCGACAGCACGAACGCGAGCGTCGCTACCCCCGCGATCCCGAACGCCACGACAGCCAGCGCGGTCACCAGCTGGCGCGCCCGCGCCCGCAGCGCGGCCCGCCCCTCGTCTGCTGACACGTCGAGGCGGGCGAACGCCCGGTTGATGAAGCGCCGCCCCAGGCCGACGACCAGCGACGCCAGCAGGAAGGCGGCGACCGCGGCGCCCGCGAGAATGGCCGGTGTGACGGCGGTCATCGAGTCGTTCACGGCGTCAGTGTACTCGGGACCTGTAGCAGCTGCAGGAAGTTCGCGTCGCCACGCCCGAGATCGGGGTTCACGCTCACCAGCACCACCGTCGCGCCGGGCGGAAGGGCCCCCTCCGCCCGCAGTCGCGAGGCCAGCGCCGCCAGCGGGAGCAGCCCGCCGCCCAGGTCCATCACCTGCGGCCGCACGCCCCACAGCAGCGCGAGGCGGCGCGCGACCTCCGGGGTGGGCGCGATCGCGTGGACCCGCGCCTCGGGGCGCAGCGCCGAGAGCAGCCGTGCCGTCCGCCCGCTGCGCGTCACCGCCACGATCGCCTCGGCGTGCCCCCGGCAGGCGAGCGTCAGCGCCGCGGCGACCAGCGCGCCGGCGTGCCCTTCGCGATCCTCCACTCCCTCGGGCACCGCGGCCGGCGGCGGTCCCTTCTCGGCGTCCTCGATGATCGCGTTCAGCGTCCGCACCACGTGCGGCGGGTCCACCCCGATCGCCGTCTCCCCCGACAGCATGATCGCGTCCACGCCGTCCTGCACCGCGTTGGCCGCGTCGCTCACCTCGGCACGGGTCGGGCGCGGCTGCACGCGCATCGAGTCGAGCACCTCGGTCGCGAGGATCACCGGGATGCCGCGCGCCCGTGCCGCCAGCGTCGCCTCGCGCTGGATGCGCGGCACCCGCTCGAGCGGCACCTCGAGCCCGAGGTCGCCGCGCGCGATCATGATCCCGTCGCACGCCTCGAGCAGCTCGGGAAGGCGTTCGGCCGCCTGCGGCCGCTCGATCTTCGCCACCAGCGGCACCCCGGACCGGCCCGCCTCGCGCATCACCGCCCTGGTCCGCTCGAGGTCGTCCCGCGTCTGCACGAAGCTCAACGCCACCAGGTCGACGCCGAGCGCGAGCCCCAGGCGCAGGTCCTCGGCATCCTTCGCGGTAAGTGCCGAGGCGGCCAGGGCGACGCCGGGCGCGTTGATCCCCTTGTGCGGCCCGAGGAGCCCGCCGTGCACGGTCACCGCCCGGATCGACTCGCCGTCGCCGGCCATCACCTGCAGCTCGATCCGCCCGTCGTCCAGGAGAAGGCGATCGCCGGGACGGACGCTCGGTGCCAGCCCCGTGAAGGAGGTGTAGACGACGCCGGGGCCGCCCGCGCGGTCGCCGGTCGCGATGGTCAGCTCGTCGCCCGCGCGGAGTTGGAGAGGCTGCCCACCCTCCAGTTCCCCGATGCGGATCTTCGGCCCCGACAGGTCTTGCAGCACCGCGACGTGGCGGCCGGCCCGCTCGGCGGCCGCTCGCACGCGGCCGAACACGACCCGGTGCCCCTCGCGGGTGCCGTGCGAGAAGTTGAGCCTGACGACGTCCACGCCGGCGGCGATCAGGGCGTCGAGCGCCGCGTCGGTGTCGGAGGCGGGACCGATGGTGGCGACGATCTTCGTGTGCCGCACAGGCAACCAGCTTACAATCCCCCCTGTCGCGCACCAAGCCCGGGCGCCCTTCCAGAAGTGCCATGCCGTTCCAACCCAGCGAAACCATCCTCTCGGCCGCCGCCAGGATTGCGGCGGGGGCCGTCTCGTCGGTGGCGTTGACCGAGGCGGCGCTCTCCCGGATCGCCGAGCGCAACCCGGCCCTCAACGCGTTCATCACCGTGACGGCCGATCGCGCCCTCGAACAGGCGCGCGAGGCCGATCGCGAGATCGCCGCCCGGGGACCGAGGGGACCGCTCCACGGCATCCCAATCTCCCTGAAGGACCTGATCGACCTCGCCGGCGTCGCGACCACCGCCGCCTCGCGCGTGCTGAGGGACAACCTGGCCCACCGGGACGCGGTCGTCGTGTCGCGGCTCCGCGAAGCGGGCGCCGTGTTCCTCGGGAAGACCAACCTGCACGAGTTCGCCTTCGGGACCACCAGCGAGGACTCGGCCTACGGGCCCGTCCGGAACCCCCACGACCTTGCGAGGTCGCCAGGCGGATCGAGCGGCGGATCGGCGGCGGCCGTGGCAGACGGCCTGGGGTACGGCTCGATTGGGACCGACACGGGCGGGTCGATACGGATCCCGGCGGCCGCGTGCGGGTGCGTCGGCCTGAAGCCCACCCTCGGCGAACTGTCGTGCGAGGGGGTCGTGCCACTCAGTTGGTCACTGGACCACGTTGGCCCGATTACCCGATCGGTGGGCGACGCGTGGCTGCTCTACGACGCCATGCGGGGAGCGCCCCGGCTCCTTCCGGCGGCGAAACACGCGATCGCGACGCGGCCTCCGCGGCTTGGCGTCCTCGGCGGCTACTTCACCGAACTGCTCGAGCCGGCTGTCCGGACGTCGTTCGACGCAGCCGTCCGGCGGCTCGCCGATGCGGGCGCTGGAATCGAACGGCGCGAGGTGGCGGAGGCCGCTCGCACGCCAGCCACCTACTTGCGTATCCAGCTGCCGGAGGCGACCGCGTACCACGCCGCGACGCTCGAGCGCGAGCCGGGCTGGTATACGCCCGCCGTCAGAAGCCGGCTCGAAATGGGCCGCGACGTCAGCGCGGTGGACTACGTGAACGCACGGCGCGATGCCCTGGTGCTTCGCGACGCGGTGGACGCGGCGCTCCAGGGATGCGAGGCGCTGGCGCTTCCGACGCTGCCTATCCTGGCGCCTCCCCTCGGTAGCGGCGGCATGCAGCTCGAGGGGGAATCGGTCCCCGTTCGAGTGCTGATGCTGCGCCTGACGCAGCTCTTCGACGTGACGGGCCACCCGGCCATCTCGCTCCCGTGCGGGATCGCGGGGCCAGGGCTTCCGGTCGGGCTGCAGCTGGTGGGACGGCGGGATGCGACGCCCGCGCTGCTCCAGGTGGCCTCGTGGTGCGAGCGGGCGCTCGAATGAGGCGCCGAATGAGACGCCGGCGGAGCGCGTACGACGCTTGCGAACCACTCCCTTCTCCGGCGCGTCTTACATGTGTATCGCGTCGTCCTTCGGCGCCCCGTTGGTGGCGAAGGTTGGTGCTAGACTAGAGCTACAGCCGCGAGGTCAAGAAAGATGGGCCTGGCCCGCATGAGCCTCAGCTTGTTCGGCACGGTCGCCGTCGTGGCGGCCCTGCTGGCGGTCGCCACCATCTGGCTGATG
>Ga0116148_1004463_pt1 | contig 12176 bp, 9 predicted proteins | sample AD_UKC055_MetaG_FD_89786 | JGI IMG/M metagenome (GOLD analysis project Ga0116148, IMG submission 89786) | Active sludge microbial communities of municipal wastewater-treating anaerobic digesters from USA - AD_UKC055_MetaG | ecosystem: Engineered > Bioreactor > Anaerobic > Digestate | place: USA... | reverse complement strand
GCATTGCAAATCCTCGAGCATGAAGGTGCCTTAAGATAGCATGTTGGCAGAACGAAGCCAGGGGTGATGCGCGAATGCTGTCACTCAAGTGATGCGCGAATGCTGTCACCTGGCCATTACGAGCACGAATCCAGAACCCAGGTCCCAGATCCTTCGTTCCGTTTGTCCCACGCCGGGCGACCCGCAAGGCGGGTCGAACATGGGTAGCCCCGGGCGCGAACCCGGGGTGTGTCGGGCCGGGAGGGGATGGTTCCGACCCGCAAGGCGGGTCGAACGTGATCGGGTGCGTCGGCGGGGCATGAGTTGTCCCGAAGCCCCAAAACCGCTCAACCCTGGCATTCCGTCATTTCCCTCGAAATCCGGATCCACATTCGACCCGCCTCGCGGGTCGCGCTCCCCCACCGGACGGTCAACCGACTCCCCGGGTTTCACCCGGGGCTACCCACGTTGGACCGGCCTCGCCGGTCCCCTTCGGACATCGGACATCGTGGATCGGCCGGCCCCCGTTGCAGGGGAATTGCGGACCGCCTTCCCAGCGGCCTGCGACGCAGTAGCGCCCGTCCCCGCCGGACGGGCGCCGAGAAACTCGGCAGGAGGTGGCGGGATCCCGATAGATCCTCGCCGCAACGAGATTCGGAGCCGTGGGCGAATCGTACAACCGTGCCGAGGGGGCGGGCCGCGGCCTACGGCGCCGTATTACGGGAACGAGCCTCGATTATGAGCACGATTACGATGACGATGACGATTACGAACACGAAATCCGAAGTCCGATGTCCGCATTACGGGAACGAGCCTCTAGTCTCGAGCCTCGAGTCCCGATTACGATCACGATTACGAATTACGATTACGAGCACGAACCATCAACCATCAACTATCAACCATCAACTCTCCCTGTGTCGTGTCCACATTCGGACCCCGGCCACCCATCCACCCGCGCTTGAACTATACAACAACAGCAGATTTCTGGTGCTTCCCGGCCGGGCCCGATGATATAATTCAATCCCTTTCCGGATCGGCGTTCCAGGCGGCCACGCGCCCCCTTACCGCCGGCCCGGAGAACGGTGTCGCCCGGTACGGTCGGACAATTTTTCCCCGGAGGATCCCATATGGGAATGACCATGGTGCAGAAAGTCCTGGCCCGGGCCATCGGCCAGGCCCACGTGAACGTCGGCGACGTGGTGGAGCCGGCGGTGCGCACGGCCATGTCCCACGAGAACGGGGCGCTGGTGATCAACCAGTTCCTCGAAGTGTACAAGGACACCGGCCTTGAGCCGAAGGTGTGGGACCCGTCGAAGATCGTGCTCATCTTCGACCACCGCGTCCCCGCCGAGAGCTCCAAGACGGCCACCAACCACAAGAAGATCCGCGAGTTCGCGGCCAAGCAGGGCATCCCCAACCTGCATGACATCCGCGGCGACGAGGGCGGCATCTGCCACCAAATCCTGCCGGAGAACGGCTACGTCCACCCCGGCACGGTGCTGGTGGGCACCGACAGCCACACCACCTCCCACGGCGCGCTGGGCTCCTTCGCCTTCGGCATCGGCGCCACCGAGATGGCCGCCGTCTGGGCGCTGGGCCGCGTGCTCAACGTCGAGGTGCCCGGCACCATCAAGGTGAACGTCACCGGCGAGTTCCCGCGCCACGTGCTGCCCAAGGACCTGATCCTGCATCTCATCGGCCGGCTCACCGCCGAGGGCGCCAACTTCAAGGTGATCGAGTTCCACGGGCCGACCATCAAGAAGATGTCCACCTCCGGCCGCCTGGTCATCTGCAACATGACCGTGGAGGCCGGCGCCACCTCCGGCATCGTGCCCCCCGACGAGGAGACGGTCCGCTACCTGCGCGAGGAGGCGGGCCTCCCGGGACCCTTTGACATCTTCGGCCCCGACGCCGATGCCGTCTACGACCAGGTGATCGACATCGACGTCGCGAAGCTGACGCCCCAGATCGCCTGTCCCCACACCGTGGACAACGTCAAGCCCATCGCCGCCGTGGCCGGCACCAAAGTGCAGCAGATCGTCATCGGCTCCTGCACCAACGGCCGCCTCGACGACCTGGCCGTGGCCGCCGGCATCCTGCGCGGCCGGAAGGTCGCCCGCGGCACCCGCATGCTGGTCTTCCCCGCCTCGGCCCGCATCTACCAGCAGGCCATGGAAAAGGGCTATCTGCTCGACTTCATGCAGGCCGGCGCCGTGGTGATGAATCCCGGTTGCGGGCCGTGCCTGGGCGTGCACCAGGGCGCGCTCGGCGACGGCGAGGTGGCCCTGGCCACCACGAACCGCAATTTCAAGGGCCGCATGGGCAACCCCAACGCCGAGGTGTATCTCTGCTCCCCGGCGGTGGCCGCCGCCAGCGCCGTCACCGGCGTGATCACCGATCCCACGAAAGGAGAATGAAGCCATGGCCAAGATCGTGCGCAAACTTGGAGATGACATCTCCACCGACATCATCTACCCCGGCCGGTTCATGGCCACGGTGCTCCCCACCGAGACGCCCCAGTTCGCCTTCGCCGACGATGCCGACCTCAACGGCCGGCTGAAGAAGAAGGAGATCGCCCCGGGCAGCGTCCTGCTGGGCGGCAAGAATTTCGGCTGCGGCTCCTCGCGCGAGCAGGCCGCCTCCTGCCTGGTGGGACACGGGCTGATCATCGTCGCCCGCGACTTCGCCCGGATCTTCCTCCAGAACGGGATCAACCTGGGCCTGCAGACCGTCATCTGCCCCGACATCGACGCCAACGAAGGGGACGAGCTGGAGATCACCGAGACGGCCGTCACCAACACCGCCACCGGCAAGACCTTCAAGCGGCTGCCGCTCCCCAAGGCCCGCCAGGCCATCGTGGACGCCGGCGGCCTGATCCCCTACGCCCGCAAGAAGCTGCTGGAAGAAAAAGGCAAGAAGTAAGCCGGACCGGACGGCTGACGGAAATCGAACGGGCGGCCCCCTCGGGCCGCCCGTTTCATATTAATCACCACAGAGGCACGAAGGGCACAAAGAGTGTTAATAGTTGGTAGTTGATAGTTGATGGTTCGGAGATCGGGGTTCGGAGATCGGGGTTCGGGGTTCGGGGATCGCGGTTCGTGCTCGTAATCGTATTTCGTAATCGGGATCGTAATCGGGCTCGTAATCGGGCTGTTTGAAGGTTCTTAACAGTTGATGGTTGATCGTTGATGGTTGATGGTCGTTCCGTCTCCATCCCGCCGTCTCCATCCCGCCGTCTCCCTCCTGCCATCTTCCGTCTCCCCTCTCTCGTCTACCGATTCACCGATTCACCCATTCACCGCCCCCAAATGCCAAATGGTCAATGACCAAAGACAAATGGAATGGTCCCTTTGTGTGCTTGGTGTCTTTGTGGTGAATGGTCTATCGGACCGCCGCTCATTCGAGGCGCTTGAGGATCACCACGGTCATGTCGTCGTACTGGGCACAGCCCATGGCGTGATCCTGAACGGCGCTGAGCAGCCGCCGAATGAGTTGCTCCGCCGGCTTGTGGCGGTAGTCGGCCACGGCGCGCACCATCCGCTCTTCGCCGAACTCTTCGCTCCGGTCGTTCGTCGCCTCGGAGATCCCGTCGGAATAGAGCAGCAGCAGATCGCCCGGCGCAACCCCCACCACCGCCTCCGCGAACGGGAACGACTCCATCACCCCGAGCACCACGCCGCCCGCCTCCAGCCGGCGCACCTCGCCGCCGCGGGTGATCAGGTACGGGTAGTTGTGGCCGGCGTTGACGTACGTCAGGCGGTGGCTGTCCCGTTCCAACTGCGCGTAGAACATCGAGGCGAACTTCCCCGTCCGGGTGCAGTGGTAGATCTGGGTGTTGGCCCACTGGACGCACTCGGACGGCGTCGCGTGCAGCAGGGTCTGGGTCCGGACCGTGGCCTGCACGTTGGACATGAGCAGCGCCGCCGGCATCCCCTTTCCCGAGATGTCGCCGATGGAAAACGCCAGCCGGTCCGCTCCCAGCGGGATAAAGTCGTAGAAGTCGCCGCCCACCTCTTTCGCCGGCAGGCTCTTGCCCACGAGCTCATACCCCGGCAACGCCGGCGATTCCGTGGGCAGCAGGTTGACCTGGATCTCGTAGGCCAGCCGCAGGTCCTCCTGCATCCGGGCCAGCGCCGCCTCCTCCTCCAGCAGCCGGGCGTTCTCGATCACCTGGGCCGACTGCGTGGCGATGATGGACAGCAGCCGCTGGTCCTCGCTGCTGAACCCCTCCGCGGTCTTCTTGTTGAACAGGGCGATCTGGCCGATCATCTTCCCCTTGGCCATGAGCGGCACGCTCAGCAGCGAGCGGATGGACGCGCCCTCGCCGGCGACGTACTGGAAGCGCGGGTCGCGCGCCAGGTCGTTCACCACGAGCGGCTGCTGGTTCTTGAGCATCCAGCCGGTGAGGCTCATGTCGAGCCGGTAGGGCCGGTCGAACCGCGACTGGTCGATGCGGCGCACGATGGTGTGGAACTGGTTTTCCTGCGGCCCGGTGTCCAGCAGCAGCACCGCCCCCTGCTCCACCTCCATGTGCTTGACGCATTTCTGGGTGATCAGGTCCAGGATCTGCTGCACCGCCAGCGCCGAGCCGATGGCGGTGGCGATCTCGTTGAGGATCGACAGCTCCTTGACCGACCGGCGCAGCCGGCCGAGCTCCGCCTCCTGGGCCAGGACCTTCGCGGCCAAATCCTCGCTGCTCATAAGACACCCCCGTGCGGCGGCCCGCGTCCGCCGGCGTTTCGTGGGATCGGCTGGTTTGTCTCCAGCATACTCGGGGACTCCGGCGGTGTAAACACCTAACTATCCGATTGACCTTTCAGTTTTTGCTCCGTTACAATAAGAACAACTATTCTGTCTCACCTGCATGTGGCCGGATGCGTCGGATCGACGGGCGCATCGAAGCGGGCTTCCGCCTCTTGATCGGTGCGCCGGGAGCGCGGGCATGGCCATGGAACGGGCCTTCAGAAAGGCAATCGAATCGCTCGAGGCGATCTTCGCCTTCGTCGACGAGTTCCGCCTTCAGGAACCCATCCCCGACGAGCCCCTCTACGCCGTGAATCTGGCGCTGGAGGAGCTGTTCACCAACATGGTCAAGTACCATCCCGAGTCCCGCCGGGACGTGGTGATCCGCCTGGAGCGGGTGGCCGACGCGCTGGTGGGAACGCTGACCGATTCCGACGTGGAGCCGTTCGACATGACCCTCGTGCCCGCCCCCGCGGAACCGCCTTTGGAGAAGAACCATCCGGGCGGCCTGGGCCTGCACTTGGTGCGGCAGATGGTGGACGATCTGCGCTATGCCCACGCCGATGGCCGGAGCACGGTGATTTTCGTCAAGAAATTGAGGTGACCGCATGCTAGACGTGAAGATCGGCATCGACGGCGACATCCGGCTCGAGGGGCGTTTCGACGCCGCCCAGGTCCAGACCGCGCGGGCGGTGTTCGACACGATCACCACGTCCGCCCGGGTGGACTTCAGCGCGCTGGAATACATCTCCAGCGCCGGCCTCGAGGTGCTGCTGGCCACCCAGCGGCGACTCATGGGCGCCAGGCACGCGCTGACGCTGGTTCACCTCAATCCGCACATCCGGAACGTGTTCCGGTACGCCGGCTTCGAGCATATCTTCAAGATCGAGTGAGGCGGGGGGACGCCCGGACGCCGCATGGGGAAGCGGCCGGCCGGATGTTCTTTGGGGTCGGTTGTCAGCGAGCGGTCCGTCACGGGACGACGGAGGGGTTGCGCGAACGACATAATTCACCAACCATTGCCGCCCCGGGCGGTAATTGGATTAAGACAGCATCAAATCCCGTCCGGAGATCGAACTCCGGCAGGAAAAGGAGGTTGCTATGACCACCGGGGATAACGCGCCTCAGGCCGGCAACAAGTACTGGCTACCGGTTGTGCTTGGTCTGGCGCTCGTTGGTGTCGTTGTGTATTTCCTGTTTTTCTACCCGCCGGTGACGAACCAGGAGGCCGGCGGCACCATCGCGGGGGCCCAGAAAGCGGACAAGTACCAGTCCCAGCAACTCGGCGAGCAGGACGTGATCCTGCAGGACACCGAGCTGCAGGCCATTCTGCAGAACGACCAGGTCCAGAAGCTGATCCAGGATGACAGCTTCCAGAAGGCCTTCGCGGCGAAGGAAGTCCAGGCCGCGCTGGCCAATAAGGATGTGGTCGCCGCCCTGGCCAACAAGGACGTGCTGGCGGCGCTCGCCAACAAGGACGTGATGGCCGCGCTCGCCAGCCGGGATGTCGCCGCCGCCCTCGGCAGCCGCGACGTGGTCGCCGCGCTGGCCAACAAGGACGTGTTTGCCGCGCTGGGGAGCCGGGACGTCCTGGCCGCGCTGGCCAACAAGGATGTGGTCGCCGCCCTGGCGAGCCGGGACCTCCGGACCGCGCTGGGGAGCCGGGAAGCCGCGGCGGCGTTGGGCAGCCGTGAGCTGGCCGCCGCGCTGGCCAGCAAGGATGTCGCCGCCGCCCTGGCCAACAAGGACGTGGCCGCCGCCCTGGCCGGCAAGGACCTGCTGGCCGCGCTGGGGAACAAGGATGTGCTGGCGGCGCTGGCCAACAAGGACGTGCTCGCCGCCATGGCCAACAAGGACATGCTCGCCGCCATGGCCAACAAGGATCTGGCTGCCGCCCTGTGCAACAAGGACGTGGTCGCCGCCCTAGCCGGCCGGGACGCCGCATCGCCGCTCGCCGGCAAGGACATGGCGGATCTGCTGGCCAGCAAGGGCTTCGCTGCGGCGCTGTCAAATCGTGACGTGCGGACCGCTCTGGACGGCCGGGGCCTGCTGGCCGCCCTGTCCAACAAGGCCGTGCTGGCAGCGATGGCCAACAAGGATCTGGCCGCCGCCCTGGGCAACCGTGACTTCGCCGCCGCCCTGGGCAACCGCGACTTCCTCGCCGCGATGGCCAACAAGGATTTCGCCGCCGCGCTGGCCAACAAGGACCTGCTGGCCGCCCTGGGCAGCCGGGACTTCGCCGCCGCGCTGGGCAGCCGCGACCTGCTATCCGCCCTGGCCAACAAGGATGTCGCCGCCGCGCTGGCCAACAAGGACTTGGCCGCCGCCCTGGGCAACCGCGATATGGCCGCCGCCCTGGGCAACCGCGACTTCGCCGCCGCGATGGCCAACAAGGACTTCGCCGCCGCCTTGGCCAACAAAGATTTCGCCTCGGCCATGGCCAACAAGGACATGGCCGCCGCCCTGGGTAACCGCGACTTCCTCGCCGCGATGGCCAACAAGGACTTCGCCGCGGTGATGGCCGACAAGAACTTCGCCGCCGCCGTGACCGACCGGAACTTCGCCGCGGCGATGGGCAGCCGGGATTTCTTCAGCAATCTGATGAGCCGGGACCTGAGAGCCAACGAAGGGAAGTAGCAAGCTTCCCGAACCTCCTCCGGACCGGGGCGGACGCCCCGGTCCGGCTTTTGGCGTCTGGCACGGGATCTTGCCTGGATCCGGCCGACGGTCCGCCCGCGACGGCAGCACTTCCAGCCTGAGGCTGGCGGCGCTGCCGGCCGGGTGTGGACCGCCGGCGGTCCTGTTTGGCCGGCGCGCGTCGCCGGCGGCCTGACTCGCAGGCGGGGGTGAACCATGCGCAATTGCCGGCGGGCGTGGGTGGCGGCGTTTCTGGCGGTCGTGGTGGCCGCCATTCCCGTGCGGGGCGGCCTGCAAACCATCGAGACGGACAACCTCCGGCTCATCTACTTCGGCAAGCTGCACGCCTACATCGTCCCCCATGTGGCCCGCTGCCTGGAGAACTCCCTCAAGACCCACCGGGAGGTGTTCGGCTACGAGCCCACCGGCAAGATCACCGTCCTGCTTCACGACTTCAACGACTACGCTAACGCCTCCGGCGGCGCCATCCCGGTGAACCACGTGATGCTCGGGCTGGCCCCGTTCGCCCACGACTTCGAGACCATGAGCGTGAACGAGAGCATGAACGCCATCATGAACCATGAGCTCGTCCACGTGGTGGCCTCGGACCAGGCGGCCGGCGGCGATCGCACCAGCCGGAGTCTGTTCTTCGGCAAGGTCCGTCCCGTGGACGACAACCCGCTGTCGCTCCTGTACGGGTACATGACCAGCCCCCGCGAGTACGCGCCCCGCTGGTACCACGAGGGGATCGCCACCTTCATGGAGACGTGGCTCGCCGGCGGCCTCGGCCGGGCCATGGGCGCCTACGACGAGATGGCCTTCCGCGCCATGGTGCTGGACAACAAGCCCATCTTCGACCTGGTGGCGCTGGAGGCGGCCGGCACCAAGATCGACTTCCTCGTCGGAGTGAACTCGTACCTCTACGGGACCCGGTTCATGAGCTACCTGGCCCTCACGTACGGCCCCGAGAAGGTCATCACCTGGGTGAAGCGCACCGACGGCAGCGCCGCCTACTTCGCCGGGCAGTTCCGGCAGGTGTTCGGCCGCTCCGTCCACGAGGCCTGGGCCGACTGGATCCGCTGGGAGAAGGAGTTCCAGGCGAAGAACCTCGCCGCCATCCGGGCCAACCCCGTCACCGCGGACCGGCCACTGTCGCCCACGCCCCTCGGCTCCGTGTCCCGGCCGGGCTACGACCCGGCCACCGGCACGCTCTACGCCGCGGTGAACTACCCCGGGCAGATCGCCCACCTGGCCGCCATCGACACGGCCCGCGGCACCCTGCGCAAGATCCTCGACATCAAGGGACCGGCGATGTTCTTCGTGGCCTCACTCGCCTTCGATCCCGCCGCGGGCATGCTCTTCTACACCACCGACAACAACGAGTGGCGCGATATCCGCGTGGTGGACGTGCGCACCGGCGAGGACCGGACCCTCCTCAAGGACGCCCGGGTGGGCGACCTGGCCTTCAACCCGGCCGACCGCTCCCTGTGGGGAGTGCGGCACTACAACGGCATCGCCACGCTGGTGCGCATCCCGCACCCCTGGACCGAGTGGAACCAGGTGCTCACCTTCCCCTACGGCAAGGACATCTACAATCTGGCCGTCTCGCCGGACGGGACGTCCGTCTGCGCGGCGCTCGGCGAGATCACCGGCCGCCAGACGCTCATCCGGCTGGACCCGGCGGCGCTGCTCGCCGGCGGCAAGGACTACGAGACGCTGTTCGACTTCGAGAACTCTGTCCCCGCCGACTTCGTCTTCACCCCCGACGGCCGGCACCTCGTGGGTTCCTCCTACTACACCGGCGCCTCCAACCTGTTCCGCTACGAGCTGGCCACGAAGGAAATGGCCATCCTCACCAACTGCGAGACGGGCTACTTCCGCCCCGTGCCCCTGGCCGACGGGCGGCTGCTGGCGATGCGCTACACGAGCCAGGGCTTCCTGCCGGTGGAAATCGAGCGCCCCGCTCCGGCACAGGCGGCGGCCATCCGGTTCCTCGGCCAGGAGGTGGTGGAGACGCACCCCATCGTCAAGACATGGAAAGCCGGCTCCCCCGCCGACATCGACCTGCCGGCGCTCACGCGCTACGAGGGGCCGTTCAAGGGCCTGCCCAACATCCGCCTGGCTTCAGCCTACCCGGTGGTGGAAGGGTACAAGGACACCGCCGCCGTGGGTGCCCGGCTGCATTTCCTCGGCCCCATGGCGCTCCACAACCTGGACGTCACCGTCTCCTACTCCCCCGACACCGCGCTCCCCACCGACGAGCGGTTCCACGTGAACGCCCACTACGCCTACATGAACTGGAAAGTCACCGCCAAGTACAACGCCGGCGACTTCTACGACCTGTTCGGCCCCACCAAGACCAGCCGCAAGGGGTACTCCGGCGCCGTCGAGTACCGGCGCAACCTCATTTACGACGAGCCGCGCACCATGGACTACACCCTCGAGGTGGCCGCCTACGGCGGGCTCGACCGCCTGCCCGACTACCAGAATGTCGAGGCACCCTACGACCGGATGCTGGAGTTCGGCGCCTCGTGGAACTACACAAACTGCCGCTCCTCGCTCGGCTCGGTGAACTACGAGAAGGGCTACGACTGGGACATCGCCGCCGGCTGCAGCGTGGTGAACGGTTCGGCCTACCCGCGCGCCCTGACCAACTTCGACGTCGGCGTCCCGTTCGGGCCGGCCCACTCCTCGCTGTGGCTGCGCACCTCGGCCGGCTACTGCTACGGCGGGCGGACCGACCCGTTCGCCAACTTCTTCTTCGGCGGCTTCGGCAACAACTGGGTGGACCACCAGGAGGTCCAGCGCTACCGCGAGTACTACAGCTTCCCCGGCGTGGAGCTCAACGAGGTGGGTGGCAAGACCTACGCCAAGGGAATGGTGGAGTGGTGCCTGCCGCCGCTGCGGTTCCAGCACCTGGGCGCCACCCAGTGCTTCGCCACCTGGGTCCGCCCGGGACTGTTCGTGGCGGCGCTGGCCACCGACTTCGACAACGCCGACTTCCGGCGCGAGGTGTTCGACGTGGGCGCGCAGATGGATTTCCGGATCATCGTGCTGTCCACCATGAACCTGACTGTTTCGCTGGGCTACGCCATGGCCTTCGAGGACGGGCACAAACCCGTGGATGAGATCATGGTCTCGCTGAAGATATTCTGATGATCCTGGCCGTCCTGCCCATCCTGCTCTTCCTCGGCGGGCTGCTGCTGCTCGACAGCTACAAGCTCGTCCGCCTGCCGGCGGTGCTGCTGGCGATCGCCGCCGGCGGCCTGGCGGCGGGCGCGACCTGGTGGGCCGGGCCGCCGCTGCTGGCGCTGTACGGCGGCGACCTGACCCTGTACACCCGCTACGGCGCGCCGGTGGTGGAGGAGGCGGCCAAGGCCGCGCCGCTGGTGCTGCTCATGGCCGCGGGGCGGGTCGGCTTCATGGTGGACGCGGCCATCTACGGATTCGCGCTGGGCACGGGGTTCGCCGTCGTGGAAAACACCATCTACCTCAACGCGCTGCCTGACGCCACCCCCTTCGTCTGGGTGGTGCGCGGCTTCGGGACGGCCACCATGCACGGCGGCGCCACCGCCATCTGCGGCATCATCGCCAAGACACTGGAGGGGCGCCGCGGCGAGGCGCTCGCCGCCGCCCCGGCGGCCCCGGCCGCGGCCCCGGCGGATCGGCCGCCGGCGCGAAGCGGGAGCGGCGCGGCGGCGCTGGCCGCCGACTGCCTGCTCGGCCTGGCCGCGGCGGTGGCGCTGCACTCGGTGTTCAACCACTTTTTCTTCTCGCCGGCGGTGTCCACCCTCGTCATCATGCTGGTGTTCCCCGCCCTCATCTCGCTGGTGTTCATGCGCAGCGAGCGGGCGCTGCGGCGGTGGCTCGGCGCCGGCTTCGACGCCGACACCGCCCTGCTGGAGCTCATCGAGTCGGGCGAGTTTCCCGACTCGCCCATGGGGCGCTACCTCCAGACGCTGCGGGCCCGTTTCCCCGGGCCGGTGGTGGCGGACATGCTCTGCTACATCCGGCTGCACGTGGAGCTGTGGATCCGCGCCAAGGGCATCCTGATGTTGCGGGGCATGGGCCTGCCCCCGCCGGATGACCCCGAGATCCCGGCCAAGTTCGAGGAGCTCGGCTACCTCGCCCGCAGCATCGGCCGCACCGGCCGGCTGGCGCTGGCGCCGGTGCTCCAGGCGCGGCACCGCGATCTGTGGCAGATCTACATGCTGGACCGGAAATAATGACGGAACGGACCAACCCCGGCGCACTTGGGTTGTAATTGAAGATGAAGGAACTGGCTGACGCGCAACTCGTTCGGGCCTGTCTGGACGGCCAGCTGGCGGCCTTCGCCGAACTGGTGGACCGCTACCAGGGAGTGATCTACAACGCCGCCTACCGGATCACCGGAACGCCCGAAGACGCCCGCGACGTCACCCAGACGGTCTTTGTCAAGGCCTATACCCATTTGGACCGTTACCAGCCGCGCCACGAATTCTTCAGCTGGGTGTTCCGGATCGCGGTGAACGAGTCCATCAACAGCCTGAAGCGCAATCGCCGGCTGGTGGCGCTGTCGGAGGCGAACGCGCCCCCCGTGGCGCACAACCCCGAGACGGCCTGCACCGCCGGCGAGGCCGAGGGCCAGCTCCTGGACGCGCTGCGGCGGATCCAGGTGGACTACCGGATCGTCATCGTGATGCGCCACTTCCTGAATTGCTCGTACCGCCGGATCGCCGACGTGCTGGGCGTGCCCGAGAAGACGGTCAAGTCGCGGCTGTTCACGGCCCGCCACCTCATGCGGGACATCCTGTCGCGGCGAGGGATGGAAATTCATG
>Ga0116148_1004460_pt1 | contig 12181 bp, 17 predicted proteins | sample AD_UKC055_MetaG_FD_89786 | JGI IMG/M metagenome (GOLD analysis project Ga0116148, IMG submission 89786) | Active sludge microbial communities of municipal wastewater-treating anaerobic digesters from USA - AD_UKC055_MetaG | ecosystem: Engineered > Bioreactor > Anaerobic > Digestate | place: USA... | reverse complement strand
TAGCGAGCCCAGCCCGTAAGGGTCATGAGCAAACAAACAAACAACACTCACAGTGCTCCTTCCGCAGCTAGCTGTTTGACTCACTCTGCCACCGGCCAGGGCCCGGAGTATCGAACTAAATACGGCTACGACTCGCTCAACCGGCTGACCAATATGTCCGACGCTCTCGGCGCGACCGGCTTCACCTGGACCGATGGCAACCTGTTGGCCGGCGAGGATGGCCCCTGGGCCGCCGACACCGTCAGCTACAATTACAGCCACCGCCAGCGTGGCACCCTCAGTCTGGTCCAGCCCAACGCCTCGCCTTAATTACTCCCCCGCTATGACCACACTGAAAAACGCACTCCTGGCCGTGACGCTTTCCCTCCTATTGTGGCCGCAGCACGCCCGCGCCTACTACGATCCCGGAACGCAGAGGTGGCTCAATCGCGACCCGATCGAAGAGGCGGGCGGGATCAACCTGTACCGCCTCGCAAATAGCAATCCTCTAAACCGTATCGACCGCTATGGCGATGACCCATGCACTGGAGGGGCGACCTTGTCCTTGTGGTTTGTCGCGGGTGAATCTGTAAGTCTGGCAGGCTTCTGTAGCGCTGGCGGCATAGTCTTGGTCGGCGTGGGAGCCGTGGTTCTTCCGGCCTATCTGATAACCCACCCGGTCACCGGTTCTACAGCGCCTCCGGTAGGTCTCAGTATTGTGAACAGTCCGGAGATTTTCGTCTGCAATATGGGGAAGGGGGAGCGCGGGTGGGAAAAAGGACGCGGTGATGATCCATTCTGGGATCTTAGTCCAGATCAACTCAAGGCCATAGAGAGGGATCCGAAATCAACGCCCAGCCAGAAGGAACGCGCACGGAGAATAAGAAAGCAGAAGGAAAAAGACTGCTCATGAATTGAATATGCGGCGCGTAAGATTCTTGAGGTCTCAGTTAGAGAACCTCCGAAAAGAGGCTAAACGGATCGCTGACACGAATGGGGGCGAAATTTGTGGGCTGATTCTTGACAATGGATCATTCTTTGAGCTGCTGCAAGTTAGAAACAAGAGGAAGAGTGCGGGCGGCTTTTCGTTCTACTTTAATGAAGTGCGATCCATTCAGAAGAGAGCCGAGGCGTGTAAACGAGAAATCGTGGGGACATTTCATTCCCATCCTGTTGGGCTCGCTGAGCCCGGACCTTCCGATCTTAGCAATGCGAGGGATGACTCGGTAATGCTCATCTTTGATGTAAAGGGCCGAATTGCTCGACTTTGGCATATTGAAAATCTGGAAGGGAAGCAAGTGAGATTCTCAGTGATCTGAAGTGAAATGAACGGCAACCAACACCATGGTCAATGCCACCTATTTTAAACAGCGCCGGCGCTGTTTCTTGAAGTTCAGGGCCTTGTTGCATCTGCAGGTGCCTCCTCTCATCCACTCCCCCGGACGACCCACGTCACGGACCGCCCACATCCAGGCAATTTCACCAATGGCTGCGAACAGCGTCGCTTAACTACTCTCCCACTATGACCACACTGAAAAACGCACTCCTGGCAGTGACGCTTTCCCTCCTGTTGTGGCCAAACCACGCCTCGGCCTACTACGATCCATCAACCCAGAGATGGCTGAACCGCGATCCAATCCATGAGCACGGTGGTGCCAATCTCTATACCTTCACTGGGAATCGCAGTGTGAGTGCCCAGTCTCGGAAGGTCTGCACGAATTGGTTGTTGGTGCGACAGTTCAAGTTCCACGCGGCATCATACGTTTATTATTGTGCCTGACCTTCTATGGAGCACCGCTCTGCAACGATCTCCAAGTGAGAACCGGCGGAAAGCTGCAGCTTGCTACCGAAGCGATTTTCCAGAAGTCCTGGCTCGCGTGGCTGCTTGGAACTCCCAGTCAAGGATCCAGGCGCTTGCGTGGTGCAGAAAAGTGATCACCACTCCCACGCTCAGAAACCACGAGCCGACACGAGTCGCGGCAGCGAAACTTCTCGTCGCCCTGCTTCCTGCGTCAATGCAGATATTGAAATGGTCTTTAAGAACAAAACGGCCTAAGTCAACTGCAGAAGTGCATTTCTCACTAATGTGCTACCTGGACCAAGTTCAATATTTTAAAGCTCTTAAGCCTACCAGAAAATCCGTGCTGCTGCTCGTGAAAACTTATCTGATGCACACGGAAGGAGACGACGCGCTAGCCTGCTGGATGGCTGCCGACCTTCTGGGAGAACATTGGAGCCTCCGCGAATCACTTGTGCCGCTTCTTACCGCGGCAAAAGATGCCAAACATCCCGCAGCCCGAGTCGAGGCAGTCGGTGGTCTTGGCAAGGCTTTTGCCAGATCCTCCGCCAGCCAGCAAGCGCGAATCAGGCGCGCCTTGTTGAGGCTGACCAGGGAAGGAACTGCTAAAGCAGTGAGGGCTGCGAGTTCGGCGGTGTTGCAAGCAAACGGCAGTCAGACAGCATGCACGAGACCACCTATCATGAGCTAGTACCGGGGGGGCTTCTTCGAGTTTAGACTCTCCGAAACAACGTCTTGTGCTTCCTACGACATGACAATGCGCCCTGAAGCCTCACATGGTATCCCTCACGCACAACGCCGCGCACTAGCTGCGGCCAGTGTGGGGGTCACCCTCGTAGCGGCAATTATCATCGTCTACACCTTCTCGACACGTGAGGCCCACCAAGCAAGCCTTGCTGCTGGTCCCGCCCTCCAAAAGCCTGCACCCCTCCTTGAGTTGTTGCAGTCAGGAGCTGGTGCGATCGCGGTGTGCGACATCGCTCTCATGAACCTCCTCTGCGCCCAAGGCCTGCCTGGGGCTGAAGACGTCAACCACGCCCAGTGTCTTGCAACACTCGACCAGTGGGCGGACCATATTAGGTCCGAAACCGCGCGCCATCTCTACAGGTATAAAGCGAATCCGTCCGAATTCGACCACTCAGAAGCCTATTTTCGGATGCTCATAATGTCCGTCGTGCTCTACGAGGATTTCGGCGTGCGCTACAACCCAGACCGGATAAGCGCCCCGGCTGATATTCATGCCAACGACCATTTCTTTGCCGAGTCGCGGGACATCTTCCTCCATGGCCTTCTCGATCCGATTCGCGACCCTCAACCCTCAACTCTCAACCCTCACCCGCGTCTTGGAACGTGCAGTGCGATGCCGGTCCTGTACGTTGCCATCGGCCGCCGGCTGGGCTACCCGCTCAAGCTGGTGACGACGAAGGCCCATTTATTCCTCAGATGGGACAGTCCAAACGAGCGCTTCGACATGGAGGCTACGGGCAGAGGCATGAACCGGTACGACGACGAGCATTTTAAGCAGTGGCCCTTTCCGGTGACAGAGGACGAGATCAAGGCCGATGGCTACCTCAAGTCCCTGACGCCGGCTGAGGAACTGGCGGTGTTCCTCTCTCTGCGGGGCCACTGCCTGAGGGAAGCGGGAAGAGCACAAGAGGCGGCATCTGCCTATCGGGCGGCTGCTGAGTTAGCGCCCAGATCAAGAGCCTACCGCCTCCTCCTGGCTGAAACGCTGTCGGCAACTCTAGCCTCACCTTTACCGCTGGACTCCCAGCCGCCAGATCTTCGCAACTCGGGTCTGCCGCCCGAGATGCTGGGTCGGCCTGCTTCGCACAAACCAGACTCACGCGCCGAGCCCGTCCCCAAGCTCAACGCACCGCAAAAAGAAATACCATGAACCGAAACAACAACATCATTCTGGCTGCGCTGCTTCCTCTTCTCCTGCTCGCTGCCGACAGCGCTTCGGCCCACTACGATCCCGGAACCCAGAGGTGGCTGACCAGAGATCCACTCGCCGACACTGGCAGTTTGGTTTATCAGACTATCGGCACAGCACCGTGGAACAAAGACGCCGATGTAGATGAATCAACCGAAGATCAGTTGCAGGGGGTTTGGATACAGGTTAACCGGAACCTCTACACGACACTGGCTAATAACCCGGTCAGCACAATCGACCCATTGGGCTTGGCCGATTGCCCTGCCGGCTTAGGGCCTGGATCACTGAACCCAGAGAATCTCACCGCGCTTGACACGCGCACTGCCGGGGAGATTGCGAGAGCTGCTGCTCAGCGTGCTAGAGAGAAAATGGCAAAGGCGGTGCAGGCGATGATAAAACAGGGTGCAAAGGACGGGGCGAAGTCGCTACAGAGGTCCATACGGTCCTTCGACAAATTAATCAGACAACACCTCCAGAAAATTGCAGACAATCCCACTAGTCGTGATGTCGGCCACTGGAAGAGCGAGATTGAGAACTGGCAGAGATTGAAGGAAGCTGCCGAAAAGGTCCTCAAGGCCTGCCCGCAACAACCTGGAAATTAGGATGAATGACGCAGTGCCTAGATCCGTATTTACGGACTTCGTTGAAAGTGCGCGAGTGGTATGTGGCGCAATCGAGCGCCTTCGGCTCGATAACACGCGACCGTTGCTTTCCGCACTTATCAGGCTGTTGTACTGTGCCGACAGCTTGGCCCGATGTTCGATGCGCTTGTCGGACGAAAATCTGAGCGAGGAAGTTGCATTGCCGAAGGCTTTGGACTTCGTTCCTGACGATCTTGTGTTTCACGTTGTCTTCGATCCCTTGGATCAGGAATCCATGTGTGCTTCTTCCCTGCGAGATTCGCTCGGCGACATTTACCATGCACTAAAAGGTGGGCTCAACGTGCTGGAGCGGGGTGGAAAGAGTGAGGATGTGGTCCTTTCCCAGTGGAAGATGGAGTACGAGGTACACTGGGGAAGACACTTGCTCGATGTCATTACATTCCTGTTTCTGTGCCCTGGAGACGCGGGCACAGTTGCGCCAGAATAGAGTCGCGCTAGTTGTACTACGAGTGAATCCTGGAATCAGTGGAAGAGGGCTTGGTATCAAGATGCCGGCGCAGTCCTACATATTGGGAATGGGCACCAAATTCTTGCGGCTTGCGGTTGCTGCGGCTGTTTCCCTGGCCACCGAGGGTCCTGCCGGCCCCCTTCCCCCTCAGGCCCCACGCTTCTACCCGTCCGGCGTCACTTTGTCCAGGTCTTCGGCTGACCTGCTCATCACCTGCGCCGCCTCCAACGTTGTGCTGCGCTTCGATACTGCCACGCGGAGGGTCGTAGGCCAGATGCCGGTGCCTGGGACGCTGGGCACGTTGGCTGTCTCAAGCGCGAAGCCTGTTACTGCGACCGGGAGCGTAGCCGAAGAACTGCCTGCCAGCGATGGGGCGGTTGCCCCGGTGGTCAGCCGCGACGGAAAGAAGGTCTACACATGCACCCGCTTTGATAACAGCGTGAGCGCGATTGAAGTGGCCACACAAACTGAGGTGTGGCGTGTCCCGGTCCAGCGTGAGCCAGTGGCCGCCGATCTCACCAAGGACGGCAAATTCCTGCTGGTCGCCAACCACCTGCTGGTGGGGCGGGCAGACGGCGGCTACTGCGGCGCGGTCGTCAGCGTGGTCGACACCACCGCCGGCAAGGTTGTGAAGGAACTGCGCCTGCCCAACGGCAGCGGGTCCTTGAAGGACATTCGCGTAAGCCCGGACGGCAAGTATGCGGCGGTGACGCATCTGGTGGCCAACTTCAAGCGCCCGGCGATTCGCCCGTTTCCCGACTGGATGAATGGCAATGCCCTGACAGTTATTGGAATTAAGAAGCTGGAGATTCTCGGCAGCGTATTGTTGGATGACCGGGCAAAGGGCGCGGCCAATCCCTGGGGCCTGGCTTGGTCGCCTGACGGTACGATACTGGTTGTGGCACATTCCGGCACCCACGAAGTCAGCGTTATTGACTTCCCTGAGTTCCTCAAGCGGCTGCTTGACCTGCCAGCCCCGGTTGACCCTCTCAAGGCCGCCGACCCTGCCACCGCTACCCAGGAAGAAATGGAGTTTGGAGGCTATGTGCCTTACTTTCCCGGCCCACGCCGGCGCGTGAAACTCCCCGAAGGCGACCTCGGTCCGCGCGCCATCGTGGTCGTGGAGAACACCGCCTACACCGCCAATTACTTCTCCGACACTCTCACCGCCATTGACCTCAGCAATACTAACTCAACACCCGAGTCCATCGCGTTATCACGCCACGGGTCTCGAGACCCCAGAACCGAGCCTGATCCAGTTCGGAAAGGCGAGTTCTATTTCCATGACGCAACCATTTGCTTCCAGGGCTGGCAAAGCTGCTCCAGTTGCCATCCTGGTGATGCCCGCGCCGACGGCCTGAACTGGGACCTGCTCAACGACGGCCTCCGCAATCCTAAAAACACCAAGAGTCTCCTGCTCGCCCACCGAACGCCGCCCGCCATGTGGCTGGCCGTGCGGGAAACGGCGGAGACCGCCGTGCGGGCCGGGATCAAGCACATTCTTTTCACATCGCAGCCCGAAGACGTTGCGTCAGCCATTGACGCCTATCTCAAATCACTCAAGCCCGTGCTGAGCCCCCATCTGGTTCAAGCCAAGATTTCCGAAGCCGCTAGGCGTGGGGAGAAAGTGTTTTCGCGTGCCGGCTGTGCCGAGTGTCATCCGCCGCCGCTGTTCACGGATCTCCACCAATACAACGTCGGCACGGGCCGCCGTCCGATAGATAAACCAGCGGACAGGTTCGACACGCCAACCCTGGTCGAGATCTGGCGCACCGCCCCCTATCTGCACGATGGCTCGGCCGCCACGGTGCAGGACGTTCTAACCGTCCGCAACCCCCGCGACCGCCATGGCAAAACCTCAACCTTGACACCGCAAGACCTTAAGGACTTGTGCGCCTTCATACTATCTCTGTGACACGGTACCAGAAGCGCGGATCGGCCTTTTAACAGAGCCCCCACGGAAACCCGGTTCGCTGTGTCTCAACTCTCGATCGCAGTTGAAGACCTTCAACGAAAGTTTCAACGTCCGAGTCAACACCGAGTAACCTCCGAGTCGGAAAAGCTAAATGACGTGCACCGCAAAATAGTGCTTGCACCCCTGTAAAATCAGCGTATTTTTGCTATTGAAAAGCAGGATATAGAGGCTGGCGTCGCTGAAGTTGCGTTCAGTCCGGTCTATCGCCCTTCACCCGGAAGAGCCCGCGCAGCAGGGCGGCGCGTGGGAGGAATCTACGGAGGGCACCACGCTCGGGCCCCCTGCTGGTTGGAGCGGGCGGGTGAGGGCGATAGACTGGACTGATGCAGTGAGAGCCGCTTGGAGCGGCGGGAAAGAGACCTGACAACAGACACGGATTCCACAGATGGACACGAATCGAGCGGAGCTCGCGCTGGCGTGGCGAAGCCTCGCCGGAAACGAAGCGGAGCGGAGTGATCTTTCCTTTCCGCGCGCGCGTGACTGACTAGACCAGCGGAGTTCGGGGCTGGCGTGAAGGATGCGGGAGCGCCTGGCGCGCGCACTGCCACCGGCCGGGGGGGAAAGGGCCGGTGAGAGCAGTGAGCGTGACAGGCGCGGACAGGGTGTCTGGCCACAAGACGCTGTTATCTTTAGTGGACCGGGCCGCCGAAGGGCCGACTGAGTTGCGCCTGCGGCAGGAGGTCTTGCGATGAGGCGGCGGGGACCCGTGTGCCGAGGGGTTCCCGCGCCAGCGGGATACGGCAACGGGGCGGCAGTATAGATAACAGCTCTTGTGGCTGGAACCGGGAGCATCCTTCATGACAGTCCCGAACGGAGCGAATTTGAAGCTGGCGCGCGCGGTTGTGGTGGGTCGCGGGGCCGCGTGTTCTCACTTCTGGCCGGGAGTGCGCAGCGCCGGGCCGTGGCTCTCAGGGGGACGGGGCGAGCCGTCAGGCCCAGCGCGGAGCACGGACGGCCAGAGGTGAGACTGACTTGGGGGCGGTAGTGAGTGCGGACAGTTCTGCGGAGGCCCAGACGCGCAGGGTGCGGGTCGCACTTCCCACCTGAGCACCGTAGCCGGAGCAGAAGCTGGCCGCTCTCACGCCGCGGGGGCCCGCCTGGCGGCGGGAAATCCGAAGTCCGAGGCCCGAAGGCCGAATCGTTTTGGCTCTGGCTTCTGGCCGGTTAGGCTGAGGAGGGAGGAGGAAGGGACGAGTTGGCCTGCACCGGCCAGAGGCCAGACTAACTTCGGGGGCTGGCGCATGACCAGGCCGCAAGGGCTGGTGATGCGCTGGACGGGGGGTTGGCGTTCGTTGGTGGCCTCCTCTCCCCCTTCCCCCTCTCCTCCGGAGGCGGAGGAGAGGGGATGTTCTTTTTGGCGTGGCTTACCCAGGGTGGCGCTCGTTCCTCGCTTACCCTGGGCTACCTTCTTGAACCCCTGACGGGGTTCTCAGTTGGCGGGCACTGCGTGCGCGGAGATGTGCGCGAGCGCGAAGCGCGAGGCGTTGGGCGCGCGACAGCGCGCCGTAGCGGAGCGACAGCGGAGCGTTCCAACTATTGGGTCTTCGAGCGGAGCGAGCTGATGTTGACGTTGCCCGCGAAAATGGGGGAGGGGGGCCGCGTAGGCGCGCTGAGCGGGGCGGAGCGTGCCCCCCTCCCCCCTCCATTCTCCGCGAAGCGCTAACTGTTGGGGGGAGGGGGGTGTTAGCGGAGCCTGCCCCGCCGAGTCTTCGAGGGCGGGGCACCCGAAGGGCCGCAAGCGCCGGAGCGGGTGGGACGTAGGAACGGATGTAAAAGGTTGGACGCGGGAGTTGGCGTTCGATGAGGGATGCTCTGGGTTGTGGTCGTCATTCGTTTGAGCGCGGAGTCGACAGCCCCAGGGGCTGGCGGCGGAGCGCGAGGTGGCGGTCTTCCGAGCGTGAGCGAGCTGATGTTACTGCTGTGGGGGCAGTAGGTACGCTCTACCTTATGTTACTTGAGCCGAAGCTCTCCCAGATCTTTGTGGTTCGTGTGAAGTCCTCGGTCAGAGCGGGGCCTGTCGGAGCGTTCGTCCAGGAAAACGCATCCGTCTCGTAACACTTTACGGCGCCGGCCAGGAGATTGCGGAGGGATGGGAAAAAGACGTAAGTGCAATCTTCCGCGAAGGAGTAGAATACCGCCCCCTCCTCGGGCTTTCTTCGAGGGTCGAAGAAATATCCGTCGCCGGCGCCGTCGTCAAACAGGGTGATCCATGATCGCGTGTGCCCGGCAAAGATTCCGAAGGCGGCTTTCTGAACGGCGGTCGCCTTGGCAACTTGGTTGCTGAGAACTGTCGGAAGGCCGAGGGCCTCGCTGAGCGGCAGAAAGCGGTGTCCAGGTATGGGGCCAACGACTCGGGGATCGGCTGAGCGACAGCCGTTGTGCCACTGGTAAAGGGCTCTGATCTCGGTTGGTAGCTGGATTCCGGCCTGCTGCTCAAGTGCCGCTATTTCTTGGTCTGAAAGACCTGGCTGCATTTGGTCGAGCACTTGCGGAGCCTTCTTCTTCATGTTGGCCTCAAGGTCAGAGAGGATCTGCGCAACCGGTGTGGCGACGACTGAAGGCATTGGGGGTGCTGGTGGATAGAAGAAGCGTCGAAATGCACGCGGGATTAGGAGAGCACCGGTTAACAAGAGCCCGGCGACAATCAGTAGTACGATCGCCATTGTGCGTTTTGGTTTCATTTGCAAACGGGGCCAGTGAGCGTAGTGCGTGGGATGTGGGTGGTCAACCGCCTAACGTAGTGGAAGCTAACGGAGCCAACCGGAGAGAACGAGCCACCGCCAGACCAACGGCTGCCACCACGGGAGACGAGGACGGAACTGAGGAGGACAACCGCACGCCCGCCACCACTGCACGGGCAACGAAACGCGCTGATAATAAAACCCAGCGACGCGACACTGAAAACGCTCCCAACGAACGCCGACCAGGAGATGCCAACGCCTAGCGGCCCTACCGACCTGAAAATGCTCTCTCACACCTTTTCTTGAGAGAGCATTTTCAGGGCGGTAGGGACGCGGGCAGCACTGGACGCGTAGGAGAACCCACGACGCCCGACAGCCCGAAGGAGTCGTATCAACTAACTTGGTCTTTTTCCGAAGCGCAGTGGCAGGGCGCATTCCAATTATTGCAGTAGGCGTGCCAGCCTGTTGGGGGAAAGGGAGGCTGGCGCGACTGCTGCATCGTGTTTGCGCCCGAACGAAGCGCTCCGGGGGCGTTCGTGGTTCTGCGGGCGTTGGGTTGGCGGTGGGCGGGTGGTGGCCTCCTCTCCCCCTGCCCCCTCTCCTCCAAAACGGAGGAGAGGGGGATTTGCTTTGGGACGTGGTACCTGGGGTGGCGCTCGTTCCTCGCTTACCCCAGGCTACCTTCTGAAACCCCTAGCGGGGTTTTCGAGTTGGCGCGCACGTGGTGCGCGGAGAGTTGGTTGCGGCGGGCGTTCGTGGTCGCGAAGCGGTGGCGCGTTCGATGTGGAACGAGCGGAAGCAGCCAGCGTGACAGGCCGGGGTTGAGGGGGGCCTGGCGCGCTGGCTGCGCCGCGGATGTTCGAATCGGCAAGGCGTATTCGACGGCGCGAAGCGGGAGCGCGGTCGAACGCCGGGGCTGGTTGGAATCGCGAGGGCGTATTGAGGTCGCGGCAGCGGGGTGCTGGTCCAATTCCCAAGCGTGAGCCGCAGGCCCCGCCATCCCCCGTTGCGCAAGCACAGGGGGTGGCGGGGCCTGCGGCGGTCGTGCGCCTGGGCGAACTCGGTGCGATGGCGAGCGCGCAGGGCGAGCGTCAGCGAGCGTGCTGCGAACGAGGAGGATGAGCCATGAGGGGGAGCGCGCCACAGGCGACCAAATATGGGACGAAGCTGAACGCGCTCCCCCTCCTTGGCTCAATCCTTTTTGATCTTCTTGAACACAAATCTGATCTTCTTCACCTCAGCATCCAACTGTGTGTTGATGTGGTAAGGAGACCGTATGCCATTTACATAATAAATCCACTCTCCCCCTGAGCCGTTCGCGGTCTTGGATATTCGCACAATTGCCGTCTGCCCTCGAACGGTCTTCGTCTCAAACGGAAGATCTAACGACTGCAACGCACCGTAAACCCAAAAATCAATCTTGTAGACTGCCAGCGAAACACCCTTGGGCAGTGGCCTCTTCTGGAATGCGTCGAGGACTGAATTGTAGGTCAGCGTGATGGCGTTGGTCGTCCCATCAGGGAATTCAAACGAAACCATCACATTCGTCTCGCTATTGCCTATCGGCCAGCTGGCGACGCACTGTGGCGCGGATATAAGCGAAAGCACCAGACCCACAATTCCGAATGTCGGGACCGTTGGGCGCATACGGAAATGGCTAACGGTGAGGTGAGCGATCGCGGTGGGCTACGAGCGCCCGAATTTGCGAAGGGCAACCGCCCGCCGGCAGTCGCTCAACCGAAAAGTTAGGCTGCAATCGTCTTCTGTCTCTCCATCTTACGGTCATGGTGTCGCTGGAAAAAGTAACCGCAGGCAAATGTGTGAACAACCATCAAAGGTAGAAGCATGACTGCGATAGACATGCGGACGAGCTCGTAGAGAAAAGGATGCTGGTCGGAAAAAACCTGCTGCGCTGCGAGCAAGGACGAAAGATAAGGCATTGCGAAGAGAATCCATGAGAACTCAACGGCAACGAGCGAAAATCCCCAAACCAGAATCTGGACGAGGCCAAGAGGAGCGTTCCATTGTCGCCACGGTTTCATGCGGCCTAAGTGATTAGACAGGTCTGTCTATCTTCCCATTTTGGGATGATAGGCCAACAGCTCCCTGCCGCTGATGAATGCTTTGCCTTCATCGAAGCCACGTTCGCCCAACCGGACGCGCCGTGTAAAGCCTATTCCGCCGGTGGGGCGGCGTGTCTTTCGGGGAAGTCGTCAACCGGTTTCTGAAGTTTTTTTTGCCCGCTGGGGTAGCTCAAAGGATGCTTGGTGCCCGCTAATGCAGTTCGGGCTTTTGGGTCCGGGGTTCGTGTGAAAATCGCGTGCTAAGGTCGAGTCGTGCCGGCGAACTCTACACATGCTGATTACGACGCCAGAGCGGGCGAATGGTCCCGCGCTCGCGATGTGCTAGCGGGTGAGGATACCGTCAAGGCGGGTGCTGAGAAGTACCTGGCGCGGTTGGATTCGCAATCGGATGAGGAGTTTGCGGCCTATCGCAAGCGGGCTTCGTTCTTCAACGCGACGGCGCGGACGGCTGAGGCTTACCTCGGTTTGATTTTCCGCCGGCCTCCTTTTGTGAAGCTGCCGAGCGAGAGCACGGGTGTGGGGCGCGCGCTGGCGGAGTTCCAGAATGATGCGGACATGCTGGGGACGTCGCTGAGTGGCTACGCCAAGGTTGTGGTGGGCGACGTGGTTGGGCTTGGG
>Ga0116148_1004453_pt1 | contig 12195 bp, 7 predicted proteins | sample AD_UKC055_MetaG_FD_89786 | JGI IMG/M metagenome (GOLD analysis project Ga0116148, IMG submission 89786) | Active sludge microbial communities of municipal wastewater-treating anaerobic digesters from USA - AD_UKC055_MetaG | ecosystem: Engineered > Bioreactor > Anaerobic > Digestate | place: USA... | reverse complement strand
GCGGGCACCTGGTCTCCTCCGTCGGACACCTGGTCTGGAAAGCCGGACAGGTGGTCAGCACGACAGGGCACCTGGTTTCCACCGCGGGGCAATACGTGGGCGCCTGCGGGGAAGTGGTGGCAAGGTCCTGCGCCGAACACAGGGCCGCGGTACAAAGCACGGCCAGAATGCAATAGTGGATGGAGATTCCTCTTCGCATGCCGCACTCTTCCTTTCTCTGCAACTTGACCCGAGCCCGTGAGACTTGTCTGCTTTGCAGCAAATGGGGCTTCCTTGAGCGTAATTGTTGGCCCGCGGCGGGCAAAAGGCAAGGAAAAATGCGTCGGGAATTACCCCTGAGAGAAGGGTAGGGCCCGATTTCCCGGCGATACCGGTTGCGCGTGGACGTTCTTGTCTCTTGGAGCTGCAAGACCGCGGGCGTCTGGAACCAATAAGGAGACGACGGTGAAGTCCCTTGGCCATGTGGCGTGGATGGCGGCGGCGGTGGCGAGTGCAGCCTGCCTGGCCCCGTCCGCCGACCACAACCAGTACGGACAGCGACACACCCGCAACCAGGTCAGCGCCGAAAAGGGCCTGGCGGACGACTTCGATCCGGGCCAGCGGCAGAGCGGCACGCGAGAGGTCCTGCTCGACAGCGCCCGCAACGTCCGCTGGTCCGTCCGCACCGGCTCGGAGACCTACGGCGGGCCCATCGTCGCCGGCGGACGGGTGTACATCGGCACCAACAACTCCGCCCGCCTGGACGACCGCCACAGCGGCGACCGCGGCGTCCTGCTCTGCCTGGACGAGCAGACCGGCAAGACGCTGTGGCGGCTCTTCGTGCCCAAGCTCACTTCCATTCGCAACGCCGACTGGTGGTACGTCGGGCTCTCCAGCCCCCCCACCGTCGAGGGCGACCGCGTCTACGTCGTCTCCAACCGCGCCGAGGTCCTCTGCCTGGACGCCAAGGGCCAGGCCGACGGAAACGACGGGCCCTTCACCCGCGAGGCCGAGTTCGTCGCCGCCGACGGCGAGGGCGTCGCCCAGCGCAAGGACGACGCCGACATCCTCTGGCGCTACGACATGGTGGCCGAGTTGAACGTCAGCCCGCACAACGCCTCCAACGGGTCGGTCCTGATCGACGGCGACCTGTTGTACGTCTGCACGTCCAACGGCGTGGAGTACACGCACACCCGCGTGCCCTCGCCCGACGCCCCGTCGCTGATCGTGCTGGACAAGCGGACCGGGCGCCTGGTCGCCCGCGACGACGAGAAGACCGGCCGCGGCCTGGCGCACGGGCAGTGGTCCTCGCCCTCGATGGGCACGGTCAACGGTCGCAGGCTCGTCTTCCACGCCGCGGGCAACGGCATCTGCTACGCCTTCGAACCGGCGCCGGCGCCACCCTCAAGCCCGAGCCCGTCCGGGGCGGGCCTGGGGGTGTCTTCCGACCGCGCGGAGCGTGCGCCCAAGCCCACACCCCCAAGCGAGAAGCCTGCTTGGGGGTGCCACCGGCTCAAGAAGGTCTGGCAGTTCGCGGTCTACCCGGACGATCCTCGCCCCGCCGACGGCGGGCCCGTCCCCGGCGGGCGGGAGAAGATCCACGTCATCTACGGCTGTCCGGTGCTCCACGAGGGCAAGCTCTACTTCGCCGGCACGCACGACCCGTGGCACAGCGAGCGGGAGGGCAAGCTCGTCTGCGTCGATCCGTCCGGCACGGGCGACATCACGAAGAGCGGCCTGGTCTGGTCCTACGACCTGGGGCGCTGCGTGGGCAACGTCTCGGTCGCCGACGGCCTGCTCTACGTGGGCGGCGAGGACGGGCGGGTCCACTGCCTGGACGCGAAGACGGGCAAGCCGCACTGGGTCCACGACACCCGCGGGCCCATCTGGGGCGGCGGGCTGCTGGCCGACGGGAAGTACTACATCGGCAACGGGAGGCGGGGGTTCTTCATCTTCCGCCACGGTCCCAAGCTGGAACTCATCCGCAAGATCGAGCTGCTCCCCGGCGCGTACAACTGCCCTGCCGCCGCCAACGGCAGGCTCTACGTCGCCAGCCAGGAAAACCTCTACTGCATCGAGCGGAAGTAGTCACGGAGCAGGCGCATGAGACGGTCCCTTGTGGTCCTCCAGATCGCCTTGCTGGCCGGGGCGGCCCCGGGCCAGTCCCGACCCGCCGGCGGGTGGGAACAGGTGTTCCGCCCGGGCAAGGGCGACGGCGCCGTCGGAGGGACGGAGATCCTGCACCTGGTCGCACACAAGGGCCGGCTGTTCGCGGGCAACGGATACTGGATGGACCCCCGCGGCCCCGCCAACACGCCCTGGGCCCAGGTGCTGGTGCTGGATTCGCCCGGCGGCGCCTGGAAGGTGGACCTGGCGATGGGCGCCGGGCACCTGCGAGCGACGGCCTTGAAGTCCGTGACCTTCGCGACCGACGCCGCCGGCAAGCCGCTCGATCCGCCGGTCAACCTCCTGCTGGCCGCCTCCGACATCCAGACCGGGCCGAAAGCGACTCACATCTGGACCCGCGACGACGACCGCGGCACGTGGGTCCGCACGACCCTGCCGGCCAGCGAGGCACTGCGACGTTCCACGCGGGCCTTCGCCGTCCATCGCGACCGCGTCACGCACGTCGATCGCGTCTTCGTGGCGGCCGGGGCGCCGGGCATCTTCAGCGGCGCGTATGATCCAGCCCTGCCGGGCAAGATCCGCTGGGACCAGCAGCCCGAGTTGGGCCCGCTGGCCATCCGCCCCATGTCCTTCGCCGAGGCCGACGGCCATCTGTACGCCTCAGCCGGCACGTCCGTCTACCGCCGCCGCGACGGCGCGGGCCCATCCTGGGAGAAGGTCTACTCGGACGACGACACGCCCGAGCACTGGGAGCTGGGCGGCATCCGGGGGCTCACACCCATCCCATCGCCGGCCAGGACGGGCGAGTCGCTGCTGCTGTCGCACACGGACCGGATCATCCGCATCGACTGCGCCCAGGGCCACCACGCGACGCTGGAGCTGCGGATCGGTCCGCTGCTGGAGAAGCACTGGGGCACGAGCGTGGCAGGCGGCGTCATCGCCGCCTACAACGACATGCTGCCCCTGCGCGACCCCGCTACCGGGCGGACGGTCCACGTCTTCGGCGTGCAGGGGCGCATCCGCCGCGTGCGCCGCGGACAGAGCGACGCCGCCACCCAGGGCGGCTGGCGCCCCGCCGGGACGTACCTGATCCGCGAGGCGGGCGGCGCCTACCGCCTGGGGGAAGTCGACGGCCCGTGGCAGCCGGGCAAGCCCATGCTTGTCGCGCCCCGCGCGCTGGCGGTCTCGCCCTTTCCCGCCGACGCGGGCAGGGTCGTCTACGTCGGCGGGTTCGACTGCAACTTCTTCCCCGCCCGCGACAGCGCCTGGGTCTTCCGGGCGCCCGTTGAGACGGTTCTGGCAAACGGGGAGCAAACTGCGCGTTAATTCGTTGTGCCCGGGGAAAAACTGGTATAGTGGAGCAGACCAGGAAAGGGAATCCGTAGATGTGGACTCGTAGTGAATCCCACAGGCGATTGATCAGGCGGGCGACGTGTGGTCTGTTGGTCCTGCTGGCGGCGGGGCCGGTTTGGGCGGCGGTCTCTCGGGAGTCCGGCGACAAGGCCGACGAGCTGACCATCGAGCAGAAACGACAGATCGCCGCGTATCGCGCTGCCGCGAACGGGCCGAACTTCGTCAAGGTCGTGGCGGCCCTCAAGGGCCTGGAAGAGATGGGCCCGCCCGCGAAGGAGGAGTTGGAGAAGCTGCTCAAGAGCCTGCTGGCCCGCCACGGCAACCTCGTGCTGGCGGCGGCCCGGGCGGCCGGCCCGGCCGACGCCTCCGCCCAGGCGGACAAGGAACTGGCTGACCTGCGGGCCGAGGCGCTGGCCAACATCGCCGTGCTCAAGAAGGGCGACGACTCGATCCCCAAGGCGGAGGCCTACTACAAGAAGCTCATCCCGCTGGCCAAGCGATCGGTGGCCGCTCTGGAGGCCCGCAGCCGCCTGGTCGACGCGCTGGCCCAGTGGGCCGTGCTGAAGGACATCTCGACGCGAAGCCAGAGCGGCGCTCTGGTCATCGAGACGAGCGAGGCCGCCTCGCCCGCCCCCGCGAGCAAGCCGGCTGCTCCGGACCCCCTGGAGGCCGCCCGCAAGGCCCTCGGCGCGCCGCTGGTGGGCTTTGGCGGCGAGCAGGACATCGAGCAGGAGCCTGCCCTGAAGGACCTGGTGCTCCACCGCCTCAACCGCCGCACCGCCGAGTGGAACCGCCGCCTGGCCGGCGAGTGCCACGCCCAGGAACTCGCCAACATCCAGGCCGTCAACGACTATCGCGAGACCCTCGGCCTGGCCCGCATGGAGATCGACCTGCGCCTGATGCAGGCCGCCCGGGGCCACAGCAAAGAGATGACCGACCTGAAGTACTTCAGTCACGTCTCGCCCACCAAGGGCCGCGAGGGCTTCGGCGACCGCTGCCGCCTGGCCGGCTACCAGGGCGCCGGCGGCGAGAACATCGCCAGCGCCAACAACGTCACCGGCCAGCAGGCCTTCCAGATGTGGTTCCACAGCCCGGGCCACCACCAGAACATGGCCAACGCCGGCTTCACCGCCATCGGCGTGGGAAAATGGGGCTCGATCATGACCCAGAACTTCGGCGGCGGGCAACGCCTCGTCCTGGCCGACGAGGAAACCCGCAAAGCCGCCGCGCCCAAGGGCGAACTCGTGGGCAAATCCAAGTAGCCGCGCACATGCCAGGCCCGCCGCGGTCCGACGGGTTCCCTGTCCGACCGCCAACCCCGCCGGAACCGTCGAAGCAAGGCAACCCCCCATAGGGCGCTTGCGGGCGGATGAGGGAGCAGATAGACTCAGACTCGCGCAAGACGCGATGGTTGTGCCGTACGCGAAGCCCGCGAAGGACCTTTCGTAAGCGGTGACCTCCGGACGCACAGGATCGACAGCCGGACGGAGGGGTCCAGCCCAAGAGGAATGCAATTCGATGGAACCGGCGGCACGGGACATTGCCCGGGATAGCGGGACCACCGCGGGCCCCGACGTCGGCATTTCGCCCGCCCTGGCCAACGCACTGGACCTGGCCATCGCCACGATCCCCTACTTCCGGGCCCTTCGACCCGATGAACGGGCCCGCGTGGCCGGCCTGATGCAGGTGGTGTCTCTGCAGCCCGCGCAGGAGCTTCGCCTGGGCGGCGACGGCGCCGTCGTGCTGGTGGTCCTGGCGGGCGAAGTGACGCTCTCCCGCGGAGGCCTGGGCGACATCGAACTCGGCGAGGGAGACTGGACCGACGAACTCCGCGCCGTCTGCGGGCAGGGGCGCGAGGGCGCCGTCGCGGCCCGCTCGCCCTCGCGCCTGGCCCTGCTGGACACGAGCGCCCTCGACCGGCTCTTCGAGCACATGCCCGTCATCGCCGTGCCCCTGCTGGCCGAGCTGGGCCGCGAATCGTCCCGCTGCAACGACCTCATGCGCGACGTGGCCCTGGCCCGCGCGTCGGGGCTCGCCCCGCCGGCCTTCGCAGCCTTTGTCGCCCGGCGGCGCAGGCGCCTGCTGCGGCGGCGCCAGGCCTCCACCGCCCGCCTGGGCAGTCTCCTGTGGCGGGCCCTGGTCATCGAGCCAAGCCGCCGCCTGGCCTTCTGGATCTTCCTGGGCACGGCCCTGGCCCTGGTGACCGCGCGCACCGTCGTCGCCATGATTCTCTACCACGGGCTCCAGGGCCGCCTGTTCGCCCTCATCGGCGGCAGCGAGGACCAGAACCCCATCCACATTCACCACTTCAACTACGGCCTGATCCTCGTGTCGCTGGTGGGGCTGCTGTCGTTCCTGCCTCGCACCCGGCGGGCCCTGAGGACCCTCAGCTTCATCTTCGGCTTCGGGGTGGGGCTGGTGGTGGACGAGTTCGCGCTCCTGTGGAACCTCAACCCCGACTACTACCAGCCCGAGTCGCTGCTGGCCGCCTGGGCGGTCCTGTTCGTCCTGTTCCAGGTCGTGTACTTCCGGTCGCTGTACCTGGCCATCGCGCGGAGATTGCTGGCATGGATCCGCACGTGACACAACCCGCTGACGCGCCGTCGGCCGGCCTCCTTCCGGGCGCCTCCGTGCAGGAGGCCCTGCGGCGGGTCCCCTGGCTGGCCGAGCTGGGAGGCGAGGCCCTCGCCCACGTCGCCGGCGAGGCGACGCCCGTCCGGTTCGACAGCGGCAAGATCCTGATGGCCGAGCTGGAGGGCGGCGAGAACCTGTACATCCTGCTGTCGGGGCAGGCAGCCGTCGAGGTCACCAGCATCGGCGGCTCCCGCAGGCAGATCGGCACGCTGGGCCCCGGCGACGCCTGCGGCGAGATCGCGGTGCTCACCCGCAGCCTGCGCTCGGCGACCGTAACCGCCCGCCAGCCGGTGCGGGCGCTGCGACTGGAGCGGGGCGACTTCGAGCACCTGCTGGCGTGCTACCCCACCATCGCCGTCCACTTCGCCCGCCTGCTGTCGCGACGGCTGAGCGAGTCGGACGCCTCCCTGGACGCGCTGGTCGCCTCCGCCTCCCACGGCGTGACCCCCGCTGGCGAGTCCACCCAACCGCTCGACGACGACGCGACGCCCGCCGACGCCGCCCAGCCGACGCTCGCCCGGGCCTGGCGAGAACTCATGGTCAGCCACCGCCGCGAACTGCCCTTCCTGACCCTCGCCTCCTTCCTGGGCGTCCTGCTGACCGTGCGGGTCCTCATCGCCGCGCTGGGCCTGGGCGGAAACGCCCTCTTCGTCGCCCTGAGAACGCTCTACACCGGCGGCATCGCCATGGTCTTCCTGTCCACCGCCGCCGCCCTCCTCCGCTTCCGCATCGCCGTCCAGCGGGCCCTGGCCGTCGTCTTCGGCGCGGGCTTCGCCCTGATCCTCAACTGCCTGTCGGTCTTCCTGGCCTTCGACATCTTCTACCTCGACATGACCACGCGCGACCCGAAAATGGTCTTCCGCGTCGAAGACCTGTACCACCGCACCGACAGCGAGATCGCCATCGCCCTCATGGTCGCCCTGCTGGTGACGCTGACCTACCTCCGCCATTTTCTCCACCGCGCCGCCTTCGTCCTGTTTGCCCGGGTCCGAAAGCCCCGGAACCCCTAGCCCGGATGCCCGGGCGGCGGACTTCCGAAGCGGGACCCACCTCCGGAGCGATTCGCAATTCTGACAGAACCGTGCGCAAAATTGCGTGGACCGGCCGGTTGCTTCGGCGACAATGGACTCCGTCACGAGGAGACGACCATGAACACGCGAACAACCCTCATCGTCATCGCAGCCGCCTTCGCCCTGGCTGCGAGCGCATCGGCCGAAGTGAGCCTCACCGTCGACGCCGGCAAGCCGGCCGGGCGGATCGACCCGAAGGTGTACGGGCACTTCCTGGAGCACATCTACCACTCCTGCAACGGCGGGCTGTGGGGCGAGCTGGTGTGGGACCGCAGCTTCGAGGGCGGCGCGACCGGCGCAGCCTGGAGCGCCAAGGACGGCCTGATCGCGCAGGAAGGCGGGGCCGACAACGTCCGCCTGACGTTCGGCTCGCCGCAGTGGAGCGACTACGAGTTCACCGTCGAGGCCCGCAAGACCGGCGGCGAGGAAGGGTTCCTGATCCTGCTGCGGGCGCTGAGCGGCAAGGAGTTCTACTGGGCGAACCTGGGCGGCTGGAGCAACAAGAGCCACGCGCTGGAACGCGGCACCAGGTCCGGGGGGCGATGGGGCTCGGTGACGCCCCATCGCAACGGGCGGATCGAGACCGGCCGATGGTACCGCATTCGCGGGCGCTGCGAGGGCAAGCGAATCCAGGTGTGGCTGGACGACCAGCAGGTGATCGACTACAGCGACGACGGCAAGGGCCCCGCGCGGGGGCGGGCGGGCGTCGGCACGTGGCAGACGCAGGCGGAGTTCCGCAACTTCAAGGTCGTCTCGCTGGACGGCAAGACGCTGCACGAAGGCCTGCCGCCCCTGCCCGGCCGGCAGGAAGCCCAGGCCCCGGGCTGGTTCGCGTGCGGTTCGGCAAGGGTCTCGTCGACGAGCGACAATCCGCTCAACGGCGCCAGGTGCAGGCGTATCCAGACCGGCGACGAGGGCGGCGGGCTGGCGCAGCAGCCGATGAAGGTGCAGGCGGGCGAGACCTATCGCGGGTCGCTCTGGGTCCGCGGGCAGGCGCCCGGGGGCCTGCGGGTGCGGCTGACGGACGGCGAGAAGGTGCTGGCCGAGCAGTCGCTGGCGGGGCCGGACGACTCATGGCAGGAGCGAGCGATCGAGCTCAAGCCGTCGGCCTCGTGCGACAACGCGGCGCTGCGGATCGAGCTGGCGGGCAAGGGCGACATCCGGCTGGACCAGGTGAGCCTGATGCCCGAGTCGTGGCGAAAGGCGGGCGGCTGCCGCCCGGACCTGCTCCAGGCGATCGCCGATCTCAAGCCGCCGGTCATCCGCTGGCCGGGCGGGTGCTTCGCCTCGCCCTACCGCTGGAAGGATGCCATCGGCCCGCAGCACAAGCGAAAGGCCCACCCCCGCAACATGTGGGACGACAAGGAGGTCAACTCCTTCGGCACGGACGAGTACGTCGCCATGTGCCGCCGCGTCGGCGCCGAGCCGCTCATCGTGGTCAACATCGGCACGCCCCAGTGGAATCGCGACGTGATGGACAACGACTTCCTCCAGGAAGTCCTCGACTGGATCGAGTACTGCAACGGCCCGGCCGACTCCAAATGGGGCAAGGTCCGCGCGGCCAACGGGCACGCCGAGCCCTACAACGTGAAGTACTGGGAGATCGACAACGAAACGTGGGGCATGGGCGCCCAGACGTACGCCGAGTGGGTGAACCGCTTCGCCCCGGCCATGCGGAAGAAGGACCCGAACATCAAGCTGGCCGCGTGCGGCAGCGCGGGCTACGGCGAGGGCGGCAACGGGCTGGCGTGGAATCGCGTCCTGATCGACCAGTGCGCCGACAAGATCGACTATCTCAGCATCCATCACTACGAAGGCCCCAACCGTTTCGCCGAAGATCCGCCGGCGTACGAGGCGTTCTTCCGCAAGACCGGCGATCTGATCGCCGGGTCGAAGAACCCCAAGCTGAAGATCTACGTCTCGGAGTGGAACGCCCAGTCCACCGACTGGCGGACGGGGCTCTACTGCGGCGGGCTGCTCAACGCCTTCGAGCGGTGCGGCGACGTGCTGGAGATCGGCGGGCCGGCCCTGTTCCTGCGGCACGTGTCCGCCAGCGGGTGGGACAACGCCTTCGTGAACTTCGACCACCGCACGTGGTTCCCCGCACCCAACTACGTGGTCATGAAACTCTACCGCGACCACTATGCCCCCGAGCGCCTGGAGGTCTCCGGCGAGGCGGGGCGGCTGAACGTGGTCGCTACCCGCTCCCAAGACGCTACGCGCGTGGTCCTGAAGGTGGTCAACCCCACCGGCGAGCCCGTGGACCTGCGGGTAAAGATCGCGGGCGGCTTTGCGCCCAAGACCGCCACGATGGACCTGGTGGCGGCCGACGACCTGTCCGCCCGCAACACGCTCGACCAGCCGCACGCCATCGGCCCCGTGAAGGGCAAGGTCGCCTGCAAGGACGCGGCCGTGAGCGTGTCCCTGCCGCGATGGTCGGTCGCGGTGGTGGAGGTCAAGAGCAGGGAATAGGGACGAGGGAATAGGGACGGGGACGAACGGAAGCAGAGTTCTCGCACCGGCCGGGCGATGGTGACTCAGTGCGGTTTGGCAACCCGCGACGAGTGGTAGCCTTTGCTGACGCCGTAGGTCCGGCTGTCATAGTTGCCTCCCGTTCCATCCCAGTCGGGGGCCGGGTTGAGGAATCGCGCCGGATTTGACTTCATCGCCTCCCGGTGAATCGCGGTGCGGTTGTACGTGACGGTCACGTCGCGCTCATGGGGTTCAGCCGCCCCGTCCCGGCCCTGGGCATCGGGAAGGCACAGGATGCAATCGTTCAACGTCGCCCTGCCGGATTCGCCCCAGATCGCGGGCACGGGACTGCGGACATGGAAGGTGCACGACTGGGCGGTAATGCGCCCCCCCAGGGGGCCGTTCTTCCCTCGATTGTTGACCTCCAGGGCACATCGCGTTCCGGTCATGCGGAACCGTCCGCCCTCCGTCAGGACGGCAATGCAGTTCGTCATCGTCATGGTCTGCGACCAGAGTTTGAAACAGCGGGCCGGGCCCACCGCCACACAGTCCGCGAATTCATCGATCTCGGCCTTCAAGTCAAAGCAGCCGTCCGACGCGTTAAAGGAACGGCAGCGTCGAAACGTCAAGTGACGGTTGGACCGCTCGGCCACGAAGCCGTCTCCCTGCACCCAACTCTGCTTGCGGTCGGTTTCCAGGTTGTTTCGGGACACGCAGTCCTCGAACGTCAGGTAGGCGTTCCCGTCGCTGGCGGCGTCCTTGCTGCCGCCGCACTGGAAACCCACCTGGCTCACGTCTGCGCGAGCGGCCTCTTGCGGGGTTCCGTCGGCCTGGCAGTTCTTCACCGTCACCCGGGCGCAGTGCTTGACGAAGAGGAACCCCTGTTGCGAGTAGCGAGAGGCGAAGCAGTTGCGGAGCACCGTCTCGTGGCAATCCGCGAGCTTGAACCCCGTGTAGCAGCGCGTGGCGCGAAGGTTGTCGAACACCAGTCCCGTGTGCCCCCCCTCCGTGCAGACCGTCGGCTCGGCGTAGAGCCTGAAGCCCAGGTTCCTGATGACCCAGTGACTGCTCCCGGACTTGATCAGAATGCCGAACTGTCCCCAGTTCATCCACTCCTCGTCGGTCGGGCCCAGGAGGGGCGGCCCCTGGCCGCAATCTTCGCCGACAATCGTCTTGGGAGACCCGGGGGCGCCGCTGGAGTCGATGACAAGCTGCACGCGCCCGTAAACTCCGCCCCCCACGTGCACGGTGTCGCCCGGTTTCATCGTGCGATTGAGCACATCCTGAATCGTGGAGAAAGCAAAGGCATCGGTCCAGCTCCGCCCCGTTCGCGCACCTGCGCCCCTGGCGGTGACGTAGTAATCCGCGGCCGGGACCGGGACGGTCAGGCCCAGCACCGCCAGGCCCGCCAGCAGAAGGCACTTCGGATAGTTCATGGACCTTCTCCTTGACCGGGGTATCCCGGATGGTCGGGGCCGCGGCGAGGCGTGCCCGGCGCGGTCATCCCCCGGACAACAGGACCCGGAACCCAAAGAGGTAGGTCGTGCTGGAGGGCACGTCCGCCCAGTGGTTGTCGGATCGCCCATTGGCGGGTTTGTTCCACCACGAAGCCCCGCGAAGCAGCTTCTTCTCTCCGGTGGGCGGCCCCTCAGGGTCGCCCGACCAGGCTGCACTCCCCAGCCAGTCCCGGCACCATTCCCAGACGTTCCCGCACATGTCGTGGAGCCCGCCCGTGTTTGGCAAGCGCGTGCCCACCGGGTGGGTCCGCCACCCGCTGTTGCCGCCCATCCAGGCACAGTCCGGACGGAACTCGTCCCCCCAGTAGTAGGCGGTCCGCGTACCGGCCCGGCAGGCGAATTCCCACTGGGCGTCGCTGGGGAGCTGGTACAGCAGGCCCTCCAGCTCTGACAGCCACTGGACGAACCGGGTCGCGTCATTCCAACTCACGCAGGTGACGGGGTGCTGGTCGGTCTGCTCGAATCCGGGGTTCTGCCAGGTGACGTCTTTGCGGGCCACCCAGTCCTTGCCCCGCTCCGGCTGTATCCAGGCGCCCTCATCCAACTGGGACTCCGTGACGTACGAGGTCGCCTGAACGAACCGGGCGAAGTCGCGCACCGTCACGGGGTGGGCGCCCAGGTAGAACGACGCCGTGGTCAAGATCGGATGCTCTTCCTCGCGGGAGGCGCCGTCGCGCGTGACGCGGACTTTCCGGAGAAGCCGCCCCGGCGGGACGAGGACGAACTTCATCCCGATGGTGTTGGTCCAGTAGCAGATGACCTTCTCGATATCGCCTGCGGGCGACGCCGTCAGGACGCGCTGTCGCTCGGCACGCCAGCACCGCGGGGCGGAGGGCTCCTCGTTCGCGGAACCAGGCGCCGCCGGCGGCGCGACCGGCGGGGGCAGATCCCGCGCCGGCTCCGGCGTCCGCGCCGAATGCGAACCCGCTCGTCCGAGCAGCTTCAATATGCTGCCCGCCAAGCGATCCAGGTGCGCGTCCAAAGGCTCGGACAGGGCATCCATCCAATGGTGGGTGCTGACAAAGAACTCCAGGCTCTTGCAG
>Ga0116148_1004444_pt1 | contig 12216 bp, 15 predicted proteins | sample AD_UKC055_MetaG_FD_89786 | JGI IMG/M metagenome (GOLD analysis project Ga0116148, IMG submission 89786) | Active sludge microbial communities of municipal wastewater-treating anaerobic digesters from USA - AD_UKC055_MetaG | ecosystem: Engineered > Bioreactor > Anaerobic > Digestate | place: USA... | reverse complement strand
CTAAAATGTCTGTTAAAACGAGCTCTGGCTTGATGATCAAAACACACTACTTCTTTCATATTGTTAACCGTTTTTTTGGTCAACGTATTTCAGGCATCGACAGGTGGTTGTTGGAGAACAGTCGGGAGGATGAATTGGTTAGTCACAGGATAAAAATGTCGCCGGTGCTTACCTGGGGCATTCTGAAATTCTCATAAAAGGAAGAAAGGGCAGGAAGCCCGGTGCAGTGTGAGGGCATGATATGTCTCACCCTGTTATCCTTGAGGTATGAGATTGTTTCCCTGAGCTGGGTATCCTGTTCTTTCAGGTGAAAACCTCCCATGACACCGTAAATAACCTCGGAGCCGCAAACTTTTTTTGCGTGTTCAAGGGTGTTTACAATACCTGAATGTCCGCAGCCTGTAACAACAAAAAGGCCCTGAGGCAGAATGAATGCCACCGCGCTGTCGTCCATAACATAATCAGGCGAGCCATCCTTTAGTATAAATGTTGTGCTCTGCGATTCGAAACCGCTTGCCCTGGGTATCCCTCCGAGAAAATAAATGTTTTCGGCTATTTTACAGGGATCGTGCGAGGTAATAAGCCTGAACCGTGCTGAGAGTTCTTCCCTTGTGTTCTGAAGGCCGATTGACTGATTATCTTTCCTTCGGTATCGCTTCACAAAACAACCCGGATGACACAGTAACTCATGGCCGTCAAGGAAGGACAGTCCATTGCCGTGATCGAAATGTCCGTGGCTCAGGACGATCAGGTCGGTTTTTTCGATTACTGTATTCATCCTTTCGGCATTCCTGAGGAAGAGGTCGCTCTGACCTGTATCGAAGAGTATTCTTTTTCCGTCGTGTTCAATAAGATACGAAAGACCATGCTCTGCCATCGTATGAGATCCGGCATGGTTATCAGTGAGTACTGTTACTCTCATTTTTTGAGCGGGTTGGTTTAGAGTTGAAATAGTCATTCAAAAAACTAAGGATCCAGGTTCTCTCAGAGCATCTGAACAACCTGTTCTGCAACTTTTCCGGCAATTAGACGGCACTGTTTCGTGCACCGGCCCGTGATAAAACTTTCGGAATCTCTTAAGCTCGAGAAGTCGTACTGCCAGATATCACGGCACGAAAGGGAACCGAACTCTCTCCTGAACCATTCCCCCAGAACATCGCTCTGGTTAATCGCCCTGTTATAGTTGTTGATGTCTTCATCCATTGCACTGCTGCTCTTTTTCCTGAGAAGCCTGTTCATCCTGGCAACCCGGGCATAGCTGTTTTCAGTCCTGGAATTCAGGGAGCTCAGGGCCGCTACACCTCCTGCCAGGGCGCCGCATGTTCTGTTCATCATTGCAATGCCTCCTGCAAAGATCCATGTTGAGGCAAGCATGTCACCGCTGACCTTTACCCTTCCTTCAAGAAGCCTGAGAACATTATGGGCGCAATGGAAGTCCTCCTTTTCGAAATTCTCCAGAAGGAATGAATATGATTCCTTAATTTCATCCCTAAAGACCAGTGGATTGGCACAGGCCCATGAATAGTCATCATAAAAGTCATGAACGGCATTTTTGCAGCTGTGCATTCCCCTGTTTCGAATCAGCTCGCAGGATGAGGCTTTATTTTCGCTCCCGAACCTTGCGGAATAAGCCTGGGCCATTGCAATAAGTTTAAGCCTGCCGGACGGGTCGACGGCCTCCTTATTCATGTATCCCATAAACATAAGGGGAGCTGTAAGAACTCCGCATTCGGTTGAGGGGCCCGCTATTCCTCCTGCCATGGCTCCTGAAAGAAGGACAAGATCCTCATTCCCGCTGTGGTGAATGTCGATAAGAGTCTGCATAACTGAAGGAGCACAATGTCCTATCCTGAGGTAGTTGTTGATCGTCTTCAGCTTTTTTGTGTTGAAAGCCGAATACCCTATCAAACCGGCACTTCCGGCTGCAGCTATTGCTATAATGCTTTTCCTTGCGAAATCCCTCCTTGTCAGGGATCTTTTGGCCTTATCTTTTTCAAAGCTTTCCATCGGGTTCTGTATTCCTCGGGAACTATAAAGGTAAGAAGAATTAGTGAACTTGGGTTGCTGGTTGCTTGGTGCTGGTTGCTTGTTGCTTGTTGCTGGTTGCTTGTTGCTGATAGCTGACAGCTGATAACTGATAGCTTCTTGATCACCAATTAGTTTTGCCGCTGCAGATTGAAATCCCTTGCGAAGTTAAGGGAGAGGCCGTAATTTGAGGCAAGCTGGGTTCCCCTGAAGTTTTGGTATAGAGGCAGGTCGAGCATAAGTGAGATGTTCCATTTTTCCTTTATAACATAATTTATCTGAGGTGAGATATAAAAAATAGTGCTTCCCGATGATTCTTTCCAACCGCCGGCTGTCTTGTCTCTTCCCCTGATCTCATTCCTTAGCTGCAGTATTGTTGTCCAGTCGCCCCTGAGCCAGGGAAACATGAGATGTTTTGAAAGGAAAAGTGATGTGAAAACGGATGTTCCCAGTTTATAATCCTGCAGGTTACGGTCGTTCATTTCCAGCCTGCCAGTAAGAAAATAACGTGTACCTGATTCAGGCTTTTCCTTAACAACAAACAGCTGAAAAACAGCTCCGTATGATCCTATTGTCGGCTGCATCTCAACCGGAAGCTCAACGCCGTTTCTGCTTATGGGGTCTCTCGATAAGGGGATTTTCAGTCCTGCGCTTGATGAGATGAAAAAACGCCGTACCTCGTCACTTAAGAGTCCGTACCGGAATGACACTATTGCATTTGAAAATCCGCTGCCCCTCAGCATATATGAAGGTGTCAGATTATAGTTCTGGGTCTTGTTGATGAAATACCCGAGTTCAGATTCAAGTGTTATCTTTTCGGTAAGTCCGAAACCGGCGATAGTTCCGGCGTAGTTATAGTTGGCGCTCCGGATAAGGTCAAAATCAGAAAGTTTGTCGCCCTCAAAGTAACGGTTGCCGTAATTGAACCTGTAGAAGGAGATTACCCTCAGGGTGTTCCTGTCGAGCGCAAGGAGGTTGTTCGATCCTCCTACCGGGTTTACCGATGTAAGGCACTGGGCAGGAGCCCTGTTCAGCATGAGCCAGGGGAGCAGGAGAAGTACTGCCAGCAGTTTATTTAACGACGATATATATCTCTTTCGAAACTGAAGCATCGTTGCCATCGCGTACAGTGCAGGTAATTTTATTCTTTCCGGCCTGGCAGGGAGAAGCCGTATAGACGACCTCGCTTCCGCTGCCAAGTATGTCCCCAGCTGTTGCAGCCCAGTAGAATTTGATCCTGTAGCCTGTTGCGGTTGCTTTGACATTTGTCGACTCGCCGGTTTCAATAGTGTCTTTTTCGGTTACCAGAGATGAAAAGATGAAAGGCTGATCAGGATCATCAGTACCTCCCTCGCCATCCTTTGAACAGGCTGACAGAAGTGAAAGAAAAAGAAAAAAAATAGTCAGATGTTTCATTTCTGTTCTTTTAGTCTTTTACACACCGGACTGAAAAACCATAGGTTTTCGGGAAAGTGTTCCATCTGCCAGAAGTGCTCACACCCGATTCAAGGCAGCGTCTCCATGCATTATCACCATACTCTGTTGATGTCCAGACGTATTCATACTGGTTGAGAAGGCTGAATGTCCCGTAACTTGTCATCCTTCCAGCAAAGAGAGCCTCGTAACCCGATCCTCCTCCCTTTGCCAGCAAGGTACCAACACCGCTTCCCCTCCAGGTATTGGTCATATCAGCTTCCTGCTGAGTCATCCCGAGAAACATCTCGAGTGTTTTCCATTCTCCGTCGGAAGGTATGTGCCATCCCACCGGACAGATCCCCTGAGCACCTTCCTGCCTGGATCCGTTCATTGCCACATTCCACGTATAAAGCCGTCCGAATGTCTCTTCGTTAGCCTCATCGTTGTTGTACAGGCAGCTTACAATCGAGTTGCTGTCGGGGTCGACCGTAACCCTGAGGTTCTCCTGCATCCATACCTGGTCGCCGATCTTTACGGTAAGATATATGTTGCCTTCCCTGTCGGTAACAATATTTTCAGGGACCGGCTGTTTGATTCTTATACTTCCCGTTGCGACTGAATCAACATCATCAGTTACCGTCACGGAATAAAGGCCGGCAGCAAGACCATCAATTTCAGGGCCTGTTTCTCCGTTCGACCATTCATATGAATAGGGAGGCATTCCGCCCTTAACAACTGCCTTTGCCGAGCCGTCATTGCCACGAAAAACAGAAACATCCTGACCTGTCAGTTCAAGAGAAAGCTCTTCGGGATCGTCCTGGCCATTATCATCGGAACATGATATAAGAAGAATAAGTGACAAAAAGACCAGGATTCCGGCTGCCAGGTCAGATATCTTGCTTGTAAATCGGTTTTTTCTTTTGTTCTTCATTTTGTTTTAACAACGGTGCCGCTAATCTTAAGCTCGACCGAAGGGGTTGAGGCATTTGACTGAACGGTTATCGATTTGCTGAAGGTTCCCCTTATTTTCGTATTATACTCAACAGCAAGGGAATCTCTTTTCCCGGGTGCTATGGGTTCCCTGGGCCATGACGGGACCATACAGCCGCATGCGGTACGGACATTCATTATTACCAGTGGCGATTTGCCCTCGTTTGTAAAGACGAAATAGTGTTTCGCCTCGGAACCTGTTGGTACCGTTCCGAAATCATGATCGGTCGACTTGAAGGAAATCCTTGCACGGTCCTGGGAAGTCAGTTTGTTGCCTGAAACCTGACTGGTGAGAAATGCAATTATTGCTGCAGTGGTTACTATAAAAAGAAGTCTCATTGTAATACCGGATCTGTTTTGATGTATGTTCCATTATCAACAGCGGGACGGCGTTCTCCGGAGACCGGGTAATTTCAAAACGCCTGGGTTCCGTTATGAGAACGGCCCCGATGTAATAATAATAACATCAGAGTCTTGATTAATATTATAAAGGTAATAAAAAAAATTCAAATTGAACCTAAGTTCATTACCTGTGCCTTTTCCTTCTTTTTCTTTCCTTGCTGACGGGTTCTTTACAAATCAAGACTACAACGGATTTCCGATCTTTATTCTGAAGAAGAGAGTTCTTGGGGACATGGGCCCGTATATGTATGTGGGATCGCGGTTGATTCCGTAATCGAAGTCGGACTGATAGGAATTGAGGATATTCTTTATCCCTACCGACAGCTGAAAGGTGGCTCCGTTGACTTTTATGTAGTAGCTTATTCTCCCTCCCGGGAAAATTATTTACCCTGACAGGTCATGGATCCAAGAGGGACCTGGATTGTAAATAGTATCAGAATTTGTTTTTTACTTTTGAGGTGAATGGCTGCATGCAGGTTATCTTTAGCAGCATCCATTCCCGGAAGGTTAGTATTTTACTGGCATTTCAGATTTGTCCTCTGTGCCTTTGAAGGTTCGGCAAAAGGTCCGTAAAGTGAGTTCTTGAATGATGCGCATGCCTCACTGGTCTGGCCTTTTCCTGCCTGGGCAAGTCCAAGCTGGAAATAGAATTTCGCTTTTGCCTCAGCGTCGCCGGTTTCGAGGTCGAGTCCCTTGCGGGCAGCCTCAATGCCCTTGTCATAATTCTTCTGCTTGTTGTACACGTCCGCGTAGTAATAGAAGAGATCCTTGTCATCGCCATATTTAGCGGCTTTGTCAAGAAGGGCGAGAGCTTCGTCGAGGTTGTTTGCCTGGTTTGCCTGGGAGCCAGCTGCACGGAAATATTCGATAGCCGTTGATGATGCCTGGGCAGCCTTGTCGGCTTCTTTGGCAGGATCAAGTTTGCCAAGGAAAGAATCAATTGCTGCCTCAAAAGCTTCAGCATTGTCCTGGCTTCTGTAAATCAGCGCTTTGTTGTAAATTGCTGCAGAGTAGTCGGGATTGATAACAAGGAGCGAATCAAAGGCCTTCAGGGAGTTTTCATAATCCTTGCTATTGAAGTAGTCGATCCCCATCATGTAATAGCCCTGAACAAGAAGTCTGCCGGAGTTTTCCTTGCTTGTCGAGCTTCCGTATTTTTCTGCTGCGGCTGCCGCTGTTTTCGCAGCCTTTATTACTTCTGAGGCAGATTTCTTTTCTGTAATTGCTGCTGAGGCTGCCTTTACATAAAGGCCCGGGAGTATCTGAGTGGCCTTTTGCTTAAGGTCGTCAGCCGTTTCACCAACCTGACCGGAGATTGTTATCACATTCTCAAAAGCAGCTATTGCTGCAAGGACATCTGTTTGTGCCGCTTTTGCACCTTCATTGTACGCCTTGATAACATCATTACGGGTCTGAGCGGTAAGCGAAATGGTGAAGAAGGCAATTAAGGCCATCAAACCACTTATCTTGATTGTTCTTTTCATCTTCATTCTTTTTTACAGATTAACACTTAATTCCCTTTTTTAGATTCGTAAAAATAAAACTTTTTTTAAATTTTTAACATTTGACATGTTTTTCGCAAGAAAATATCAAAAAAGAAACGCCGGATCTGTTAGAATCCGGCGTCTTTCCCCTCATTTCTCCCCTTTGATCAGAAATAACTCATACTGTCTTCATTCCCACTTTAGAACATGGCAATTTACTTTCTCTCTTTTCTACCTTGAAGCAAGAACTTCTTCCTGGCTTTTGAGAAGCATTGGGAAGTAGGCAGCAACGAGCGATGTCTTGTTCTTCTTCCAGGCGCTCCCGTCAGTGATCCTTTTCTGATGGAAATATTCCATCTTGTTAAGGGCTTTTTCAGATGTGCCGTATCCCTCGCTCCAGATATCGGAGTCAAGCTTTTCAACTCCAAAATACCCCGGCTTGCTTACGTACTGCACTGAAAGCGCATCAGAAAGAACAAAATATTTCCTGCATCGCTTTTCGATGGTTACAAAAACCCTTGCTTCAAGATCGCTGTTCTCGAACCTAATGACATAAGGCTTGTGGCTGGTACCGTTAAGCATTGTGTAATCATCGTCAAGCTCAATAGTATATCTGCCCAGAGCAGAATAAGTTTCTCCGGCTGCTACGAATTTTCCGGCGTAGGAACTGAAACACAGGGCAAAGCCCAGGACTGTGATAAATACGACTCTTTTCATGGCTGCTTTTCTTTAAGATTAGAATTTATGGTTGCATTTTTTAAGATGGTTACTGTCATGTTCCATCTGTTAAAAAGACTTAAAATTCTCACATGTGCTGCATTCCTTCCTGAGCTTTTTTCAGGAAATAATATGTCATTCATTTTGCGATCTGAGACAATCCGGAAATGAACATGAACTGAAAAGGAACAGATATGGTATTGATACATAGACATAAGGCAGGCTGGCAGACGCCGGTGAAAAAAGGAAAAAAGGCACATCCGGACGAAAGACAAAAACTATCCAAAGAAATGATTTCAGCTATATTTGGAGATAAATTCTTTTTAAAATCAGAAAATGCAATTAAAATGAAAAATCTTTACATGGGTTTAATCGGGATCATTGCTCTTGCTTCATGCACGGGTGGTGCAAAAGAGCAGGTTACGGAAAACTGCTGCAGCTGCGACAGAGACTCAATGATCGTAGTAATGCGTTTCGAACGTAAAGTAAAACCTGAGTATGTGACGCTTTTCAAACAGTCGTTCGATGCATGCAAGGCAGAAGTAATGGCGAAGGAACCCGGTTGTCTCGATTATTCACTTTATCAGTCATACCACGACAGCACCCTTTTCTGCCTCACTGAGGCCTGGGCAACAAAAGAGGATCACACTGCCCATATGAAGCTTGATCACACGATAAAGCACATTGCTGAGATAAAGGGTATAAACGACCCTTCCTTTAAATCAACGAAAAACTACAATTACCGGATCTGCCCCGGAGCTAACCAGAGTAACTGAGGCGAAGCCTTCCGGGAGCAGCAGAGTCTCCGGGTTAAGGATTTTACTGGTTTAACTCGTCGAGGATAGCCTGTATGTCATCCTGGCATCCGCCGCAGACAGTTCCTGCCGTGGTTGCCTCTCCTACCTCATCAACGGTTTTCAGGCCCTGTTCCCTGATGGCCTTTACTATTTCACTTTTGTATATTTCGTTGCAGTTGCAGATGATAATGTCGTCTTCCATGGTAAGTCATTTAAGAATCCAATGATAATAAAAATATCTTAAAGCCTGTACACCATTAATTCTTGCAAATCCCGGGTGGCGTACAAAACGGTCTGCTATTATTTATACCGGAAACCTGTTGTGTTTTCTGAAAACCAGATCGATAGTGGTCCCCCTGTTTTCAGCGCTGGAGATCTTCATACCAGCATTGTGAAGGGAGATTATTCTGGCTACAAGCGAAAGTCCTATCCCGAATCCTCCCGTGTATTTCACATTTGAGGCCCTGCTGAAGGGTCTCTGGATGTTCCTAAGTTCGCCGGCCGGTATGCCAACACCCTCATCGGAGATGGAAATTGTTATATATTCCCCGGAAAATGTAAAACCGACAGGTATTTCGCCTTCGGAGAATTTGCATGCATTATCGAGGAGATTACTGAATGCGATCGATAGAAGTCCCTCATTGCCGCCCACAAGAAGGTCGTCCTCGTTTTCGGGGTAACTGATCCTAGGGACTATCTTGCGCCCGGGGTATTTGTTCTTGATCTGGAAAATGGCATTGTACACGATCTCATCAATCCTTACCGAAGTGATACTGATAGACTTGTCGCGGGTTATCTGAGCCAGCTCAAGCAGGTTGTTAATGAGTTCATTGAGATTTTTAAGATCGGCATTTATCCCCTGTATATGGTTTATATAATCTTCCACGCTTCTTTCATGGCTGAGTATGTAATCACTTTCTCCCTTCATAACCGTGAGAGGAGTCCTCAGTTCATGCGAAGCATTTGAAACAAAATCCTCCTGGTTCCTGAAGGCTATCTCAAGATCTGAAAGCATTTCATTGAAAGTGATGGCAAGCTGCGCGATCTCATCCTTTTTGTCTCCTTCGTCGAGACGTGTATTGAGCTTCAGGGAGTTTATCTCCTTGACACTTTTTATTATGTTCGTTATGGGTTTTATTGCCCGTGTTGCAAAGAAGTAGGAAAAGAGAACAGAGAGCCATATACTGAAGATAATGCTCCAGAAAAGAATCTTCCTTAGCTCTGCAAGGTTTCCGGCTCGCGACTTGTCGACAGCCATCGAAAAAACATAGTAAGTACTGTGTTTGTTGATATGTCTGTATGAAACCCCGTCTTTGCCCGCTACCGAAAAGTAATTGATATAGTGGTTGGAAGAGTTTACCAGAACCTCCCTGTCGGCAAGGTATTCAATGTTGTTGCCATAGACAAGGTTAAAAGCCGAATCGGTTATTGCCAGCTCCTCCTTTTCCCATGAGGTTGTTGACTGCTGGATCTTTTTCAGGAGAAGAGAATCGACCTCCGCAACATCAATAAACAGAGTTGCGGTATTCTTGGCGCTGTCGAGAAGGTTCTGGCGGAATTTCGATATCTGGCTCGAGTATGAAAAATAGTAAACCAGGGCTGAGAAAAAAAGCAATATCCCTGCAACAAGAAGGGTAAACTGGAACGAAAGCCTGACCTTTATGTTCATAGCTACAACTCTTTGTCGCTGCAATAAAAACCAAATCCGAATTTAGTGTGAATAAGCTTTGGCTGGAAATCCCTGTCGATCTTCCTGCGGAGATAGTTTACATAGACGTCGATTATGTTCGTAGTCGGATCAAAATCAATTCCCCAGACTTTTTCAATGATAAAATCCCTTGACAGAAGCTTGTCCCTGTTAAGAAGGAAAGTTTCGAGCAGCAATGACTCCTTTGCTGTCAGATCAATCTTTTTGCCTGCCCTTGTGACTTTCTTTGTTGTAAGATCCATTTCAAGATCGGCAAGCCTGATCTTTTCGGTTTCAGCCGATGATGAATCGGATCGCCGCAGAAAAACGTTTATCCGGGCAAGAAGTTCCCTGAAATCAAAGGGCTTCACAACATAATCATCAGCTCCTGCCTCGAAGCCCGCAATCTTGTTATCGGGAGTCCCGAATGCTGTAAGCATTATTATGGGGGTTCTTTTGTTTGTCTTTCTTATCTCCTTGCACAGCTCATAACCGTTTATAAGAGGAAGGTTTATATCGAGAATGATAAGATTATAATTCTTTTGTTCAGCAAGCTGTTTCCCGACATATCCGTCGTAAGCAATGTCAGCATTGAATCCTGCCTCTTCAAGCTGTTTTTTCAGGATATCAGCCAGCCGTTGTTCGTCCTCGACTATGAGCAGGTTGATATTACTCATTGTAATGTTCTTTTCTGCAAATGTAAACATTAATGACAGGCCCGGGGCAATTAAGAAGTTTCTAATGAACTTCTAATCATTTTTTAATTACCCTGAATCCCTTTCATTTCTAGCTTTACAATGAGATACTCTCATCTAAAGGTTTTCAGAACTTAAACATTACGGCGATGGACGACAACAACCAAAGAACAAACACCTGGATCTGGGCAGTTATTATTGCCCTTCTCCTCCTGGGTCTGGTTTATACCTTTGCCAGGAATACAAAGAACAAGAACAGTCTGAATGCCGAAAAGCTCAATTCCGAGAAGCTCCTGAACGAGAAAACAGCTATCGGAAATGAACTTGAGAAGCTGAAACTCGATCTGGCAGTACTGAAAGACCAGAGTGATTCAAATGCAAAACTTCTTGGCGAAACTGAGACAAAGCTTGCAGATACCGAAAGGCGTATGAGAGCTCTCTCTTCACAGTACAACAAAAAGAGCAAGGAGGATCTGGAGGAATATCAGAGGCAGAAGGAAGCACTGGAAAAGGAATATGCTGCACTGAAAAGCAGTTACGACGATCTCATGGCCAGGAACGGAGATCTTCAGAAGAAGCTTACTGAGAGTGAAACTCAGGCTGGCGATCTTATCGAGAAGATAAAAATGATAAATACTTTCGACAGTGATAATTTCCAGGTCTATGGCTCAAGAGGAAAAAATGACAAGGTTGTCGCATGCGCAAGAAGGGTTAAGAAACTCAACATTAACTTCGAGGTGCCGCAGAGCCTTGCCGATGCAATAAGTTTCACAATTACAACGCCATCCGGAACTACGATCACAGGTGAGGACAAAGCTCTTACTTGGATATTCCCGCCGGAAATGCGAACCTTAACCGCTTCGCTTTCGCCTGTCACAGCGGAATTTGAGCAGTCGAAGAGAGTTACTCTTACCTACGCGCCGAAGGAGAAGCTCATGCCGGGCGAATATAAGATCCAGATCTTCAGCAGCGACAAGAACATCGGCAACTGCAGGATCAAACTTAAATAGGTTCTTTTTTTCTACTTTGTTTTTCACAGCCCGCATCTCCTGCGGGCTTTTTTTTTCGGGTTTCTTATCCGGATGAAGAAATACCCGGCTGAGGGGCCCGGGATCAGGGATAAGCTGGTATGCAGGGTTTCTAAATAAATTCTAACAACCTTCTAATTACTTTCTAATTAGTGATAAGGGTTTTTACTTCTAATTTTGAAACAGAAGTTTGAGAGGATGTTTTATAATGAAAGTGCTGAAGGTTTCAAACGGAGTGAAGGTTTTTATTTTCTGGCTGGCAGTCTTGATAGTACTTGTTGCTCTGAAAATATTTGTTTTCCCGGGGTGAAACGTCATCTTTAAGGAAAAACCGAAAGAAATACATTTAAAATTCCTTGTTTACGAGATACTTTGTTCTTCAGAAAAGCAGCTGTCAGGAATTCAACAGAAAGACAACTGCTTTTTTCTTGAAAATTATGTTATATACAAAATATTAATCCGTGCCTGAAATGAGAATAATACTGGGTGTTGCTTCCTTTCTTATAATAGTTGTTATTGCCATTGTTATGGTCGTTGCCGAAGTGCTGAAGAGCAGGAAGAGCAGAAACATATAACAGGCAGGCGAGCCTAAATAACAGGCTGAACCAGTTCGTAGAAGAACCCTTTTTCTGAGGAATTTATCTTCAGTACCCTGAACAAAATGAGATTGGCAAGTATCGACTCTGCCCTTGAAGCAGAGATTCCCGTTATTTTTCTGAACTTGCTCAGAGTAACCGATCCGTTTATGGAAAGGTATTCCATCAGCTTGTTCTCGGCATCGCCGAATTTCACCATCACCCCCTTCCCCCTTTTCTCCTTGCGCCAGACCTGAATAATGACCCTGTTGGCCATCAGATTCTGGTCCCCGTGCCTCAGCCATGCCCGCCAGCGGCCATCTTCGCCCTTTGCCTGGTAGGGCCTTTCATTCCCTCTGGGAACCTCAACCTCAAGAATTGTCTTTCCTTCGGCGGAGTG
>Ga0116148_1004434_pt1 | contig 12226 bp, 6 predicted proteins | sample AD_UKC055_MetaG_FD_89786 | JGI IMG/M metagenome (GOLD analysis project Ga0116148, IMG submission 89786) | Active sludge microbial communities of municipal wastewater-treating anaerobic digesters from USA - AD_UKC055_MetaG | ecosystem: Engineered > Bioreactor > Anaerobic > Digestate | place: USA... | reverse complement strand
GGTATAAGTCGTTGGTTTTCCTGGAGCTTGAATGCCATAATATATTTGTGATGTAGAAACCTGACGGCAATCAGCATCAGCCCAATATTCAAAAGTTTCTCCAGAAGCAGGTTTAACGCGTAATGTTAAAGGAGCCCCTGCAGGGAACGACGCCGTTTTAGAAATAAGGCCAGAAACACTTTTATTTGCTTTAACAGTTACTACATAATGTGGCTTTAAGGAAGAAATCAAAGGCAAAAGGTTTTGTTTTGTTTGATTTGATAAATAGGTGGATGAAGAAAGTGATGCAATTTCATTTGCAATCCATCTTGCATTACTAACAGAACCATTTTCTTGAAAGTGAGTGCCATCATTTGAGCCTTGAGGCCAATTGGGGTAATCTCCCACATCGTAATGATGATAAAGAAAAGAAGTAATATAAGTTTGTCCCCATTTTTTACAATCTTCATAAGATCTCATATTTAAATCGATAAATGCGACATCTTGTTCTTTCGCGAGCTTTTCCATCACCCCACGATAATCTGAACCATTTTCAGTGAACACATTTCGCATAGTTCCATTGGACCATGCATTCATAACCATGGGAGATACAAGCACTGGAATAGCGTTCCAACTTTTTGCAGAATCCAAATAGATTTTTAAGAAATACGCAAAAGAATCTAATGGCACTTGACGTGCGTTAGACCCAAAATAGCGATCATTATGACCAAACTGAACAAAGAGATAATCTCCTGGTTTCACTTGTGATTTTAGAGCAGCTAAGCGACCATCTGTGAAAAATGTTTTGGAGCTACGGCCACCAATCGCTACATTATTAATTAAAACTTGGCTCTCATTAAAAAATGACCCAACGACTTGTCCCCATCCTGTTTGTGGGTAAACAGAACTTTTATAAGTGGCCACAGTAGAATCGCCAATCACATGAATTGTAAAAGACGTCGAATCCGTAATCGCTACTGTAGCCATCACTAAAAGGATAAATAAAGTACTAAGTGTTTTTTTCATATACAAAATTGCCTTTCTACTGAACGTTCTTTACTTTACTTGAACTTGTTTAGAGCTAATCACTTTCGATTTTTGACGAACCATCACATAGAAGGTTCCTCTCTGAGTAATCCATTCTCTTACGCGCAAAGAATAATCCTCTGCATAAGAACTCAGCATTTTTTCAACAAGGAGATTTCCTTGCAAATCAAAAACAGAAACTTGAATTGGTTCTTCTTTTGCAATTTGAAATGGAGAGGTTTTAATTTTAGTAGGAATCTGATTTTCTCGATTAATATTTTCCATACTAAAACCAAATAGATCAATATTTGGCCCGCCCTCATCTGTCATAGAAATAAATTGAAGTTCCCCTTCTCCACTTATTAAATCAAGATCCACAAAAACAGTATCCCAAGTAGTCCAACTCCCTGTAGGAGGAAAACTCACGTAATAATCATGATCTAAGTAGATATTAAGAGACCTATCATTTGCACCGCCATTAGCGTAAGCAATGCCCATCGTCACATGACCAGCACTTGGAAATACCATTTTATAATTGGCAAAAGATCCCTTTTGGTTTTGGAAATTCCAAAAGCCTTCGCCATGAAACCCTGCATTATTCGATTCAGAAAAGCCGATTCCTGTGTCTGGTTTAAAGGCATCAAAAGTACTTAGCATTTCTACCGTTTGAATTGAAGAAGAACTCACCTCCACAAAAGAACTTGAGCTAGTTGGCGTAATAGTCCCTTGCCCAAGTTTTTTTGGCGTAGTAGATGGGAATACCGTCAAGGCCTTTCCATCGCCAGAATAAACCAAAGCTTGTCCGCCTTCATAAACGGCTGTATATTGAGTGGAAGCGGAACCCATCACAAAAGTATGAATATAAGAGGATTTCACTTGACTCATGCTGTTGCCACTGACTTTTTGCCCTTGCCCATTATACCAGCCCAAAAACTTTTTACCATTCTTTGGCGTTGTTTTTAAAGTGACCGTCATTCCCTTTGGATAATAAGTACTTACCGAAGTTACAGAATCTGAGCCAACAGGGCTTACTTTCACATCGACTTGATACATAGGCGCCAAATACTGAGCGAGTTTTTTTGCATTCGCATCTGAATGCACTCGAAGCTGTTCTGTGACAATACGCCCCATAGCATTTGCTCCACTTTGTTGTAAATGCTGATTGTCCGTTTGTGCTGAAGCGTAATTAGAATATTCCCCCGCATCTAAAAACATATTGATGTAGTGGTTAGAATAATACTGTCCAAGAGAAATCAATAAATTTCGAGATAACGTATCTAAATCAATTAAAGGCACATTCAAAGAATCGGCGACCTGACGCATATAAATAGGATAAGCATGATACGATTCATATACAGAATCCGGACTTGTAAAATTAGAACGACGAATAGGTGAAAGTAAAATAGGATAAGCACCTTTGGCTTGAGCTTGCTTAACCATTGAGCCAATACTATTTTTGAAATTCACTTCACCTGTTTTATAACCGTTGTCGTTGGCGCCAAACATGATGAATACATAATCGCCACTTTTAATGAGACTAGAAACAGCAGGATAAGTGACTCCATTTTTGGTGAAGCTCTGACTCCAATGCCCGTCGTAATAAGTCTGAGAAGTAGTCCCTCCACGGCCAGCATTATAAACTTCAACAAAAGCACCATCAAAAAAGTAAGAGAAATCCTGTCCCATCCCTTGTTTAGGGTAATAGCCTAAAGCCCAATCTTGCATGGTGGAATCACCACACATATAAATCGTTATTTTAGCCCAAAGACTTGTATTTAGGCTTAAAAAAAATACCATCAAAAGAGAAAAAAACACTCGTTCTTTTTTTTTCATAATCAATACCTTATCCCAAAATTTCCGAAAACACGCATGGTCACGTGCTCTCGGAGAATGTGCTTTCGTTCTTAAAGGTGAAACACTCGAAACACCTCTAAGAACAGATTCCATTATTGCAATACGCTCATTTTACTACGTGAAAGTACTTTTTTATTAAAGCGTACTTGAACCCAATAAATTCCCTTTGATAACTTGTTAGAATTCAATAGAATGACACTCTCACCAGCAGAAACATTTTTCATTATAGAATGCACTTGATTTCCAAGCATATCATAGACTTCTATTTTAACTTCTCCATTTGAAGAAACTTTCAATAGGCCCGTTTTAGGTTGATAAGAATCCACGGCATAAATATTTCGATGGAGACGAGTTAAATCATTATACAAAATAATGCCCGCTTCACTAAAACCAAACACATCTACATTAGGGCCACCATCTGCCATTGTAGAATTCAATTTCAATTCATTTTTACCACTTATTAGAGCGATAGTTACAGTAACCTTTGCCCACGAAGTCCAAGCTCCAGTACTCGGGAAGAGAATAGCACCAATACTCTCTCCATTGACCGCTAAACTCATATCACGAGAAGTGGCTCCACCATTCGCATACGTAATGGAAAGAGTCACATTCGAAGCCTTTGGAGAATAGATAAACCAAGTGGCTCCACTTTCACTAGAATTATTAAAGTTATAATAACCATCTTGAGTAAAACCTGTATTTGTATTTTCAAAAAAACCATCACCATCATCAGGATATGCGGCATTCACAACCGACAAAACATTACTTTCTACGGCAGAAGAACTCGAAGATAATGGTGTAGAACTTGAAGAAGAAGAAGACGATGAACCTGGATTTTCAATTTTATCCGAAGCCACTAAATAAACATCTGGAGCAGTGATTCCCTTCTTCACAGCATCTGGTAAAAAATAACCCAAATGGGGAGGCTGATTATACGCCACATTTTGCCATGCCACTGAAACCCGATAATGAGGATCATGCATTAAGGTATAAACACGATGACGCGAAGGAATCGTTGTTGTAAATAGATTGATTTGACCTGGGTTGCTTTTATTTAGATAGATAATCTCTTCTCTAAAATCGCCAAACAAATCAGCAGAAAGATTAGGGTTTGCTTTTGTGCCATTGATCGCTACCGAATTATTCACATTGTAAACAGAGAATAAACGAGTGGTTCCGTTACCATTCCATTTATCAATAATCGCGCCATTGCCAGAGCCCGATACATCTAATAATTCATCATATAGATCTCCATCCCAATAAACACGGAAATTAATGGAAGGCTTAACATTAGAAACCACTTCGCCTTTCACATTATAAACGGAAGTGCCATAGGAACTCCAAAGTTCAAAGCCACGATGAGTGGAGTCTATATCGGCAGCAAGACCACGCCCATTATCGGTTTCTGTTTTTTGACCAAAATAAACCGTTCCCGTTGGCCCTCTTAATTCAAAACCATAAGCAGAAGCTTTGTTTTCATGAACGCTCCATACTTCTAAACCCGCTTTATCTGGATCCATATCAGACAAATGCATTGCATCCCCGTGCCCAAATCCAGTACGATACAACAGAGTCCCATCATGTTTTAATGCAGCAGCACCCATAATAATTTCATCAAAGCCGTCACCATTGACATCACCTACACTTAGATTATGGTTTCCTTCTCCATAAAGACCTTGACCTGATTTTTCACTTTTATGATACCAACGTTGTGTTAATTTAGAGCCATCATAATCATAAGCCACTAAATAAGAATTAGTGTAATATCCTCTAACCATAACCAAACTAGGATGAACACCATCTAAATAGGCAATCGCTGCAAGCATTCTTTCTGAACGATTCCCATAAGTATCACCCCAACTTGTAGTCACGCTACGACCAGGGAGATAATCAATGGTGGTAACAGCAGCACCATTTCGGCCATCAAATACAGTTAAGAATTCTTTTCCACTCATGATGGTACCCGTTCCCGTACGGTAATCTGCAGAAGCTGTGCCTATCACTTTTCCAAGACCATCGACTGTCCCATCACTTGTTTTCATCGCCACCTCAGCAAAGCCATCTCCATTGAGATCATAAACCATAAACTGAGTATAATGGGCACCAGCACGAATATTTCGCCCTAAATCAATACGCCATAATTTAGTACCGTCTAATTTATAACCATCGATATAAACGTTTCCCGTATAACCTGATTGTGAATTATCTTTTGCGTTACTTGGATCCCATTTAACTACAAGATCCAATTTGCCATCGCCATCTAAATCGCCCGTACTTATATCACCAGCGGCATAAGAACAAGTACTACCATCTGGCATTGTCAAATCTTTTGGACGATCTAATGACAAGGCTTTATAGGAATCCGCCCAAACCGTGACTTCCTCTGATTTCGCAGATTCAGAACCATTCACAACAGCACTGACCGCATATTTTGAAGATGCTGCACCAGAGACATCGACAAAATTAGTGCCTTCATTGCCAGCAACAGTTTTAATTAATGTGCCACTTCGATAAATTTTAAACTCTGTGTTTGGTGCATCCGAGGCCAATAAACGCCAACTTAAGAAAACACCATTTGAAACTTTCACAGCAACAACACCTCGGTCTAAATATTCCATTTGACGAGTCGCTGCAAAAGAAGAAGAAAAACCTAATAGCATAAATACTACTAGAACCCATTGAAATAATTTGATATTTCCCATACCAACCCTTTGAAAAGAATCCAACACTTTTAAAAAATCTAAATAATTATAAATTAAAAGTCTACATTTTTATTCAGAATAAAGCTTAAAAAACATTATATTCACAATTAATATTTTATTAATGTCTACATTTTGGCTTTTTCTTTCAAAAAACAAACATCTATTCGCTTCTATAAAATCAAATCTTGTTGTAATAAAAAGTTTACTCCCTATTCCAAATCCAAAGGATCCCCCATGAGAATCCAATTTCTTGTCCACACTTCTTTTTTTTGTTCTGTTTTTTCTCTTTTTTTCGCAAATTACAGCAATAATTCAAAAAAATGACAAAAAATCATCTGTAAAAAAACACCTATAAATAAAGAATGCAATTAAGTCGTGATTCGTTCATATTCTTTCCTTTTTTTAAGTAAAATGATTAATTTTAATTAATGAAATCTTTTTTACCTAAAAAAAGTTTTGAAGAAATTGTTGACTTTTATGCTGCTAAATGCCCTACTTTTGTAAGGATTATTGTCATTTCTACAAAATCTTTTCTTTATTATCATGGAATGACACGTGCCGCTGCTTTAACATATACCACTTTTTTAGCCGCCATTCCCCTTTTAATATTATTAACAGCGATTGCTCTTGCCATTGGTCTTGGCAATTTTTTTACAGACTACCTCCCTTATTTTAACCAAATTTTTTCTTGGGATTTTCCCATGGATGATTTACTGCCTCTACTTGCAAATGCAGAGCATATTCCCTTAGGAAAGCTTGGATTCATCGGTTCCACTACTCTCTTTATTACTTTTCTTCTCGCTATTGGGAGTCTTGAATCGAATTTTAATGTAGTCTGGGAAAATAAAACATCTCGAACAATAATACACCAAATTTTAGTCTACAGTCCAATACTTCTCGTTTTTGGTGGGTTTATCGGTATTTTTGCAGGTGTGGTTTCTCAAGTTCAAAATACTCTTTCAGTGATTGTCATCGAAGGTCTTCACTTTACTGAAAAAGACTTAGGTATTTTAATTAACGCTTTTTGGTGGATTGCATTAAACTTTGGAGTTGTTCTAGTCGTATTCTTAATGCTATACGCTCTCCCTTCTCGGCCCTTTAGAATACCTAGAAAGAAGCTTCTTCTCACTTCCCTTTTTGCCTCTGTCTGTTCTTGGATTGCCATCTACATTTATAGTCTTATTCTTTTTCTAGTACAATCGACCATGATTGTGAGAATGTCTCTCTTTTATGGCTCTTTAGGCTTTATTCCCTTAATTCTACTATTTGTTTTTGGCGTTTGGTCTATTATATTATTTGCTAACAGCTTGGTTTGGACCATTTGTACTTGGCCTGAAGCAAGTCATAAAACATGGAACTGGAAAGGAGCTTCAATAAACCTATGATGAAACGTATTCTATTCTTTCTTCTCATTTGCGGTTTTTGTATTCAATCACAAGCTACAGAAACAGACTCTACTTCTCAATCCTTAAAAGCGTTTATTGGTTTTGGCGGCGGTAATTCGATGATTGCTAGAGATGGCACTATCTGGATGAGTATCAAAGGTGGTGTGAACGTGCACTCACGCATACAAACAGGTTTGTATGTTTCCACCATTGTAAGCGATGTTAAGAACCCTAATCTAAAAACAGCATCTCAATACATTGATTACAATGCTCTTGGAGCCTTTGCTGAATTTTACTTACTTGAGAAGAATCTTTTTTCTCTATCCATTCCTGTTTCTATCGGTGGTGGTTTAATCAACATCATGGAACAAAATGTAGAGCACTCCAATGCAGAAGACGGCTTTTTTATGGGTGAATTAGGAATTTCATTTAATTTCCAATTAACACGTGTCCTCAATGTTTCTATTGGCGGGGGTTATCGTCAATTTCTCCACGTCGACAACAACAAACTAGACAACGGTGATTTTAACACTCTATTTGGAGAACTATCTTTCAGATGGGCGGAATGATTTCGCTTCGTGGAGCGAGATTACATAACTTAAAATCTATTGATGTCGATTTTCAAGTGAATGCAATCAACGTCGTTTGTGGCCCTTCTGGCTGCGGTAAATCGACGTTAGTTCTCGACACTCTTCATGGAGAAAGTCGACGACGTTACCTTGAAACTTTAAGCCCTTTTGCTCTCCGTGTTTTAGGCGGAAAATCTTTTATCCCTCTGGATAGTGCCTCTGGCCTTTCTCCAAGCATCGCCATAGGCGCCTCTCGTGGTGAAGCTCCCCCTAAATCTTTTGCCTATACCATTGCCAACCTAGATGATTCTCTTCATCGTCTGTGGGCTTATGTGGCAAAGCCTATTTGCCCGCTCTGTAAAAAGCCAATGGTCTCTTCTACACGTGAAGAAATTATTGCTCAAATTGCAGCCATGCCTCTTTCCTCAAGGCTTCAGTTTTTAGCGCCCGTCTCAACTCAAGGCAAATCTCTTGATTCTTTAGCTGCCGTTTTTTTATCTCAAGGATACCCCAAAGCCATTGCAGACGGTGTACCTGTTTCGCTCAGCGACTTATCTCCTGAGCAGAAAAAAATTATCCCTCAAAAATTTAGCCTTATTATCGACCGCGTGATTGTTCGAGAAAATAGCAGAACTCGAATTGCAGAAGCAGTCGATGCGTGTTTTAGATACACGGATTCTTTTTTAGAACTAGAATCCGATGGAACTCATTCCTTTTATAGCAGCATCCCTAGGTGCAGTGAACACGGGACTACTTGCCCGTCTCTTGATGCGTCCCTGTTTTCTCCTTATAAAGAAGAAAGCCGTTCTGAAACCCTCATGAGTTCTACTTTTAAAACGTTTTCATGGGAATCTCTTTTAAACACTTCTTTTGAAGAGCTACAAACAATTCTTCCTTCTTTATTTGAAGGAGTACTTCCTGAATACCTTATTCTAACTGCAGATACCTTATTTCAAAAAATAAACGCCATCCATCGCTTAGGCTTAGGTTACCTTTCTTGCGGTCGAGAAGGATTTTCTTTATCAAGTGGTGAACTCCAACGGTTGCGACTTTCTTCAATAGCTACAGGGTATCTCAATGGAATGCTTATTTGCCTCGATGAACCTGCTAGCGGCTTACATTCTAACGACATAGAAAAACTATGGTCTATTTTATTAGAAATAAAGAATCAAGGGAATACGTTGATTTTAATTGAACACCACCCTGATATCATTTCTAAAGCCGATCGCATCATCGAAATGGGGCCTCTCGCTGGTACTCGCGGAGGTGAAATTTTATTTGCAGGGACTCGTGAAGAGGTTTTAAGCAATCCCCTTTCACCTACAGGCCTATGGCTAAAGCGACTCGCCAATACAAAAAAAATCACAAAGCCCAAAACAAGTCCAGGGATTGTCATTGATCAATTTTCAATATTTGATATTCTCCCTATTAGCGACAATATCCCCGTCCAAGCATTTACAGTGATTACAGGCGAATCTGGAAGCGGGAAATCCTCTCTTCTTTTTAAGCACTTGATTCCTCGTTTTGAAAAAGGAGATTTCAAGCATCTAGGAATTGAAGCGATTTCTTTTTTATCAACAGGAAATTTTCAAGGGAACAGGAGAAGTTCTGTAGCCAGCGCCATCCAAATTTTAACGCCTCTTCGAGAGCTATTTGCCAAACTTCCAGAGAGTAAAATTCGTGGCTACAATGCATCGCGATTTGGTTTTCATGTTCCTGGTGGTAGGTGCGAAAACTGTAAAGGAGAAGGCATCATTCTAGATCCTTTAGGATATCAAGAAACGCCTTGCCCTGTATGCCAAGGCAAACGTTTTAGAGAAGATGTTTTAGAAGTTCGTTTTAAGACTTATTCTTTTGCCGAAATTCTTTCTCTTACTATCGAACAAGCCTATTCTCTTTTTGAATCCTTTGAGCCCATTACTTCTAAGCTCAAGCCTCTTATAAAAACTGGTTTAGAGTACTTAGAACTTGGGCAACCCACCACACACCTTTCTAGTGGTGAACGGGCGAGATTACGCTTATCCATTAATCTTTCAAAAGCAAAAATGCCTAAGACCCTCTATATTTTTGATGAACCCGCTAGAGGCCTTCACGAGAAAGACATTCAATTTATGCTTGATTTAATGGATGGATTAAAGGCCGCAGGCCACACCATTATAGCGATAGAACAAGCTAAGGATTTTTTAATTCGCGCGGATCATATTTTGACATTAAAAAGGCCACCGTCGAAAAGCTAAAAAGTAGAGCGAATAAACGAGTACCGTAAAACGATAAATGAAATGTTTAGCAAACGATTTTCGCGAAACGTTTAAAGAGCAAACGATTTTCGCGAGACGCCAATTAAATTATTTAGCAAACGATTTTCGCGAGACGCGAAAAAAGATTTATCGTAAACAACAATCTCGAAAAAAATTAAAGATTAACGAAAAACTATTTTTGCAAAACGGAAAAAGAGTAAAAAACGATCTTCACGAAGCATTAGAAAATATTGCTTAACGCTTCTAGATCTAATTTCTTTAAGAAATCAAGAACTGGAACTGGCCTTGAGAAATAATAGCCTTGAACCCAGTGACAGCCGGCCTCTTTTAAAAAGTCCAATTGTTCTTTTGTTTCAACCCCTTCGGCTACAGAGATTAAATCCAATTCTCGAATCAAACCAAGTATTGAGAACATGACCTTTTTCCCTCGTTCCGTATTCATAAAATTCTCAAGGAAGGCTCGGTCAATTTTTATGATGTTCACATCTATATCTTTTAACATATTTAGAGAAGAATAACCTGAACCAAAATCATCCATTGAAATTTTAAATCCACGATCTAATAATTGCTTAAACGTTTTAATCGCCACCATTTTATCTTCAAAAACAACTGTTTCTGTAATTTCAAGTTCAATGAGATGATGAGGTATTTCATACCTATCCACCAAATCGATTAAAGTATCCACATAACCTGGATTATATAACAGTAGTCGTGATTGGTTTACTGAAATAGGAACGACGCGATTTTTTTCATTTAATCGACGACGTTGTAATAGACATACTTGTTCCAGCATATACATATCTAATTTTGAAATAAATCCATTATGTTCAAAAATAGGAATGAAAGTATCTGGGAATAATAATTCATCCGGTGTTTGCCAGCGAACTAAAGCTTCAGCACCTACAATTTGTTCTGTTATGGTATCGTATTTTGGCTGTAAATACATTAGAAATTCTTTTTTGACTAAAGCCTCTTCCATACGACTTTCAATCATCATTTCTTTTTCTAAACTTTTTTGAATCACTTGATCATAAAAGAAGATTATTTTTGAAAGAGTACCAGAACCACATTTTAAGGCCATATCAGCAAGATCAAACATTTCTGGGTATTCTTTTTTATACTGCTTAGGCACCTTAAAAACACCAAAACAATATTGCATGGGGTATGTCCCAGTGATATCCTCATTATGAATATGCAAATCCTTAGCCATCAATTCAAGGCGCTCGACCAATTCCTTCTCATCCCTATAGTATAAAATCATATAAAAACGATCGGCAAAAGAACGAGCCAGCCTTTCATTTTTTTTCAATTTCTGTTCTAGTAAAATCTTACAACGTTGTAATATAGAATCGCTCGCTTCTCGACCAAAAATGGTATTGAATAATCCAAAATTTCTAATATTGGAAACAATCAAAGCTTGCTGTAATCCAGGAGTTGGTTTATAAGAATTTTTTAATATCCAAAAGAGTTTGTTTTTGGTTAATGCACCAGTTAGTCGGTCATAAGAAATCATTTTTTCTAAATCAAAATGATAATAGCGCCTTAATAAATAAGAATATAAAAGCAAACCAAATAGCAGTAAGCCAGAAAAAACAAATAATGCTTTAAATAAAAAATCAAAATGACGAATCCGACCATCGATCACATCGGAAGAAAACAAAGAAACAATAGTCCAATCATGAATTCCAAGTGGAACATAAATCGCATAATAATGGTTTAAATTATTTTCAGGTTTTAAAAGAACAGTTCCTTTTTCCGTTTTATTAAAAGAAGGCGATTCTTTTTCTAAAGCCTTAAACAACGCCTTTTCTATAATCAAATCACTTTTTGTTTTCAATTTAGAGACATCAGATAAAGTCATATTCTTAATAATTTTACCTTCTTTATCTAAAAGCAGTATCGCAAGTTGTTTCTTAAAAGGAATAGAGTGAAGCATCGTATCTGCTAAAAAAGCAGTGAGCACCCCTTCTTTTTGATTTTGTTTATTATAAACAGCTTTACTTATACTTAAAAATGATCGACCATTTATATTCAGAAAAGTCATCACCTCTTCTTGATTCAAAAAACGATCCGTCTCTTCAGGAGAAATCAATGGATTAAAAGTATTACCTGCTTTTACAAAAGTGTATTTTCCATCCAGAGAAAGCCAGCCTTTTGCATAAAAAGAAGTCAAAGCATCCGATTCATTAAAATAGCTTAAAAAATTACTGCGATTTAAATTCTCTATTTTAGATATTTTATTTAAAAATTCAATTCGCCGTTCTATTTTAAAAGATAATAATTGGGAGTCTTTCATTGCAAAATCAAGAAGTATGGTTTTTATTTCTTCACGATGCTCTTGCTTTAAAAAATAAAATGCAGTCCATTCCAAAATTAAAAGAACTGCAACAGACAACAAGGTAATGACAATTACCTTGGGGCTAATCTTTCTATGTTCATAAGCAAAAAAACTC
>Ga0116148_1004433_pt1 | contig 12227 bp, 12 predicted proteins | sample AD_UKC055_MetaG_FD_89786 | JGI IMG/M metagenome (GOLD analysis project Ga0116148, IMG submission 89786) | Active sludge microbial communities of municipal wastewater-treating anaerobic digesters from USA - AD_UKC055_MetaG | ecosystem: Engineered > Bioreactor > Anaerobic > Digestate | place: USA... | reverse complement strand
TAACTTAATTAACGAATTTTGATATTCGTTATCGATATCCACCCATAAGGAAAGCGATGCACATATACATATTCACGTGAATGATTCGTTCGGCGAATAAATTTTAGTTATATTAAAAAATTAAATTCTTTGATGAAAAATGATTTGCGGATTGCACATTATTTAACAAGGCAGCGCATGTCTACTCGCATTCCTGGTTACCACGTCAGCCAAGCTCGGCCAATTTCCAATAAAAGTGCACAAATCCCCTGTTATATGAATGCTGTATAAGGGGAAATGTAGACTTTTGTGAAGTCTCGCTTAGATGGCATACAAGCTTCCAATGTTGGATATGGGTGCGTATCCAATCATCTCCAGATAGCCTGTCCCTATTTGTTCACCGCCAAGATCTACTGCCCGAACCCTCATTATCCCTTCCCAATATTTGAGTGGACTGTCCTCTAGATCCATGTTCTGTTCATCAAAGTATGGCTCCAGACCAAACTTGCCCACAGGAGTCTCCAAGATCCAATCCACTGGATACTTCGTGCCGGAAGGAGAAGTCCACCATCTGGTCGCTGTTATGTTACAGGCATCTCTTCCTTGCCACCAGCTTACATTCCCGTTAGAATCAATGTGAGTCAATCTGCGGTGGCTTGGTATGCTGTGCTTCAGGAGGTCTTTAAGATCGTAGAGCATGACATAGCTTCCATCATCGAGACGCAGGCTGAACCAATCCCAGGCCGGGTAACATTGGCGGAATCCGCCCCACTGATGGTCGAACCAGCTATCTCCAGTGACATTTATCGTGCGCCGACCTATGGTTATGGTTCCTGTTGTACTCATCGCTGGATGCGAATAGTAATAGGATCGCCCAGCCATTGCATCTGATCCTATGCTTAGACAGGTTCCCAGCTCGGTAATACCGTTTGGTGACTGCATATAGTAGTCTGCTTTATCGTTGGCAATGGTCAAGTTCATAGAGACGGTTTGAGATCTGCCGCCGCCAACAGATGCACTTCCATGCGTTATGATGTTCCAGGAATCAAGGTCGCTCCAATAGGTGAGGTTGGTTTGATTATCTTCATAGCGCCAATAAGCTCCCTTATTGCCATCAGTGCCGCTGGTGATATTGGCTTGCTCCGGTAATATGGAGTAGCCGTAGAGCGGGTGCTGGCTGTTGTAGACATCGCTTAGGGCTACGTGGTTAATGAATGCCATTAATCCCGGCTGGAGATCCATTTGGAAGAGCGTATACTGGACTCCGTATGGTTTGCCGGTCTCTATGTCGTGCAATATACCCGTCCAGTATAGCCACTCAGCGAAGAGCTTGGAATTCGTCACAACTTCTTGAGGCCGGTGCAGAACATGATCCTTGGGGAAGTCGAATACATCTTCGGCTTTTAAAGAGCGGTATTCAGCAGACAAGTTAGTGGCGTTATATGCATCTTCTGATGCGATTGTATCCGAGGACGCTGCTGGCATTAACAGCAGTACAATGATCAAGATCGGCAATATGCCTGTCACGGCTTCAACTCTCCTTCCAAGTGCACATAGTAGTCTAGTTGCTGAACTATTTAGTATTTTGGAAGCTGGAGGCAGGCTTGATGCTGATGGTCAGTATCCCATAGATGATGCAATACTGAAGACTTAAAAAGGAAGCTCTTGAAACGCTGAATGCGAATGAAATATGGGCAATATGGGTCATTTCTACTACTGATCGCATAATGAAGAAAACAATATCCGCGTAGAGAGTGAAGCAAATAGCCCATATAGCCCATGTGTACCTGATGCGTGCGAATCTCCGGAGATGTTTTCACGATGCGATGTCTCTCTGACAGATTCTAACCAAAGTTTTAATAGACATTAATGATAATTAAGTGCAAGGAGGAATATATTATATGAGATTTTGTATATTATTACTTGTCTCGTTCACGATCTTTATTGGAACAGGACTCGCAGTAAATGTGGATATTGGTAATGTGGATGCATTCAAGCAAGCCTTGGAGAAGGATGGATTCACTGTACAAGAAGGCGAGCTTGGTTATTTTGATTTCATAAAGTTATATAATGAAGGAGTGCTGCCTTCTGCATATGGGAACAATCCCACTACGAAATATGTGGCGTATTTTGTTCCCCCAGCACCTGGTCACAAGGTAGACGAAAAGTTGTCTGAAATAGCCAGTACGCTTGGTATGAGCGGAAATACAACTTCCTTTTGGAATCAGGGTCCTGACGAGGCTGTGGTCTTCGTAGGAAGGACTCCACCAGAATGCAGATTTTTTAACTTCGACTTAGTATTGATGTTTAGAACTTATGGGAATGAGACCCGCTGGATCTTCGCACCACCTGTAGATCCGTTGAATATGGATGTTATTAAGACGGAAGGAACACCAGATGGATCGCCTGGAAATCCCTACAATCAAACTACGATGGTAGTTACCACCGCTGATAAAGGAATTGATCAACGCATCCGCGCTGCTGCCCAGTCGGCAGGATATTCAGAGGGCATAATTAATACCCACGTCCTACCTTCAGCGATGTTGAATTTGGGATTAGAGAACAATTCGGATGTATTTGGTGAAGCTATCCGTCCTGCTCTTGTCAAAGACAAGCAATCTGGAGATGATTATGTCAATAATACACCTGCGGTAGTTCTCAGGATTACTCCAAACGAATCTTCGGAGCTGGAGCCATACGATGTTCCTGTGCAAAGAGTTCGTGGAACGGGAACCACAGAATTCGACCTTATGGACGATCTTGAAGAGCTTAAGAATGCAATTATCAGTAAGCATAACGGGTCTACTGCTAGGGAACTTCCAACTAGCATCTGCGTCCCCGATGGTGCTGACGGTATCCAGAGAGGAATCAATGTTATAGGTCCTAATAACGATTGCTGCTATCTATGGACAGCTACCCAACCTGTTGAATCGCCTACAGCTCCATTCTTTAACACGTCGGGATTCTATCCCTTCTTACAAGATTCGCAAGTTACTTTGGGCGACGATCCTGATGAGTTCATAATCGTTTATGGGATCAATCATGTGGCCACTGGAAAGGCGACTTACTCCAATTTCGCCGTATACGGAGCAGATGTGTGGAATGGAATTAAAGCTATCACCGACATTGACTTCAATGGAACTGCTGAGGAGTACCTCCCTGACAATCCTAATGCCAAATACCTATACGTCTACAAGCTTGCCAGGAACTGCAATGGTGATCAACACTGCTTCGAAGTTCCATATGGCAAAGGCGGATATGGAATAGACCTAGATCAGCCTCTCTTCATTGCATGGAGAGTCTACCACGAAAAGGCCACAAAGACAGGACCCGCCTATTCAGAGATCGTGTATGACAGAGCCATAAAGTTCGATCCGGAAGAATAGAGCAATGGAGCTGGGGTATTGAAGCATACCCCTGCTCTGTTTGTTCACGGAACCTGTTTTCATTTTTTGTGGGCCTTCATTGATCCGCCGGTGGTTTCGTCTATCTACTGCACACGCTTTAAGTGACGCCTGCAAATCTCCGGCGATGTTTCACGATGTGATGTCTCTATGACAGACTCTAACCAAAGTGTTAAATAGATATTAATGATATTTAAGTGCAAGGAGGAATATATTATATGAGATTTTGTATGTTATTACTTGTCTTGTTCACTATCTTTATTGGAACAGGACTCGCAGTAAATGTGGATATTGGCGATGTGGATGCGTTCAAGCAAGCCTTGGAGAAGGATGGATTCACTGTACAACAAGGTGGCACAGGTTTTTTTGATCTTATCAAATTGCTTGACACAGGTGTGTTGCCATCTGCGTATGGAAACAATCCTTCCACAAAGTATTTGACATATTTTGTGCCGCCTGCGCCTGGTCATCAGGTAGACGAGATGGCTTCTAAAATTGCAAAGACTCTAGGAATAACTATGAAATTGGGTCCTTACTGGAACCTTGGTCCAGATGAAGCTGTTATCTTCGTTGGAAGAACGCCTCCTGAGTGTAGATATTTCAGTTACGATCTTCAACTACTATCGAGAGCATATGGGAATGAGACCCGATGGATCTTTGGCAATTTGGCCGACACAATAAACATCGCAGTGATCAATACGGAAGGAACTCCAAACGGGCTGCCTGGAAATCCATTCAATCAAACTACGGTGATAGTCAATACTGCCGATAGGGGCATTGATCAACGCATTCGTGCGGCTGCATTATCCGCGGGATATTCAGGCGCTATAATTAACACCCAGGAGCTACCGTCGTCCATATTGAACATGGGTGTCGAGAATACATCCGATACATTCATGATGTTAATCCGCCCAGCCGTGGTCGCAGATAAGCAAACTGAAGATAATTATATCAACAACACACCCGCAGTTATCTTCAGGATTACTCCCAACGAATCTACAGAGTTAGATCCGTACGATTATCCAGAGCTAAGGGTCCGTGGAACGGGAACGACAGAGTTTGACCTTATGGATGATCTCGAAGAACTTAGGATCGCAATTCTAGACAAATACACTGATTTGAATGCCACGGAGTGTCCCACAAGCCAAACAGTCCCAGTAGGTACTGATGGTATTCAGAGAGGAATTGATGTCCTAGGCCCTAACAACGATTGCTGCTATCTGTGGGCCCATAACCAAACTGTCTCTTCGCCGACGCCTCCTTTCTTTGATATCACAAAGTTCTATCCGTTCCTGAGAGATCCATTTATCACTTTGGGCGATGATCCCAATGAATTCTTCATTATCTACGGAGTCAACCATGTAGCAACAGGAAAGGCGACATATCAGAACTTCGGCATATATGGAGCGGATGTTTGGAACGGCATTAAAGCCATCACTGATGCAGACTTCAGTGGATCTGCCGAGGAATATCTCCCTGACAATCCCAATGCAAAGTACCTCTACGTCTATAAGATCGCCAGGAACTGCGATGGTGAACCATACTGCTTCGAGGTTCCAACTGGTCCAGGAGCCTATGGCATAGGTTTAGATCAACCGATTTCAGTTTGCTGGAGGATTTACCTGGAGCCTGCAACAAAAACCGGGCCATCCTACTCGGAAATCGTATATGACAGAGCCATAAAGTTCGATCCGAAAGAGTAAATGCAATGAAGCTGGGGTATGCTCTAAAAACCCCAGCTCTGTTTGGCATGCGCATCCCCGATAAATCCATCCCTTATTTTTGCATCTCAATTCAGGGAGACCGACTCAGTGGTTCTGAGCTGCCACCTGCTTCACACTCGCGCTACCTCCATAGATGCGTGGAAGGTTTATGGGACTACATGGCCAAAAACATGGTGCAGAGAGCGGAAAGAGCAATTGCAGGGCTGATTGAATCGCATTAATAAGCGCATACTAAGGCCACTCACCTGTTAGATCGCAGCGCTGCAAAATCCTCTCGGACAATTACGAACGGGAGAGGAGGGACGAGCCGCACTCCACTGGGTGGATGGTGCGGCGCAGCCTCGACCTTCGCGACCTTGCCACCTCCAGTTCCATATCCTTCAAATCTAGCAATACGTCTTTTGCGACCGGAATAGAAGCTCCAGAACTCCTGCTATGAGGGACTCATTCTGCGTGTAAGGTTAAGTAATTTCGTAGGAAATCAAGAGCAATAAAGCATTTTTTTACGGAAGGAACAGTTGAATAACATGCAAATTATGAATGCAATAATTGAATCGGTCAAACTCACCTATATGCAGGTCGTGCGGTCATCTGATCGCGCTCTGACGTGTGTGAGGAGGCGAAGGATTGGCCAGTGGAGTGAACTATGAGCATGTCCCTCGACCCGCAGTTAACCAGTTATCATTCACGATTAATTGCCTTTTCGGATACTAAGGAGGGAGAGGCGAAGAGCCCGTAGAGGAGGGATGGCGCTCCCAAAAACAAACTTCGCCTCATCACAACTAACATTATCATTAATGATTAATCATTCTTTCGGCTTAGAAAAGGCAGGATGAATCTGCGACGGACGGCGAAGGGATAAGAAAATGGCCGAGTTGGAATTAGAAAGTATAAATCTGACTGCCTTCTGATGCCAGGTCTTTCACAAGATGCTCATAGAAGTTCTCAGGCACAATCACGCCCTCTTCGGCATGCACGCCTCTAGCCTCCAGATCCTCTTTGCAGGCCATGATAATCTTTGCCTGAACGGCCTGAAGCAAATCAAATTCGAGCAGATTAAATACGCCATCTCCAGCCAGGTACAATGTGGCATTTTTTCCCAAGCGCTCCATCAAATGGATGCACAATTTTGCCCTATCACTTTGGGGCGGCTTGGTCAGAAGAAAAATGCCTCTCTTGTCCATAGATATCCTCATAGCAATATCAAACAACTGGCAGCCAGAATCTGTTCCACGAATATGTCCTCATCCACAAGCTCCACCCTCTCTATCAAGTCCTGATTCATGAGTCCTCTCTTCGCCAGGGATGGCTCGTGCGCTATGATCTGAATCTCAGGATAGGCATAGATTATATCCGAGAGGTTTGGCAGGCCAAGAGCCATGCTATCCTGGCCGGCCAGGGCAAGGTAGATCCCATCGGCATATAGCCCAATAGTCACTTCCATCTTTATGCTCACCGCAGCTATATTGAGCACGCCGTAAACCTTCTCGCATCCATAGGGAGCGACGTCCAGGAGGTAGAAGATGGATCTCATCTCGAAAAGGAAATTAGCCTGTCGCTGTTTTTCAGCATCTCCGCCAGATCATAGAGGCTGGTGATCTTTATTCCCTGAAGATAATCTGAGCAGATGCCATCCGTTTCTGTCAGATAGCCTCTGGCTGCGGCACACCTGGCGCAGGCCCTCACCACAGCGCCCCTCTCGGCCAGCTCCTGAAAAAGCCGGCCTGTATCTGTAAAAAGAGAGGGGCTCTGCCCGCTCTTTGGCACATGCACCGCATCCAGATAAAGGAATATATTCACCTGGAAGACCTTCAATTTCAACGCCTCAGATGCGATCTTATAGGCCATCTCTGCATACTGGGAGATATAAGGCCCGTCGGTGAGGATGATGGTCAGTGTCTTCAAGGAGCCTCTCCTTCAGACTTCAAAGGTACTCCAAAAGAGTCCTGATGTGCTCCAGATTTGTGCTATATCTGGCCTCAAGCAGTGGCGTGCATTTTTCCAGGGCCGTCTCCCGTGCCACCAGCTTGATGGCAAAGGCATAGCAGCTCTGCTCTTCGCAGACCCGGCAGTCGGTCTTGGGCAGATATTTGTAGATCTCGGCATGGTCCACTTTGACCTTTTCCCGGGGAACGGGCGTCACGCCCTTCGCAATAGCCTCATTGATGGTCTTCTTCAGATCATCCATTGTCTTCAGAGCCTCCTCCTCGCTTTTGATCATGGTCATGGTCACATTGCCCGCGGCATAGATGGTGATGAGGATATTGCCCTTCTGGATGATGAGAGCCCCAATCTTATCCGAGTACCTGGCTCTGGGAAACAGCGGCTCCAGAAGCTTGAGGGCTCCTCCCAGAGGCGGCTCAAAGCGGGCGATTATCCGGAACTTGCTGGCATCGGCGATGCAGGGCAGGAGCTGGCGCAGCTCCACGACTTGCAGGGGCTTGGCTCCAACCAGGTCTTTTGCCTCGGCAGGCTTTTCCGCCTTGCTCTCCAGGAAGTTCTTGCCGAAATCGGTCAAGATGATCCGGCCTTCTTTCATCTCCACCAGCCCCGCTTGCTCTAGCATCTGCAGGTGGTAGTCGAGCATGGCCCCTCCGGCGGCACTTTCGACCTCTTCTCTTGTTCGCTCTTTTTCCATAAGCAAAGCCATGATCTTTCTTCTCGTGGCATTGGCCATGGCATTGCTCACGAGCTTTACATCAGCGGGCGATCCAGTCATCATCTCACCTTGCTAGCTTTCGGTTTCACAGAAGATCCTCCCATGCGCTCCAGGATAGTATCTATCCCTCAGCTTCAGGGCAACGTTGACCAGGGCGATGAGCACAGGCACTTCTATCAGCGGCCCGATCACAGCCGCAAATGCCTCCTGGGAGGCTATGCCGAAGACTCCCACGGCCACGGCTATGGCCAGTTCAAAGTTGTTGCTGGCCGCGGTAAAGGAAAGAGCAGCTGTATTCTCGTAGTTCACACCCAGCTTGTAGGCCATGAAGAAGCTGACGAAGAACATCAGCAGGAAATAAATAACCAGAGGCACGGCCACCCGCACCACATCCAGGGGAAGCTGCACAATGTAGTCTCCCTTCAGGGAGAACATGACCACGATGGTGAAAAGCAGGGCAACCAGAGTTATGGGCGAGATCTTGGGTATGAATTGGCTCTCATACCAGCTTTTTCCTTTAGCCTTGATCAGGGAAAACCTGGTGACTATGCCGGCCAGGAAGGGTATGCCCAGGTAAATGAATACGCTTTCTGCGATTTGGGAGATTGTCACATTGACCAAAGTTCCCTCGGCCACACCCAGAGCAGCGGGCAGCACAGTGATGAAGACATAGGCATAGAGGGAATAGAACAGAACCTGGAAGACGGAGTTGAGGCCCACCAGGGCGGCGCAGTACTCGGTGCAGCCGCAGGCCAGCTCATTCCAGACTATGACCATGGCGATGCATCGGGCCAGACCGATGAGGATTATGCCATACATGAGGTGAGGATGGTCTCGCAGAAAGATCACCGCCAGAGCAAACATCAGAATGGGGCCTACGATCCAATTTTGAATAAGAGAGAGGCTGAGGACCTTTCTATCCTGGAAAACTTTTCCCAGCTCCTCGTACTTTACCTTGGCCAGGGGCGGGTACATCATCAGAATCAGACCGATGGCTATGGGAATTGATGTAGTGCCGATCTGGAGACTCAAGATGAACTGGGTTATTCCCGGAGAGTAGTAGCCGATTGCTATTCCCAGGAACATAGCGGCAAATATCCAGAGGGTAAGGTAGCGGGATAAAAAATCCAGTCCTTTATTGACCCCATTAGACATTCAAATCCTCCCCCCCCAGATTAATTTAAAAATTGATTAAGTCCGGCCCAGCTTTACATAATTGGAACCGACGGAGTCATTTCCGGCGGGAGCTGCACCTGCCTGCACTTCTGTCGCTTCATGAGCCTTCCAGTCCTCCCAGCTGTAGATGCTGGCCTGATAGCCCATGAGCTGCAGAGCATATGCGGCCAGAGTAGATCGACTGTAATCATCGGAATAGACAACGACCGGCTTTTCTTTGTCCAGCCTGGAGAATACGGCGGTCAGATCGCCCCCATTCTTGATCTTATCTCCCTTGATCACATTGGTAGGATCAAGTGCAATAGATCCAGGTATGCGGCCCTTGCCAAAATCCACAAAAGGCCGCACATCAATGATCTGGGCCTGGCCGGACTTAACATAATCATATTCTGCCATCACATCAGACCGGACCTGCGGCTTATATTCTGCACCCGTCCTATTATTCTCCACAACCTCTTCCGGCAGGCCGGCGGCCTTCCACTCAGCCAGGCTTCCGTCCAGGAGCTTCACCTCATTCTGGCCCAGGTATCTCAGCACTAAGTAGGCAAATTCAGCCTCACCTGAGCTCTCCTGGCTGCCGTAAAGAACCACCGAATCGGTTCTGGAGACACCGGCACTGCCCAGCAAATCTGCCAGTTCATCAACTGTCTTCAGGCTTCCTTCGCTGTTAAGCAAGTTCCGGCTGGGAATATGAATGGCGTCCTTGATATGCGATGCGGCATAGCCGTCGCCATTGGAAACGTCTATCACCACATCCGAGCTGGAGACGCTCTTCATAGGCTTGAGGATCACGCCGTTAGGGTAGGTTGAGGCCCTCTCAATCGGCTCTTGTATTTTGCTTTCTAAATCTCCAGCGTTACTATCCTGTGTGCTCTCCGGCTGGACGGGCTGGCCGGTTTCTGGTTCGGAATTCAAGAAAGCACTGGGATCCCATGTCCCACCACTGCAACAACCAGCATCTGCCACCGGGGCAAAAGCAACTAAGGAAAGGATAAGTATTCCCAAAATATTAGCATTGAATTTCATCGTCATACCTCTTTATTCAATCCTTATCTTCTATCATATGTTTGACTAGATTGAGTATCTCAATAACAGCACCTTCCGACAGCCGGAACTTGGACCATCTTCCGTCCTTGCGCTCTCTGATAAGCCCGGCTTCCTTGAGTATGGAAAGATGATGGGATGTGCTGGATTGCGGTCGGTCCACACCAACCTCAATCTCGCAGGCACATAGCTCTCCCTCCCTCAGAAGCGAAAGGATCTTGAGGCGACATGGATCGGCCATGGCCTGGAAGATCTTTGATTCCGACTCGAGTTCACCCTCATCCAGACCGATGGAGAGAGAGCGCAATTTATTCACTTTACATTCGGCTTTATCCGGATCGCCGATAAGCCTGGCCATCCTCTCAACAGCATCTTTTGGAACACAGGACATAGAATGATCTGCTCCCTTCAGCAACAGCTGCAGCTCTTTTGAGGCAGGAGCCTTTTTGCTTCTCGCTTGAGGCAGCTCTCGCAAATCCTTATTCTACCGCTCTCTTTGTGAGTTACAATGAAAAAGGACTCCCCCTCTTTGCTGCATATTTCACATTTCATAGTGCTCATTTCCGTCATTAGCCTTTTTTCTGGAGATCCATAGAGCAGATATCATCGAATTTAGCTGATCGGGTTTTTGGCTAAATCTGTCTGGTGACCTATATCGAGCTATTTCGATATATAAGATTTTCCCGTCAAAGGCCAAAATCCAAATACGACATTCGTCTATAATTAAATATAAAAACTATTAAGAAAAACATCCAGCCACAATCCACCCAAAATTAACAGTTAAAAACTCATAAGATACCTCAAATATAATTAAATCGGATTGATCAAGCTGAAAATACCTCTTATGTATGGATATATAGATCCTACTGTCGAAAGACTTATATCCAACAATATCGATACGCTGCTTTCAGTCTTGACTGATGGCATTGGATTCAGTGTGGAACGGATATTAAAGACGCAAGAAAATAGGTATGCGCGTCAATGGAGCATGGCAGAAGTAAATTAGAGTTGGCCGTTCGATTTGTCCCAATTTCGAGCTTCCTTGTTCCGACTCCATTTGCAGGGAAGCTGAAAGCCGGGATGGATCGGGCGACGGGCCTTGAGGTCAATGGCAGCACCTGTGCTCTCTGGCCGCATACCCCTATCCTGAGAGCGTCAAGACAAATCTGCAGTTAAAGGAGAATTTATCATGAGCGTGATCAAGAAGACAGTTGGAATAGCCTCATTAATCACGGTTATCCTTTTAGCATCCGGTTTTTGTGCCGCGGGAGCAGAATATTCCGTAGGATCGGGAGATGATGACTGGTGGACGGCATACCCTGACCAGTCCACAGGAGCAGGGGGCGAGGTCAATCATCCTTCCTGGGTACTGGATGCCCTCAAGGGCAAGCCCGTGCTGATCTACGTGCATAAGGAATGCGATTACTGCGTCCCTCAGACTGAAGCGGTGCAAAAAATAGCCGACCAGTTCAAGGGCAAGATAACATTTTTCGAGATAAGTGCTGATGAAGGCGATGCCAGAGCCGACGAAGCCATGCAGGCCTATGATCCCAATGGCGGAACCATGTATGTTCCTCTGACCGCTGTGCTGACCCTGGCCTCCGACGGTGAAGAGGTTGTGCCTGTCTGGCATAGCACTGATGAGGTCACAGGCGAGGACTGGATCAAGAATTATGTGGAGGATGCCATCAGCCAGCACGATGAAAACTCCGCCGATTGGAGTGCTTGAGTCTGACCTCGGATAAAGGGATCACATTCATGTATGTAAAAACAAAGGAATCCCTTATATCGGGGTCGACTACACTTTTTCTTGTCCTATGCTCTATATTCTTCCTCTGCACTTCCTCCGGCCTATCCCAGGAAGCAATCGCCCCTGATTTTCAGGCCCTGGACCTGGACGGGAAAAATATTTCGCTTTCTGACTACCGCGGGCAGGCAGTACTTCTGCATATCACCAATATCGAGAATCCCCTCTGTCGGGAGTGTGAACACGCTCTAAATGCCCAAACCAGCCAGCTATCCCTGCTGGCGGAGAAGCATCCGGACATCAAGATCGTAACCCTCAACATCCGCAAGAATGTTTATTCCAAGGACGGCCAGACCCTGGCAGGAGAATGGTGGGAGATCAATGTAACCTGGCCCTGGATTGAGGATTATTCCCCCTATCCGATCACCAGCAAGTATATCGACTACTCCACATTGGAAGGGGGCCTTGCCAATCCCACCCTCATTCTGATAGAC
>Ga0116148_1004425_pt1 | contig 12248 bp, 9 predicted proteins | sample AD_UKC055_MetaG_FD_89786 | JGI IMG/M metagenome (GOLD analysis project Ga0116148, IMG submission 89786) | Active sludge microbial communities of municipal wastewater-treating anaerobic digesters from USA - AD_UKC055_MetaG | ecosystem: Engineered > Bioreactor > Anaerobic > Digestate | place: USA... | reverse complement strand
GGTTCGCCCGATTTTGTTGGTTCGCCCGATTTTGTTGGTTCGCCCGATTCTGTTGGTTCGCCCGATTTTGTTGGTTCGCCCGGGCGAATTTCGCTCAGCTGGAAAAAGCTTCCGTCCGAAATCAAGAAAGACTGCCGCATACTGATCGCAGACGGTCTTGTGGAGCTGCTCGTTCTCGACACCGACGGAACTTCGACTATTACCTGCCGTGCGTTGAACTCGGGTTCCATCGGCAGCAGAAAGAATGTCAATGTGATCGGCATTCATCCCGATGTGCCGGTCTTGAGCGAGCAGGATAAAAAAGACATCGAGTTCGGCCTGTCGATGGGCATCGATTTTATCGCTGCAAGCTTTATCAGCTCTCCGGCGGATGTTGTTTCTATTCTCCGTTTTATCGAACCGTTCAACACTAAAGTCCGCATTATTGCAAAGATAGAAAATGAGGAAGGGCTGGATAATATAGAAGACATTATCGCAGTATCATCCGGAATTATGGTTGCCCGCGGAGATCTCGGCGTACAGCTTGCAACCGAACGGATTCCTCTAGCACAAAAAAAGATAATCCAGGCATGCAACCTTGCCGGAAAGCCGGTCATCACCGCAACCCAAATGCTCGACTCCATGATTTCCAATCCCCGGCCGACCCGCGCCGAGCTTACCGACGTTGCAAATGCGATTTTCGACGGAACCGATGCAGTGATGCTTTCCGGCGAAACCGCGAACGGTGCATATCCGGTTGAAGCGGTCAAAACTATGGCCAAGATCGCGCGCACGGTTGAGTCTTCGGAGGAATACAAACGCAAAATGCGGGACGATCATCGCTTCGACCGCAAGCACAGCGGCATAGCCGAAATTATGACTCATGCCGCTTATCAGACGGCAACCGATATCGAAGCCGCCGCGCTTGTTTCTCCGACTCTGAGCGGCAATACTGCGCGATTGCTGAGCATGTTCAGGCCCGAGCAGCCGATTATCGCGGCTACGCCGAACGAAACCGTACAGCGCCAGCTGCTGCTCAACTGGGGTGTTGTTCCCCTGCTGGTCACGATCGCCGACGACTCCGAAGAAATGATCCAGAATACAATGCGCGTTGCGATCGACACCGGGTACCTTAAAAAATCGGACAAGGTTGTCATGGTTGCAGGAGTTCCGATCATCAGTCCGATGATGATCAACACAATACGGGTTTTTTTCGTCGGCAATGTGCTTGCCCGGGGCCAAAACGGCGGTGGGTATTCTTCTTTGTCGGCGTCCAAGCATCAGACTGCAGGCCTTGGTTCTACCTCCTACGTACCCACAGCAGCGGCAGCCCAAATACATTCGGCACAGGCCGAACCGGTTCGCGACGATTCTGGTTACCGCGTAACCGGCCGCGTCGTGCGCGCAGAAACCCTTGAGGATGCCTTTGTCGCACTGCGGAAGAAGGGCGGCGAAATCCTTGTAACCCGCAATCTGGACATGTCCTTCGTTCCCATCCTTCGCCTGGTAAACGGTCTTGTAATCGAAAACCCGACAGAACTGGGCGAGGATACGCTTTCCATGATTAATCCGAACCTTGTGTGGGTGTCTCAGGTGTCTGGCGCCATGAAAACGCTCGAACCCGGATTGACAATAACCGTGGACAGCAGAGAAAAACTGGTGTACGAGGGAACTATTTAACGTTCAGCGCGCACAGCAGTAGGCCGGCCCGCCACCGACCCGCTGTTGGCGCGCCCGCTGTTGGCGCGCCCGCGCCCCTTTACACATTTTATGATATTTGCTACTCTATGCTTCCATTATTTGTATTTGCAAGGGGTGCGTGCGTCCCTTTCTGAAAGGTAGGTTAATATGTCTCGTAGATGCGAAATTTGCGGTAAGGGCGCCATGAGCGGCAACAAGGTCAGCAAGTCCTACAACCACTCCCGCCGCGTGTGGAAGCCGAATATCATTTCCGTAAAAACAGAACTCGGCGGAACAACCATGCACATCAAAATGTGCACCCGCTGCCTCAAGACCGGCTACGTAACCAAAAAGGTCTGATTTATTCTGTCCGGAACGATTATTCAATCCTGATACAGAGCCCGTCATACGCGGGCTCTATTTTTTTGCCCGGCGCCCTCAATCGCAGCCATTCCCTGATGCCTTCATGGCTAAAATCGTGACAAATATGCGTAAACCAGGCCACTTCCGCGCCAATCCTTTCTATAACAGCAAGAGCGCCTTCAAAATTATAATGAGTCGAGTGAGTCCTTGCCCGCAAGGCATCTATAACGAGCTTCCGGGTGCCGTCAAGAAGAGCGAAGGACGATTCGGGTATCTGATTGCAGTCCGTCAGGTACGCAGTGTCTCCGGCTCTCCAGCCGAGGATCGGCAAAGTTCCGTGAAAGAGCGGTATCGGTGTAATGGAAAGACTTCCGATCACAACCGGTTCTCCGCCGGTTCCTGCGGTTCTGAGCTTCAGGTGGGGCTTTCCGCCTCCTTCCTGCGTCGGTCTAAAAATATAGGCAAAACGCTCCCGGATGTCTTCAATGCATTCGGTATTTCCCCATACATCCATATCTTTTCTGGCAGAAAAGATTCTGATATCATCAAGCCCGTGGATATGGTCGGCATGCGCATGAGTGGCCAGAACCGCATCCAGCGATCGGATTCCCGCACGTATTGCCTGTATACGGAATTCTGGACCTGCGTCGACAAGGACCGATTCTCCGCAGTTCCCGCGGATCAGTGCGCTCGCCCGTGTTCGGGAATCCCGCGGATCGTTCGATACACATACTGGGCATGAACAGCCGATAACCGGTATGCCATGACTGGTGCCTGAACCAAGAATAAGCAGTTCCATTGAAAGAAAGCATAAAGGGAGCCGGTAATCCCGTCAATACCGGTCTGGATGGCAGTTGCCGCAGGTTTGCCTTGCAGAAATATGGCGTTGGGAGTACCCTGTACTGGATGAAGAAAGAGCGTGAACCTTCAGAATTGATGGCGGTTCTGGACTATATTTTGAACCGCTGCACCCTGCGAGAGATCGATGCTGTCCAGACAGCTGTCGAGCGGCGCAGGAAAGATCTTGCCGCTTCGGGCGGAATTATATCCCTGGATCCTGCGCGGGCTGCCCGCGAAATGTCGGGCGCTGTGCAGCAGTCTATCGACACCAGTATGGACTCTATCCGCGAAACATTCAGAAACTTTGCCGCAGACCTGATTGCGCGCGAAGCCCCCGAGCTTACCAGCGAACAGGCGGCTTCTTTGGTCGAATCCTGGATGCCTCAGTCTTTGCCGCGCAGGACGGGCGAATCCGTCTACGGAGACGAAAAAACCGGTGGTGCGCCGGGAGCCACAGGCGGGAAAATTAACAATATTCCTGCCGACGCTCTGTATGCAATGGCAATCCAGTTTATCAGCTACAGTACCGGCTCGATGATGCTGTCGGAACAGGAATCCCTGCGCGAAGTGCTCGGCGACTGGACAGCCGTTTACTGGAAAAAGTTTCCCCCAGAGGTCAAATCTCTGATAAAATCATATCTTGACGGTTCCGTTTCAGGGAACGAATTCGAAATGGTCCTTAAGGGCCTTCTTGGAGTGTGACATCATGCGCGTATGCATCATCGGGAACGGTATTGCCGGAATCAATACAGCTGCGGCGTTGCGCCAGGACGGTTTGAGCGCGGGATTGCCTCCTGTCAGGGCAGGCGGCGAGGACGGCAATTCGGGTCCCTCTCTTGCAATCGACGTATTTACATCCGAGTCTTTGCCGTTCTATTCCCGGGTGCGCCTGCCGGAGGTGCTTTCCGGAAGCGCGAAGCCCGAAGACATCGCCTTCTACAAGCCGGACTGGTACGAAAAGCGTAGTATTTCCGTACATCTTTCCGCATCAGTCGTTTCGTTCGACCCATCTGCAAAAACCCTCACACTGGCCGACGGCCGCATCGAGCGCTGGGACGCCCTGGTCCTTGCAACCGGAGCTTCCTCGAACCGTCCCGGCATACCCGGTGTGGAATCTTCAGGGGTCTTCACGATGCGAACAATGGAAGATGTTCTTGCAATACGCTCTCACGTGCTTGCACACCCTTCGTCGGCATCAGTAATCGGTGGCGGACTCCTCGGCCTGGAAGCCGCCTGCGCCCTCAAGGACGCCGGAGCCGAAACCGTCCGCGTATTCGAGCTTTTTCCGCGGTTGCTTCCGCGGCAGCTGGACGAAACCGGAGCCGCCCTGCTGGCTTCACGGTTTGCCGCAATGGGCATAGAAGTCGTCTGCGGCGCTGAAACAGCCCGTCTCGAGCCGGGCCTGATCGTCCTGAAGGACGGACGAGTGTTCCAAAGCGCGACGACGCTTCTTTCGATGGGCGTTCATTCGAACATCGAACTAGCCACAGCTGCAGGGCTCGAAGTCAAGCGCGGAATAGTCGTTGACGAACGGATGCACACCTCCGCTCCCGATGTGTATGCGGTAGGCGACTGCGCAGAGTTCGGCGGAATCGTATGGGGCATTATCCCTGCGGCGCTTGAACAGGCGCCGGTTGCGGCAAAACAAATTGTAAGCGCGCTGAGCAAATCTACCAAATCCACCGAATCTACCAAATCCACCGAATCTCCGGTATATGTCCAGACTGTTCCCAAAACTGCGCTCAAGATTGCCGGCATCGAACTGATGTCCGTCGGGAAAGCGGTTCCGACAAACGAAGAAGCGTCCGCAGGGCGCTATGAAATACTCATGAATGTATGGAGCGGCGGATCCCGGTATGAAAAGTACGTGCTTGCGCCTTCTGCCGATCCCAATCTTGCTGCAAACAACGCAACAATACTGGTTGGCGCAATTCTGTACGGATCCAGGGCAAACCAGAGTTTCGTTCAGGCGCATATCGGGAAACCGGCGGATACCGCAGATATCGCCAGACTGCTTGATCTATAGCTTTAGAACAGTATCGCGACGCCCGCAAAACCGCCGACGCTTATCATGTGTACGGCTTTTCCCGCTCCGGTATCGCCAACGTAGAAATAATCTGCCTGCGGTCCTGCCCGCACGGCCAGCCGATTCAGGAATATCACCTCCGTGCCGAGCGAAAGTCCTGCAGAAAAATCGGTTCGATCGCCGGAAAAATCTCCGGTATCTGTTTTATACGTTATATCGCTCAGATGAACTCCCGCGCATGCTTCAAGAAAAAAGTAACCGGCGCCGACTCGGGCAAAGGCTCGAACCGGAATCGTTGTCAGCGCGAATTCTGTACCCGAATTATCAGCACTGTCCGGCGTCATCGTTTCGACATGCTGTGAGCCGGCACGGATTCCAGCCGAAAGCGCAAAAGTGACCGGATCGGCACTCAGCTCGAATTTCCATCCTGCCTCGGCGGAAAACGGAGTGCCATTCTGTTCGATAACATAGCCCTGATCTTTCATCAAGGCTGCTCCGGGGTGCAGTGTGTACGAAACGCCGACACTGCCTCCGGCGAACGGCTGAGCTTCTGCTGCCGGCAGGGTGAAAAAAAGAAACAGCGGAAAAAGGAGACCAATGTGTGCAGGTACGCGTATTTTCATTGGTGTAGAATACCGTGAAACATCAAATGTGGCAAGAATTTGCTTCTACTGGCCCATTCTCTTGATTTCGGCGATGCGGTCGCGGGTGGCGGCGGCTTCCTCGAACTGTAACAGTTCTGCGTACTCGGCCATCTGCTTTTCAAGCTGCTTGATCAGCTTCTTGCGTTCTGCCGGAATCAGGAGGTTAAAGCTGTTAATCAGCACGTCCGATTCGGTTTCAGCGGCTTCTTTTTTCAGTTCGTTTTCGCGGACCAGAATGTCGTTCACCGCTTTCTTGATGGTGGTCGGAGTGATTCCGTGGTCGGTGTTCCATTTTTCCTGGATCGCCCGACGCCGGTTTGTTTCGGCTATCGCCTGCGCCATCGCGTCGCTCATGCGGTCGGCGTACATCACGACGCTGCCGTTCTGGTTTCGCGCCGCGCGTCCGATAATCTGGATAAGGCTCGTGGTCGACCGTAAAAAGCCGATCTTGTCGGCGTCCAGAATGCCGATGTATGACACCTCCGGAAGATCGATGCCTTCGCGGAGCAGGTTAATGCCGATCAGGATGTCGAATTCGCCCATGCGGAGCCCTTTCAGGATTTCGACGCGTTCGATGGTTTCGACTTCCGAATGGATGTATTTCACCTTAAGGCCCAGGCCCGAAAGATAGTCGGTCAGATCCTCCGCCATCCGCTTGGTGAGCGTCAGGATGAGGCTTCGCTCGTCCCGCTCGATTCTCAGTCTCACTTCGCGGTAGATGTCTTCCATCTGACCTTCGCTCGGCCGCACTTCGACAATCGGGTCCAGAAGCCCGGTGGGGCGGATTATCTGTTCGACGACCCGGGTCGACCGCTTGAGTTCCTCCTCGCGCGGGGTTGCCGACACGAAGATTGCCTGCTTGAGCATGCCTTCGAATTCCCCGATCCTCAGGGGCCTGTTGTCCATGGCGCACGGCAGGCGGAAGCCGAAGTCCACGAGGTTCTGCTTTCTCGACCTGTCGCCCTCGTACATGGCGCCGACCTGGCTCCAGGTAACGTGGCTTTCGTCCATGAACAGGAGAAAATCTTCCGGAAAATAGTGGAAAAGCGTCGCAGGCGGTTCTCCCGGATTCCTCCCAGCAATCGGCGCCGAATAGTTTTCGATGCCGGGGCAGTAGCCCATTTCTCCGAGCATTTCTAGATCGTATTCGGTTCGGGTTTTGAGCCGGTCGGCTTCGAGCACCTTTCCCTGGATGCGGAAGCGCTCCAGCTGCTCGTCGAGTCCTCTCCGAATGCTCGCAAGGGCGTTCGGTATGGCGTCTTCCTTCATGACAAAGTGCTTGGCCGGGTATATGGTGAGCTCGTCCAGCTCGAGCGTAACCTCGCCGCTTACCGGATTGAATTTACGAATCCGCGAAATCGTATCCCAATCGAATTCGATGCGGTAGGCTTCTTCAAGGTAGGCGGGGAATAGTTCCAGCACGTCTCCGCGCGATCGGAAGCGGCCGCGTTCGAGCACTGCGTCGTTCCGCTCGTACTGAAGCGACACCAGCTTCTTTTTTATCTCGTCGGGATCGATTCTCTGGCCAAGTTCCACCGAAATGCGCAGGTCGCGCCAGGATTCGGGAAGTCCGAGGCCATAGATGCACGATACGGTGGACACGACGATCACGTCGCGCCGCTCCATCAGGCTGAACGTTGCCGACAGGCGCATGCGGTCTATTTCCTCGTTGATCGACGCGTCTTTTTCGATGTACAGGTCGCGCGCCGGAACATAGGCTTCCGGCTGGTAGTAGTCGTAATAGGACACGAAGTATTCGACCGCGTTGTTCGGAAAAAAACTTTTAAACTCCCGGTACAACTGCGCGGCGAGCGTCTTGTTGTGGCTGATTACCAGGGTAGGGCGCTGCACTTCCTCGATGATTTTTGCCATCGTGAAGGTTTTCCCGGAGCCGGTAACGCCCTTGAGCGTCTGGAACCGGTCCCCGGCGCGAAGGCCGTCGGCAAGCGCCCGTATTGCTTCGGGCTGGTCTCCCGACGGCTCGTATTCAGAAACTACCTTGAAAGGCCTCATGCTGCCGCCTCCTGCGCGCCGATTTAAGTGACTCAGTTTGCGCGCTCGGCGAGCGTCAGTTTGAGCGATATCTGCTGCCTTCCCCGAAGCACCGTGACCTCGACGGTTTCGCCGGGCTTTCTGGATTCAAGCGCCGAGTAGTAGTCGGTCAGCGTCGCAACGGGTTCCCCCGCTATCGAGGTGATAATATCGCCGCCGAGATAGATGATCGAGCTGTTCCGTCCGCCGCCGTAGCGCACGGCATCCGTTCCGCCGCGCAAGCCTGCCTTTTCGGCGAAACTGCCGGAGCCGACGCGCGATACCAAAAGTCCTTCGCGTGTTGAAAGCCGCGCATAGTTCGCAATGGCAGAATTGAGCTGGACGAGTTCGGCATCGATGGAACCGCGTCGAACCTTTCCATATTGTATCAGTTCGGACACCACGCGCTTTGCCGTATTCACCGGCACCGAAAAGCCGATGCCCGCAGAGCTTCCCGACGTCGAGTAGATCATGGTGTTGATACCGATCATTCGTCCCTTTGTGTCCAAAAGCGGTCCGCCGGAGTTTCCGGGGTTAATCGCCGTATCCGTCTGTATCATGTCTTTTATAATCGTATTGGATTCGGTCTTGATCGGGCGGCCGAGCGCCGAGACGATTCCGGTGGTCAGCGTCCGTTCAAGTCCGAAGGGGTTGCCGATGGCGAGCACTTTCTGGCCGACTTTCAGGTTGTCCGAGTCTCCGAACTGAATCGTGCGCAGCACCGCATCCTTCGGCGGCGTAAACTTGATGACGGCTATATCGTTTTCCTTGTCGGTTCCAACGACGCTTCCCTCGTACTGGCTGCCGTCCGAAAGAGAAATATAAATTTTAACCGCGTCGGAAATAACGTGGGTGTTGGTAACCACATAGCCGCGGGTATCGATGATCGAACCCGACCCCGAACCGCCTTCCTGCGGAACCGGCTCCAGGAACCAGTTGATGCCGACCGTCTCCGTTGTGATGTTTACGACTGCATCGTTCGCATTTTCGTACACCGTTATATTTTGCAGCTCGTCCTGCGTGTATTCTTCCTTGCCTGCAGCGGCAGCAGTAAGCGTTCCGGGATTTCCCTTCAGGGGAAAGTGTTCTTCGGCCGGTGCGTCCACAAAGATGTCCGCAGTTCCCACAGCTTCAATAGCCTTCGCTTTCCCGGGATTTCCGTCGGCTGTACTGCTGCTGCCAACTTTCATGCCTCCAAATCCAAAGGCAAACGCCCCTGCAAGCGTAGCTGTTACAAGAACAATAATCGCAACCTGTTGTCTGCTGTATAGACGCATGGAAATCTCCTTAAGATAAATATAGGAAAATAAGCCTGCTTCGGCAATCTCCCCGGTTTTTTACATAGTAAAACAGTTGTATACTGGTTGCATGTCACGCACCGAATATACCGATACGGCGCCGGTTCATGCCGCCGCTTCCCGCATAGCACAGACCGTTTCGACCGCCTTCCGGGGAAAACCCGAAACAGTCGATCATATTCTTGCCGCTTTTTTCTCCGGAGGACACGTCCTTCTGGAAGATGTACCCGGTACCGGCAAGACAATTCTTGCCCGCGCCATCGCAAAAGCAGTCGACCTGCCGTTTTCACGCATCCAGTGCACCAGCGACCTTATGCCGGCAGACATCACCGGCGTCTCCGTCTTCTCGCCCCGCACGCAGAAATTCCGCTTCCGCAAAGGCCCCCTGATGAGCACTATCGTCCTGGTCGACGAACTCAACCGCGCAACTCCCCGCACCCAGTCCGCCCTCCTTGAAGCGATGGCCGAAGGCCAGGTCAGCGCAGACGGCCGGCTATTCCCCTTGAGCGATCTTTTCTTCGTAATCGCGACCGAAAATCCGGTCGAGCAGGAAGGCACCTTCCCGCTTCCCGAGGCGCAGAAGGATCGTTTTTTGCTTTCGGTGTCGCCGGGATATCCTTCAGCCGACGATGAAAGACTGATACTTGAATCTCATCGGCGTTCGGGGCATCCCGTGGACGACATAGCGCCAGTGACGGGCGCCGACGATTTGCGTTTGTGCAAGCGTCTGGTTACGGAGGTTCATGTCGATCCGGCGGTCCGGGATTATATGCTCGCCCTGTCCACTGCAACGCGGAACGATCCGCGCATCGCACTCGGTGCGTCCCCGCGCGGTACGCTCGCCCTGTACCGCGCCTCCCAGGCGCTTGCGGCGATACGCGGCCGTTCCTGGGTTGTCCCCGAGGACGTCAAGGAGCTGCTCGTGCCGTGCTTCCTCAAGCGCATTCTGCTTTCCACCGAATATCTTGCGCGCGGCTACAAGGTTGCGGACCTCGTGGCGGAAATTGCGGAAACCATTCCGGTGCCCGTTTCCCGGGACGTATAATGCGTTCGTTCGTCTCCTTCCGAAATCTTCTGCTTCTGGCAGTGTTTCTTTTTTTCCCCGGAAAGATTCTCCGCTTTGCCGCGCTGTTGTATCTTGCCTCGGACGCGCTCTCATTTGTCTGGAGCCGTTCGCTCCGCCGGTCTTTTTCTGTTTCGCGCATTTCTGCCCGGCTGCGCATCAACCGGCACGAACGGCTCGAACTTTCCCTGATTGTGTCGAACGGATCCCGGTTTCCGGCTCTTTCCTGCCTGATCTTCGACTCCTCAGATATTCCCGGTTCAGCCGACCGTGATGCCCGCTGGCTGTGTTCTGTTTCTCCGGGTCGGAAAGTCCGGCTGTCCTGGTCTGTGCTGGTCAGCGAGCGCGGCTCGTATGCAGCAGGTCCTGTCGCAGTTTCCTGCTCCGATCCGCTCGGACGGTATCCGTTCAGAATCGAGTTTCCCGCTGCATGCGCGGTGCTCGTGCGTCCGGCGCGTTCTGATCCGGCCATTCTGCTGCACGGCGGCTCTCCGCTGGGATTGCTCCCTGCGCGCAACCCTGCCTTTGAAGATTCTACGCAGGTTCGCTCCGCACGGGACTACCGTTCCGGCGACGAAATCAGGCGCATCAACTGGAAGCTGTCGGCCCGGCTCGGCAGGCTGTGCACGAACGAATTCCTGGAAACGCGCGACTGTCCAGTTTTTGTGTTTTTGGATCTTTCGTACTCGCGTTTTCCCGAGCGGCACCGGAGCGAACTTTCCGAGACGCTCGTAGAGCTCGCCGCTTCCCTGATCCGCCTCGCCGAAGCCAAGAAGCAACTGTGCGGGTTTGCTTCCCGCGAGTATTTTATTGCATGCGGCAAAAACCTGGCCGACACGATTCTGGATATTCTTGCGGTTATCAGAGCTTCGCACGAAGCTCCGCCTCCGCTCGACTCCGCGCCGACTGAAACCGGCCGTCCGGAAGCCGGATCGTCGACGCCCGAGTCCGTCTCTGTTTCGAGCCTTGAGCTCGACCGCGCCCTTTTGTCCAGGGCTCTTGTATCGCTGCCCTCCGGCGCGTCCTTTTTCTTTGTTGCTCCCGCTTCCCCTGATTGTCTTGTGTATGATAATCCCGAGCCGGTACGGGGCAAGATTGTTCCGGTGTGGAAGTGGAAGTTCGTCAAGGCTGCGGAGTATGTGTATGAAAAACTTTGAAGATTCGCTGTCTCCGGCCGGAACCGGGGCGCTGGTGATGGCGGATCGGGTGATCGCCGTTGTGTTTCCTTTTTTGTTTTTGTCGTCCTGCGTTTCGCTGGTGCATGCAGTGCTGCCGTTTTTCAGTGTACGCGTTTCGGTTTTTACGGTGGTCGTGCTGCTTTCGGGGATCGCTTCCGTCAGTTTTTCGGCAGTGGTTGCAGGCGAACGTTCGGGAGCTTCGGCGCGGGTTCGGGCTTCGGTTCTTGGGCTGATCGCGGTGCATCTTGGTTTTTCTGTTTTTCGCGGCGGGTCGGTTCCTGAACGGCTTGTTCCCGATTTGCCGGAACTGATTGTGCTGATATCGTTTGTTTTCGAGTGGATTTGGGCCGGACAGTTCTACGATTTTTTTTCCGGGCGCGAACAGCTTCTGGAGGCGGCATCGGGAAAAGACGGTGCGATGCTGCTTGCCGAGATGCGGGACGACGGATATTTGTCCGCTTCGATTACCGCCGATCGCCGCGCGGCCGGGACAATGCGGACTTTACTTACTGGGTTCATCGGTGTGGCCTCTTCAATCGTATATCTTTCGGGCGTTCCGGTTTCCGGGGGAACCGCGGCGGTTGTGGCGGCCTTTTTGGTTGTGTCGATGTGGACCGGCTCGGTGTTCAAGCTCTACGATGACGAGCTGCGGTACGCAGGCATGGGCTTGTCATCTGTTTTTACGCAGACGGTTCGGAATGCCGCTGTATCGTTCACAGTGTTGGCAGTGTGTGCTCTGTTTTGTTTTGTGCTGACGTCGGATGCTCCGGTGTTCAGATTTCGTATACTCGCATGGCTTTTAGCGCTGATCGAACGCTTTGCGCTGCGGTTTTCGGGTAATGGGGCAGAGGAGCTTCCGGAGTTTGTGTCGCAGAACACTTTTTCGTATCAGGATGATGCGGGCCCGGGAATGTTCGACGCTGAACCTTCAGAAGTGTATGGAACAGTGCTGGAAGCGCTCAAAATCGGGATTGCCGCAGTGTCGACCGTACTGGCGTTCCGGTTTTTGTTCGGCACTTTTTTTTCGGGTGCCTGGAAGGCGTTCTGGAAAGATCGCCGCCTGGCGCGATATGTACATGCGTTCGTTCAAGCGATGCGCGATTTTGTGCGGATTGTCCGGGATGCGTTTCCGGTTTTGTTCGGCGG
>Ga0116148_1004422_pt1 | contig 12251 bp, 10 predicted proteins | sample AD_UKC055_MetaG_FD_89786 | JGI IMG/M metagenome (GOLD analysis project Ga0116148, IMG submission 89786) | Active sludge microbial communities of municipal wastewater-treating anaerobic digesters from USA - AD_UKC055_MetaG | ecosystem: Engineered > Bioreactor > Anaerobic > Digestate | place: USA... | reverse complement strand
TGCCGTTGGCCGTTGGCGGGGTTATCTGACCACGGCAAGGAGATGGCGCCCCTGGGAGCGCCGAGCGCCAGCTCGGCATTCTTTTGCCGTCTGCCCCGTCGGCGCTCCGGAGGAGGCATGCCGTCCGTCCTTGGCGCCCCGGAGACCCCATGCCGCCGCCGTTGGTGCTTTGGGGGTCGCCTGCCGTTGGCCGTTGGCGGGGTTATCTGACCACGGCAAGGAGATGGCGCCCCTGGGAGCGCCGAGCGCCAACTCGGCATTCTTTTGCCGTCTGCCCCGTCGGCGCTCCGGAGGAGGCATGCCGTCCGTCCTTGGCGCCCCGGAGACCCCATGCCGCCGCCGTTGGTGCTTTGGAGGACGCCTGCCGTTGGCCGTTGGCGGGGTTATCTGACCACGGCAAGGAGATGGCGCCCCTGGGAGCGCCGAGCGCCAGCTCGGCATTCTTTTGCCGTCTGCCCCGTCGGCGCTCCGGAGGTCCCAAGGGGGATCGTGGGAGAGTCGTCCGGGACATCGGGTAGCCCAGACGTTTCGCTGACCCGGGCAGGGGCTTACCGCAATACGCCTCTACGGAGGGCTGCCCCGCGCGCAGCGTAATACGTGCCCACGGCGCACCCGGCCCTCCGAACAGCCATTCGGGACGGCAAAGCGCCAAACCGGCCCAGCGGCGGTTACTTCGCCAGGCGGAAGCCGGTGTCGGCGTCCGTGGCCGATGGCTCGGCATAGTAGCGATACGCGGAGCGGCAGTAGCTGCTGCTGAAATACCAGCTGCCGCCGCGCAACACGCGGGTCGAGCCCGATGCCGGCCCGGCCGGATCGGTCGCGGGGCTGGCCGAATAGTAGCCGGCGTCGTACCAGTCCTTACACCATTCCCAGACGTTCCCGCTCACGTCGTACAGGCCGAACGCGTTCGGGAGGCCTTGGCCCACCGTGTTCGCGTAGTATTCGCCTGACTGCTCGGCACTGTCATTCCACCACGCGTAATCGTTAATCTCGACGTAGTCCGGGTCGTCGCCCCAGTAGAACCGGGTCGCGGCGCCCGCGCGGCATGCGCACTCCCACTCGGCCTCGGTCGGCAACCGGAACGCCCTGCCCGTCAGGCTGTTGAGTTGCGTGATGAACTGCTGGGCGTTGTCCCAGCTCACATACACCGCCGGAGTGTCCGGCTCATCCAGCACGGACCCTTCGCTTGCCCAAGGCTCGGTTCCCATCACCGCAGTCCATTGGGCTTTTGTCAGCTCGTACTTGCCCATCCAGAAGCCGTGCGTAAGGGTCACCGAATGCTGAGGGTCTTCTTCGGGTGAACTGTCCAGTTCGCCGGGGTACCGTCCCATCATGAAGGTGTCGGGTTCGATCCACAGCATGGCGAGCGGCACGTTGCCCGGGAGGATGATGGTCTCCTCGTTTCCGCCGCCGCTCTGGTCGAGCATGATGCTGTCGCTTACTACAGAAGACTCGCCGGCGTCGTTCCGCACCTTGAAATACACCGTCTTGGCGCCATTGCCCGAAGACAGCGTAAACGACGGCGCTACCGAATACGGGAGCCATGGCGCCCCGGCAAAGATCGACGACTCCGACGCCATATATTCCGTTGGCGCTTCGGAACAGGTGTTATTGAGCGTCACGGCGGCCGACGGCGCAGCAGCCGCGCCATCGTTGATGGCGAACGAGGTCACCGCGGGTCTGTTCCCGGGCGGACAACCGACAAGCGCCAGGGCAACGACCGAAAGAATAATCGTGGCAAGGTTGCGTGCAATTGACATGGCCTTTCCCTCCCGTGGTTTTCCGCCGGACCAGGGACGACACGATGCAGGCTTGCCTCTGCCTGGTTCAGCGGGAACGGACACGCGCCGATTCTTCCAAGCGGCCAGAGTTGGTTGTGGCTGCATGTTCAATTGTGCGTATTCTGAGGCGATGTGACCCCGAAATGGGGATGGCGCACCAATGAATTCATCCCATCCCGCGGCACATCGTCTTGATGCGGCCCGCCGGGCCACCCTGGGCCGGTTGTTTGCCGTCAGAGCCGGTCTCCGTTTCGCCCGGCAACTCCCATGTTACGCGGCGGCGAATCCATGATTCAATGGTCTGGTCGCAGGCGTTGTTTCCGGGCCGTTTCGAGACGAAGTCGCGCTTCACGGTTTCCTGGCTGAACCCACATCCTCGGATGTTCTTCCCCCGACGCTGGCAATCACGAAGTCCACGAGTTCCTCGCTTTGAAACCACCCGGGCCACATGTCATGGCCTCGCCCTTTGATGACCATGATTTCCATTTGTCCGCCGTATCGGTTGTATTGTTGGGCCAAGGCGGAGGAATTGGCCTCGAGGGGCACGGTGTCGTCGCTGTCGCCGTGGATGTGAAAGATGGGAACGCGGGCTTTCGCCAACGGTTCCACGCGGCTGACGGGGTTGTGCGCCTCGAGTTGGCCGGCGAGTTGCTCTTCGGTCATGCCGTACGCGCCGCACGCTTTGTCGAGGCCGGGGTAGCTTCTGATATCGCAGACCGGATAGATGCCGGCAATGGCGCCTACGCACTCGGGATGCTCCACGGCCCAGTTGTAGAGCATCAGCCCGCCGCGGCTTCTCGCCAGCAGGCATGGCTTCTTCGAGAACCCACGCTGCTCGACAAGCCGTTCGTATAATGACGTATAGAGCGCCCGCCCTTCCGGACTGCCATACGATTCACCCACATCGATACCGGCGACGGCGATGCCCGCATCCGTGAAGCGTTCGAACATCCATTTCTCTTCCGGACCCGGATAGGGTGCAAGGCTTGGCGCGTACCACACCCACGGATTCGTCTCGGCAGGTTGCTTCGGCGAAATCAGAAATGCGGTGTGGCCCTGAACCTCAAAGACCTCGCCCGGCACCGGCAGGTCCTTTGAGGGCTTCGCGGGTGCAAGCATTTCCAGGGGCACGACGAGCACGTCAAACGCGAATACCTCGCGCTGCTCGGGCACGATGCGGGACCACGGATGAAGCGAAACCTCCGGCGCGTTTGGGAGCGCGTCGTCCACATGGTAGTCCTGAACGTATGAATTGGGCAGGGAAACCGTACTGTATCCTTCGGGCGTCTGGCCGCGAAAACGGAGCCGGCCCGTGGCGTCGACCGCAGCCACGATGGTCACCCGGCCCGAGGACGAAGCAGGCTGCGTAGCGCACAAAATATGGGGGCCCGTGAAGACGGACACGTCGCGCAAGCGGGCGCGCTCTCCGGCCTTCGGCGTCGCGAGCTTTTGAAAGCGCCGCCCTTCGAGCGTCAGGCCGATGGGCAGAATGCACGAGACTGACGCCGTTTCACCGGCGCGGAACGTGCCGTCGAAGCGGAGATAGCCGTTCTCGGTCGACGGCATGATTTCCTTGCCGGCGAATCGGACCTGCTCAACGCCCATCGCCCAGTGGGGCACGCGAAACCAAAGCGTGATGTTCTCAGCGGGCGGGCCCTCGTCCTTCGGCGCGAGCGTCACGTCCATGTTGACGCCGATGGCGCTGGCGCCGGAATCCGTGCGCACGGCCACGCGCCAGTCGCGCCCGCCGGCCTTCACAGACGACGCAAAATCGAGCGCGAAGTTCACGTAGATGCCCCGGTCTGAGCCGGAGGCCAGATAGGACTTGGCAATGTGCAGCGCCAACGGGCCGGCGAAGCAGCAACAGTAATCGGCCTCGAGCATGCTGTCGGCCGCGAAGGGTCCGGCGATCGGGTCGCCGTCGAAGTACAGGTCGCCGTAGCCGCCGTTTTCGCATTGACTGGCAGGATACTGGTTGTGAAGCAGGCGATCGGCGACCTCGAGATAGCGCGTTTCGCCTGTAAACCGCCACAGGTCAAGACAGAACCGCAACCAGTCGGCCTCGCTGCACGTTTCGCCCGCCCGGTAGAACACGTCCCATCGTTCGCCGATGCCGCCAATGGGCCAGACATACCCGCCCGCGACCGCCGTGTCCCATTTCGCGCGCGCGCGGTCGAGGTATTTCCGGTCGCCGGTGATCTCGTAGAGGTACAGGATTCCCCGCCAGGCCGAGAGGTTGCCGTGGCTGTGGTCGATGGGGAGAACGTCGAACCTCGAGAAGAACTCGGCCATCCGCTGCGCCTGCGCGAGGTAGCGCCCGTCGTTGGTCTCGCGGTAGAGCATGGCCAATCCTTCGATGGCCGGGAAATAATTGCATGTATAGCTGTGACCGTACGTACCGCTGGCGCGATAATCGGAATCCCGTTGGGGATCGCAGAGTTGATCGGCCGTTGCAACATAGAAATCTCCCAGCCGTTTGGCCGCGTCCAACGCCGCCGGGTCGTCGTATTCACGCGCGCAAACGACCAGGCCGGCCAGCAGGCGGGCATTGCCCCAGAGCAGGCAAATCGTGGGCGAATCCTCGGCAAGACCCTCCTTTGTCAGATCCACATCGACGCCGAAGTGCCCGTCCGGCTTCTGGAATTGAGAATTCCGTTCCCGCGTTATCGCGGCCAGTACCGGCGCCAGCGTTGCAGGCGATTTCTGGCCGGCCGGGCTGGTCAACGCCGTCAATTCGATGAAACGGCCGGAAACATCACCGCTGAAGTTTGTGTATCTGCGCTCCACCTCGAACGACAGGTCGGCCAAGAGCCACTCCTCGGTATACGGGGCCATATCCATCCGCGCGACGCCGCGCCGCAACGCATCACCCAACGTCCCGCCGAGTTCGACGTCCCGAGGGTTCGCCAGGACGGCCTGAGGCCAGGACGCTGGTTCCGCGTTCGCGTTCTGGAAAACCGCAAATCCCTGGCTGGTGATGGCAAGTACGAGAACCGCCGAGATCGGATTCATATTGCTCATGCTGTATCGCCTCCTGCGATGAAGGTTACGTCGAGCACCAAATCGTTCTGCCTGAGCCAGCAGAGGCCCCGGTTCAGCGAAAATTGGACAGCCGGCGCTCCCCGCGTGGCACGAATGCCGCCGTTCGCCTGCGCCTTTTCCGAAACGCATCCTCTTGAGCAGCCCCGCGGGACTATGGGCTGGCAGGGGACTCTCGGGCAGAGCCGGCCTCCGTTTCGCCCGGTAACCGCCATGGTACGCAGCGGCGAATCCCTGATTCAACGGCACGGGCTGCCCTGCCAAGAAAATTCAAAGAAAAAGACCTGGTTCCGCAAAGGTTTTTCTCGCCGTTTCGATGCCACTATTCCTTGTGAAACGGGGCGGTCCGGCACCATGCCGCCAAAAGGAGGAATTACACGCATGGAAACCACGAATTGGCACTGGCGAAGGGAGTACCCGGTGGCTCCCGCGAAGCTTGACGCCGTGAACGAAGCGCGGAGTCTCTGGCATGAAACTCCCGGCGAGATCGAAGATGCCCTCGAGTACGGCCGCGAGAAAGCCCGGCTGTTGCGATGGGTGCGGCGGCATATGAAATCCAAGTTGTCGGCGCGCGAGCGCCGTTGCGTCGAGCTGTTGTTTTTCCGTGGGCTGACGTACCGCGAGGTGGCTGAGCGCACGGGGACACACCCCTCGGTGGTGCACCGCGCGGTTCAGCGCGGCCTGGTCAAACTGCGCCGGCAGTTGGCAGACCGCCGCACCCGCGCACGGCTCCGGGTTACGCGCTTCGAGAATGCGGCAACGCGGGGGCGCAGGGAATAATGCGTTCGATAAGGAGAACGGGGTATACTAAGCGCTTCCGATGGTCTGGCATGCGTGACCGGCCTGTGCCTTGCCGGCCGGTAAACCAGAAAAGGCGCGTTCGACACGAATCCCGTGCAAACAGCCACGCCCCATGAGCATGCCGGGAGGGACCGTACCGGGAGGAGAAGCTACATGATTACTCGCGAAGATGCTTTGAACTACCACAGCGTGGGACGGCGCGGCAAAATCGAGGTTATTTCCACGAAACCCTGCCAGACCCAACGCGACCTGTCCATGGCCTACACCCCGGGCGTTGCCGAGCCGTGCCGCGAGATCGAGAAAGACCCCAGCCTTGCGTATGACTACACCGCGCGCGGGAACCTGGTCGCGGTGGTGACCAACGGGTCGGCCGTGCTCGGGCTGGGCAAGATCGGCGCGCTCGCGGGCAAGCCCGTCATGGAAGGCAAGGGCGTGTTGTTCAAGCGTTTCGCCGATATCGACGTGTTCGACATCGAATTGGACACAAACGACCCCGAAGAGATTATCCGGGCCGTCAAGCTCATGGAACCGACGTTCGGGGGCATCAACCTCGAGGATATACGCGCCCCCGAGTGTTTCCTGATCGAAGAACGGCTCAAAGCCGAGATGGATATCCCGGTATTCCACGACGACCAGCACGGCACCGCGATAATTTCGGGGGCGGGACTGATCAATGCGCTCCAGATCGCCGAGAAGGACATCGAGAAGGTGAAAGTGGTGTTCAACGGCGCCGGGGCCGCGGGCATTGCTTGCGCCAAGTTCTACATCGCGCTTGGCGTGAAGCCCGAGAACGTGATTCTCTGCGACAGCACCGGCGTCATCTACAAAGGCCGCACCGACCGCATGAACCCGTACAAAGAGGCGTTCGCCGTCGAGACCGGCGCGCGCACCCTCGAGGATGCCCTCAAAGGAGCCGACGTCTTCGCGGGCCTTTCGGTCGCGAACTGCGTTTCGAAGAAGATGGTGCGGGCCATGGCCGACAGGCCCATCATTTTTGCCATGGCCAACCCCGATCCCGAGATTACGTACGGGGACGCCCTCGAGGCGCGCGACGACGTTATCATGGCGACGGGCCGGAGCGATTACCCCAACCAGGTCAACAACGTGCTCGGCTTCCCGTTTATTTTCCGCGGCGCGTTGGACGTGCGCGCCCGCGCCATCAACGACGACATGAAGATCGCGGCCGCCTATGCCCTCGCCAACCTCACCAAGGAGCCCGTGCCCTACCAGGTGGAAAAGGTTTACGGCGGCGGGCGGCTTCGCTTCGGTCCCGAATACATAATTCCGAAACCGTTCGACCCGCGCGTGTTGATTTGGGAGGCGTCGGCGGTGGCTCAAGCAGCCATGGAAACCGGCGTGGCACGTATCGAAATCGACATCGAGGAATACCGCGAAGAGCTCGAGGGCAGGCTGGGAATGTCGCGCAAGGTCATGCGGGTGATGATCAACAAAGCCCGCACGCACCCCAAACGGATCGTCTTCCCTGAGGGTGACCAGCTCCCCGTGATCAAGGCATGTGAAACCATCCTGGACGAACGGATGGCGCAGCCCATACTCCTCGGGCCCAGACAACGCATCGAGGCCATGGCCGAGGAGAGCGGCATCCCCCTCGATAGCGCCCTCGAGATTATCGACCCACGGACCACTGACCGTCACGACCGGTACGAGCAGGAGTTCTACCGCATGCGCCAGCGTAAGGGCGTCACGGTTTCGCTGGCCCACGAGTTGATGCTGTTGCGCAACTATTTCGGGGCCATGATGGTCCATCTCGGCGAAGCCGACGGTATCGTGTCCGGCCTCACCACGAATTATGCGGACACGCTGCGGCCGGCGCTCCAGATCATCGGTACGCGGCCGGACGTCCGAAAGGCTGCCGGAATGACGATACTGGCCATGCGCGACCAACTGTATTTCTTCGCCGACGTGTCGGTGACGATCGATCCCACGGCGGAGGAATTGGCCGACATCGCGATCCTGTGCGCGAATCGCGTGCGCGAGTTCGAACTCGAGCCCCGGCTCGCCATGGTGTCGTTCAGCAATTTCGGCAGTGTCCAGGCCCCCGAGGCCGAGAAGATGCGCCGTGCCGTCGAACTGGTGCGCGAACGCGCGCCCGGTCTGAAAGCGGATGGCGAAATGCAGGCCGATACCGCCATCTCGCCGGACATGCTCGAGGAGAACTTCCCGTTCTCGGACCTCAAGGGCGGGGCCAACATTCTCATTTTCCCCTGCCTTAATTCGAGCAATGCCGCCTGCAAACTCGCGCAACGGTTCAGCGGGGCCGAGAGCATCGGACCCATCCTTCTCGGCATGAACAAGCCGGCCCACATCATGGAGTACGGCGGCTACAACGAGGCCGACATCGTCAACATGACAGCGCTGGCCGTCGTCGACGCCCAAGGCGCCGTGTCCGACCTGCTTCGAAAATAAGGCCGGCGCGGAAAAAGGCCGTCCGTTGATCCGGCTCATACCCGAGCGGGTGGGGCTGCTTGTCTTCATCGTCATGCGCGGCATCGCGAGCAGCCCGGGCGTTTGAACTCTCCGCACTTCGTTTGCTATACTTGTTTGGTTTTGCCGCCGGGAAACGGGGCGGCGGTTTCAGAAGTGTGCCTGGCTCAATCCGTTAATCCGCCGCATGCATAACAGTTGAGGACGAGTTGTGGTAGAGCGGACGTTCGTGATGATAAAGCCCGACGCCGTCGGGCGCCGCCTCATCGGCGAGGTCATCGGCCGGTACGAGGCAAAAGGCCTGAAACTCGTGGGCCTGAAGATGCAGATCGTCTCAAGAGCGCTGGCGGAGAAACATTACGCCGAGCATCTTGGCAAACCGTTCTACCCGGGGCTATTGGATTTCATTACGTCGGGTCCCACCATCCAGATGGTGTGGGAAGGCGAAGAGGCCATTGCCATGGCGCGCAAGCTCAATGGGGCCACGAACTCGCGCGAGGCGGATGCCGGCACGATTCGGGGCGATTTCGGTCTCACGGTGCAGAACAACCTCGTGCACGCATCGGACGCGCCGGACACGGCCAAACGGGAGATTGCCCTGTATTTCGAGCCGGCGGAATTGTGGGAGTATTCGCAGCCCGGCGAAGCTTGGCTGCGTGAATAAACAGCGGTTTGGACCGAGCAGGAAAGGAGGCCATCGCATGGCTGGTGGACGTAAGGTTCGTCGCGCGAAGATCGCCAAACACAAACGCAAGAAGAAGCGTCGCGCGAACCGCCACAAGAACAAGTAGCAAGCGGATGGCGCGTCTCGGTTCGGGTGTTTTGCAAACGTACCACGGCCCCGGTTTTCGGGGCCGTGGGCGTGCGTGTGACAATGCGGCACGGACCTGCACGGGATGTGCTGGAGGTGGTCGATAATGGCGGATGAAGAGAAGAAGATTCTCATCGATGAAGACTGGAAAGCCCAGGTAGCCCGCGAGAGAGAACAGGCCCGTGCCAAGTCCGGGGAGAAAGCCCAGGAAGCCCCTCAGCCGGCCGCAGACACAAAACCTGATGCTGAAATGCCTGAGGAAGAGCCCGTCGAGGCCAGTTTCACGGCACTGGTCAACAGCCTGGCAGCGCAGGGGCTGTACGCGCTCGGCGTCATCGCTCCCCAGGACGCCAAAGAGGTGTATGTGGATATCGCGTCCGCGCGCTTCATCATCGACACGCTCATGATGCTGCGAGAGAAAACCAAGGGCAATCTGACGTCCGAGGAGTCCGGTCAGCTTACGGGCACCCTGGCGGATCTCCAGCGTTTCTATGTGGCGCGTGCCCAACAGGTGCATGAGCAGACCTTGAAACAAGCGGGGGTCGATCTGAAAAACCTGCGCAATCCCAAGGCGTAAGCGGCTCGGGCGCCATTAGAGAGAGAAGGAGGCGAGCCATGCCTGCCTATGTCGTCGTTGGTATGCAGTGGGGCGACGAGGGAAAAGGAAAGATCGTCGACTACCTCACGAAGTATGCCGAGATGGTGGTCCGTCATCAGGGCGGAAACAACGCCGGCCACACGGTGGTGGTGGACGGGAAGCAGACCATCCTTCATCTTATCCCCAGCGGCATTCTCCACAAGGGCATAACGTGCATCGTCGGCAACGGCACAGTACTGGACCCGGCGGTCGTCATCCAGGAACTGAACAGCCTGGAAGCCGCGGGCTACGAGACCCACGGGCGCTTGTTCTTCTCGGATTGCGCCCACGTGATCATGCCGTATCACAAGCTGCTCGACAAGGCCCAGGAGCGTTTCCGGGGCAAAAACCGCATCGGCACCACGGGCCGGGGCATCGGCCCCTGTTACGCCGACAAGGCCGACCGCATCGGGATCCGAATGGGCGACCTGGTGAACGAGCCCATCTTCAAAGAGAAGCTCGCGGCCGTCCTCGATTACAAGAACGGCGTACTGGAAAAGGTGTTGAACGAGGCGCCGCTGCGCTTTGAGGACGTCTTCGAGGAGTACCGGGTCTACGCGGAGCGGTTGCGCCCCTTTGTTACGGATGCGGTAAAGCTGGTGCACGACGCGGTCGCGGCCGACAAGCGGATCGTCTTCGAGGGCGCCCAGGGCGCCATGCTGGACCTCGATCACGGAACCTACCCCTACGTCACGAGCTCGACCACGGTGTCGGGCGGGGTATGCGCGGGCGCCGGGGTAGGCCCCACCAACATCCACGGCGTAATTGGGATCGTGAAAGCCTATACGACCCGTGTGGGCGAAGGCCCCTTCCCCACGGAGTTGACCGATGCCCTGGGCGAGCAACTGCGCACGCAGGGGAACGAGTATGGCGCCACCACGGGGCGGCCCCGCCGCTGCGGCTGGTTCGATGCGGTGCAATTGCGCCGCGCTTCGAAACTCAACGGCATGACCGCAATCGTGTTGACGAAGCCGGACGTGCTCAGCAACCTGGACCCGATCAAGATCTGCACGGCGTATCGGGTGAATGGCAAGGTCACCAAGGATTTCCCGACGGGCATCGATGTCCTCGAGAACATCGAGCCCCTGTACGAGGAGATACCGGGCTGGAACCAGGATATCTCGTCTTGCCGCACCTGGGAAGAGCTGCCCGAGAAAGCCCAGCGCTATTTCCTGCGGATCGAGGAATTGCTTGGCGTGCCCGTATGCACCGTCAGCGTCGGACCCGGCCGTGAACAGACCATCGAACGCATCGATCCATTTGCCATCGATGCCTGCGGCGCCGGGCACGGATTGACGGGAAATCCCGCATGAGGTTTACCGCGCGTCATCGCACGTTCTCGCCATGACGACAAGACGCCCATATGCCTTTGGCCGCGGCGCCCGGCTTTGCTGCCGGGCGCTTATGGTTTTCGTGGCGGCAGCGGCCTGTGGTTGCCTCGCCGGTCCCGAGCCGATTCCCCCGAAGGAAGCGCTCAACCGCGCCCACCAGCGCATTACGCGCCTGCTCGACGAGGAGCGGACCCAGTATCCGGCCGCCATGGCCATCGAGTCCCCCGAGATACCCGCGGACCCGGCCCGTATTGTGGTCTGGTATCCGTCACACCCGATCATCGCGGCAGGGCTTAGACGGCCCGGCGGACCGGCCGCTTTCGAACAGGCCCATCCCGGGCTGAAACTTGATGGTCAGTTCATCGGCGAATGGCATGTGGCGGTTCAGAAGCTTACGGTAGCTCTGGCCGCCGGTGACGTGCCGGATATCGCGGTGGTCGAGCGTTCGTGGGCGGCCCGCCTGGCTCAGGCCGGCCGGCTCATGCCCCTGGACGGGTTTCTTCCCCTGGAGGTACTCGACGATATCCATCCGGCGGCGCGCGACGCCTACGCGATGCAGGGAAGGGTGTGGGCGTTGCCCGCGGACGGTTTCTGCAGCGTGTTGTTCTTCAATCGGGACCTGGTGGCGAACGCGCCAGAAACGTGGGACGAGCTGCGCAACGCCGCGCCCGGGGCCAAGGCCGTCCGCGCCATCGGTTACGTCCCCTTTGTCGAATCGTTGTGGTCAGCCGGGGGCCGGGTGTGCGAACTCAATCAGAGCGGCCTGACCGCGCCAGCCGCGATGCGCACGCTCGAGTTCCTGCTGGAGTTGCGCGACTCGGGACGAACCGAGGCGCGGATGTTGCAGGATCCCGCGTGGGGATTCTCAGCGTTTCTCAACGGCGATGTCGCCATGACGGTGGGGTCATCGGAATGGCTGCCGCAGACGTTTGGGGCGAAGTTTTCGGCGGGCATGGCGCCAGTGCCGGGAGAGAGCGGGCCGGTATCACGCCTGGGAGACATGGCATTGGTCGTTTTCGCAAAATATGCCCCCGCGAAACGCGAGGGTATTGTAGCCGTGTTGGATTTCCTGACCGGACCGGCCGTGCAAAGCGGGGAGGCGGCGTTTCGCGGCTCGATGCCCGTGCGGCAATCGGTGGCGGACACGGCCGAGATTCCCGCGGGTCTGCGCGAAGCATACGCCGCAGCTCAAGCGCCGCCTTTCACGGGCGTCTGGAGCGCCGCCGAATTCGAATTGTGGAGTGCCCTCGAGCTGACGTATCGCTGGGCGGACCAAACGGAAGACTCCCGGAACAAAGCTCAATAGGCGCCACGCGGACCGTGCCACGGCGAAATAGAGGGCTGAAACTAAGTCTCCTCCGCCCCTCCGGGGCAGGATGATGGAGTTGGCTTATCCCGGGGCTGCG
>Ga0116148_1004415_pt1 | contig 12267 bp, 12 predicted proteins | sample AD_UKC055_MetaG_FD_89786 | JGI IMG/M metagenome (GOLD analysis project Ga0116148, IMG submission 89786) | Active sludge microbial communities of municipal wastewater-treating anaerobic digesters from USA - AD_UKC055_MetaG | ecosystem: Engineered > Bioreactor > Anaerobic > Digestate | place: USA... | reverse complement strand
ACGCGCTGTCGGCCGCATTAAGCTGGCCGCTACCGCATGGATTCGAAGCCGACGCCGGCATCGACATACGTGTTATTATGAATGCAGAACATATAGAGGGTAAACGCGCGCTGGAAACGGTCTGGAAAACAGGACTTGTCTGGCGGTACGACAAGACTCGAAACAGCAAGTGATTTTTGCACGTGCCGCTCCAGCTACTCAAAAACGGCCTAGTCAAAAACAGCCTAGTCAAAAACGGCAACTTCGGGCGCAACACCGTTTTTCTTGACAATTGCATAGAGGCACAGCTCCATCAGACAATCATGCAGGGCGCTTCCCGAATTTCTGACTGACCGGTCAGTTTCGGCAAGAAGGGCAAGCACGGCACCAACAGCAACGGAATCCCAGCGTCTGGATGCGGTCCGATATTGGTCTATTGCGCGCTTGCTGGTAAAGCCGGCTTTTTTAAGCGAAAACTCATCGGTCGCGCCCGATTGTGCAAGCCGGTGCCAGTCACCAAGCCGCCTGAAGCAAAAGGTTAGCCCTGCTATGGTCTGAACCGGTGAAGAATCCTTCCCCAAAGAAAGCTTCCGGTAAATCTCGAGGGCACTGTCAAGCAAACCTTCAGCCAGGGAATCAAAGAGAGTAAACGGAGACTCTTCGCGATTGTGGGACAGAATCGATTCGGCATCAGCTGCGGTCACACAGTACCCCTGCGGATAAAAAAGAACGAACTGGGTACACGCAGTCCGAAGCGCATCGGTATTATTCTCTACAAGATCAAGAATAGTCTGCACAGCTGAGGGCTCGATCCGATATCCGGCCTTTCTGAAAAAATCGGAAATCCACTGCTCTTTGCGGTTTTCGAATAATTCCCAAAAGATGCGTTTATGTTCTTTCGGAATTAAAGCTTCCAGTTTTTTGTCCACCCCGATCTCGTCGGAAACAAGCACTAGATATGCCTCGTCCGAACAGCCGGATATCCAGTCGGCTAACTGGTCAATATCATCTTTTTTCTTGATTTCTTCTGCATTTCTGAGCACGACGAAGCGGATTTCAGCAAAAAGAGATCCGTTGCGGAGCAAAGAAACAATATCCCCGATCTTGACATCTGATGCGTACAACGTATGCGCATCAAGCACACCGCGCTTTGCGGCTGCCGTACGAATCTGCTCGACCGCATCGTTCCGTTCTCCAATTTCGGGACCGGTGAAAAGCCAAACCGGAGCGCTAGCTGACATAGAAACCCCCAAAACAGAGTACCGTTTTTCGGTTGTTTTCTCAACCGGAAAAATCAGACTGGCGGAGGCTCTTTCAAAACCCGGAAAGTTTTGAAAGAGCAACCGTAGATGCACATGCACCTGAGCCGATTATTGCAATTACCTCATGGACCTACTGTTTCAATTGAATGCTGTTTTTCTTTCGAGCTTTGGAACCGGACGGAGAATCCTGGTTCAAGCCTGCGCCGGGCTGCAGGGCTTCTGCATGAGTATCCGGTTTTTGGGAAGACGCAAGTCCGTTAAGATGCTGCCCAATAATGGATAATTCATCTGAACCGTGAGGAATAACGCGAAATGACGAATCTCGTACAGACAGGCGGGATGCCAGGTTCGAAACAGGTTTCGCTGGCAAGGCAATTTTCATGGACATCGTCCAGGCAAGCGAGACGAGCAAAAACAGGAGCGGCAGGCAAAACAGTGCGAATATCCACACTCCCATCACCGGCAGATACGGTTTAAGGCCGTCGATGACCAGAGATTGGGAATAGGCCAGTTCAATTGCCCGAATTCGTGCGGAAAAACCTTCCGGCAAAGCGGATGTCAGGACGCAGATATACTCAACACCGTTATAGCGTACAACTCTCCCGTAACGATTCACCGCTTCGCCCGGTTCTAGTGAAAACAGGCCGTCAGAAACCAGAACCAGAGAACCGGGAGGAACAAAGGCTCCCGAGTCGCCGGATTCATGCACCGGGACGGCAACCGGAGTGCCCGGATTTTTGCGGTCCATTGCATATACCTGGCAAGCTGCGGCGAGCGGATCAATAGTCCGGATATCGCTCATCCAGTCGGTTGGATACTTGATGTAGGTTGTAATGGCTAATCCGTTGAAATACTTGATTGCGGCCTTCTCCAGGACTCGATGGCGTTCACCGGTATACAGCCGTGCAATATCTGTCGCGGAAAGGAGAGACGACGACAGTTCGCGCGTAAACCAGGCCGAAAGCGCATTTCCTGCGAAACGGCCGATGGTAACCGTAACCGGAATTCCCGTGAAGAGAATCAGTAAACAGAAAGACATAAAAATGCGCATCCCGATTTTCGTTATTTCGTGCCGGGACAGGGTGTCGATAATTGTCATGTACAGAAAAATTCCGGTAAAACACAGCAGGGCAAAGGGAATTGCAACGAGGACGACAATACCGCGCGGAGAAGCAAACAGGACGGCAGAAAAAATACCCTTTCCGCCAATGTCAGACAGTATGAACAGTCCGACAGAAACAAGAATAATTATGAATACAATAAACGGTACCGAAAAAGGTACCGGCGGGATTCGTTTTCGGGACTCTTTCAATCTTCCTCGAATTTATTCTCGAATAGTAAATACAGTGCGTCTACAGCTTCCTTTTCGTCGGAACCTTCAGCACACAGGGTCAGAACCGAATTATAGCTTGCTGCCATTGTAATAATACCCATAATCGATTTTGCGTTGATTCGCGTATCTTCCCGCTCGATGACGATTTCCGAAGCGAAACGGTTAGCAGTCTGGGCGATTAGTGCTGCAGGACGGGCATGAATGCCCGCACGATTCTTGATAGTAACAGATTTGGTTGTCATGCAGTATTCCTTTAATATGTGTCATCGACACCATAATACGGTGCCCGGGCAGCATCAGTTTCAATCCACTTCAGTACGTTCTGGTTGAACTCCTTGGCAGAGAAAAAGCCCATACTCTTTAAACGTTCGTTCATGGCCGCAGTCTCCAGAATGATTGGCACATTCCGTCCGGGTTTTACCGGTATTTCTAGCCGCGGAATGCGGACTCCCAGAATATCCATTGTCAATTCTTCTGTTCCAAGCCGGTCGTATACCTTATTCGCGTCCCATTCTTCAAGTTTGGCAACAATCTGCACTTCTTTGCGTTCCCGAATGGATCCGACTCCATATAATTGCGTAATGTTTATTATCCCAAGGCCCCGGATTTCCATGTGGTGGCCGATAATTTTATTCGCTCCCTGTCCAATAAGACTGTTTCCGTTCAGGCAGGAAATCTCGACAACGTCATCGGCAACAAGACGATGGCCCCGTTCAATCAGTTCGAGTGCAGTTTCACTCTTGCCGACGCCGGAATCGCCCATAATAAGGATTCCCAATCCGTATACTTCTACAAGAACTCCATGTAGCGAAATCTTCGGAGCGAATACGGTAGACATAACTCGAAGAAGCCGGGACGTAAACTCGCTCGATTCAAGCCCCGTCTGAAGCACCGGGCATCCAGTTTTTTCCGCAAGGTCGACAAAAGCCTGCCCGGGATACAGATTGTGTGTAAATATGCAGCACGGAAGATTAAAGGAAAAAAGTTGCTCTATAGTATCAAGTTTCCCCTCTGATAGTATCTTGTTGAGGTATGCTACTTCTCCCCGTCCGAACAGTTGTACGCGCTGATACGCAAACGATTCAAAGAAGCCTGAAAGAGCAAGCCCGGGCCGATTCAGATCCGGAATGGTAATTTCCCTGACCAAACCCCGCCTGCCGCACACGCAATGCAGATCGAGAGAGTCATGCTCTTTCAGGTCGAGAGCAAGCAGGTCAAGTACTGAGAACCGTTTCAGAGCCATACCTGACTATACTCCCCAGCGAATCTCTTGTAAAGTCGACAGCACCAGTTCCGCAAACCCTGCTCTGTGCAGCTGAACAGCCTGTTTTCCCGCACCGAATCAATATACCTCCTGTTACAGGAGGCAGTTGCACAAAATAAGGGGCACCGAGGAAAACTAACCGAGTTTTTTCAAGGTGCCCGAATGTATGTAGAGCCTCGAGGCTCTTTCAAAACTCGGAAAGTTTTGAAAGAGCAACCGTAGATGTACATGGAGAAAACCACAAGTCTTTCTATTATAAAGACTTGTGGTTTTTTTCCAAAAGCCGATTTCAAAAGCAACCGACTTTTGAAATCGGCTCCCTCAGCTTCTTATTTTTTCTCCTGAACCTTGTCTTTTTCCTTCTTTATTTTCTGGTCCAGAACGTCCATCAGCTTGTTGACCCCAGCATAAAAATCGAATTCGTCAGCTTTGACATGCGCATTGCTGCCCCATCTGAAATTCACGGTGCAGTCAAGAAAAAACTGTTTTTGGTCCAGCCTGATAGTCAAAAGAACATCGGTGATTAAATCTTCCGCGTACTTGATGCGTTCAAGCTTCTTGTCTACGAAGGTTTTTCGTTCCTCATCCAAAGAGAATTTCACTGCCTGTACGTTGATGTTCATCATGAACCTCCTCGATTATATCCGCCGGAAAACAACCGGCATTTACATAATACGCTGTCTTTCCCCTAATTGCAAAAGTACCTGCGCTGTGTGCGCGCGGGGTTATCTGTCAAATGATGATTTGATATCCAGCTGCGCCCGGTATTTTGCGACAGTTCTTCGTGCAATCCGGATGCCCCGATTCGCCAGAAGATCTGCAATCTTCTGGTCGGATATCGATCCCGAGGCCTCAATGATACGACGAATATGTTCCTTGACGCTTTCCTGCGAATGGAGATTGTTTTGTTTAGACACTCCTCCCGGAACCGCCGTATATCCCCGCTGCGCCGAACCGACAGAGTTGGTGAAAAAATACCTGAGCTCGAAAAGGCCCCAATCGCACTGCAGATACTTGCCGTTTGCGGCCCGCGACACTGTCGTTTCATGGAAGCCGATTTCCGCAGCAATATCTTTCATGCGCAGCGGAGCAAGACGGCCTGGCCCATACAGGAAAAAATCCTGCTGAAACACGACAAGAGCCCGTACAAGCTTCAGCAAGGTCAGGTTCCGCCTCGACAGTATGTGCATAAACCACTTGGCTTCTTTTATCGACTCCCTGGCAAAATCCCTCGCATCGGGCGCGTTGGCTGGCGCACCGGAAACGTTACCAGTACTGTCAAGATCCATAAAAAAAGGAGAAATCCCTATCACCGGAATTTCTTCATCATTAATTGTTACGGTAAAACCGTCATCACCCCGTTTAACGTACACATCGGGAACAATCCAGGTATCGGGTTGATGGTCGAACATTCTGCCAGGAAACGGTTCGAGGGAGCGAATTACATCCATCACGCTTTCCGCCTGCTGCTTGTCCAAGCGGATTCCGGTATCTCCCTTCTTTGCCAGAGCCTTGAGCATAGCGTCGGCTCTTCCCTTTTCGAGAGTGTCAAGATGATCCCGGAGAATGAGAACTGAGGCATCGAGAATTGAATCGCGAACTCCATGGAGGGCAGCATACTCCGAAGCAAGAAGTTCTGCCTGGACCACCAGACTTTCATGAAACCCGGACGTTGCACATCCTGCGGGCTCCAGAGAACGGACTACAGCGAGGGCTTCGCCAATAATCTGCGAAGAACCGGTCCCCGGAAGTTCTTCCGGAGCGGCAAGCAGAAATCCGTCGTTGTCGAGATTCTGGACAATTAGCTCGGCGGTGGCACGCACCTGCTGGTCGATTTTAAGAACGCCAATCTGTTCCAAAAGATGTTCCTGCAAAGTCTGGCTGCGATGAAGCGCTCCTTCGATAAAATCCTTGTGCTCATCGCTTTCGTCATCGGCATCTGCCGCACTGGAGAGCGGAAAATCCGTGAACGGATCAGAATCCCGGATCATCGTTTTTTCAATGGGATCGGAAACAACCTCGAGTGCAGGATTCTGGTCGACTTCATTGAGAATTGCTTCTCTCAGATCAACGTACGGAAGGGCCATGAGTCGAATCGACTGAACCAGACGCGGGCTCAGGGAGAGGCGCTGCTGCTGTGCAAGTGTTTGCCGCTGACTTTGCATATCTTCATTAAACATACGTGACCCTGTCCGTCCGGTCAATATGCCCTCTGGAAGTTTCGGCTACTTGTACGCACCGAGTATTTCCGGCTAGTATTGCTTTCATGAACAGCACACTCATTTTTAAGCGTTACGGCCTTGCAGTGCCCCACATACTGCTGCCCCGTCCCGGTATTGATCTTTCCCGCTGGGCAGTCATCGCCTGCGATCAGTTTACCCAGGATCGTGAATATTGGAAAAATGCGGCTCAATTCGCCGGTTCCGCACCCTCGACCCTAAATCTTATCCTGCCGGAAGTATACCTCGAAGACGCAGACCGTGCAGAACGACTGGCTGCTATTCGTAACACCATGCAGGAGTACCGGTCGGGAGGAGCTGTCTTCCGGGAACCAATCCATGGTTTCATGTATATCGAAAGAAAAACAGCATGGGGACGCATCAGAAAAGGACTCGTTGCAGCCATAGATCTCGACGCCTACGACTGGAAACCGGATTCAAAAGCTCTGATCAGGGCAACCGAAGCAACTATTGTCGACAGAATTCCCCCGAGAATGGAAATCAGGAGAGGGGCGCCACTCGAACTTCCCCATATTATGCTGCTTGTCAACGATCCTGACAAAACCCTGATCGAAGCACTGGGATCGCGCATCCGCAACCATGCTCCCGTCTATGAAACTCCGCTCGAACCCGATGCAGGGTCGATTCGCGGATGGAGTATCACGCATCCAGACGATCTGGAAGCGGCTTCAGCAGCAATCCAGTCCCTTGCCGAAGCAGGAACCGCAGATGACGGATCCTGCTTCCTGTTTGCCGTTGGCGACGGCAACCATTCGCTTGCAACCGCCAAGGCGGTGTGGGAAGAATTCCGCAGCGCCCACCAGGAAGACGCAAAGAAAGGACTCATCGATCTGGAAAACCATCCAGCCCGCTTTGCCCTCGTTGAACTGGTCAATCTCTACGACGACGGACTTACCTTCGAACCTATCCACCGGGTGCTCTTCGGAACTTCCGCTGATGCCGTCGGTACGCAGCTTGCACAGACTCTTGGCGGAAAAACAGTGCAGACAGAATCCGCCGCTCACCTTGAGCAGCTTGTCGCCGAGGAAAACCAGACCCGTTTCGGTTTTGTCTCCACCGCAGGATTGCACATACTCGACACCCCGGATCCCGCGCTTGCTGTCAGCCGGCTGCAGCCTGCGCTCGATGCGTTCCTCGCTTCCCGTCCCGACGTGAAAATCGACTACATTCATGGAACGGATGAAGTCTTCCGCCTGGGAAAGCTAGCGGATACCGTATCAATTCTGCTGCCCCCTGTTAAAAAAGACAGCTTTTTTACCACAATTGCAACGGGTGGTCCCCTACCCCGGAAAAGCTTTTCCATGGGAGAAGCAAGCGAGAAACGATACTATCTGGAGTGCAGAGCCCTGTTCGACTGAAACAGCGGCGCATAACACGGCCGGAAATACGGCATGAATGTACGGAACAACATCTCTTTCCGGTGTTATTTCACAGATTCGTGCGTATTTCCTGCCGTTTTTCAGTCATTCCGGTTTGCATCCGCATTGCCGATGGGCGAGAATAAGCCTATGAGCATCTTTGACATCTCCCGGGAAAACAGGGAAAAACTCTGTAATGTCGATTCCTATCTTTTCCCTGCGGTCACCATACTTACGGCTCTCTGCCTGGCCATTTCAATTATCGGAATCTACAGGGGTACGCAGACAAATCTGCTCCCCCTGTTCTCGATTCCGGCAATACTCCTTGTTTTCTCTCGTCCAAAGGGATCGGTCATCTTTTCAACCTCTGTATGTATCGTGTATACCGTCGTTCACTTCATTCACGGAAAATACTACACTCAGCCGCCTGAACTTTTTGTCCGTACCATTCTTGCTCCCGCAGGACTGTTCGAGCTGCTTTCCATCCTTACAGCGCTTGCGGCCTGGCCTCGGGTGTATATGGCGAAATCGCTCACAAAGGAAATTGAACGACTCAACCGAGAGTATGCCGAAAAGGACAAAACCCTTGCCGAGCTGAAAAATCATCACAAACGAACAGAAGAAGCCCTCGATGAATCAGGAAAACGGCTGCAGGCTCTCATCGAACAAATAGGCTTTCCGGTTGTAAAAATAAACAGTGACCTGTATATTACAGCTGTCAATTCTCATTTTCTCCGGTTTACCGGAAAAATGGAATCGGAACTGATAGGAAGGAATATCGCAGCTTTACCGGAGTTCCATTCCCGACTGACCGGGGGCAGCAGCGACACGTTTATTCTACCGTCGAACCCGAACAGTTCGGCCGGAAAACATGTATGGCGAATATCAAAAATAACGCCGGATACCAAGCGGGATATGTACTATATTTTGATAACAGGAGTAGACGTGCCCAGTGAGTGACCAAGATCTCGGAAAAAAGGTCTTTTTCCTTTACCCGCCCAGTGTAATTCGTGATGAAATGATTCGCCGTCTGATCGAACAGGAATATGAAGTATATATGATTAAGGATATCGGCACAGCGAACAGACTGTTGCGAAAAAACCCGCATTCGCTCTGCTTTATCAATCTTGATGCAGCAAAATCGGAGCCCGAATGGGCAGCGTGGATCACCGAAACCATGAACAATCCGGAAACAGCTCATGTGGGAATAGGAATCGTAACCTATAACTCCGATGAAAACCTCCAGAAAAAATATCTCATGGACATCGGCATACAATGCGGCTTCATTAGGCTCAAGCTCGGCATCGACGAAAGCACCCGCATACTCCTGACAACCTTGCAGGCGAACGAAGCAAAAGGCCGCCGGAAATATGTCCGGGCAAATTGCCAGCATGACCCAATCGCAACCCTGAACTTACGCGACGGACCGATCAAAACCGGAGGCAAAATACTCGATATCAGTGTCGTCGGTTTTTCCTGTTTTCTGGATCCTGATCCGGTAATGGAAAAAAACAGTTATATTCGCGACATCCAGCTGAAACTCCGCGCCTCCCTTGTCCGTGTGGAAGCAGTCATCTATGGCATGCGCGAAGTCGACGACAGAACTGTATATGTACTGATTTTCAGAAACCTTGACGCTAACAGCAGGGAGAAAATTCGGGCCTATATACAGATCGCGATTCAAGCCGACATCGAACTTCAGGATAAGCTGGATAGTGAACTGGAAGAAACCGTCAGCTCGAAGAAAACGGCACATACAGGTACCTGATTGACAGAACACAGGAACGCTTCAATGCAAACCCTTTTCGACTATATCGACTGGAGAGGCGATCTGCCCTTCTCGCGCGACCCGCTTAATCCTGTCGACTGCCTGATTTTCTCGGTGCTTGCCTACATTCCGTTTGATGGTCTGATCTCCTCAAAAACGACAAGAAAAGGCATACCGCTCGCCGAAGCAGCTGAACGTTTTTTTTCGGACAGAGAAAACCGCCCCCCGATCCGCGAGCCCAAAGATGTAGAACTCCTTGCAGCAATGACAGAATCCGAACGCTTTTCCCGAGTCCTGCTTACCGCTTATGAAAGTGAAACAGACCCCCGGAGCGAAAAGCAGTTCTCTGCCATCACCGCACTTCCGGCACGAAACACTGTGTGCGTTATTTTCCGGGGCACAGATCTGTCCCTGACCGGCTGGAAAGAAGATTTCAACATGAGTTTCAAGTGTCCCGTTCCAGCACAGGAGGAAGCAGTGCGCTACCTGGAACGCGTCGCACCCCGGCTTCCCGGCAAAATCATCGTGACCGGACATTCAAAAGGCGGAAACCTTGCAGTGTACGCGTCGGCTTTCTGCTCGAGAAAAACCCAAAAACGCATCGAAGTCGTCTACAGCAATGATGGACCGGGGTTCAACCGTGAAACCATCAACCGCAAGGAATACACAGAAATAAGGAATCGCATCAGATCATTTATTCCCCACTCTTCCATAATCGGGCTATTGCTTGAGCATGAGGAAGATATCACCATCATACAAAGCTCAGCGGCCGGGGGATTGCTCCAGCATGATCCCTACTCCTGGCAAATCCTGGGCACCGGATTTATCGAACGGGAAATGCTTACCGGAGACAGTATACGGATCGACCGTACCATAAAAACCTGGCTCGAGCGTATCAGCCCGGCAGAACGAGAACTGTTCGTTGACACACTTTTCGGCGTCCTCACCGCAACCGGCGCAGCAACCGTCACCGAACTTTCGGAAAACTGGCTGAAAAGCGCCCTTGCCATCGGGAAAACACTCAAAAATCTCGATCCCGCAACCAGAAAAATACTGTACGACATCCTGGGCGAAATAGTCCGGGCTGCCGCAGAAACAGGCCGGTCTCCGAAAAAAAAGACCTGACTCGCGCGCACGCAACAAATCGCACGTACTAAAAGGCATACCCGCGCGCACGCACCAAAACGCACGCATGCAACAAAACGCACGCATGCAACAAATCGCGCGCACTAAAGCGCTTACCCGCAGTGTGCGCCCCATACGGAGCGCACGCTCTGCGGCCCCCGACGAACTCGTGTCCATCGGAGTGCGTTACTTATTACTGAACGATGTCCAGCAGATCGACTTCGAAAACAAGCGTGCTGTTCGGCCCGATAACACCGCCGGCTCCGCTCTGGCCGTACGCCAGATTGGACGGAATATAAAAACGGGTTTTTCCGCCGACCTTCATCAGCTGAATACCCTCGGTCCATCCGGGAATCACACCATCAAGCGGAAATTCCGCAGGCTGGCCGCGATCGATCGAACTGTCGAACTTCGTACCGTCAAGCAGCGTGCCAACATAATCAACCTTCACCGTATCGGAAGCCTTCGGATGTGCGCCGGTTCCTTCCTTGAGCACCTCGTACTGCAAACCGCTTTCCGTAGTTACAATACCCGCCTTCTTACCGTTCGACTCCAAAAACTCGGCCTCTTTTTTGCTATTCGATTCCGAAGCAAGTGCCTGCGCCTGACTGATCGCAGCCTGAATACGCATACCGGCTTCTTCCAGCGTAATCTCGGTTTCCTTCCCTTCCACAATATCCTTGATACCCTTGAGCATCTTGTCGTAGTCGATAGCAACCTGCGTTTCCTTGAGGCTCGAACCGAGCGCCATACCAAAAGCATAGCTGGCATCATTTGCGTCTGCAGTAGCCGAAGCGTCATTTTTCTTGCAGGAAACAGCGAACAGCGTAGCTGCCGCAAGGGCGAAAAGAGCAATTTTCTTCATGATACATTCCATTTGTGAACAAAATTCCGTGCCAGACAGAAAAGTCGGCCGGTGCCGCCGAAAAACAAACCGAAATCCGCCTTTCCGGAGCAACAACTGCCAGCATACGCGTTTCGAACGTAAAACTCAAGGCAACCGAACCGTTTCCGTCACCCTCGCCGCCACTTTTTACGCACCCTTTACGATTGCCCGCAAAAAACTCATCAAGCCCGGTTTTTTTTTACCTGTGAGCTTCTTGCAAAAGTCGGTTACTTTTGCAAGAAGCTCTTGGAGTTCAACAACAAGCTTTTTTTATACAATGACTTGTTGTCGAACTCCACATACAATTAGAGGAAAAGTTTGTTACAATTACAAAAATCACTGATTTTTTATAATTGCCTCCGGTTCCTTGACTTTACGCTGCCTGGAACCTATATTTGTTTGAGGAGGATAACATGTACAACCAAAAACTGAAAAAAGCAATCAACGACCAGATCAACAAGGAATTCTACTCATCGTATCTGTATCTCGCCATGGCAGCCCACTTCGACGCGAACGCTCTGCCCGGCTTCGCAACCTGGATGAAAATCCAGGCGGCCGAAGAATGGGAACATGGCATGAAATTCTACGAATTCCTCAACGAAGTTGGCTCGGAAGTCGAACTGGCCGCAATCGCCCAGCCCCCGCTCAAATTCGGCACCCCGAAGGAAATCTTCGAACAGGTATACGCCCACGAGCAGGGAGTCACCGCATCGATTAACGCAATCTACGAACTGGCAAAAGCTGAAAAGGACCCGAAAACAGAGATCATGCTCCACTGGTTTATCAACGAGCAGATCGAAGAAGAAAAGAACGACCGCGACATCCTCGACATGCTCGAAGCCGCGAATAACCCGTTCGGTCTCCTCCAGCTCGACCACATCCTTGGAAAGCGAAAAGCGGACTGACAAGCTTCCAGTCCAATCGACCAGGCCCGCAGGACGGACCCGGTCAAGCCGGAACATCTCGCCCATGCAGGGTCTGCACCGCCGAACTGCATCCCGAACCGGGACGCAGTTCGGCTTTTTTTTGCCCTGTTCACGTCCTTGCAGCTT